>Ga0114966_10001600_pt1 | contig 20770 bp, 16 predicted proteins | sample M_130207_XF_Meta_FD_87029 | JGI IMG/M metagenome (GOLD analysis project Ga0114966, IMG submission 87029) | Freshwater microbial communities from Lake Montjoie, Canada to study carbon cycling - M_130207_XF_MetaG | ecosystem: Environmental > Aquatic > Freshwater > Lake | place: Lake Montjoie... | reverse complement strand
AGCGTTCCGAACTACAGCCGTAGAAGTAATCGGCTTCAGTTCGGAACAGTGATCGGCATCACTTCGGAATCGTGATCGACATCAGTTCGGAATGCTGATCGACATCGCTCGGAATCCGCAGCGGATCGGCAGAACGCGTCCCAGCAGATCCTGACGATGTCGACGGGGACTACGCTGGTGCAAGCGGCGGGGCGGCGGATCACCGATTCATGGGTGGTTTTGCGGCAGGCGGATGCGGCGTTTAAGGCGCTGCCGACCTTGTTGACAGTGTTTCCGACGACGTCGATGGGGCATCAGTTGCGGCAGGTAGCGCCGTTGATTCAGATTCGGGGGCAGGTGGGTTTGCGGCTGCAGATTTCCCTCTGTTCGCAGGGCGGATAAGATTCGCACGAGGCACTGGCTCCGACGCATGCGCGTTTGCTGATGGAGTTAAATAACGCGTTGCTGGCGTTTAACCGGACGATGGAGGAGTTGGGCTTGGGGGGGGGCAGGTGACGTTGTTCACCGAGTCCGAGTTTAGCCGAACGATGCAGCCGAACGCCAGTACGGGGACCGACCATGCCTGGGGTGAACACCAGATTGTGACGGGTGGGACGGTGAAGAGTGGTGTGTACGGAGTGTTTCCGCAGTTGGTGTTGAACGGGCCGGACGATTCGGGGAGCCGGGGGAATTGGATTCCGACGACGTCGCTGAATCAATATGGGACGACGCTGGCGAAGTGGCTTGGGGTGCCGGGGTCGGCGAGGGGGACCGTGTTTCCGAATCTCGTGAATTTTCCGACGGCGGATTTAGGGTTTCTGTCGGTTCCTTCCTTCTGATATGTTGCTTGAGTGCATTTCACCAACGCCTTAGGCGCCATGGGCCAAGTTCGCTGTTCGAAGATGGCCGTCTTTTTGCTTTTGACCGCTTCGTTGACGACGGCTCAACAGAGCCACAAACAGTGGTCCAATTATGGAGGAGGCCCGGACTCTTCGCACTTTGTCGATCTGAACCAGATCAATAAGGGCAACGTAAACCGGTTGCAGGTGGCCTGGACCTATTCGACCGAAGAAGATGACCATGCGTACCTGTTCAATCCGATCGTCGTGGATTCGGTGATGTACGTCCTGGCGAAGAACAGTTCGCTGGTCGCCTTGGATGCGGCTACTGGAAAAGAGTTATGGATCCATGAGAATCTTCCTGGACTTACCACCCGCGGGATCGCTTATTGGGAGAGTAAGAATCGCAAGGACAGGCGGTTGATCTTTGCGATGAACGACTATCTGGAGGAGATTGATGCCCGGACGGGGAAATCGATTCCGACGTTCGGAAGTCAGGGGCTGGTGGATCTGCGGCAAGGCTTGGGCCGTGACCCGAAGACGATTCAACGTATTCAGACGGACACCCCGGGGAAGGTGTTCGGAGACCTGATTTTAATGGGGTCGACTCCGGGGGAGGCCTACCTTTCCGCGCCGGGCGACATCCGCGCTTATCACGTAATGACGGGCAAGTTGGTATGGAGCTTTCATACGGTTCCGCATCCGGGTGAGTTCGGCTATGAAACATGGCCGAAGGAGGCGTGGAAGTATGTGGGTGGCTCGAACACGTGGGGAGAGATTTCGGTGGATGAGAAGCGGGGGATCGCCTATTTTCCGACGGGATCGCCGACCTATGACTATTACGGCGCTGATAGGGTGGGGGCGAATTTGTTCGCGAATTGTATCGTGGCGCTGGATGCGCGCACGGGGAAGCACTTGTGGCATTTTCAGACGGTTCACCACGATTTGTGGGACTACGATTTGACGGCCGCGCCGCAATTGCTGACGGTCAAGCATGACGGAAAATCCGTCGACGTGGTGGCGCAGTCGAGCAAGCAGGGGTTTCTGTATGTGTTCGACCGGGTGACGGGGAAGCCGTTGTGGCCTATTGAAGAACGGGCGGTGCCGAAGAGCCTGATGCCCGGGGAGCAGGCCTGGCCGACGCAGCCATTCCCGACGGTACCGCCGCCGTTTGCGCGGCAGAGGATTACGGCGGACGACGTGAACCCATATATCCTGACAACGGAGGAGCGTGCGGGATGGAAGAAACGGATCGCGGGGATGCGGAATGAGGGGCTTTTTACCCCGCCGGGGCTGACCGAGACGATATCGCTTCCCGGGGCGCGCGGGGGGTCCAATTGGGGTAGTGGCGCGGCAAATCCGAGCAAAGGGCTGATGTACTTGAACACGCAGGATTGGCCAACGATTTACAAATTGAGCCTTGAGGATCCGTTGGGTAAGCGCGGCCTTGATTCCGGAGCGGAAGCTATTTATCAGGCCAGATGCCAGATGTGTCACGGTGCAAATGGGGTGCGTACGGGCACCGGTCCTCCGGCACTGGCCGAAATCGGCAAACGCTTAAGTTTGGCGGCATTTCGGGTCCCGGTTCGTTCGGGGCGCGGAGAGATGCCGGCGTTTGGAGATCTCAAAGACGGTGAGATCGCGCAGTTGTTTGCGTTCCTGAGTGCGCAGGTGCGGCCGGGTGGCGCACCGGAAGCGGTTGCGGCGAAAAAGGCCGGGCCGCGGGGACCGGTGGTGGCGTCGGGCGGCGCGCCGGGAGGACTTGATGCTCGGCCGCAGAGCGAGGTTCGGTTTACCCCGTTGGGTGGCCCGGCGTACCCGACCGGGAGTCCGACGCCGAGCGTTCGGTACTACACCGATTGGGGGCTTTACCCCAATCAGCCATACATTATTGGCCCTCCGTGGTCTTCGGTGGTTGCCTATGACCTGAACGCAGGGACGATTAAGTGGAAGGTTCCATTGGGGCAGGATGCGGCTGCGGAGGCCGAGGGAGCGCGGGATACGGGTGCCTTCATGGCTGAACACCATGGGATGATCGTGACGTCGGCGGGGTTGATTTTCATTGCGGCAAGTGATGGCAAGTTGCGGGCGCTGGATGAAGAGACGGGGAAGGTTCTTTGGACGGCGGTATTGCCGGCGGGCTCGGAGGGGATTCCGGCGATGTATGAGGTGGGGGGACGGCAGTATTTGGTGGTTTCAGCGTCCTCGAAGATCAACGTAGGAGGTGGGCACGGCGTCTCCGGTGCGACGGCGCAGGTAACGCGGCCTAACCTGCCCAAGGGTTACGTGGCGTTTGCGCTGCCGTGAAAATGAGGAGTCTCGAGTGACGGTGACAGGAGAAGACGGAAGTCGGAGCGGTGCGAGGGTTGGGCGAACGGCGCACTGCGATGTTGCGGACCGCTAGGAAGTGCCCGGCCTCGTGAGCCAACTGCGCATGACGGCGCGGGGGGCTAGTCCGGCCTGTTGGTAGACGAGGTTGCCGCGGTGAAAAACGTGAAAATTCGGGATCGATTGGATGCGGAACTGGGCGGCGAGGGTGGGTTCGGCTTCGGTGTCGACCTTGAGGACGATGGCATGGCCCGCCATTTCCTGGGCGAGGAGTTCGAGTTCCGGAGCGGCCATCTTGCAGGGTCCGCACCAGGATGCCCAGAAATCGACGAGGATGGGGACGGGGGACTTCTCGATTATTTCGGCGAAAGCGGCGGCGTCGACGGGGAGGGCTTTCGCGAGAGCGGGGAGGAGGGCTTTACAGTTGCCGCAGCGGCCGCGATGGGAGAGATGGGCGGCGGGGATTCGGTTGGAGGTCGCGCATTCGGGGCAGGCCGTCAGGATGGAAAAGGACATTATTGGGGGATCCCGGCTTGATGGTCGCGGGCGAACTGGGCATCGGCTTGATCCCAGAGGGTCGCGAGTTGTTTGACTTTATCGGGGAGGGTTTTCGCGAGGTTTTTGGTTTCGCCGCGGTCCTCGCTGAGGTCGTAGAGCTCCCATTCGGCGTTGGGTCCGGCGGAGGCTAGTTTCCAGTTGCCGGAACGGATGCCGCGATTGGTCATGTGGTGGAAGTAGATGAAGTCACGTTTGAGCGGCACGTCCTTCTGGAATACAGGGAGGAGGTTGAGGCCGGGGAAGGGAGGTGGGGTTAGGCCTTTGTGCTTCATGACGGGTTGGGCGCCGGAGAGGGCGAGGAGAGTGGGGACGATGTCGATGAAGTGAGCCGGAGCATGCCGGAGTTTGCCTTTGTCCTTAATGCCGGCGGGCCAGTGAACGATGAAGGGGGAGCTGATGCCGCCTTCGTGGTTCCAGTGTTTGTGGAGCTTGAGCGGGGTGTTGGCGGCGGTGGACCAGCCGGGTCCGAGGCAGAGATAGGTGGCGGCGGAGCCAAGCGGGGCGGAGCGATCATGCCTGTCGCCGCGGATGATCTGTTCGGCGGAGGCACCGTTGTCGGAGGCGAAGAGGATGACCGTGTTGTCGAGTTGTTTGAGCGCTTTGAGGCGGTCGACGACGCGGGCAATTTCCGAATCCATACGGGCGATCATGGCGGCGTGGACCTCCATTTTTTGGGCTTGGAAGCGTTGTTCGACGGGGTTGAGTTGGGTCCACGGGACAGCACGGGCGACTTCGCCGGGACCGATTTGTTCCTTGAGTTTGGCTTCTTCGAGGTTCCAGGAGGGGATGATCTCGGTTGTGAGGGGAGGGAGGGGGCAGTTGATGATGCCCATTTTGGTTTGGCGCTGCCAGCGGCGTTTGCGGATGACGTCCCAGCCTTCGTCGTAGTTGCCTTTTTGGGCGGCGATGTCAGGGGCGGGGGCGTGGAGAGGGAAGTGCGGGGAGGTGAAGCAGAGATAGAGGAAGAAGGGGTCGGCTTGGTGTTCGGCAGCGTGTTGGTCAAGGAAAGTGAGGGCCTGGTCGGCGATGTGGGTAGCGAGATAGAAGTTAGTGTTCGGTTTGACGGGCGGCAGCAGTTTGTCGTCGAGGCGATGGCGCTGGGGGGCGAAGAAGCGATCGTGATCTTCGATGTTATAAGAGCGGTGGAATTCGGCGTCGGCAATGGGTAGTTTTCCGGAGACGTGCCACTTACCCGAGTGGTAAGTACGATAGTTAGCAAGGCGAAGATATTGGGAGGTGTAGCGGGCCCAGGCGGGGAAGGGGTCGGATGCTTTGTCGCGACCGATTTGCTGGGGGTAGTAGCCGGTCATGAGGCAGCTACGGGAGGGCCAGCAGCGGGCGGTGGAGTACATTTGACTAAAGCGGAGGCCAGATTTGGCGAGAGAGTCGAGGAGAGGGGTGGGGATTTCGGAGCCGTAGCAGCCGAGGTCGGAGAAGCCGAGGTCGTCGGCGAGGATGAACACGATATTGGGTTTTTGGGGGGGGGCGGCGAGTGCCGAGGCGGCGAGTTGGAGGAATTGGCGGCGGAGGAGCATGGCTGCAACGAATGTATCACTCGGCGAGTCGGCGCTGGAGGGCGGCGGCGATGGCCGGAGGGAGGCGGGACCAGAAGCAAGGGGCAGGGACGGTTGCCGTGGCGGGGAGTAGCTGGCGAATATTTTCTAGCAGCCAATCGGGATCGAGACGGGCGAGGGCGGGGATGAAGGTGGGGGCGGCGAGAAGCAGGAACGCGGCGCGGCTGAGGATGGGAATGGCGAAGGCATCGGCTGGCAGGGCGACGGTGGCAAAGGCTTCTTTGCGAACGGCGGGTGTAGGGCCGGTGAGGTAGAGGAGGACCGCGGCGGTGATTTCGGCGGGCGGGCAGGCGGCGGATTGGTAGGCGCGGGCGACGCCGTCATGGGGGACGACGGTGTCGCGGTCGTCCCATACGGTGCACTCGGCGAGCTGTCGACAGACGAGTGTCGACGGACGAGGGTGAAGGTGGACATTTGGGTAGGATATGCTAGGCGAGGCTATGAAGAGAACAGCAGCGATCTTGATGATGATGACGGGGATGGTTTGGGGGCAGGATCGGCCGATTCCGCCGCCGGGAGTGGCCGTTTCCGAAGCCGATCAGAAAGAGCTGAAAGCAGGAGTAGAACGGCTGAGCGGCTTGATTGCGGGATTGGGGAACCATGCGCTGCTGCCGGACGTAGTGATTTTTCGGGATGCGGTGAAGTATGCCATAACTTACGGGGAGTTCTTCAAGGCCGATGAGCCGGGCAAGGCGAAGGCGCTGTTGGCCGAAGGCGTTGTGCGGGCGGAGGCCTTGCGGAACGGAGAAGCTCCGTGGACGAAGGCGACCGGATTGGTTGTGCGGGGGTATGTTTCCAAGATCGACGGGTCGGTGCAGCCGTATGGACTCGTCGTGCCGCCGTCCTATGATCCGCGGTTGCCGCGGGTTTGGCGGTTGGATGGTTGGTTCCACGGGCGGGCGGAGACTTTGAGCGAGGTCAATTTTTTGGCGGAACGGATGAGCCGGGCGGGGGAGTTTGCGCCGCGGGATGCGTTTGTCGTGCATTTATATGGGCGGTATTGCAATGCGAATAAGTTTGCCGGAGAGGTGGATTTGTTCGAGACGCTGGACGCGGTGAAGAAGCAGTATCGGATTGACGACAATCGGCTGGTGATGCGGGGCTTTTCGATGGGCGGGGCGGCGGCTTGGCACATTGGGGCGCACCATGCCGGGCGATGGGCGGCGGTGGCACCGGGGGCCGGGTTTAGCGAGAGCCGGGAGTTTTTGAAATTGAAAGAAATGCCGCCGGTGTGGGAGCAAAAGTTATGGCGGATGTATGATGCGACGGAGTACGCGGCGAACTTTGTGAACGTGCCGCTGGTGGCGTACAGCGGAGAGATTGACGGGCAGAAGCAGGCGGCGGATTTGATGGCGACTTACCTGGCGAAAGAGGGCATTCCGATGACGCACGTGATTGGACCGCAGACGGGGCATCGGTATCATCCGGAGGCGAAAGTTACGCTGAATGCCAAGTTAGACGCGATTGTGGCGGCGGGACGGGAGGAGTATCCGCGGCGGATTCGGTTTGTTACTTACACGCTGCGGTATAACAAAATGAAGTGGGTGACGGTGGACGGGTTGGCGCAGCATTGGGAGAAAGGGATGGTGGAGGCTTCGGTGCATAACCTGGGTCGGTTGGAGGTGAAGACGAGCGGGGTGACGGGCGTGACGTTCGCGTTTGGGCCGGGCGGGGCGCCGGTCGAGTTAATGGGGAAGGCGTCGGTCGTGATTGACGGGCAGACATTGGCGGTGGGTGGGCCGGCGAGCGATCGGAGTTGGCAGGTGAGTTTGGTGAAGCAGGGGGGGCAGTGGGCGGTGGGTTCGGCGACGGGGTTGCGGAAGGTGCATGGTTTACAGGGGCCGATTGATGACGCGTTTATGGATAGTTTTTTGTTTGTGATGGGGAGCGGGAAGGCGCTGGGACGGATTGAGGAGGAGCAACGGCGGGCGGTGACGGAGTGGCGGAAGCAATTTCGGGGGGAGGCGCGGGTGAAGAAGGATACGGAGGTGACGGAGGCGGATTTGGCGGCGCATAATATTGTGGTGTGGGGCACGCCAGCGAGTAACTCGATGCTGGCGAAGATGGGGGATCGGTTGCCGGTGAAGTGGGTGGGGGAACAGGTGACGGTGGGGAAGGCGAGTTATCCGGCGGGGACGCATTATCCGGCGTTCATTTATCCGAATCCGTTGAACCCGAAGCGGTATGTAGTCGTGAATTCCGGGTTTACGTTTCGAGAGTTTGACTATTTGAATAATGCTCGGCAGATTTCTAAGTTGCCGGATTGGGCGGTGATTGATACGGCGACCCCGGCGGACGGGAAGTATCCGGGGAAGGTGGTTGCGGCGGGGTTTTTTGATGAGGAATGGGGGCTCAAACGGTAGCCGGGCGATGGTGTTCCGCGGCCCGTTTGGAGAGCGCGGAAGCTTATGGCTTGGGCGACGTAATTAGCTCATGGGCCCGCTAATCCAGCTAGACTACAATGGGCCGGAGGCCGGCCCATTGTGAACCAGGCAGGCGGAGTAGATATCGAAGAAGCTCGATAACGCTTGATTCGCGCTTTCCCGCTGCCAGCACGAATTGGATTGTTAAGTCGGCGAGTATAAAGCGTCTACTTCGCGGCAGGATGATCTGGCAGGTAATGCGAAGACGACCGCCCTTTCTAACAGCGCTCAGAGGGCTATCGTCGAATGTTTTCGCGAATTGTCGTGGAAGGCGAACTGAAGGCATTCCACCTGGCGGCTCGGTTTGGCTTGCGATAATCGTGATTCGCCTTGATGAAGGTTTCGCGGGTTACTTTTTTTCGGTGACGTCCTTGGCCTCGCGGTAGTCGGCTTTCAGGGCTTCGGCTTCGGTCATGTAAGCGCCGTCTCTGGTCTTGCCGTACCAGCCGTTTCCTTCGCGATGGAAGACTTTGCTTTCCTTGTTTACCGATACTTTGCCTGCACCGCCGCCCGGCGCGGCGGCGGTAGGGGCCGGTGCGGGACCCACCTTGAGAAACGGAGTTAGAGTCTGCACTTGGGCTTCTTGTCGGCCGGCTTTCGCGAGATCGGATACGGCGGTGTAGGGGCGGCCAGGCCGGCGCCAAGGGACGCCCTTCACGGCTTCGAGTTCGGCCTCGGTCGCGTTGTTGATATCGACGGGGGCGTTGGGGGTGGCAGGAAAGGCCCTCATCATATCCTGCTTTACCTGGTCATTCTTTGGCGTAGTGAGTGGTTGGGGATTGACCGTGAACAAGAGCGAAGTAGCGCCACAGGTTAACATCAGTTTCTTCGTCAATCGTAGAGCGTTTTTCCTTCTGCCCGTTAGAGGTTGGCCGTCCTCACTTCGTTTCAGAGAGTTTAGAACGGACTTGCCCGGAAAGATCCCGCGAGGGTGCTGCGCCCATCGATTGGGAGAGCAACAGGGCTTCGATGGGACTTCCGTCGAAGAGGTCAGTGGTGCCCCGGATGGTCACTCGGCCGTCTTTGCCGACTCCGCTTTGGTGCAACTGGAGAGCGGTGAATGGGCCAAGCAGCCCCCGGGAGCGATACCGTAGCGGAGGAATAGGGGTTCGCTGGAATCGATGGACCTATAGCGCGGCCACGTGGCTCTCTTGCTCCCAGACGACGTACTTATCGAAGTGCATTGAGCGAGGAGGCCCTATTCCTTCGACCTCACTCGCCCATAGACTGCTATTCGCCGGGAGGCATCGCCTCAAGAAACGTTTTCAATCGGTGGCTTCGGCTCGGATGCCGCAGTTTGCGCAGCGCCTTGGCTTCTATCTGACGGATCCGCTCCCGCGTCACCGCAAAATATTGCCCCACTTCTTCGAGCGTATGTTCGCTGCCATCCTGCAGGCCGAACCGCATCTTGATGATCTTCTCTTCGCGCGGGCTCAGGCTCTTCAGCACTTCCGCCGTCTGCTCCCGAAGATTCAAGTTGATCACCGCTTCCGAAGGCGAAGCCATACGACGATCAATGATGAAATCACCCAGATGCGACTCGTCCTCTTCGCCCACCGGAGTCTCCAGCGAAATCGGCTCCTGGGCTATTCTCATCACCTTTCGAACCTTGCCCACCGGCATTTCCAAACGCCGCGCCAACTCGTCCGTATTCGGCTCCCGACCCAACTCCTGCTGCATCATCCGCTGCGTCCGCACGAGCTTATTGATCGTTTCGATCATATGCACCGGAATGCGAATCGTCCGCGCCTGATCCGCAATCGCCCGGGTGATCGCCTGCCGCACCCACCACGTCGCGTACGTCGAAAACTTATAGCCGCGCAGGTAGTCAAACTTATCAACGGCCTTCATCAGCCCGATGTTACCTTCCTGAATCAGGTCCAAAAACTGCAGTCCCCGATTGGTATACCGCTTGGCAATCGAAACCACCAGCCGAAGATTGGCCTCCACCAACGACTTCTTTGCCACTCCGGCTTCCCCATCGCCTCGATCCAGCAGGTTCAACGTCCGCCGCAGTTCGGTCGAAGTGGCGCCGCACTCATCCACCAAACCCTGCAACCGCGTCGACAGAGCCTTTAACTCCTTCCGCAGTTCTTTCAAATTCTCGGCCATGGCGGGGTTCGTTTCGAATTCTTCCGCCTGGCGCTGCGTCCGAATGATGTCCTGCTCAATCGGCCGAATCTGATCGAGCGCCGTCCGCACCCGATTCGCCAGACGCCGAATTACCAGCGAACTAAAAGGAATTTGCCGGATCTCGCGCGAGATCTTCACGAGTTGGCGGCCCAACTGCATCCGCAGCGTGCGATGTACCTTCGGCTTGGTCGGCGCCCGCGGCGTCAATGCCAACTTCTGCCGAATACTCTGCGCCAAACTCGCATCGGCCTCGATCTTGGCAAAAGCGGCGAACAAATCGTTCTGCTGTTTGAGCAGATCCTCTTCGTCCTCATTGAAATCGTTTAACGTCAGGGCGTCGCGCAACGGCAGCGCGTTCGATTCAATGTCGGACCGTACATACTGCAATTCGCGAATCACCAGCGCCGACCGCGACAGCGTCTTGTTGATGACGCGCTGGCCCCTCTCAATCCGCCGGGCCAACTCAATTTCCCCATCCCTCGTCAGCAGCGGAACCGAACCCATCTCGCGCAGATACATCCGCACCGGGTCGTTCGTTTTATCAGCAAACTCAGCCGCCGCCAACTCGGCGTCGGTGATCTCATCGTCGTCGCCAATCTTCTTGCCGAAGGTAAGCTTCGTCTCGTCGAGCAGATCAACCTCTGCTCCCTCTAATTCCGCAAGGATATCCTCCAGATTCGCCCCCGATACAAGGTCGTCCGGGAGTGCTTCATTGACGTCGTCGTAGAGCACGTAGCCCTTCTCCTTGCGTCCGTCCATGAGGTGATTTGCGCGGCCAAAAGTGTTTTCTGCTGCCACAGGAACCCCAACGAGTGCACCCATTAGTCTACAACACGCCGTCAGGCCTTCTCTTGCCTCTCCAGCGCGTATATCTCCTCTGTCATCGCCAAAGCCTCCGCCATCGAACCGGATTGCTCAAGCGAACGAATATGACGCTTCAAATCATTGATGCGCGCACGCCGTCCCACCGCGGCGAATTGCGCCAAGCAGGCTGCTGCTTGCATCATCTCTTCTTGTTCGTCTGCTGTTCTATCGGCGAAAACCAGCCCGGCCATTAGTGTTTTCTCGGAAGCGCTCAAGTGCTCCTCCAATCGTGAGAACTCGAGCGGCCCCTCCGCCGCCTGCCGCAACACCTTTTGCCACATCGGCCACGCCGGCGAACTCGTCAACGCAAAATGCTCCAGCCGCTCGTCGTCCAGCAAAACCGCTGCCGCAAATGCGCAAATCGCGGGTGATTGCAGCAGTAATTGCAACAACACCTTCTCCGCCGGAGAAAGCTCCAGCACCGGTGCCGACATCCGCCGCTCGGTTCGCTGCACCGCCATCCGGCGAAACTGATCGAGCAGCATCGCCTGGTCCACTCCCAGTCGATTCGCTAACTCCGCCGCCAGCGAAGCCCGCTCCATCGGGTCTTGCACTCGCCGAATCGCCGGCAGCAAAAACTCCAGCGCCTGCACCTTCCCCTCCGCGCTCTTGGTATCGAACCGCTGCTGCGCCCGCCCGGCCAGCCAATGGAAGTAGTTCTGCGCCTTGTCGATCCGGCTCACGTATGCCTCGGCCCCGTGCGCCGCCACATATTCATCCGGGTCCAATCCGCCCTCCAGCGTCGCAATCCGAATTCGCATATGCTCTTCGAGCAGAATCGCAATCGATTTCTCCGCCGCGTTCGCCCCCGCATTGTCCGGGTCGAAGTTCACCACCACCAGCGGCGCGTACTTGCTCATCATTTTTACCTGCTGCGGCGTGAGCGCCGTCCCACAGGGGGCCACGGCTTCTTTCACCCCCGCCGCCCACGCCCCAATCACATCCATATACCCTTCGACCAACACCAACCGCCCGGTCTTCCGCGCCGCCTCTCGGGCCCGGTGCAGATGGTACAGCACCAAGCTCTTTGTATAGATCGGCGTCCCCGGCGAATTCAAATACTTCGGCTCGTCGCCTTCGTACAAAGCCCGCCCCCCGAACGCGATCACCTTGCCGCCCTCGTTACAAATAGGGAACATCAGCCGCCCCCGAAACTTATCGTAAAAAGTGCCATCGTCGCGCTTGCCCACCAGCCCCGACTCCTCCAATTCCCCAGGTGAAAACCCCTGCGACTTCAAGACCCGAATCAAATGCTGACCGCTCTTCTCGCTGAATCCTACCCCAAACTCCGCCGCCCGGCTCAATGGCAGCTTTCTCCGCTCCAGGTATGCACGCGCGTCGGCCCCCGCCGGACCGGCCAAATTTTGCTGAAAAACCTTCGCGGCAATCTCGTGCATCGCCAGGACGGCCGTCCGCATGCGAGCCTCCGGATCGTTCATGGCGCTCTTCTTTTCCGGCATCGGAACCCCAAACTGTTCCGCCAAGGAAGAAATCGCCTCCTGGAACGTAACTTTTTCGTATTCCATGACGAACTTAATCACATCCCCCCCCGCCCCGCACCCAAAGCACTTGTAAAACTGCTGCGTCGGGTGAACATTGAACGATGGAGACTTCTCGCTGTGAAATGGACAAAGGCCGATATAACTACTCGTCCCGCGCTTCTTCAGCGGGACGTAGGCACCGATCACTTTCACGATATCAACGGCGCTCTTCAACTGTGCGGCAAAATCCATGTGGGTATGATGTCTAGTATGACCCGCTTGCTCGTCGCGTCTCTCCTTCTCCCCGCCCTCGCCTTGGCCGCCGAACTGAAGTTTGAAGACTTCGTCGTCGATACCCCCGGTCTGTGGACCGTCAACGATGGCGTTATCACCGGCAAACACAGCGGTCTGCAATACAACGATTTTCTCCGCACGAAGAAGCACTACAGCAATTTCCGGCTTGCTCTCCAATTCCAACTCGTCGGCGGAATCGGCAACAGCGGTGTCCAGTTCCGGTCCAAACCCGTCCCCGATTCCCACGAAGTGGCCGGCTACCAAGCCGACGTCGGCGAAAAATATTGGGGCGCTCTTTATGACGAATCCCGTCGCAAGAAGGTGCTGGCCCAAACGCCGGTTACCAATCTCGACACCAAGGCCTGGCACAAATACGTCATCACCGCCGACGGTGACCACATCACTTTGGAGCTCGACGGCAAGAAGACCGTCGACTACCGCGAAGCCGAACCCGGCATGGACCGAACCGGTTTCCTCGCCCTCCAGGTGCACAGCGGCCCCGGCATCGAAGTGCACTTTAAAGATCTTCAAATCACTGAGCTCCCCCCCGGCCCCGCTATTGGAGAGAATGGCTCCAGCGCCATCCCAAACTTCGCCAACCTGGTCGGGCCCAAGGGCCTGTTCGTTCTCTTCGTCCGCTCCGCTGATTGGTGACCGTACTGCAAAACTCAGCTCGTGGAGCTGGGACAACATGAAGGAAATCTGCGGAAACTGGGACTGAATTCTTTAGCCGTCAGCTACGATAGTGAATCCGTCTGGCGTCACTTCATGGAGAGAAAGAAGCTCGTCTTCCCCTACCTGGCGGATACTCGCTCAAAGCTGATCGACTCCTTCGGGCTGCGCAACAAAGCCGTTAATATCGACTTCATGCAAGGGATTCCTCATCCGGGAATCTTCCTGCTTGACGCCAAAGGCCGCATTACCGCCAAGTACTTCGAAGACGACTATCGCGAACGGTTCACCATCGCTTCCATCTTGAACGGTTCCTTTGGCCAGCAGGCGGCGACGCAAGGCGAGTACACCGGCAAGCGCATCAATGTGCGGACCAGCGCCAGCACTTCGGTCGTCAAGGGCGGCCAGCGCATCCGCCTCACCCTGACCTCGACGCTCGGCCCCGGCCTTCACGTCTACGCCCCCGGCGCCCCGGAGGACTTTATCCCTGTCTCCTGGACCATCGAAGGAGCCAAGGCGACCGCTCCCACTTGGCCCAAGGCCGAAAAGAACTTCCAGTACAGCGGTACTTTTGAGGCCTCCCGGGACATCATCCTCCCCCCGCAATTGAAAAACGAAGAGCTCATCATCAAAGGAATTCTCCGCTATCAAAGCTGCACGGAGACCGTCTGCTATCCGCCAGAGAGCATAGCGGTCGAGTGGAAGTTCCTCAGCGAGAGCCACGACCGCGAACGCGTCCCCGCCGAAATACGCCGCAAATAAATGGATTCGATCTACTACGTCATCACTTGGCTCTGTCATCGCACCTGCGATCACTGCTACGACGACCGCTTTCGCCCCTACCCCCAAGGCGCTCCCGAACACACTCGTCCCGACGCCATCGTCGCCCACTTTCCGGACATTCTCGGCAAGGTAATTCTTGCCGGGGGAGAGGTTCTGCTCGATCCCGTTCGCGAGCCGGTTCTCTACCCCACGCTCGAATTGCTCTATAGCAAATACGGCGATCAAACCCGTATCGTGGTTCAGACCACCGGCGACCTGCTAACCCGCAAGATCATCGCCGAACTCCGCGCCCATCACGTCTCGTCCATCTCGGTTTCCGGCATGGATGATTTCCACCCCGGCATGCTCGAACGCCGCGACAAAATCGAAGCCATGCTCATCGCCGATGGGGGCCCGTACTCCTTCTTCGGCGCCACCCCGGACCAATGGATCGGTAAGCTCTGGCCTCGCGGTCGGGCCTGGAAGAACGCCCTCTCCCAAGCCACCATGACGGATAATTTCTGCAACCAATGGAGCGGGGGGCTCAACTTCCTCGGCGGAGTCGGGGCTGAAGTTTCCATCGAACCCAACGGCAACGTCTACCCCTGTTGCCTCAAAACCAAGCTCCCGATCGGCAACCTTCACGAAGCTCCCCTCGAAACGATTCTCGCCCGGCATCGCGGCAACCCGGTCTACATCGCCATCAACAGCGGCCAACCCCAGGAGATGGGTCTAGCCCACGGCTGGTCAACCGAGGAGTTCCGCCGCAAAAGCCGCGCCATCCTCCCCTCCGGCCAAGTTTACGAAAATCTCTGCATCGGCTGCGATCGCTTTCACGACGAAGTGTTAAGCAGCTCCGCATCCGACGGCCGCAAGTAAGTCGGCTCCACCAGCGCCGGGTGCACTCCGCCTCGCCTCGCCGCAATCCGTCCCACCGCCCCCGCCAATAAAGGACCCGCGTCAATCCGCTGTGCCTCGCCAATGGCGAATTGCTCAAACTTACAAACCGCCATCGGCACCACCACCGTCAAGTCTTCGGCATAGACCCCGCAGTAAACATCCCCTCGCCGGGCGTCAAAAATGGGAGCGCGCAAAGGACCTGTTCCAAGGCTCGCCAGTGCTTCCAGGTTCGTAACCCCTGCCAGCGGCTTGCCCGAGGCAAACGCCAGCCCCATGGCCGCCGTAAGCCCCACCCGGACTCCCGTAAAGGCGCCCGGCCCCGTAGCCGCCGCAAATAGCTCGATCGCCTCCAGCCCGACCCCATGGTCGGTCAGCAAACTCTCGATCGCCTCAAATAAAATATGCCCGTACCCATCCGTCGATTCCAGCCGACGCTCTTCCCATAGCTCCGCCCCCCGCAGAAGCGCAATCGAACCCACTTCATTACATACGTCGATCGCTAAAATCATTGGGTCAGCCGGATCACCTTATCGGCCGCATAGATCTTGCCATTCGCGTTCATCCCCACCACCCGCAAACTCATCACCGCCGGAAGCTTCGTTGCGATATCAGGCGGGATTTTTAATTGCCCGTTTGGCCCCGTCCCCAACACCCGGGCCCCCTGGCCGCCGGTCACCACCTCGCCGGTCCACAAAAACATCATCGTCCGCGTCGCTCGGGTCGGCTTCTTCATTTTGATGGAGAAGGGAAGTGCGGCCGTAAGGCTAACGGTATCCACCTTCGGCTCGGTCATCTCAAACGGAACCAGCTTCTCCACCATCTCAAGCTCCTGCACCATTGGCTCCCCGGCCGCAAATCGGTAACTCTTCAGCATCCCTTCCTTCTTGCCGTCCCGGCTCAAATGCAGCACCCAGTCGTGGTCTTTTGACGGCGGCTCGGCTATAAATTTCTCACCCTTCCAGTCCTTCTTCTGCTTCAAATAATCGCCCGTCAGCGGATTGAACCAATAGACATCGTAGGAGTGCTTCTCCACCACCACCTCCACCGGCACGTTCGGATTTTCAATGTAGACGATGTACTCGACGTCCTCCAGCGCCACTGCCCGCGCCCCGTCGAGGTCGAAGTACGGCTCCAAATCCCAATGCCGCGTGCGCGCGAAAAGCTCTTGCCACGCCAATACGTACTTCGCCCCCTTCTCGCTTGCCAGCTTCACCGTCGGGTACTGCCCGTTGCACCACATGTTCCACAGCCGCTTCCGAAACGCCTCCGGATCATTGCCCTCTTCGAGCGCGATGCTCACCTTCGGCACCGTGTAGAGTTGATGCTCAATCGCCCCGAGTTGATCGTCCACCGTCGAATACGCAATGTGATTCGCCCAACCATCGGCCAACAGAGGCGCACTTGTGTCGGTCGTCACTCCCGTCCGCGGATGCCCATACGGGTCCATCTTCTTCAGCGCCAGCCCCGTCTCTTTCAACGTCGCCCGCGGCCCCCGCAACTGCCACGTAATGTTGAACGCCGCAAATCGACCGACCAAATAACGCAACGCTTTCTCGCGCTCCTGCCACATCGTCGGTAGGTCGCTCACCACTAGGTCTACCGTAATGCGCCGCTCGTTATAAGCCCGCATCTGTTGCTCCACTTCGTCTACCTTTTTCTCGTCCCACACCAACCGAACATGGTTGAACTTCTGCCGCAGCAGCGTCGCCGGATCCCCGCCCGTCGCCCCGAGCCACAGATGCGGCTGCTTGTCTTCCCCGGTCGCCCAATGCCGCAGATTCGCCGGCACCACAAAGCCCGGATGATCATTCGGCAGCGCTTCAAAACTGCCCGTTTTCCCATTGTATTGGGGCAAACTGGACGTGACCCGAAAATCCCATTGCCCCGCGTCGGTGGGGGAAACCCGCACCGTCATTTTCCCCGGCGCAGACACAAACGCCGGCATCAAAAACGTCTTATGCTTCGGCGACCGCACCTCGGCCTGCAACGTCGCCCCGGCAGGGGCGTCGAACACCAAGTCGCAGAGCGAGTACGCCGGAGTCGGCGCACAAATTGTCTGCGCGCTCAACGGCGCAGACAGGATCAGGAGCCAATGAGATACTTTCAACATGCTTCGGGTTCTTGCCATTATCCTACTGACGGTCGCTTCCGCGTCAGCCGCCACGATTGCCGAAAAAATCGCCGGTATGGAAAAGCGCGACGGGTTGTTCCCACTCTATTGGGACGTGAAAACCGGAAACCTGTTTCTTGAAATTCCAAAGACCGGTTACGAGTTCCTTTTTTACACCTCGCTGCCGGCCGGCCTCGGCTCGAATGACATCGGCCTCGACCGCGGCCAAGTCGGTCGCTCCCGCCTCGTGCGCTTCGAACGCGTCGGCCCTAAAATCCTCCTGATCGAAGCCAACCAACGCTTCCGCTCCTCCTCCATCAACCAGTACGAACAGAAGGCCGTCGCCGACTCCTTCGCCAGCACCGTCCACTGGGGCTTTGCCGTGACTGCCGAAGAAGGCACCCGCGTCCTCATCGACCTGACCCCCTTTGTCGTCCGCGACGGTCACGACGCCGCCGCGGCCCTTCGGCGCTCCCGCTCCGGAGCGTACAAGGTCGATCCCACCCGCTCCGCCGTTTATCTCAACCGCACGAAAAGCTTCCCCACCAACACCGAAATCGAAGTACTCCTCACCTTCACGGGCGAGCCCCAAGGCCCCCTCGTCGCCTCCGTCTCCCCCTCCGCCGAAGCCTTCACCGTCCGCGAACATTACTCCTTCGTCGCCCTACCCGCCCCCGGCTTCGTTCCCAAGCCCCTCGACCCCCGCTCCAGCTTCAACGCCGTCACCTACATGGATTACTCGACGCCGCTCGGTGAACCCATCACCAAGCGCTACGCCCTGCGCCACAAGCTCCCCATCAAGTACTACCTCGACCCCGGCACCCCGGAACCCATCCGCCAGGCGCTCCTCGACGGAGCTCGCTGGTGGGCCGACGCCTTTCCCGCCGGTACCTACACCGTCGAAATGCTTCCCCCCGACGCCGACCCCATGGACGCCCGTTACAACATGATTAACTGGGTCCACCGCTCCACCCGCGGCTGGAGCTACGGCGCCTCCATCGTCGACCCCCGCACCGGCCAAATCATCAAGGGCAATGTTACCCTCGGCTCGCTCCGCGTCCGTCAGGACTACATGATCGCTGAAGGCGTCCTCGCGCCGTACGAAACCGGCCAGCCTGCGAACCCCGCGATGAAGGAAATGGGCCTCGCCCGCCTCCGCCAGCTCTCCGCCCACGAAGTCGGCCATACCCTCGGCCTCGCCCACAACTTCGCCGCCAATTCGGCCAGCGTGATGGACTATCCCCATCCGCGCATCGATCTCATCAACGGCAAGCCCTCCCTCGCCAACGCCTACGGAAAAGCGATCGGCCCATGGGATAAAATAGCCATCGCCTGGGGCTACAAAGACGACCCCCTTGACTATAAGACCTACCGTTTCTTGAGCGACGAAGATGCCCGCGACGAAGGCTCCGCCAGCCCCGTCGCCCACCTCTGGGACAACGGCTCGCCGACCGAGGAACTCGGCCGGATTCTCAACGTCCGCTCCGAAGTCCTGAAGCGCTTTGGCGAAACCAACATCCCCGTCGGCCAGCCCATGTCGACCCTCGCCGACACCTTGGTGCCCATCTACATGCTGCACCGCTATCAAACCGAAGCCGCGGCTAAGCTCCTCGGCGGAGTCGACTACAACTACGCCCTCCGCGGCGACGGTCAAAAAATCGCTGAACCCGTCTCCCCGGCCGACCAAGCCGCCGCCAAACTGCAGCTTTTCCGCACGATCGACCCGGCCGTCCTCACCCTCCCCGAGGCTCTCCTGAAGCTCCTCCCGCCCCGCGCCTTCGGCTACCCGGCCATCCGCGAGCAGTTCAAAACCCGCACCGGCCTCGTCTTTGACCCCGTTGCCGCCGCCGAATCCGCCGTCGCCCTCACCATCCGACTGCTCCTCAATCCTAATCGCGCCGCTCGCATGGAACAGCAAGCTGCCCGCAACGCGGCCTCTCCCAGCTTCGGCGCCGTCCTCAAGGAACTGATGGCCCTCACCGCGCAAAAGAAAACCGGCCTCCAATCCGAAATCCAAAATGCCACCCGCATGGTACTCCTCCATCACCTCATGGTCCTCGCCGCCGATGACGAAGCCCAAGCCTCGGTCCGCTCCATCGCTCTCGACCAACTGCTCACCATGAAGGCCGACAGCAGCCTCGCCGCCGCGCTGATAGACCGCTTCCAACGCGACGGCAAGCCCCCGGCCACGGCGAAACCCCTCGAAGCGCCCCCCGGCCAACCCATCGGTTGCGAGGACCCGTTCGTCGCCTTCCGCTAGGCTGCCCGCTGCTCCCGCGCCGTCCCTATCTCGACCAACCGTTCGCCCAAGTTGCGCAATTCGCCGCTCCGCTCCCGGCACAACGCCTCGGCCTGCAAACGCAGATTGCGCAAGTTCTCCGGTCGCACATCGTCCATCTGCTGGTCGCTCTGCTGCAGCGTCACCTGATACCGATGATAGTCCCCCGGCAGTAACTGCTGTAACTGATAATCCACCGTCGCGCTTACCCCGTCCAGCACGATATCCAACACCGGTCGCAGCCATCCCGCCGTCCCCCAACTCTTCGCCCGATCAAGGGAGATCCGCGGTAGCACCGTGCCCGTCCCTAAACTCACCACCACGAACTTCGTCGCCCGCGGGTTAAGCGCCATCGCTTCTACAAGCGCGCAGGCCGCCGGATTGTTCGCAAACACGCCCCCGTCGATCAGCGCCCAGTAGTCCACCGAATCCGGCACCGGCACCCGCGCCGGCTCGAAGTACGTCGGTGCCGCCGAGGTCGCCCGCGCCACCTCCCACATCGGAAAGTCATACTCCGCCCTCTTCCGCGCCATCGCGCTCTTGAAGAAGAACGGCGTCCGCCGCTCAATCTCATAGCTCGGCACCAGCACATCCGTGCAAGCGTCTTTTAATCGAACGTCCCCGAAATACCGCCGCAACACCTCTTCAATCCCGTTAGCGGAATACCGCTCCTCCGCCAGACTCCCCAGCGTCCGCATCCGCCGCCACCAAGACGTGCTAAAAATCTTGCTACCTTCTTTTTCGTACAACTCCGCCATCTGGGCAGCCGAATACAGCGGGCGCCCCCCCTCCCCCGGCCGCGTCAATCCCAGCGCCAGAATGCCCCCCGTGGATGTCCCCGCCACTAGGTCGAACAGGTCAGCTATCCGCTGCCCGGTCTGCCGCTCCAGCCGCGATAAAACGACGGCCGGGATGATGCCGCGAATCCCGCCTCCGTCAATCGATAAAATCCGAACCGTGTTTAGCATTGCATCTTTCTCCTTCGCCCGTCAGTCTACCGGGACGTTTCCAAACAATCGGAGCCACGAATCAATGCAAATATTACAAAATGAAGGACTAAAAATATTGCAACGGTCTGTGAAGCCCCATTCCGGGTTCCCCAAAACGGCACCCAAGGGGATGAAAAGGGCACCCCGGGGTGCCGGGCTGGTAGGGCCGATTAAGCGCCACCGGTCGGAATTGTAAGTCGCTCGGACTCAACGATTTAGGGCCACCATTTTCCTAAGGAATCCTCATATTGGGCTTGTGGCCCAGCACAAGCGAAGGATGAAAATGGGTCGTAGCCTGAGCGATCCTGGTATCGGTTGTGGGGAAGCAGGCTGGTTTTTACTTGGTGCCTTTGAGCCCGTTTGTGAATCTGGTCCGGGACGCTTTCCTGGAACAACGAAGTGGAGCACCTGTCGCAAGGCGTGGAGCCTGAGAAGGAAGATCTGTTTTTTTCACGCGTCCTTCCCTTCGGCGCGGTCCAACAATGAGATCCCAATCTGTGTGGGATGTAGAGTCTAGTTCCAGCGCCCGAAAGTCTCGTGTTTGGCGAGGTTGAGGAGCCGCATTTCTTTGTCCGTGACTTTGATT
>Ga0114966_10001598_pt1 | contig 20785 bp, 21 predicted proteins | sample M_130207_XF_Meta_FD_87029 | JGI IMG/M metagenome (GOLD analysis project Ga0114966, IMG submission 87029) | Freshwater microbial communities from Lake Montjoie, Canada to study carbon cycling - M_130207_XF_MetaG | ecosystem: Environmental > Aquatic > Freshwater > Lake | place: Lake Montjoie... | reverse complement strand
TCTCAAAGGCACCCATTGCTACTTCAAGAATTGAATCTTCTGTATCAAAGCCCAAAAGATCTTGATGTAAAAAACCGATGGTTGTTTCTCTGCCTTTCTCAACAGCACCTTTAGCAGGTGAGTATTGACCGGTTAACACTTTTAATAAAGTTGATTTACCTGTTCCGTTGTAACCAATTAATCCAATTCTTTCATTGGGTTGAATATGCCAGGTAGCATCTTCTACAATAGTCCTTGCACCAAATTCAAATGTTACATTTTGTAATCCTAAAAGCATTAGTTTGTTGTTTACCGATTAATTTTTGCAAAAATACTAGAATAATCTGACTAGTAAGTAAGCTATATTGAATTACTGAAATAATATTCAATTGAAATCCCAGATAAAGAAATGATTATCTTATAATAAGTTTGTAATAAGTACTATTTTTGCAAAAAAAATAAATGGTAAAGAAAATTATTTTCGTTTGTATAGCTTTTTTAGTAGTATTTTTTCTATATGAGTATTTTAACAAGAAAGAATCTGCTGTAGAAATTCCCAATCAGCCGATGACATTAAAAAGGCATTCCCCTGCATTTAATGAATCAATTGCCGCATTAATGGTTCAATATATTGCTATTAAAGATGCATTCGTTGATGCAGATACTACAGCAGTAAAAAGTAAAACAGCTTCATTTATTAATTTATTAAACAATATAGATACTACCGAATTAAAACATGACACAGCTTCTGTGTATGAAACGGTTGTTTTTACTTTGAATGACATTAGGTCTAATGCCTTGTCATTGATGAGTCAAAAAACTATAGTAGAGATGAGAAAAGATTTTAGTAGTATGACGGATGTGATGTACCCTTCATTATTTTATGCACTCAATTATGAAGGTCCAACACTTTATTTACAAAATTGTCCTATGGCCATAGATGATTCATTACCTGCCAACTGGTTAAGTAATCATTCGGAAGTTGTAAATCCCTATCTCGGGAAAAATCACCCAACATACAAGTCATCTATGCTTCATTGCGGGGAGTTAAAAGATTCTATCCTTGCCAAATAAAATAAGTATGAAAAAATTTCTTCAAATTGGCCTTATTTTTTTTTTGATTTCAATATGTAATAATTATGTATTTGCTCAAAATGAAAAACAAGCAAATGCAAAACGCCATACCATTAATGGGTATATTAAAGATGGTGCTACTGGTGAAACTTTAATTGGGGCAACGATTTCATTGAAAGGGAATACCAAAGGAATAACAAGTAATGCATATGGATTTTATTCAATTACTTTAAATGAAGGGAATTATAATTTGCTTGTTTCTTTTATTGGATATAAATCAACGGCTATAAATTTGCAATTACAAAAAGATACTTTTTTAAATATTGTACTACAAACTGGAATTAATTTATCTCAAGAAGTGGTGGTAGTAGCAAAGAAGAGAGACAATAATATTAAAGTTGCCCAGATGGGGAAAATCTCTTTACCCATTGAACAAATAAAATCTGTTCCAGCTTTTTTAGGAGAAGTAGATTTACTAAAAGTGGTGCAACTATTGCCTGGGGTTAGAAATGCAGGAGAAGGAAGTGCCGGAATATATGTAAGGGGAGGTGGCCCTGATCAGAATTTAATAATGTTGGATGATGCGGTTGTGTACAATACAGGACATTTATTTGGATTTTTCTCAATCTTTAATTCAGACGCGATTAAGAATGTTTCTTTGATTAAAGGAGGAATGCCCGCACAATATGGCGGACGTTTGTCAAGTGTACTTGATGTTTCCATGAAAGAAGGGAATAATCAACAATTTCAAGTGGACGGAGGTATTGGATTAATCGCTTCTAGATTTTCAGTACAAGGGCCCATTAAAAAAAATAAATCTTCTTTTATCGTTTCTGGAAGAAGAACATATATAGATGCACTCACAAAGCCTTTTGTTAGCAGTTCCAGTCAGTTTAAAGGGTCTGGTTATTATTTTTATGACCTCAATGCAAAAATGAATTATAAATTCAGTGAAAAGGATCGATTGTATTTAAGCGGATATTTTGGCAGAGATGTATTTGATTTTAAAAATAGCCAGCAAAGTTTAAATGTAAATATTCCTTGGGGGAATGCTACTGGCACAATAAGGTGGAATCATATTTTTAATAAAAAATTATTCGCCAATACCACGGCAGTATACAATGATTATAATTTTACTTTTCATGCGATTCAAAATAATTTTGATGTGCAACTTGCCTCTGGAATCAGGGATTTAAGTGTTAAACAAGATTTTGACTTTTATCCATTCTCTAAGCAAAAAATTAAATTTGGAGCTTTGTATACTTATCATCAGTTTACGCCCTCTGTTGTTAGTGGCAAACAAGATTCTGTTGTGTTTAATCCACAAAATGCATTGATTAAATATGCCCATGAAGCGGCTGTGTATGTTCAAGACGATTGGGATATTTCATCAAAAATTCAACTTAGCTCAGGGATTAGGTATAGTATGTTTCAGCAAATAGGAGCGTATAAAACTTATACATCAGATGCGAATGGTAATAGATTGGACAGCGTGGTATTTAAGAAAGGAGAGCCGGTTAAAACATATGGAGGAGTAGAGCCTAGAGTCACGATGAGGTATACACTAAATGACGAAACATCCTTAAAAGCATCTGTTACAAGGAATTTTCAATATATACATTTGGTAAGCAATTCAGGAACAACATTGCCAACTGATATTTGGGTACCCAGTACGTATCAAGTGCAGCCTCAGATGAGTTGGTTATACGCAATGGGCTTATTTAAAAATTTTAATAATAATATGTTTGAAACATCCTTAGAACTATATTATAAGGATATGCAGCATCAAATAGAATATAAGGAAGGTTATACACCTAATAGTGTAGATGATACTGAAAATTCATTTGTTTTTGGTAATGGGTGGAGTTATGGTTCTGAGTTGTTTATTAATAAAGTAAAAGGAAGGCTAACAGGTTGGATTGGTTATACATTGAGTTGGACATGGAGACGATTTCCTGATTTAAACTTTGGGGAAAAATATCCGGCAAAGTATGACAGAAGAAATGATATGAGTGTTGTGGGGCTATATGAATTAAATAAGAAATGGAAATTGTCGGCCACTTTTGTTTATGGTACTGGCAATGCCGCTTCGCTGCCGCAGCGATTTTATTTGGTAAACAATGTACTAACGCAAGAGTATAGTCGCATTAATCAATACCGACTTCCATCTTATCACAGGTTGGATTTCTCTGCTATTTTAACACCAGCGAAAAATATTAATAAAAGATGCAAATCGGAATGGGTATTTAGTGTTTACAATGCCTACAATCGTAAGAATCCTTATTTTATTTACTTTGATCAAACTGGAAATCCCCTTGATGGCTCATTGCAAGTGCAGGCTAAGCAAGTGTCCATCTTCCCTGTAATACCCGCAGTTACCTGGAATTTTAAGTTTTAATAAAATACAGATTCAATAGTGCATTAAAAAGTAGCTATTTATTGTTGCGCGTAGATCTAACTGTCATGTATATAGTTGGGGTAATCATGGAGATTAACAATAGCGGAATAAACCACCAGCCGAGTATAGAATGATTGCTGATAGACCCTTGTATTAAAGATACAATGATGTAACAAAATAAAATGGAAATGTTGAATGAAAGAATGCGTAAGAGTCTTACTGATGATTTATATTTTTTTGCTGCATTGTCTTCATTTATTTTACTAATGTAATTAAATTTATGAGGGAATCTTGAAAGAAAGTTAAGCAGAAAGATAATCAACGTTACAATGCCTGGTATTATCCAAATAGTATTTTTTGATCCATAGCCATCAGGGGAACCACTAAGGTCAAAGTGAATTGGTATGATTGCAGGTAATGTATTGAAATGATAGAATGCATATGACCACATAAATAGTACAATACAAAAGGAACTGTATTGTAAAAAGTAATCCAGTATGCTTTTTTTTAGAGCAATAATTGGTTGGGTGCCGCTTCCCATGAAATTTATTTTGATTTGTACAAAAATTTAATAACGCCACTTTTTTCAAGGTCTGAGGTAATTCTTATTTCATAGCGTTTTTTTCCATCAGTGATCACCATTAGTGCAGTGTTAGGTGGAATTGTGCCAAGATTTTCGGCATACATGATCAATACATTATCATCATTTTCGTTTTCAATATTAAGTGTTAAACTGATAGCATTTTCGCTTAATTTCCTATTAGAAAGTAATAGTTTTTTATTGTAAAATAATGAGATGCTATCTCCATCTACTTCTCCATTATCATAAATATCAATACTGATTATTTTGTTTTCAATTTCAATTGTTTTTAAAATAGTGCTTTTTCTTTTTTCGATTTTCAATACTTCTTTCGAGGGTAAAATTGGTTCTTCTTTTTTATCTGTACTTAAATCGAAATTGGCAGATTGATCCTGATTGGCTTCAACTGTTTCCTTCTTGAAAATTGAGGGCTCGTTTTTTTTAATTTCATTTCTATTGTTTGTATTTTTATTTTTGTTGTTTTCAACAGGTATAGGAGCATTTGGAATGCTCGTATTTGGCTTTTTGGCAACTAAATTGGGGTAAGTTTCAATTAGACTTCTTCTCGTTAGCACTGTTGTGCCAAAGCCGCAATTGCCTTTTTGATTTGGTATTGGCATCCAATTACCATCAAGCGTTTCCGTGTTACCTTTTTTAAAATAAGTTAATTTGTGTACCTGTAAACAATTAGAAATATTATTGGGGATATTGGTTTTTGTTCTTTCAGTTTCACTGATTTCCAAATATTTCTTTTTGAAATCAATGAAGCCATTTACTTTGCAAATGGTATAGAATTTCTTTCCATTTTGTGTAAAATAAGTGTAGGAAGTACCAATGACTTTCGTTTTATCAATGTCAAGTTCTAAAACATATTCACATTTATTACTGCCAAAGTTTCCATCTCCAGTGCTTTTGTCAATAAATTCACCTTTCCACTGACCTGTGATATTTTGGCCATATGTGTTTTCATTTAATATAAACAGCGAAAAAATAATAAAATACTTAATCATATCTTCTTAATAGTTCAATTTACAAAAATAATAATGAAATATGAGTTAAAAAGTATAATACTATTATTCTATTAGCCAATACTTCGTTAAATTTGAGCAAATTAATTAAGAAGTAAAAAAGCCATGATAAAAATAACATTGCCGGATGGTTCTGAAAGAGAATATGAAACGGGATCTACATCGTTGGAAATAGCAAAGTCAATTAGCGAAGGCTTAGCAAGAAAGGTATTGGCAGCTTCCATAAATGGCGAAGTTTATGATATTACCAAACCTATTACTGAAGATGCTGTTTTTAAATTATTGACATGGGATGATTCGGAAGGGAAATCTACTTTTTGGCATTCATCTGCTCATTTAATGGCAGAAGCAGTTCAATCTGTTTTTCCACATGCAAAATTTTGGGTAGGACCAGCCATTGATAAAGGGTTTTATTATGATATCGATTTAGGAGATACAAAAATGAGCGAGGATGATTTGATTGGATTGGAAAAGAAAATGAATGAGTTAGCAAAGCAAAATAATTCATTTAATCGTAAAGCAATGCCCAAAGCAGAAGCGATAAATTATTTTAAAGAGAAAGGAGATGAGTATAAATTAGATTTATTGAACAACCTAAAAGATGGAGAAATTAGTTTTTACACGCAAGGCAATTTTACTGATTTATGTAGAGGCCCTCATATCCCTTCGACTGGGTTTATTAAAGCAATTAAATTAACAAGCATTGCTGGCGCTTATTGGAAGGGAGATGAGAAGAATAAGCAACTGACAAGGATTTATGGTGTAACATTTCCTAATCAAAAAGAGTTGGAAGAATATTTATTGATGCTGGAGGAAGCTAAAAAGCGGGATCATAGAAAATTAGGGAAAGAGCTATCTATTTTCACCATGGATGATGATGTAGGACAAGGCTTACCGTTATGGATGCCTAATGGAACTATTATTATTGAGGAGTTGGAAAAACTAGCCAAAGAAACAGAATCAGCTGCCGGATATAAAAGGGTAGTTACCCCTCATATCGCCAAAGAGAGTATGTACCTTACAAGTGGTCATTTGCCTTATTACGCTGATAGTATGTTTCCTCCAATGGAGCTTGATGGAACTAAATATTATTTAAAGGCAATGAATTGTCCGCATCATCATAAAATATTTGATGCAGAGCCTAAGAGTTATAAAGATCTTCCCTATCGTATAGCAGAATATGGTACTTGTTACCGTTATGAGCAAAGCGGCGAGTTGTTTGGGTTAATGCGTGTTAGATGTTTGCACATGAATGATGCTCATATTTATTGCAGTAAGGACCAGTTTGGTGCAGAATTTAGAGCAGTTAATGAAATGTATTTAAAGTATTTTAAAATATTTGGTATAGATAAATATGTGATGAGATTGAGTTTGCACGATCCTTCCAAACTTGGACAGAAATATGTAAATGAGCCTGAGCTATGGAAAGAAACGGAAGCGATGGTACGTCAAGTTTTAATCGAATCAAATATACCTTACGTAGAAGTTCAAGATGAAGCTGCATTTTATGGCCCCAAAATAGATGTACAAATATGGAGTGCCATAGGTAGGGAATTCACATTGGCTACTAACCAGGTGGATTTTAATAGTGGTAATAAATTCAAATTATCCTATACCACTCAACATAATACTACAGAAGTTCCTTTAATTATTCATAGAGCACCATTAGGTACTCATGAGAGATTTATAGGATTTTTATTGGAGCACTATGCTGGAAAGTTTCCAATATGGATAGCACCATTGCAAGTGAAAATTCTGCCTATCAGTGACAAATTCATGGACTACGCAAATAAAGTAGTTCAACATTTGAAAAAGGCCGATATCAGAGCAGAAATTGATGATAGAAACGAAAAAATTGGTAAAAAGATACGTGATACGGAGTTGTTGAAAGTGCCTTATATGCTAGTTATTGGTGAAAAAGAGATGAATGAGGAGCAGGTTTCAATACGCAGACAGGGAAAAGGTGATATAGGTGTAAAGGGGTTGATAGAATTTATTGAAGAAATATCACTAGAAATTATGGAAAGAAGAGTGGAATAATGTAATTTGTATTTAATTTTAATTTATAAAAACACTATTGTAAACCAAAACAACTAAATGGCATTTCCACCAAGACCACCCAGAGGAGCATTTAATCCTCGTTTTAAAAAAGAACAACAGCAAGAACATCGTACCAACTACATGATTAAAGTCGCAGAAGTTAGACTGGTAGGAGAAAATGTAGAACCAGGCATTTTTGCCACTGCAGATGCGATAAAAATCTCACAAGCACAACAACTAGATTTAGTAGAAATTTCTCCGGGAGCCAATCCGCCGGTTTGTAAAATCATAGATTATAACAAATTCCTTTACGAAGAAAAGAAAAAGAAAAAGGAAATGAAAGCGAAATCCAAAACCAGCGAGGTTAAGGAAATTCGGTTTACCCCAAATACAGATGACCATGATTTCGAATTTAAAGTGAAACATGCTGAAAAGTTTTTGTCAGATGGAGATAAGGTAAAAGCTCACGTACAGTTTAAAGGAAGGGCTATCATGTTTAAAGAAAGAGGAGAATTGCTCCTTTTGAAATTTGCAGATAGATTAAAGGATGTTGGCGCATTAGAGGGGCTTCCAAAAATGGAAGGGAAAAGAATGTTGGTGATGTTTGCGCCAAAAGCACAGCAAAAAAGAAAGGGCTCTGAACTTGGAAAATTGGTAGAAAAAAAGACAGAGGACGATTCTAAATCAGCAGCACCTCAAGAATAAAATAATTTACTTTTTACATAGAAAAGCTGTCTTTTTTGAAGATGGCTTTTTTATTAAAATAAAAAAAGTGGACATCAGTTTAAATAAATATATAAGTGATTCGGGTTTTTGTAGCCGAAGAGAAGCAGATAAATATATAGAAGATTGTAGAGTCACCATTAATGGCAGAGATGCTCAGAAGGGCAATAGGGTTCAAGAAGGGGATGATGTAAGAGTTGATGGGGAAGCGCTAAGAAAAAAGAAAGCTGCGGTTTATATTGCTTTTAATAAACCAAAAGGAATTACGTGCACAACAGATACGAAAGACAAAACGAATATTATTGATTTCGTTAATTATAAAACTAGAATATTTCCAATAGGCAGACTTGATAAATTATCAGACGGGTTGATATTTTTAACTAACGATGGAGATATTGTAAATAAAATTCTTCGTGCTGGAAATGGGCACGAAAAGGAGTACATAGTAACTGTTGATAAACCCCTGACTGCAGAGGCTATTTTAAACATGAGAAATGGCATAAAAATATTGGGCACCACAACCAAAAAATGTTTTGTTAAGCAGGAGGGGGACAAAAAGTTTAGAATTATTTTGACCCAAGGACTTAATCGTCAAATTAGAAGAATGTGTGAAACACTTGGATTTAAAGTAGTAACGCTCACCCGTATTCGCATTATGAATTTCACTTTACATAATTTACCCCCTGGCAAATGGCGCTATTTTAATAATGATGAAATTACTTCAATAGCCACCCTTTTGAAAAATAGCAGTAAGACTCAGGAATTAGATGATTTTGGTGAGTAACAAAAAAATATTTTTTATATAATTTTATTCCTATATTTACTACCCCGATAATCCTTGCAAAAAATCAAACGACTGTCTTTATTTAATTAAGGATAATTATTCAATGGTTAATACATATTAATGCAAGCATTTTTTATAAAATTACATGAGCGAAATAAATTATTGTTCTGGTTTGGTTTCTATAGTTTTTTTCTTTCTTTAGTTTGTTTTGTTTTAGCCCTGTTCGATAGTGAAGTTATTTTAGGAGTAGGCCGCTATATTAAGCCTTTTAAATACTATATAGCTATCGTTATTACTTCATGGACAATGGCGATAATATTGCACTACCTCAATTCAAAACCATTAAGGACTATTGTCTCTATCATCATTGTGTTAACCTTGTTTGGCGAGTCTTCGATTGTTTTACTGCAGTCTATTAGAGTAGTAGCCTCTCATTATAATACATCAACTCCTTTTAATAAGTTCATGTATGATTTAATGATTTCCTGCATGGTTATTTTTACTGTAACTATTTTTGTATTAACTATTTTATTTTATAATCAGAAAAAAATGGCATGCAGTCAACACTTTGCAACTGGTATTAGAATGGGGTTATTATTATATTCTGTATTTTCTATTATTGGGTTTATAATGATCAGAAATATGTCACATACAATTGGAGGACAGGATGGAGGAGAGGGATTATTGTTTTTTAATTGGAGTATCAAATATGGCGACCTTAGAATTTCTCATATGATGGGCGTACATGTACTGCAAATTATTCCTTTGTTAAGTTATTATGTTTTTAAAAAGAAAAATAAAGTTTTAATTTTTTCATTTTGTTATTTCCTCCTAGTTTTGGCTATCACAATAATCTCATTTATGAAAATGCCCTTAATATCGTATTAATTAATTTGAAAAATTGGAACAAATTCACCCGGCAATCCTGCACACAAAGAATTGGATAAATAATGTAGTAATAGGATTAAATTTATGTCCCTTTGCTGCTAAGCCTTTTAAGGATGATTTGATAAATTATCAAGTAGAACCAGAGGCTAATTTAAATGTTGCTTTACAGGCGCTTATTCGTCAGTGCATCAAGATGGATTCTGATTCAGGTATAGAAACATCGTTTATAATATTCCCCAATAATTTTACTGATTTTTTTGATTATTTAGATTTGGTTGATTTAGGGGAAAAATTGATAGTTAAAGAGGGATATGAAGGTATCTATCAAATAGCAAGTTTTCATCCATTATATCAATTCGCAGAAACAAATCTGGATGATCCTGAAAATTACACCAATAGATCACCATATCCAATCCTGCATATTTTGAGGGAAGAAAGCTTGGAAATCATATTATCAAAGTTTTCGAATTCAAGTGAAATACCTGAAAAAAATATTGAAACAACACGGAAATTAGGGTTGGCATATATGAAAGAGCTTTGGAAATCGTCTTTTGAACCACCTCTTTCATAGGTAAAATCTGAATTTATAGGGGCAGTAGGGGCAAATAAATTGAGGAAAACCCCAAAAAATAGTCTATTCTACGATTAAATCGCTATATTTGCACCCCGAAAAGAAATTTCTTTTCGATCATTTCCCATATGGCTCCATAAGTTTCCGTCAGTTCGGAACGCCAGTAGGGAGTAACTAAAAAAAGTTATTTAATGCCAAAGGTAAAAACAAACAGTAGCGCAAAAAAGCGCTTTAAAGTCACTGGTTCAGGTAAAATCACCTTCCAGAAAGCGTTCAAACGCCACATCTTAACAAAAAAATCTACAAAACGTAAACGCAATATGCGTCTTGATGGTAAAGTTGCTGATTCAAATTTGCATTTTGTAAAGCGTTTATTGGGGATGAAATAATCCTTCAAACAGTAATCATTAACATTAACTTTTTTAAAAAATTAACATATGCCACGTTCAGTAAATGCAGTAGCCAGTAGAGCTCGCCGCAAAAGGATTTTAAAAGCCGCAAAAGGATATTACGGTAAACGTAAAAATGTATACACCGTTGCGAAAAACGTAATGGAAAAAGGGTTAACGTATAGCTACGTTGGCCGTAAACTAAAAAAGCGTGAATACCGTACTTTATGGATTGCGCGTATCAATGCAGCCGTAAGAGCAGAAGGAATGACATACAGTGTATTCATCAATAAATTAAACGAAAAGAAAATCGATTTAAATCGTAAGGTTTTAGCTGATTTAGCAATGAATGAGCCTGATTCTTTCAAAAAATTGGTTGCTTCTGTGAAATAATTAAACAGAAAAAAATACTTTTATAAAAGTCCAGGTACCTGATAGTATCTGGATTTTTTTATGGCAAACGGTTGTTATACAATATCTTTGCATTTCGAGTAACCATAAATATTTTTAAGGATGACCAAAGATGGAATGAACAATACATACAGTGATCTGGTAAATCAAACTTTTAATTTTCCTCAAGAAGATTTTAAGTTAGTAAATGATTATTTGCAGTATAATGGTCAGGATATAAAAGCGTTGATAGATAAGTACGGAACGCCATTAAAATTGAGTTATTTGCCTAAAATAGGGAAGCAAATTCAAAAGGCAAAAAGTATGTTTGCTACTGCTTTAAAAAAACATAAATACACCGGAAAATATAATTACTGTTATTGTACCAAAAGTTCGCATTTTTCTTTTGTGCTGGAAGAAGCTTTGAAGAATGATATACACTTAGAGACGTCATATGCGTATGATATTGATATCATTAAAAAATTATACGAAAAGAAAAAAATAAACAAGGATATTTATATTATCTGCAATGGGTATAAGCAAAAGCCTTATACTCAGAGGATTGCAGGCCTTTTAAACAGCGGTTTCAAAAATGTAATTCCGATTTTAGATAATAAAGAAGAATTAAAGGCGTACATTAAATCTGTAAAAGTGCCATTTGATTTGGGGATAAGGGTTGCGGCAGAAGAGGAGCCTAATTTTCCTTTTTATACATCACGTCTAGGGATACGTGCTAAAGATATTTTAGAATTTTACGTAGATAAAATTGAAGGGAATGAGCATCGCTTTCAATTGAAAATGCTGCATATATTTTTAAATAAAGGGATTAAAGATGATATTTATTATTGGAGCGAATTAAACAAGGTTATTAATTTATATTGTCAGCTAAAAAAGATTTGTCCAGAATTAGACTCCATCAATATTGGCGGAGGTTTTCCAATAAAACATTCATTAGGTTTTGAATATGATTATCAATTCATGATCAATGAAATTGTTAGAAATATAAAGGTAGCCTGTAGCAGAAATAAAGTACCTATGCCAAATATTTTTACAGAATTTGGCAGTTATACAGTAGGAGAAAGTATGGCTCATATTTATAGTGTTATTGGTCAAAAAATGCAGAACGATCGGGAAACTTGGTATATGATAGATTCATCGTTTATTACAACATTGCCAGATACTTGGGGAATAGGTGAAAAATTCCTAATGCTTCCAATAAATAAATGGGACAATGAATACCAAAGGGTTGTACTAGGTGGAATTACCTGCGATAGTCATGATTACTATGATTCTGAAGAACATATCAATGAAGTTTTTTTACCAAAGCTGGGGGAAGGTGAGCCATTGTTTGTAGGGTTCTTTCATACTGGTGCATATCAGGATCAAATAAGCGGATATGGTGGAATTAAACATTGTATGATCCCTTCTCCAAAACATATCATTATAGGTCACGATAAGAATGGAAAATTAGTAGATTGGGTTTATGCAAAAGAACAAACAGCTCAAAGTATGTTGAAAATTTTGGGGTATTAAATAGTTAGTCGCAGAGCCCATTTATAAAGAAAAAATAAATTTAATTGTATAGTAAACTTTAAAATATAAAAATATGTATCCAGCAGAAATCGTAATTCCAATGAAAGAAGAGTTGACAGAAAATGGGTTTAAAGAATTATTAAATCCAGCAGATGTAGATAGAACCCTAGCTGAGAAAGGCACTACTTTGGTGATGATTAATTCAGTATGTGGGTGTAGTGCAGGAACGGCTAGGCCAGGCGTATTAATGGCTGTGATGAATGCAACAAAAAAACCAGATCAGATTACTACAAGTTTTGCAGGATTTGATATTGATGCGGTAAAGAAAGTAAGAGAGTATATGTTGCCTTATCCGCCAACTTCACCCGCTATTGCGCTTTTTAAAGACGGTCAATTGGTTCATATGATAGAGCGGCACAATATTGAAGGAAGAAGTGCACAAATGATTGCAGAAAATTTATTAAGTGCATTTGAAGTGCATTGTAACTAATTGTAAAATTCAATTTCTATGTACCCTAATTTATATTATGTATTTAAAGATTGGTTTGGGGTGGAATGGCATATGCTTTCTTTTCTGAATACATTTGGATTAATGGTGGCGTTTGCATTTCTTATTGCGGCATGGGTAATATCATTTGAATTAAGGAGAAAAGAAAAACAAGGATTACTTTTTCCAAGAGAAGAAATGATTACGATTGGCAAGCCTGCCTCAATAATAGACTTATTCACCAACGGGTTGATTGGTTTTGTATTTGGGTATAAATTAATAGGCTTGCTTTTCTTTAAACCAATGGAGATTAATCCTCAAGAATATGTATTTTCCAATAGTGGTAATTTGTTGGGAGGTATTGCATTAGGCTTAATAATAGCGATTACAAAATGGTGGGAGAAAAATAAACAAGCTTTAAAAGAACCAGAAAGAAGAATTATTAGAATTTGGCCTCATGACAGAGTTGGAGATATCATTATTTTAGGATTAATTTTTGGAATTATAGGATCTAAAATTTTTGATAATCTTGAACATTGGGATGAATTTTGGCAGCATCCCATTCAATCGTTAATATCTCCGAGCGGACTTACATTTTATGGAGGACTCATTCTTGCTTCCATTGCAATTATTTGGTATGCCAATAAAAAAGATATAATTATTAAACATTTGGTAGACGCTGCCGCACCCGCATTAATGATTGCATATGCTGTAGGCAGAATTGGTTGTCAGGTTTCTGGTGATGGCGATTGGGGGATATATAATAGTGCATACATTAATGATAATCTAGGTAATATTATTCCTGCTAACTCAAATGATTTTAATAATGCACTTACAAAAAATGCTACCTATTTTATTGAAGGTAAAGTTATAGAAGGAAATCAGGTACTATATGTTTCAGATAGGATTTACCCAACTTTACAGGATGTGCCACATTATTCATTAAAAGCACCATCCTTTTTGCCTTTGTGGTTTTTTGCTTATAACTATCCTCAAAATGTAAATAAAGACGGCATATTAATTCCCGGAGTTACGGATGATCATAACAGGGTTTTGCCATCACCCGTTTTTCCAACACCTTTTTATGAAACTTGTATATGTTTGATTTTGTTTTTATTCATGTGGTCTTTAAGGAAAAAGATAACTACACCTTATTTTATGTTTGGCCTATACTTGCTTTTAAATGGAACAGAAAGATTATTGGTAGAATGTATGAGGGTAAATAAACCTTACAATATATTAGGTATCCAATCAACCCAGGCACAATTCATTGCAATGATGTTGATGTTAGGAGGAACCACTTTAATGATATTTTCAAAATTAAAAAATAACAAAGCGAACACAACAAATATTGAACCTTAAATTATAAACTATGCCTTCATTTGATTTAGTAAGTAAAGTAGATATGCAAACTTTAGACAATGCTATAAATGTTGTTAAAAAAGAAATTACCAACCGATTTGATTTCAAAGGATCTCATGTGGTGATTGAACTCAATAAAAAAGAGGCTAAAGTGAATTTGGAAGCAGATAGTGATATGAAAATTGAGCAAATTGTTGATGTGTTAATTAGTAGAAGTATTAAACAAGGCTTGGCAGCTGAAGTATATGATTTAAGTAAAGATTCATTTATTAGTGGTAAAATAGCTAAAAAAGAGGTTTCTGTAAGAAATGGGATTAAGCAGGAAGATGCAAAAAAAATAGTCAAATTGATAAAAGAAAGTGGTTTAAAAGTTCAAGCCGCTATCATGGATGATATTATAAGAATTACTGGTAAGAAAATAGATGATTTACAGGAAGTTATAGCGCTCAGCAAGACATGGAACCTTGGTTTGGCTCTTCAATACGATAATATGAAAGGATGATAATTTCTATTTTTTAACTAAAATTCCCTATCTTCGCACTCCTTAATTAACATGTACGGCAAAATCCGTACAAAAAAATAAATATTATGAAACAAGATATTCATCCGAAAAATTTTAGACCAGTAGTATTCAAAGACATGAGTAATGGAACAACTTTTTTAAGTCGTTCAACTGCACATAGTAGTGAAACAATTGTTTACGAAGGTGATGGCCAAGAATACCCAGTTATTAAATTAGAGATTTCAAATACATCTCATCCTTTTTATACAGGTAAAAATGTATTGGTAGATACGGCAGGACGTATTGATAAATTCAAAAAGAGATACGAGAAAAAAGCAAAATAATTATTTTATCAAAGTATAGGGCCTGTTCTTTTATTAGAACAGGCTTTTTTGTTTTATTTCGGATTGTCGATAATGTCGATAATCAAGTCATAACAAGTATTGGAAATATCTTACTAATTTTACCTAGATGAATATTTTTCTAAATGATATAGATTGCAAAGAGCATTTCCTGCCTTTTTCTCACACTCGACATGTTGCAGATATAAGAATAGGAATTTTGACAATTAGACAAAAATGGGAATTGCTTTTAGATGGGAAAGGTAGACTGGTTGATTCATTGGAAATCGTTGAAGATGCAATATCGATTCCGGCAAATGTTATTCCTACAATTGAAAACTTCGATGAAATTTTAGCGTTATCAATATCAAATAAATTGGTAATTGAAACAGCAACGATAAAAATAATGTATTATCCCTGGCATATATTTCAATTGAATGATTGGTCATTGAGGAATGATTTTAAATTAATTACAGAAGGAAGATCATCTGCATGTATACATGCTTCTAATTATTGCAGCAATCCAAAAGATATTTTTATTGAAGAAGGAACACAAATAAAAAACTGTTCATTAAATGCGGATAATGGTCCCATTTATATTGGAGAGAATGTTCAGATTATGGAAGGGAGTTTAATAAGAGGCCCTTTTTCAATAGGAGGAAATAGTGTTGTTAAAATGGGTTCTAAAATATATGGAGCAACTACCGTGGGGCCAAATTGTGTAGTTGGAGGAGAAATAAAAAACTCAATTTTATTTGAAAATAGCAATAAAGCGCATGATGGATATTTAGGAGACAGTGTTATTGGTGCATGGTGCAATTTAGGCGCAGGCACCAGTAATAGCAATATAAAGAATACAGGAGGAAATATAAATTACGCGTTAACTGGAAATGCAATTATCAAAACTGATTTTAATAAGGGTGGCTTAATTATGGGAGATTATAGCAGATCGGCAATTAATACTTCGTTCAATACGGCTACAATTGTTGGCGCGTGTTGTAATGTCTTTGGTGAGGGATTCCCTAAAAAAAATGTCCCTAATTTTACATGGGGTAATGAGAAATATGAATTTGAAAAAGCCATAAGGGATATTGACAATTGGAAAAAAATGAAGGGGGATAACATTACAGAAACAGAAATTGAAAAATTAAAAAACATATACCTTTAAAAGCAATCATCATATGCGTAAACAAATAGCTGCTGCAAATTGGAAAATGAATTTAAGCCTACAAGAATCAGATGCCTTAGTTTCTGATTTGTTAAAAACGGATTATTCCTTTACCAACAATCAATTAGTTTTATTAGCGGTACCTTTTCCTTATTTATTGAATATTCAGCAAAAAATAAGTGGGAATAAGTATTTTAATGTTTGTTCGCAAAATTGCGCAGCTACAGATAATGGAGCTTATACCGGAGAAGTAAGCACGCAGATGTTAAATGGAATGAGAATAGGATATTCCATTATAGGTCATAGTGAAAGACGATTATATTATCAGGAAGATAATAGCACATTGGCTAATAAAATCAATTTATCATTTAAATATGGTGTACAGCCAGTTTTTTGCTGCGGAGAGCCATTGGAAGTAAGAGAGAAAAATGCTCAAAATGAATTTGTACAATTACAATTGGAGGAGAGTTTGTTTCATTTGACAAAAGATCAGATGAAGCATTTCATTATTGCCTATGAACCGATCTGGGCTATTGGCACTGGAAGAACAGCCACCAGTGATCAGGCGCAACATATGCATGCACATATAAGAGCTGTTATTGAAAAAAAATATGGGAATGACATTGCAGCAACTGTATCAATATTATATGGAGGAAGTGTAAAAGCATCTAATGCCAAAGAGTTATTTAGCTTGCCTGATGTGGATGGAGGTCTTGTAGGAGGTGCCAGCCTCATTGCATCAGAATTTTCTGGAATAATAAAAAGCCTGAAAAAGTAAAAAAAGATATATTTAGGATCTTTCTGCTCATTCGCTAAAGCTTACTATTATTATAGTTGCATTCCCCTAAAATGAGTTATTTTTACAAACTAAAGTAGAGATTCATCGATGAAAAATATTAGAAATTTTTGTATAATTGCCCATATAGATCATGGTAAAAGTACATTAGCGGATAGGTTACTTCAAACGACCAATACCATTAGTGACAGAGATATGCATGCACAGGTATTAGATGATATGGATTTAGAAAGAGAAAAGGGCATCACAATTAAAAGCCATGCTATTCAGATTAATTTTCCGTATAAAAACAACAATCCTGAAAGTAAAACACAAGATGGTGACTATATTTTGAATTTAATTGATACCCCTGGTCATGTTGATTTTAGTTATGAGGTTAGTAGGGCATTGGCAGCTTGCGAAGGCGCATTATTATTAGTCGATGCTACACAAGGTATTCAAGCTCAAACAATCAGTAATTTATATCTTGCCATTGAAAATGACTTGACAATAATTCCGGTTATTAATAAAGTGGATATGGATGGGGCGATGATACCGGAAGTGAGGGATCAAATTATTGACCTGATTGGATGTAAAGAGGAAGATATTTTATTAGCTAGTGGAAAAACAGGAATTGGTATTGGAGAAATTTTACAAGCCATTTGTGAAAGAATTCCTGCGCCAACAGGTGATCCGGATGCTCCTTTGCAAGCACTTATTTTTGATAGTGTGTTTAATAGCTTCAGAGGAATTATTGTTTATTATAGGATTTTTAATGGGTCATTAAAGAAAGGAGATAAAGTAAAATTTTTCAGTACGGATAAAGAATATGTAGCCGATGAAGTAGGTATTTTGAAGCTAACCATGGACAAAAAAGAAATGGTCACTTGTGGGGATGTAGGATATATTATAACTGGTATTAAAAATGCAAAAGAAGTAAAAGTTGGGGATACATTAACTACTGTTATAAATCCTACTGATAAACGTATTGATGGGTTTGAAGATGTTAAACCAATGGTTTTTGCTGGTATTTTCCCCGTGGATACAGATAAGTTTGAAGAATTACGTGATTGCATGGAGAAACTTCAGCTGAATGACGCCTCATTGACATTTGAATTAGAAACTTCTCAGGCACTTGGATTCGGGTTTCGTTGTGGATTCCTTGGATTATTGCACATGGAAATTATTCAAGAGCGATTAGAAAGGGAATTCAATCAAACCGTAATTACTACGGTACCAAATGTTAGTTTTATAGCCTACACTAATAGCGGAGAAAAGATTGATGTTCATAATCCAGCAACATTACCTGATCCCACAAGAACGGAAAGAATTGAAGAGCCGTTCATTAAAGCTCAAATCATTACCAAACCTGATTATATCGGAAATATAATGACGTTGTGTATTGGTAAAAGAGGAATGCTCATTCATCAAGGGTATTTAACCCCAAGTAGAGTGGAGCTTACTTTTGAAATGCCGCTTACTGAAATTGTTTTTGATTTCTATGATAAATTAAAATCACAGACAAGAGGGTATGCTTCTTTCGATTATCATCCTATTGGATTTAGAAAAAGTGATATTGTAAGAATGGATATCATGTTAAATGGGGAGAAAGTAGATGCATTAAGTGCATTGATTCATCGAAGTAGATCTCATGAATTTGGAAGAAAATTGTGTGAGAAATTGAAAGAGTTATTAACTCGTCAGCAATTCCAAATTGCGATACAAGCCGCGATAGGAGCCAAAGTAATTGCTAGGGAAAATATCAGTGCCATGAGAAAAGATGTTACAGCAAAATGTTATGGCGGTGATATTAGTAGGAAAAGGAAGTTGTTAGAAAAACAAAAGGAAGGAAAGAAAAGAATGCGCCAAATAGGTAATGTAGAAATTCCTCAGGAAGCATTTTTAGCTGTATTAAAACTAGATGATTAAAATATAAAAATGATTTTATTTCCTACTTAATCTTTTACAGGAGGAGTTAAAGTATTTTCTTTTTTGATTGTATTAAAAATATCGTATAAAAAAATCCATTTGCCATCTTTCCAGGTAAATCCATCATATTCACCCTCGCCAATTAAGGTTGATTTTTTATTACTTTCTTTTGTTTCAGAAACAAGATGTTCTTTAACAATGATATTTAATTCCTCATCATAATTTAAACGGGGGCCAGCATTTTTTTTATATTCCATCACATATCTAGAAATTGGTTTGTCTTCAAATTTGTTTTCAGTTAATGAAAAGAAGTCGCCTCCAAAAACAGGATGTTCGTTTTCAAAATGTAGCACTTCTATTATTTTCCGATTAGTTTCCTGGCTATATTCATCAAAGCCTATTAATGTGTAGTATTTAGTTCCCTGGTATTCGTTTTCTGATATTTTATAATAGATAGCGCCAATCCAGTTTAGGTTAGTAGTTATGGGTGTTTCAATTTCTTGTATTTGATCAGATTTGTCAAATAAGGGGATTAATTTCAAGGCTCCATCTTTTGTATTAATTTGTATGGCGCCATGTTGAATATAATTATTTTCATTTAACATCAGTTGCCAGGTAAAAATTTTAAAACTACTATCTGGCGCATATATCCTTGATATCGAAAATAAAGAATCGAAAGGGAAATAAAAAGAGTTGCTGGATTTAAGCGCACGAACAAATATTTTAGTGAATAAGCTGTCTGCAACTATTCTTTTATCCAATGAACTGTCTTGCAAAATCTTAAATGATATTTTTTTTAAAGAATCTTCCTTTTTATTTAAATAACTATACTCTGTATGACTTATTTTTTGAGCATAAGTAATGGAATGTAAAAATAAAGCAATAAAAAAAGTCGATTTCATTTTAATGGTTAAGGGTTGGGTAACAAGGTTTTCGAGAAATCAAATAATGAGTTAAATACTAAATCAATCCTGTGATCATTTTGATCAATTTCTGGTTTTGTAGTGGGTAAGAAAATAGTATACGCTCCAATATTTCTGCCAAAAGCCATATCACTCATGGTATTTCCAATCATGATTGATTTGCTGAAATCTATATCTGGGAAATCATTTTTAGCCATATAACCCATGCCTGCATTGGGTTTTCTATTAGGGCTATTATCTTCCATATCTGGGCAAAAGTAGATATTGTCAATTCTCCCATTTGCTACCTCAATGGCTGATTTCATATTTTCATGAATGGTTAGTAAATCTTCTAATTTAGTAACACCTTTGCCAATACCTCTTTGATTTGTTACAACAATAATTCTGTTAAATGTGGATGCGAAAATACTTAAGGCTTCTTTCACGCCATCATAAAATTTAAACTCATCCCAAGTATGAATATAATCTAAATGCTTTTCATGATTAATAACCCCATCTCGGTCTAAAAAAAGAGTCCAGCTTTTATCTATTTCTTTTAAGGGAATCATTTTTTTTATATTAGGCTGTATTAATTATCAGTAATAAGAAGTTGCTCATTAAAATATTTCCTTACTAGCTCTTTCGAAATCTTCAGGTATTCCTATATCGATAAAATAGTCATCTTGAATGATGCCCATCATTTTTTGAGTATTGAAATATGTTTCTAAATAATCTTTTTCGAAGGAGAATTTTTCGGGAAAATTAATTTGATTAAAATTATCAATGTTTAATGCATATACGCCGCCGTTAATTAATCCACTTGTGTAATATTTTTTTTCCTGAAATTGCTGAATATAACCATCTTTATTAATCTCCACAACACCATATCTGTCAAAATCATGCATTGGCTTCAATGAAAGGGTGCATGAGGCATTGTTTTGC
>Ga0114966_10001595_pt1 | contig 20799 bp, 13 predicted proteins | sample M_130207_XF_Meta_FD_87029 | JGI IMG/M metagenome (GOLD analysis project Ga0114966, IMG submission 87029) | Freshwater microbial communities from Lake Montjoie, Canada to study carbon cycling - M_130207_XF_MetaG | ecosystem: Environmental > Aquatic > Freshwater > Lake | place: Lake Montjoie... | reverse complement strand
ATGTTGTGTGCAATCGGGTTACCACGCCACTGGCCCAATCCGCCTTCACATGGTGGACCATCAGTAGCGCGTCCTGAGAGTTCAATTTGTTGCCGAAGCCGTTGTCCGTCAAAGTCAGGAATTCATCATTTCCCAGGGCTTGAATCCCAGAGAATCCTTGTACCGACTGGCCCTTGATAGGCAAACTACCGCCCGACCGTCTTGGGTTGCGGGCATCATCGACGAAGGTGACACCTGGCAAGCTTTCCAAAGACTCTACGCGCTGACGATTGGAAGCCGTGAATTTTCCGCTGGTGGCAAACATAGGACCCGCCGCCTCCGGTGCGATGACCGTAGTCGACGCGGGAAGCGCTGCATGACCAGCTAGCACGGCCACGACCTCAATTTGTGCCAGCGTGCTACTCGCGCAACAGGCAACGGCAACCGTAACGGTGATCACCCTAAGCGGAAAACCGAAGTAACGCATGAAAAACTACCTTTCGAATGTTGATTCCCGACGCTAATAGACATTGATGACATTCGAATGGCTTTAATGTGAAATATTGAAGTCGTAGCGCAGCCAAGTGCGGGCCCCCGCAAGTCGGACGGCCAATGTCAGCGCGAGAAACGGTGTGGCAATGGTCGGCATCGACGCGCCGGAGTCGCGAAAGGCTAGTCGGGCGACTTGGGCGCTGCCAGTAGCTTGCTCGGTTTGTCGACTCGGGGGCCTTGCGGCTCCCAGCCCGAGCCATGGCGTGACGCTTGTGCCAATGTACTGTTTGATGCAAGCCAGCGCACGCAGAACATCGACGATCAACCCAACAACCAAGCCCCCACAGAGCGCGTTCCCGATGAAGTCAGTGGCTCCGCCGCGTGCGTTTGGCTCCAGCAAGCATACAAACCCGGATCGGCGCTAGACGACAGGGGTCTGCATGTGCCTGTGGCAAACCCAATGCCGGGCGCCTAATACATGGCGCAAAGTACCCCCAGACACGGCCCTATGGGTGCCGCAAAGGGCGCACCAGCGCATGATGCCCATACCCAGGTACATCTGGTTTCCTTCGTACTCGGCGGACCTCTGTGTGTGCGTTACTTGGGGTTCGACACCCCCTTCGTCGACCCCCGTCGGACTCGGGTCGTTCGAATTCGTGCGTTCTGACATAGATCTCCAATGTCGCCGAGTAAGGGGCTAGGGTGTCGAGGCTCTTTAGCCTTGGGCTGCATCGCGGATTGCGTAGCCGGTGTCAATGTTTGGCTGGCGCCGCGGGTGGCGCCTTGAGCGCTTCGGCCTGTGCCGAGAGCATCACCACCTTGCACACCAAATGCGTTGGCGTTGCGTCATCCTTGGGCTTTGGCGGCCTTGCAGTTGCCGTGCACCTGCGTGAGGGGCACCCGGGTTGACTCCAGGTCTGCTGCGGCATTTCCGCCACCTCCTCACACACTTTGGCCACCTTGTATGCGTGAGCAACCGATATCGGCACAGCGTAAAAAATAGCCCCCAGAAGAACCCACTTCATCAAGAGCGGCGCCAGTACCCAAGAAAAACCAGATCCCCTGGGCGACGGCGCGTCACAAACGACAACGGCCGGTGAGGTCATCAAAAAAAGGCCCCGCCTTGCGACGAGGCCTTGAACGGGTCCTTTGACCAAAGAATTCCAAAAGGACCCGAGGAAAAAACCGATAAACAACTTCAATGCAATTCTGCTACTCACTGATTTCTGGGCCTTCGCTAAGGAATAAAGATTCGTATACCCCCAATCGGAGACCGGCTTAATGTAGTTTTGAATCGTGACAGCAAGATGAAACTTCAATCCGTTTGCATCATGCGCCGCAAACCTCGTGCCATGAGCCGCAAGGGCCAATAGATCAAGGCCCGCCGGACAGGCCAATTGACCTTCCAAGAGCCTCCAGCGCAGCGATCTGAGCCAGCCCCTCGCTTCGCTCCTCCCGGATCTTGCGCGTTTCCCAGCCGTTGGTTGTCCTGGCCTTGGGGCGCCGTGCCCGGCCTTCAGGTGCTGGCGATCGCGTGCTGCCGTGCGCTTGGGGCAAACGCTCGCCATCGCGGCCTGCATTTTCCGCCGAAAATAGCGGTAAACCGATGCTTATCCGGCAATGCAACAGACAGGAACAAAGATGGATTTACCCGCCCGTACCCAGGTTGTCATTGTCGGCGGCGGCATCGTCGGCTGCAGCATCGCCTACCACCTCACGCTGCGCGGCTGCACCGACGTTGTGCTGCTGGAACGCAAGCAGCTGACCTGCGGCACCACCTGGCACGCCGCTGGGCTGGTGGGGCAGTTGCGCGCGACCGCCAACCTGACGCGGCTGGCGCAATACACCACCGGTCTGTACGCGTCGCTGGAGCAGGAAACCGGTCAGGCGACCGGATTTCGCCAGACCGGATCGGTCGCGGTCGCGACCCATGCGGCGCGCTTCGAGGAGCTCCGGCGTGGCGCTTCGATGGCCAAATGCTTCGGCTTGGAAGTGCAGACGCTGAGCCCGATCGAGGTGGCGGCGCTGTGGCCTGGCGTCTATACCGGTGACCTGGTTGGCGGCGTCTACCTGCCCAAGGACGGACGCACCAACCCGATCGACACCACCCAGGCGCTGGCCAAGGGCGCGCGCAGCCGCGGCGCGACGCTATGCGAGAACACCCGGGTCGAGGAAATCCTGGTCGAGAACGGCCGTGCGGTCGGCGTTCGCACCGCGCAGGGCATCCTGCGCGCCGACACCGTGATCAACTGCGCCGGCATGTGGGCGCACGAACTCGGCGCCAGGGCCGGCAGCACGGTGCCGCTGCACGCGGCAGAGCACTTTTATATCGTCACCGAGCCAATGGCCGGCCTTTCGGCCAGCATGCCGGTGCTGCGTGACCCCGATGGTTGCGCCTATTTCAAGGAGGACGCTGGCAAGCTGCTGGTGGGCTGGTTCGAGCCGGTCGCCAAGCCATGGGGAATGAGCGGCATTCCCGAAACCTTCTGCTTTGACCAATTGCCCGACGATCTGGAGCATATAGAGCCGCTGCTCAAGGCGGCGGTGCATCGCACCCCCGCGCTGGCCAAGGCCGGGATCAAACTGTTCTTCAACGGCCCCGAGAGCTTCACCCCCGACGACCGCTACCTGCTCGGTGAGACGCCCGAGGTGCGCGGTCTGTTCGTCGCCGCCGGTTTCAACTCGATCGGCATCCAGTCCGCGGGTGGCGCGGGCAAAGTGCTCGCCGACTGGGTGCTTGATGGCCATCCGCCGATGGACCTGTGGGATGTGGACCTGCGCCGCTGCATGCCATTTCAGCGCAACCGCCGCTACCTGCGCGATCGAAGCGTCGAGGCGCTGGGTCTGCTGTACGCGATGCATTGGCCGTATCGCCAGCCCGAGACCGCGCGTGGCGTGCGCCGCTCGATACTGCACGAGCGCTTGCTCGCGCGCGGCGCCTGCTTCGGCGAGCTCGCCGGCTGGGAGAGGCCCAACTGGTACGCGCCCGCAGGCGTCAAGGCCGAATACCGCTACAGCTACGGCCGGCAGAACTGGTTCGACTACTGCGCGCAGGAACACGCCGCGGTGCGCAACGCGGTCGGACTTTTCGACCAGTCGTCCTTTGCCAAATTCGTTCTGCAGGGCCCCGATGCCGAGGCGGTTCTCAACCGCATCTGCGCCAACGACATCCGCGTTCGCGTTGGGAAGATCGTCTACACCCAGTGGCTCAACCAGCGCGGCGGCATCGAAGCCGACCTGACGGTCACGCGCGAGGCCGCCGACCGTTTTCTGATCGTGACGGCCGCCGCGACGCAGACCCGTGACCTGGCCTGGCTGCAGCGCCACATACCCGAAGACGCAAGGGCCGTCGCGGTCGACCTGGGCGCGTCGATGGCGGTGATCGGCCTGATGGGCCCGCGATCGCGCGAGTTGCTTGAGCTGCTCAGCGATGCCGACCTGTCGAATTCGGCCTTCCCCTTTGGAACTTCGCAGACCATCGACCTGGCTTATGCCCGGGTGCGCGCGAGCCGCATCACCTACGTGGGCGAGCTGGGCTGGGAGCTCTACATACCCGCCGAATGCGCGCCCGCTGTCTTCGACGCGCTGGTGGCCGCCGGCGAGCCCTTGGGGCTGCGCCTGGCCGGCTACCACGCGCTGAACGCGCTGCGCATGGAAAAAGCCTACCGCCACTGGGGCCACGACATCAGCGACGAGGACACGCCGCTGCAAGCCGGGCTGGGCTTTGCGGTCGCCTGGTCCAAACCCGGCGGCTTCATCGGCCGCGACGCGCTGCTCGCGCAGCGCGAAAAGGGGCTGACCCGCCGACTGGTGCAGTTCGCGCTGCGCGACCCCGAGCCACTGCTCTATCACAACGAGCCGATCTGGCGTGACGGCGTCATCGCCGGGCGGATCTCGTCGGGCATGTTCGGCCACACCGTGGGCCGGTCGCTGGGTATGGGCTACGTGGAAAACACGGCGGGTCTCGCCGACAACGCATGGATCATGAACGGCCGCTACGACATCGAGGTGGCCGGCGTTCGATTTGGCGCCGATGCATCGCTGTTTGCGCCGTACGACCCGACCGGCTTGCGCGTCAAGGACGCGGGCGCGGCATAGTCTCAGGCTGCCGCGTTCGGCCGTCCGATGGCCTCGGCGACGACCACCGCTTCCAGTAGCCCAGCGTCGCCGCGCGCGTTGGGCAACATCTGCTTGCGCACGCTGAGCTTGACCTGCGGGTCGGCTGCGCCCATCGCGCGCACAGCGTCGAGTGCGCTTTGACGCGCGAGATCCGACGCCGCCGCGATGGCCGCTGCGGCATCGCTGAACTGGCGCGTTCCGACCGTCGAGTGCATTAGAAACAGGCCGCTGCCGTCGCCGTCCACCCGGACGGTGACCGCCTTTGCCACGACGCCGGTGGCGGCTCCGACGGCGTTGGCGACCTCGAAGTGCTCGGGAAAGACCACGTCGCAGCCAAGCCGACGGCCCACCTCCGGGTAATAGACCCGCACCGGTCCGCCAACCGCGACGACCGCTACAGCAGGCGCAATCCGCACTTGCGCCAGCCCGATGGCGCCTGCGCCAGAGCAGACCGCGTCGACCAGCCGCGATTCGCGCAGCGGCTCGCCAAAGGCGGTTTCCAGCACCGCGCGTGCGCTCAGCCTGACGGTTTCGCTCCAGACCTCGCGCGCAAAGGCTTCGGTGCGCTCGGGCGTTGGGCGCTTCATCTCGCGCAGCCTGCAGGCCAGCTGCGTCGCCATGCGCGCTGCCTCACCCGACCAGTTGTTCTGCAGGCCCAGTACATGCGCCGCGTCCGAGGGAGTGAGGCCGCCGAGTTGCAGCAGGCCCTTGCGCTTGAGCGATGCGATGGTGCGCTGCGCGGCCAGAGAAGGCGCGAGGCGGCGCAGCGGTTGCGGACGCTCGGTCACCGTTGCGAGCAATTCGCGCTCGCGCTCGCTGAGCTCGCCCTGTGCCAGACCGGTGCGGGAACCGAAGGGCAACAATACAAAGCGTCCGTGCAAGGACGAGCCGCCGTCGATGTCGGCCAGATCGGCCTCCAGCAGCGCCAGCAGTTCGGGGTGGCGCGCGCCGAGCAGCGCCACTGGCACGATGCGTTGCGGCCCGATGCCGATGCGTCCGCCAGCGAGCAGTGCAACTTCACTATCGCCGCCCAGGCCGATGGTGCGCACGTCAATCGCCCGCACCATGGTGCGCCAGCCGCCGAGCTCGGCGCCGTTCTCGCTGACCTTGGGCCGGCCGTCGATCAGCACACCCAGGTCGGTCGTCGTTCCACCCATATCCGACAGGATGAAGTTGTCGAGCCCCGATAGCCACTGCGCGCCGACCAGGCTCGCTGCGGGCCCAGACAGGACGGTTTCGATCGGCCGGGTGGCGACGCTCTCGGCCAGCGCCAGCGTTCCATCACCCTTGACGATCATCAGCGGACAATCGATGTGCAGCTGCGCCATCGCCCGGTTCACCGCCTCGATCAGCGTCGAGACGCGCGAGATCAGGCGCGCGTTGAGCGCCGCCGTCAGTGCGCGGCGTGGCGCATCGAGCGCGCTGGACAACTCGCAGGACAGCGTGACCGGCTTGCCGGTGCGCGCGACGATCAGCGCGCGCGCCGCGTGCTCATGCGCCGCATTGCGAACCGCGAAGGTGGACGCGACCGCAAATGCGTCCACCTTGGGCGCCATGCGCTGCAGCGCCGACTCCAGCGCCACCTGATCGAGTTCCACCAGCGCGTCGCCGTTGTGGTCGTGGCCGCCGGCGATCACTTCCATCGGCATGCCGGCAAAGGCGTTGGCGATTCCGGTGCGCGCCGCCATCGCCGCGTCAAACCCGATCAGCAACACCCCCACCGCGCTGCCGTGGCCCTCGACCACCGCGTTGGTCGCCAGCGTTGTCGACACCGACACCAGCCGGATATCCTGCGCGCGCCAACCGGCCCCGAGCTGCGCGAGCGCTCGCGTGATGGCCTCGCTGACGCCTATTGCCAGGTCGCCCTTGGTGGTGATGGCCTTTGCACGCGCCACCACCCGGTGGCCCTGCGCTTCGATGATGGCCGCGTCGGTATAGGTGCCGCCGGTATCCACGCCGACAAGGTAGGTGGGTGCGGGCGCTATCGGGTTGGGCGTTGGCATGGGCGCCAAGGATACTGTAGGCGCCGCGTCCATGGCCGACGCGCTAGCTCCCCCGGTAGGAATGCACCCTGCGGGCCCAGGACTGCACCATCGGCTTCCAGGTTGCATGCAGTTGCGCTTGCGCGCTGCCTACTTCTATCTTCACTTCTTCCATCCCGCGCCCGCTTTCTTCCACCACCTCGATGGCGCCATCCACCCAGTCGGAAAATAGGGGCCGGTCGACCTCGGGGTGGAACTGCACGCCGTAGACGTTTTGACCGACACGAAAGGCCTGCACCGGGCAATTGGCATTGCCGGCCAATACCGTTGCGTGTTCTGGCAGCGCAGCGATGTAGTCTTGGTGCCATTGGCTGGCCATGACCTTGGTGCGCGCAATGGGCCCAAACAGCGGGTCACCGGCGGCGGCATCATGGACGTCAAAGGCGTAAACGCCCAACTCCGACACCGGAGCGCGGGCTACCACCCCGCCGATGGCCGTCGCCAGCATTTGCCCGCCCAGACAGATTCCCAATACAGGCATATCGTGCTCGACACAGTTCGCCATCAAAGCGCGCTCGTCGCCCAGCCACGGGTGGACGGCGTCGTCGTTAGCCCCCATGGATCCCCCCATGACCAGCAGACCCGCGATGTGGGGTGGAACCGCCGCTGGTATCTTGTCGCCGCGAAAGGGATACAACACCTCCAAGGCCACGCCCGACGCGTTCAGCCACTGGCCGACCCAACTCGGTGGGCCGGCGTCTTCGTGTTGGATGACCAGGATCGTTGAAGCCATTGGAACGCCAGAAAATGCTTCGCGACGAGACGATGCGACGGACCACCTATGCCGCCAGCCCTTCGCTGCGCACCGACAGCAGGTCGAAAACAGCGCGGTTGCACGGGGTTGCAATGCCCAGGCGTAGGCCCCGTTGCACCACGTCGCCGCTGAGCCAGTTGACTTCGAGCCGGCCGCCGCGCTCCAGATCATGGTGCATCGACGAGGTCATGGCTTCCGGTAACTGGTCACAAAATGCCATTCGGTCCGCTGCGAAATCGGCCGGCAGGTCGACGCCCTCGGCGCGTGCAACCTGCACCACTTCGTCCATCAGGTCGTGCAGGAAAGCGCGGGCGCGCGGGTTCGTGCGGATTGCTCCAATCGGCAGCCGCGCTGTCGCGGTGGTGGCCGAGAGGCCGACCAGAAAGACAAACTTCTCCCACTGCACACGGCGGATTTGCGGGCTCAGTGCATGGTCGATTCCGGCCGCGGCGCAGGCGTCGCGCAGCCGGGTGACGCGCACCGAACTCGAGCCGTCGAATTCGCCGAACACGAGTTTTTGCATTTGTCCGGTATGGCGAATGACGCCGGGCGCAGCGATGCTGGCGCCGATGTAACAGACGCCGCCGATGACGCTACCTGCGCCCAGTACACCGCGCACGATGTCGTCCTTCACCACCCCGTTCTGGAACGAGACCACTGCCGTTTCGGCGCCGATCAGCGGGCGGATGGCGGCGGCGGCGCTTTCGGTGTCCCACAGCTTGACGCCCAGCAGCACCAGGTCTGCGCCACCGGCGATGTCCGCCGGACGATCGGTGACCTGGACCTTGGGCAGGTGCAGGTTGCCCAGCGGGCTCTCGATGCGCAGCCCGTTGTCGCGCAGCGCCGCCAGCTGCGCGCCGCGCGCGACGAAGCTGACGTCGCAGCCGGCCTGCGCCAGCCGGGCGCCGAAATAGCCGCCTACGCCGCCGCTGCCCATGATGGTGATACGCACTGAAATCTCCTTGCGGATGGGTGAATGCGGCCATCGATCGACAGCCTCCGGCGGATCGTAGCAGCACCGCGTGTGCGGTGGCCCAAAGGCAGGGCAGGCGCCAGCGTCCCTTTGTTAAAGTGCTTGCAAACCAAAGCCGGAGCGCCCCATGAGAACCATCAAGTCCTTCCCGCGCAAGGTTCGCGAGATTGCCAACACGTTCATCGCGCTGGCCGATGGAACGCGGCTGGCAGCTCGGATCTGGATGCCTGCGGACGCGGCGAAAAATCCGGTGCCGGTCATCCTGGAGTACCTGCCGTACCGCAAGCGCGACGGCACGCATGTGCGCGACGCGCTGACGCACCCCTATTTCGCCGGACACGGCTACGCCTGCGTACGCGTCGACCTGCGCGGCAGTGGCGACTCCGACGGGCTGATGCACGACGAATATACGCAGCAGGAACTTGACGACGCGGTCGAGGTGATCGCCTGGCTGGTGTGCCAGCCCTGGAGTACCGGGCGGGTCGGCATGATGGGCATTTCCTGGGGCGGCTTCAACGCCTTGCAGGTGGCGGCGCTGCGCCCGGCAGGCCTGCAGGCCATCGTCACCCTGTGCTCCACCGACGACCGCTACACCGACGACATCCATTACAAGGGCGGCTGCCTGCTGAATGAGAACCTCGGCTGGTCGGCGACCATGTTCGCCTATTCTTCGCGCCCGCCCGACCCGGCGCTGGTGGGCGAGCGCTGGCGTGCGATGTGGCTGGAGCGGCTCGAAGCTGAGCCGCTGCTGGCCATCGCCTGGCTGGAACACCCGCACCGCGACGCCTACTGGAAGCACGGCTCGGTGTGTGAAGACATCGGCGCCATCGACGCAGCGGTGCTGGCCGTTGGCGGCTGGAACGACGCCTACACCAACGCCGTGCCGCGCCTGGTGCGAACGGTGCAGGCGCCAGTGAAAGGCATCATTGGCCCGTGGGCGCACAAGTACCCGCACTTCGCGGTTCCCGAGCCGCGCATTGGCTTCCTGCAAGAGGCGCTGCGCTGGTGGGACCGTTGGCTCAAGGACGCGGCCACCGGCGTCGAAAAGGATCCGGCGTTTCGCACCTACATCATGGACCTCGGGCGCCCGGGCGCCTCGGTCTCGCACATACCGGGGCGCTGGGTCAGCGACCAGACCTGGCCGGCCGACCGGTACGATTGGCAACGGCTGTATCTGAACCGGGACGGATTGGGCAAGACCCGGGGCGCCTTGGCCAGGCGCGCCATCAGTTCGGCGCAGACCGTGGGGGCCGATAGCGGCGAGTACTGCATCATCTGGATGGGAGCGGAGTTCCCGGGTGACCAGCGCCGCGACGATGCGCTGTCGCTGAGCTTCGACAGTGCGGCGCTGACCAAGGACACGGACCTGGTCGGCGCAGCCGTCGTGCAGCTGACTTTCAGCGCCGACAGACCGGTGGCGCATGTCGCAGTGCGGCTCAATGCGGTATGGCCTGATGGCGCGGCCTCGCGCCTGAGCTATGCCGTGCTGAACCTGTGCCATCGCGACGGCCACGAGCACCCGCAGCCCCTAGAGCCCGGTCGGGTTTACACGGTGCGCATCCAGCTCGATGATGTGGCCGTCCGGATTCCGAAGGGCCACCAGCTGCGGGTTTCGTTGTCGACCAGCTACTGGCCGCTGATCTGGCCCGCACCCGAACCGGTGACCCTGACGGTTCACCAGGGCGCAAGTTTCATCGAGCTACCGGTGCGCCGGTCGCGACGCTCCGAGGTGGCGCCGGCATTTGCGCCGGCCGAGGCCGCAGCGCCGGTCAAGCTGATCGAGGTCGACAAGGCTTTTAACCGGCGCGAGCTGACGATCGACCAGCGCACCGGCGAGCATCGGCTGCGCATCGTCGACGACTTCGGTAGGAGCACGATCGCCGAGCACGGCATGAGCACCTGGTCCTGCGGGCGCGAGAGCTACAGCATCCTGCCGGGCGATCCGCTGTCGGCGCGGCAGGAATGCCATTGGAGCGAGGAGCGCTCACGCGGCGACTGGAAGCTGCGCACCGAAACCTATTCTGCGATGACGGCCACCAAAACCCACTGGCACGTGACGGGCCGGCTCGAAGCCTACGAGGGCGAGCGCAAGATACTCACGCGGGAGTGGGACCAGCGGATCAAGCGGCGGCTGGTGTAGCGGGCCATCGCAGGTCAGCCGACCGAAGTCCGGGCCCGCCGGCCCGATAGCGTGGGCATCGCGATCGCCAGCAGCACCAGCGTGCCACCGAGGTAGACGCCAGAGGCCGGCCGCTCACCGTGCACCATCCAGACCCACAGCGGGTTCAGGAAGGCGTCGGCCATGGTGATCAGCACCATTTGAACCGCGGGAACATGCGCTGCGCCGCGCATATACAGCACGATGGGCAGCGCGAGCTGCAGTGCGCCCATCAGCAGCAGCATCGCGATGGTTGATCGGGGCACTGGTGCGAGCCCGACCGTGGCGACGACGACGGCGAAGACTGATAGGCCACCGACGATCATCGCCGGCTCCATGCCCATGTCGCGATAGCGGCGCAGCGCCACACTTTGTCCGGCAAAGCACAGCGCGACCGCCAGCGCAACCAGGGTTCCGGCGAGTCCGCTGGTCGAGGCGCTGTTCTCGCTTTGCGCGATCAGCACCACACCGGCGAGCGCAACGCCCGTCGCAAGGTAAAACACGGCCGGGGTCCGCTCGCCCAGCCAGAGCCTGGCCATCAGCGCCGCGAACAGACCCGAGGTCGCGCCCAGACACGACACGGCTGCGACGCTGGCCATTCCCATCGCCAGGATGTACAACGACGAACCGACGGCGAAAAAGCCTGCAGATATCAGCACCGCCGCCGGACGGGTCTGGCGCAGCAGTGCCGCGCTGCCGCGGCCGTAGTGCAGCAAGGTCCAGCCCAGCAGCACCAGCCCCATACCCAGCCCACGCCAGGCGTTAAAGGTCCAGGGATCGACCTCGGGCATCGCCCGCGTGAAGGCGCCGCTCAGGCTCCAGAAAAAGGTGGCGCCCGCTACGAGCAACAGCCCCCGGCTATGCGCGCGCACGATCAGGCCGATTCATGCGGGGGAAGATCCGGAGCGCCGCCCGCGGCCACGCTGCAGATTCGCGCCCGGCGCTGCCCCGCCGAGGCGGCTTTGTTCGCCGCCCCACTGCGCGCGCGCGCCGGCAGAGACCTCGCCCAGCGCGCCGACGATCTCCTCGAGCTGCGGTCCTGGCGCCGGGCGGTGCGCCTCGAGCGCGTCGCGCATGGCGCGCAGGTGGCGCGGCGTCGTGCCGCAGCAGCCGCCGACGATGCGCGCACCGGCGTCGAGCGCCATGCGCGCGTAAATCGCCATCAGCTCGGGCGTTCCGTTGTAGACGATGGCGCCATCCACATACTGCGGAATTCCGCAGTTACCCTTGGCGACCAGAACGGTTTCCGGTCCGGTCGCCGCCGCCAGGTTGTGGATGCACGCTACCACCTCGGAGGCGCCGACGCCGCAGTTGGTTCCGCAGGCCGCCAGCCGCGGAACCAGCGTCTTCTCAAGCGCGGCGAAGTCGCTGGGCGAGACGCCCATCATGGTGCGGCCATTGGTGTCAAAGCTCAGCGTGCAGACGATCGGCAGCCCGGTGGTGGCGGCGCCGGCCACCGCCGCGCGCACCTCCTCGACTGAAGACATGGTCTCAATCCACAGCACATCGACGCCGCCCTGCGCAAGGGCCTGCGCCTGTTCGGCAAAGGCGTCGCGTGCCTGCACGAAGCCCAGGGTGCCGATCGGCTCCATGATCTCGCCGGTGGGACCCATGCTGCCCGCCACCGCGATGACCCGCCCACTCGCATCGGCCACTTCGCGGGCGATGCGTGCAGCCGCCAGGTTGAGTTCCAGCACCCGGTCCTGCGCCTGGTGCAGCTTGAGACGGTAGCGGGTTGCGCCAAAGCTGTTGGTCAGCATGATGTCGGCGCCCGCATCGGCAAAGCCGCGGTGCAGCCGCGCGACGCGCTGGGGATGCGCGAGGTTCCACAGCTCGGGCGCGTCGCCGGACATCAGCCCCATGTCGAACAAGTTACTGCCGGTGGCGCCGTCGGCCAGCAGCCAGGCACGGCTTGCGAGCAGCCGGTTGAAGACATTGAGACTGGCGCCGTTCTGGGTGGGGGTGTGCATGGTGGGCAAGGATGGGGGCTGCATCCGCGGCACTTGGCCGCGTGCGCTTCAGGCGATCTGTTCCGGCGTGACGACGATCCAGTTGTCGCCGGCCGTCACTGGGGCGCCGTGCGCCGATTGTGCCGCAGCGTGCTGTTGCTGCAATTGCAGCATATGGGCATGCGCATCGGGCTTGCGCGCTACGAACAGGCGCAGCGCGCCCTGCGCGATGTCGGGCGCGCGAAACAGCATCGGCCCGTCGCTCAGCGGTGTGTCGCCCGCCACCAGCATCGGCCGCTTCCAGGCGTCGATATAGGTGTGGATCGCCGCCTGCTTGCCCTCGAACCAGGGCATCGGCGCCCACAGCGTGTGCGTCAGCTCATGGTCCAGCAGCTCGGCAGGCGCGTAACGCCCCTCGGCGATCCGCTTGCGCGCAGTCGTCAGCGCGCCCGACGCACGGTCCTTGAGCAGCAGCGAGACGCCGATTACATTGTGCGGCTTGACGTGGTAGCCGTACTGCGGGTCGCACAGCAGCATGCGCACCAGTTCCTCGCTGGCAGCGCTGACCACGAAGACCTCGATCCCGTTGGCCATCAGCGCCGCATACAGCTCCTGCTGGCCGCGCTGCAGGCGCGGCGCATGGACCTCCATTTCCTCAAGCCGTTCGCCTGCAAAGCAGTGCGCCGGCACCGGCTTGCCCCAGGCCAGCAGGTCGTCGAGCTGGCGCTTCAATTCGCGCAGCGTGAAGCCGGCAAATATCTGCGACGCCCAGGGGTAGCCGATCTGGTCGTCGATCTCGCCGAGCCGGAAATAGTAGCTGTGCAGGCTTTCGCGCCGCCCGCCGACATCCTTGAACGCGATCAGCTTCAAGGCCGGGTGCATGGTGTCGCGCGTGAGCAGGCCGCGCATCTCCATGAACGGCAGCAGCGAGCCGACCAGATCGTGGTGGTAGCTGGTGTTGTCGGCGTCGAAGACCGCATAGGCGCCGCGGTGCGCGTTGGCGGCGATCAGCGCGCTGAGACGGGCCGCAGCCTGTTCTGGCCAGTGGCGCAGCAGCGGCACGCCGACGGGTTGCGATGGGTCGCTGTGCATGGGTGGGCTCAACGCTGCCGCGTCGGGTAGTGGGGGTGGACAAAGGCCGGCGCCTGCGACGGCGCCAGCGCGGCAGCGCCACGGATCGTGTCGGCGAGCTTCTCGGCCATCATGATGGTGGGCGCGTTCAGGTTGCCGCTGACGATGGCTGGCATGATCGACGCGTCGACCACGCGCAGCCCTTGAACGCCGTGCACGCGGGCGGCGCCGTCCACCACGGCCAGCGCGTCCTCGCCCATACGGCAGCTGCAGGAGGGATGGTAGGCGGTCTCGGCGTTGGCGCGGATATGCGCGTCGACCTGCGCGTCGGTATGCACCTGCGGCCCGGGCGATAGCTCGGCACCGCGAAAACGATCGAAGGCGGGCTGCTGGAAAATCTCGCGCGTGAGCCGCACTGCAGCGCGCATCTCCCTGCGGTCCTGTTCGGTGCCCATGTAGTTGAAGACGATCGCGGGCGCGTCGGTGGCGCTGGCGCTGCGCAGCCGCACATGGCCGCGGCTGGTCGGGCGCATCGGCCCCACATGCGCCTGGAAACCGTGGCCGCTCGCCGGGGACTTGCCGTCGTAGCGCACCGCCATCGGCAGAAAGTGGTACTGCAGGTCCGGGTGCTGCACGCCGGCCTCGCTGCGGATGAAGCCGCCAGATTCGAAATGGTTGGTCGCGCCCAAGCCAGTTCCGAACAGCAGCCACCGCAGCCCGATTCCGAGTTGGACCAGCGGGTTGCGCGCCGCGTACAGCGTGATCGGCTCCTTGCACGCGAACTGCACATAGGTCTCCAGATGGTCTTGCAGGTTTTCGCCAACGCCAGGCAAGGCGGCGACGGGAGCAATGCCCAGACGCTGCAGCGCCGCAGGGTCGCCGATGCCCGAGAGCTGCAGCAGGTGGGGTGAATTGATCGCGCCCGCGCTCAGGATGACCTCGCGGGTGGCCCGCAGCGGGCGCAGACGACCCCGCTGCAACACCTCGACACCGGACGCGCGTGGCGCACCGGCGGGTCCATCGAACAGGATCCGTGTGCTGAGTGCATCGGTCTGCAGCATCAGATTGGCGCGGCCCAGCGCCGGACGCAGATAGGCCATCGCGGTGCTCCAGCGCCGGCCCCGGTGGACCGTCATGTCCATGGCGCCGAAGCCCTCCTGGCGGTAGCCGTTCATGTCGTCGGTGCGCGCGTAGCCTGCCTGTACGCCGGCCTCGATGAAAGCGCGGTACAGCGGGTTTTTGCAGCCGCCGGTGCTCACCTGCAGCGGGCCGTGGTCGCCGCGGTAGTCGTCTGCGCCCTTGGCACGGGTCTCGGCCTTGCGGAAATAAGGCAGACAGTGCGCGTAGGACCAGTCTGCCAGACCTGGCTTGCGGGCCCAGGCGTCGTAATCGAGCGCGTGGCCGCGGATGTAGACCATGCCGTTGATGGACGACGAGCCCCCGATCACCTTGCCGCGTGGGCAGTGGATGCGCCGGCCGTCCATGAACGCCTCAGGCTCGGACTCGTAGAGCCAGGCGCTGCGCGGGTTGGCCATCGGGTAGGCGAAACCCGATGGCATGTGGATGAACAGGTTGCGGTCCATGCCACCGGCCTCGAGCAACAGCACCCGCACCTGTGGGTCTTGGCTCAGGCGGTTGGCCAGCACGCAGCCGGCCGAGCCGGCGCCCACAATGATGTAGTCGTATTCGCTGGGGGCTGACATGGCCATTGCTAGCGGTAGTTGCAGGCGACCTCGCCGAGCTCGACATAGACCGTCTTGAGCTGGGTGTAATGCTCCAGCGCCGCCATGCTGTTCTCGTGGCCGATGCCGGATTCGCCCGCGCCGCCAAAGGGCATCTCGATCGGCGTCACGTTGTAGTTGTTGATCCAGCAAAGCCCGGCCTTGAGCCGCGCTGCGACACGGTGCGCACGCGTAAGGTCGCGCGTGAAGACGCCGGCGGCCAGTCCGAAGCGGCTGTCGTTGGCGCGCCGCACCGCTTCTTCTTCGCCGTCAAACACCAGCATCGCGAGCACCGGGCCGAAGATTTCCTCGCGCACGATGCGCATGCTATCGCTGCAGCCGGTGAAGATCGTCGGCGCGACGAAGTGCCCGCCGGGCAGGCCCGCCACCTCCACGCGCCTGCCGCCGAGCGCCAGCGTCGCGCCTTCGGCGATGCCGCTGTCGATGTAGGCCATCACCTTGTCGGCGTGCGCACGCGAGATCAGCGCACCGATCTCGGTCGCCGGGTTCATCGGGTCGCCCACGCGCAGCAGGGCGCTGCGTTCCAGCAGCCGCGCCAGGAAGCGTTCTGCCACCCCACGCTGCACGAACACGCGGGTGCAGTTGGTGCAGACCTCGCCTTGTGTATAGAAGTTGCCCATCATCGCGGCGGCCACCGCCTGCTCGATATCGGCGTCGTCGAAAACCAGCAGCGGCGACTTGCCGCCGAGCTCCATCGTCACCCGCTTGAGCGTTGCGGCTGCGGTCTGCATCACTTTTTTGCCGGTGGCAACCGACCCGGTCAGCGACACCTTGGCCACGTCGGGGTGTGCGGCGAGCAGCGCGCCGGTGTCGCCACGCCCCTGCAGCACGTTGAAAACGCCAGGCGGAACCCCGGCCTCCAGGTAAATTTCGGCCAGATTGAACGCGGTCATCGGTGTCAGCTCGGAGGGCTTGAAGACCATCGCGTTGCCCGCCGCCAGCGCCGGCGCAGATTTCCAGCAGGCGATCTGCAACGGGTAGTTCCAGGCCCCTATTCCTACGCACACGCCCAGCGGCTCGCGCCGGGTGTACGCGAAGGCGTTCTTTAGCGGAATCTGTGCGCCGGTCAGCGTGGCGGCGGCGCCGGCGAAGTACTCGATACAGTCGGCGCCGCTGTGCACGTCGATGGCCAGCGCCTCCTGCAGCGGCTTGCCGCAGTCACGCACCTCCAGCCGTGCCAGCGCATCGTTGCGCGCGCGCAGCAGGTGCGCCGCGCGGTTCAGGATGCGTCCGCGCTCGGCGCCGGTCAGCGCCGACCACTGCGCAAAACCGCGCTGCGCCGAAGCGACTGCGGCGTCGACATCGGCGCGGTCGGCGTCGTGGACGATGCCGATCCGCGCTCCGGTGGCCGGGTTCAGCTTGTCAAAAGCCGCACCGTTGCCAACCCGCGCGCGACCGTCCACAAAGCCGGCCATCTCCACCAGTGCCCCATCCGTCGCCCCATCCGCAGAAATAACCGTTACGCCCATCGTGTCCTTTGCAAATGTCTGGCCGCCGCGCCGTCTGCAGCGCTAACCGCAGTCTATGAAATCTCAGGCGCCGCCGTGGCCCTGCCCGCGCCGGGAAGCGCGCCGGCTGCGCGCGGACGATTCGCTGTGGACCCCGCTGCGCTGGGGCAGCGTCACCGTCTCGCGCAGCCGCTCGAAGGGCGCGTTGAGGTGCGGTATGGCCATCGCCTCGACGAAAAACTCCTGAAAGCGCGGCTCTACCGCGGTCTCGATTTTCTCCACCCGGCGCACAAGCTGTTCGATCTCGCGCCGCGATCGCTGGTCGAGCAGTGCGATACGCGCACCGGTTCCGGCGGCGTTACCCGCCGAACTGACATGGTCGAGCGCACAGTCCGGGATCATGCCCAACACCATCGCATACTTCACGTCGATGTGGCTGCCGAAGGCACCGGCGAGGCGGATCTTGTCGACCCGCTCGATGCCCATGCGCTCCATGAGCAGCCGCACGCCCGCGTACAGCGCGGCCTTGCCCAGTTGTATCGCGCGAACGTCGTTCTGCGTCACCTTGATCGCCCGTGCGCCCTGGCGCGCGGCACAGACCTGATAAGAAAATGTGCGGCCGTCGCTCTGGATGCGCGGGTTGCGCGCAGCCAGCGCGCCGTCGATGACGCCGTCGTGGCGTATCACGCCCGCGAGATACAGCTCGGCCAGTATCTCGATGATGCCCGAGCCGCAGATGCCGGTTACGCCGGATGCGGCGACCGCCTCTTCGAAGCCCGCCTCGTTGGACCACTGGTCGCATCCGATCACCTTGAAGCGCGGCTCCAGCGTCTGTGGGTCGACGCGCACGCGCTCGATCGCCCCGGGCGCGGCGCGCTGACCACAGCTGATCTGCGCACCTTCGAAAGCGGGGCCGGTGGGGCTGGAGCAGGCGAGCAGGCGCTGGTTGTTGCCCAGGATAATTTCGGCGTTGGTGCCGACGTCGACCAGCAGCGTGATTTCTTCGGACAGGTCGGGTCGCTCGGCGAGCAAGACGCCCGCGGTGTCGGCGCCGACATGGCCGGCGATGCATGGCAGCACATAGATGCGTGCGTTGCGGTGGATCGCAAAGTCGATCTCGACCGCCCACAGCGTGAGCGCGCGGTCGGTCGCCAGCGCGAACGGCGCGCCGCCGAGCTCGACCGGATTGATGCCCAGCAGCAGGTGGTGCATGATCGGGTTGCCGACGAAGGTGGCTTCCAGGATATCGGTGGCCGCCATGCCGATCTGCTGCGCCACGTCGGTGGCGAGTTCGTTGAGCGCGTCGCGCACCGCGGTCGTCATCGCGTGCTCGCCGCCGGGATTCATCATCACATACGACACCCGGCTCATCAGGTCTTCGCCAAAACGAATCTGCGGGTTCATCACGCCGGCAGCGGCGACCACCTCGCCGGTCGCCAGATTGCAAAGGTGCGCGGCAATGGTGGTCGATCCGACGTCGATCGCGATGCCGAATGTGTGCTCGCGAAAACCCGGCCAGACCGCGATGATCTGGCTGCCGCCGTGCACGGCCACCGTCACCTTCCAGTCGCCCTGGCGCAGTGCCTGCTGCAGTTGCTGCAGCACGCGCACATCGCACTGCAGATCGCTCAGCCGCCACTCGAATTCGAGCGCGTCTTCGAGCCGGCGCAGGTCGCCCGAAGGGTCGTGCATATCGGGTTGCTGCACCTCGACGAAGTGCAGCCGGATCACCGGGTCGAGGTGAATGTCGTGCGCCTCGGCGGCCTTGCGCACCACCTGACGGTGCACCTGGCTGGTCGCGGGCACGTCGATGACCACGTCGCCCTGCAGCAGCGCAGAGCACGACAGGCGACGCCCGGGCGCCAGCGGCTGGTTGGCGCAGTAGGCCTGCTCGACGGCGCCGTAGCCGCTGAGGTTGTCGGCGTGCGATCGCACGCCGTGCTTGGCAAACTCGCCCTCGGCCACCACCACCTGGCAGCGCCCGCAGATGCCGCGCCCGCCGCAGACCGAGTCGATATCGACGCCGAGCGATCGCGCCGCCTGCAGCACCGGCGTTCCGATCGGAAAGCGGCCGCGCCTGCCCGAAGGGGTGAAGACGACCAGCGCGTCCTTGCCTGCCATGGCTGTTAGACCCGCCGGCGCTTGCCGGTTTCGCGCCGGCCACGGCCCATTTCGCCATCGGCGCCCATCACTGGCGCTTCGCGGAACTTGCGGATCCAGCGCATGCAGTCGGGGTCATGGCCCATCATCACGTCGGCCGCCATGCAGGCCTTGACCACCTCGGCGTGCAGGGGGTTGGTGATCGCCGAGGTCATTCCGGAGGCGATCGCCATGGTCAAAAAACCGGCGTTGATGCCGTTGCGCTCGGGCAGTCCAAAGCTGACGTTGGACGCGCCGCAGGTGGTGTTGACCTTGAGCTCATGGCGCAACCGGTGCACCAGCGCCATCACCTGCACGCCGGCCTGGTTGATGGCACCGATCGGCATCACCAGCGGGTCGACGACGATATCGCAGGCCGGTATGCCGTAGTCGGCGGCGCGTTCGACGATCTTCTTGGCCACCGCGAAACGCACGTTGGGATCCTGCGAAATGCCGGTCTCGTCGTTGGAGATCGCCACCACCGCCGCGCCGTATTTCTTCACCAGCGGCAGCACCGACTCCAGTCGCTCCTCCTCGCCGGTGACCGAGTTGACCAGCGCCTTGCCCTTGTAGACCGCCAGACCCGCTTCCAGCGCGGCGACGATCGACGAATCGATCGACAGCGGAACCTCGGTGACGCCTTGCACCAGCTGTATCGCCATCGCCAGCAACGCCGGCTCGTCGGATAGCGGAATACCGGCGTTCACATCGAGCATATGCGCACCGGCCTCGACCTGCGCGAGCGCGTCGGCGATCACGCGGCTGTAGTCGCCGGCCAGCATCTCGGCGGCCAGTATCTTGCGTCCGGTCGGGTTGATGCGCTCGCCGATGATGACGAAGGGCCGGTCGAAGCCGATGACGACCTCTCGCGTCGCTGAGCTGATGATGGTGTCGGTCACGCTGTTTCCTTGCGGGCTTCGGTTGCGGGATGGTGTGCACTGTCGCGCCCCGGATACCAGGGAACACGGCCGGCGAGCACGCCCGATCGTCCGATGATTTCCGCGACGCTGTCTTCCTGCCGGTAGGCCATGATGTGAATTCCCGACACGCCCCTGATGGCGCGGCATTCCTGGATCATGTCGATGCAGATCTGTCGACCTTCCTGCGCCGGGTTGTCGGCGCCGGCCATGCGCCGGATGACGCTGTCGGGTATGTGGACTCCCGGCACGTTGCTGCGCATCCATTCGGCCGCCTTGGCCGATCGCAGCGGCCCGACACCGACCAGGATGAACACCTTGCCCAGCAGTCCGAGCTCGTCGACGCGGGCCATAAAAGCGCGCAGCCGCGCTATGTCGTAGCAGTACTGTGTCTGGATGAACTGGGCGCCGGCGGCCACTTTTTTTGCCAGCCGGTCGGCGCGCCATGCATAGGGCAGGCCGAAGGGGTTCGCTGCGGCGCCGAAGAAGACCCGCGGGGCAAAGCTCAGCTTGCGCCCGCTTTGAAATCGGTGCCCATCGCGCAGCGTGCGTCCGATCTCCAGCAGCGACATGCAGTCGAGGTCGAACACCGGCTTGGCCTGCGGATGGTCGCCCGACTGCACGCCGTCGCCCGTCAGGCACAGCATGTTGGCGACGCCCATCGCCGCGCCGCCGAGGATGTCGCCCTGGATCGCGATGCGGTTTTTGTCGCGGCACGATATCTGCATCACCGGCGCGTAGCCCACCCGCGTGAGCAGCGCGCACACTGCGAGGCTCGACATGTGGCAGTTGGCACCGCTGCCATCGGTCGCGTTGATCGCGTCCGCATAGCCGTCGAAAACCCGCGCACGCCGGTACACATCCTGCGGGTCGGCTGAATCGGGCGGGTCGAGTTCGCAAGTGACCGCGAAGGCTCCGCTGCGCAACACGCGTTCGAGGCGGCCTGGCGAGGTGTGGCCGGGCAGTATCGGCAGCGGGTAGCCGGGGACCGGTTCGTCTTCGAATCTCATGGCCGT
>Ga0114966_10001594_pt1 | contig 20818 bp, 31 predicted proteins | sample M_130207_XF_Meta_FD_87029 | JGI IMG/M metagenome (GOLD analysis project Ga0114966, IMG submission 87029) | Freshwater microbial communities from Lake Montjoie, Canada to study carbon cycling - M_130207_XF_MetaG | ecosystem: Environmental > Aquatic > Freshwater > Lake | place: Lake Montjoie... | reverse complement strand
CGATGGAATTGCTTATGATTATAGAATAGATGTTGCAGTTGTTAAAAGTGTGATAAATGATTTTGATTTATTTGTATTTGATGGTGATACCTTTGGAAGCCTATCAGTACAAAAACGATTAGATGAAAGAGATTCTAAAAGTATAAAGGCAAGAGAATCAGCTCATAAGAGATGGTATAATGCGAACGCAATGCAATCGCAATGCGAAGGCAATGCTATAAAGGAAAGTAAAGGAAAGGAAATAAAGGAAATAAAAGTAAATAATAGTAAAGAGTTTATAGATAAACTATTGAACTACAAAACTGAAATAGGTGATGAATTTGATAATTTTTGCCTGTATTGGTTAGAACCAAATAAAAATGGTAAATTACGATTTGAATTAGAAAAGTTTTTTGATATTAAGCGCAGGATAATAACTTGGAATAAAAATAAAGAAAAATATGGAACAAAATCAGCAACTTCAGCAAGTACAAAAAGAATGTCTGACCTTAACCAATGGGTCAATAGTTGATAATGAGATAGCAAAATGTTTTATGGGTGATAAATTAAACCTTGTATCACCTATAATTCTTAAACAAACATTAGCCTATATATTTACTTTGATTGGGCTTACAAGACTGCCTGATGAGAATGAATATGCTATTATTGAAGATTTTATCCGAACAAGTTTTCCACAATTTACAATACAGGAATTTAGAGTTGCTTTTAAATTGGCTACACAGGGAAAATTAGAATGTAATGTTGACCATTACGAAAAATTCAGCGCTAAATTTATTAGTCAAGTTATGAATGCTTACAAATACAAGGCTAATCAAGTAAGAAGGCAGATACAAATTAACAAAGAACTACCTGTGCCTAAATTAACAGATGATGAAATAGTAGAATTCAGCAAAAATGAATGGTTAACAGGTAAAAGAAAGGATTTTAATAGAGTATTTAATGTTAATAAGGTTTTTAATATTTTGTTAAAACAAAAAAAATTACAAATAGATAACAAAAAGAAGTTAGAGATTATTAACTTTGTAAACTTAGATAATGCAGATAGGTTAGCTAAGATGTTACCTATTGATGCAAAGGAATTTAATAAGAAGATTAAAGATGAAGATTTTATAGAACATCAATGCAAAGCATTGGCATTAGTATTTTATTATGATATGGCAAATTAGATATAAGGATTATGGAGTGGTAAAATATTGCTACACTAAAAATTTTAATGAGTATTACGCTTGTTGGTTAGAGTGCAAAAAAGAAATTAATGTATTAAATTTTAAACCTGAATTTTATGAGAAAATGTACCAAATGCAAACAACAAAAGGAATTAACGGACTTCCGAAAAGATAACAGAACACAAGATGGGTATTATACTTATTGTCTAATTTGTCAAAGGGCTGCGCAAAAAATATACACAAGTAAGAAAAAAGAAGGTACAATTAAAGCATTTTAAAATGGATATATCTGCAAATGAACTAACCCAATGGGCTAAAAAAAATTTTGAATATATGGGTTTTAGACTCAATAGAGTAAATAATATTCCATACGGCAAACGTAGGGGAACGATTCAAAAGGGGTGGGCTGACTTACAAGGATATACAAATAAAGGGAAATATATAGCAGTAGAAATAAAAAAAGTAGGGGATAAATTAAGTAAAGAACAGATTGAAAGATTTACGGATGCTTGGAAATGTGAATGTTTAGTGTACATTTGTACTGAACAGGATGGAAAACCTGTTTTAATAGAATGGGGAAAAATGAAATTATAGCTGAATATTGGGATTCAAAAGAAGTTAATCAAGCATTTTCAAAGATGCAACCTGAAGAATTACAATATGATTTAAAAGCTGAAGTGTTTTTAGTTTTATGTGAGATGGAAGAACAAAAGTTGATAGGGATGTATGATAGAAATGAATTAAGATTTTATATTGTAAGAACAATGTTGAATATGATAAAGTCAGATAGAAGTACATTCTATAAAAATTATAGAAACTTTAGTGAGTTTATTGACACAGGCAGGGTAATAGAAAATGAATCATCTGACTTAGTTGATAGAATGGAGGTTAAATTAGAAGGTTTACATTGGTATCATAAAGAAATATTAACTTTATATGCTATTGATTTTAAAAAAAATGCAAAAGAATTAAGCCGTAAGACAGGCATACCTTATATGTCTATTATCAGAACACTTCATAAAACCAAAAAAGAGTTAAAACAAAACCTAAAAAAATGATTCAAATAATTTTAACTTCAATATGTGCATCAATTTTCTTTAATTATATTCACAACTTACATATTAAATGGAAAGTTAATTATAAGCCGTTCTCGTGCGTATCCTGTTTATCTGCATGGGTGGGATTATTACTTCTTTTTGCACCTGAATTAGTAGTAAATATTTTTAGCGTTATGTTTATATCAGGTGTCTGTTCTGCCATTTTAGAATATTATATGAATAAATTAATATATGGATAATATTGATAAAGAATATTTAGTAGAGCATATTAATAATTGGTACACAGTTCAAAATGGGTATATCAGAAATATTGAATTAGATGTACTAAAAAGATATGAAGCCATTTATAGAAAATATATAGATGGTAATTATATCTGTACTATTTGGTGTGGTGATTGCAAGATGCATATGATAAAATTTATATATAATTATTACGAAGCTAATGTCTAATATTATACATCCTACTGCAATAATTCACCCTAATGTAATTTTAGGTGATAATAATTATATTGGCGCTTATTGTATTATAGGTGACCCTGCGGAACATAAGAAATATTGGAAAGGTGAAATAGGAAAAGTTTGGATTGGTGATAATAATATTATTACAGGATTAGTAACAATAGATGCAGGAACAGAAGAAACAACAATGATAGCTCATAATTGTTTTATAATGAAGCACGCACACATTGGTCATGATTGTAGAATTTTATCTAATGTAACTATAAGTTGTGGTGCAAAAATTGGTGGTCATTCGGTTATTAATCAATATTCTAATATTGGGTTAAATGCCGTATTGCATCAATTTTCAATTATTGAAATGGGATGCATGATAGGAGCAAGTGCATTTTTTAAGGGGAATTCAAAACCATTTACAAAATATGCAGGAGTTCCTGCTAAAGAATTAGGGAAAAATTTACCACGATGAACGCAATAATATACTTGAATTATCAAAATGTGAATGTTGAAACACTTACTAATAATATAAAAAGAGCAGGTGAAAATACCAATTATATTAAATTTTTAATGAATGAAGAAGGTATAGCTAATGCAATTAATAAATGTTTAAGGCTATTAAATTTTGACATTATAGATTATGTTACCATAATGGGAAATGATATTATTGAACCTAATAATTGGCTGCAAATAAGAAATGATTTTATGCAAGATAAAACAATAGGTGTATGTTCAATTCCTTTAGATGAATGCGAACTTGACTCTTTAGATTTGATTGGAAATTTTACAATAAGTAAAGAAGTCATATTAAAAGTAGGTGCTTTTAATGAAGAATTAGACCCATACGGAGCAATAGATTTAGATTATTGCACACGAGTTAGAGCAGCAGGATTTAAAACTAACTATATACCATATACAAAAGCTATTCATATTGAACAAAATGGATTAGATGCTTATGGATATAATAAAGCTGAATCAGTTAAAAAAACTTGGGGATTGCATGAAAATAATGTAGTTAATTATTCTAATGGCAGCAAATCATATTATTTAGCATTATGAGAATTATAGCTTTTACAAGTAAGTCAAGTGGTGTTGGTTATCATAGAATATTGATGCCATTAGTTAATATGCAGAAAGATTATTTGATGGTAACTGATGTTATTAATGAAGAAATAATTGATAATAATTACGATATTGTAATTATAAATAGAATGGTTACAAATATTTCTGTTGAGCAATTAGAGAATTGGAAAAAAAAATATGGATTTAAATTAATTATTGATAATGATGACCATTGGATTTTACCACCTACGCATATTTTAGCAAGTGCTTATAGTATTTATAGTATTGGAGATGATATTAAATCTTTTATAAGAATTGCAGACCTTTGTACCTGTACTCATGAAAGATTAGCAAGTGAGATATATAAAATTAATAAAAATGTAGAGATACTTCCTAATGCTATTCCTTATGGTGAGGAGCAATTTCAAGATAATAAAAAAGAAAGTGATTTAGTTAGATTCTTTTGGTCAGGTTCAGGAACTCATGGAGCTGATTTAGAAATATTAAGATTCCCAATGAAAAGAATAAACTTTCCAATTAAAACTATAATAGCAGGATATAATGAATATGAAAAGCCTATATGGGATAAAATGATAGGCGCTTTTACAAATGGATTAAGATTAAACCCTACTATTTATAATTACAATGAGGTGACTAAATATATGGCTGCTTATACTGATAGTGATGTTAGTTTAATACCATTAGTTGATAATCATTTTAATTCAATGAAATCAAATTTAAAAATATTAGAAACAGCATCTAAACATAATCCTGCTATTGTTTCAAATGTTGACCCATATAAAAATATGCCTGTTTGTTATGTCAATAGTCAAAAGGATTGGTATTATTGGATACATTTACTAACCAATGATGAGGCGGCAAGAATTGAATATGGAGAGCAGTTATTTCAATACTGCAATACGCACTTTAATTTGCACGAGGTTAATAAACGAAGATTTGCTATTTATAATAAACTGATAGGTAATGCCAATATTTAAATGCTCAAACGGGAAATATAGAATAGGCTCAGGTTCTTGTATTTTTGATACAGAAGAAAAGGCACAAAGTGTATGGGCTGCTATAAGAGTTTCAATGGTAGATAGTTACAACGATTATCCAATGGCAGCAAGAAGTAATGCACAAAGGGCAATCAATATTAAAGAACAATATAATCGTGGATGTGGTACGCTTGTTGGTTGGGCGAGGGCTAATCAATTAGCTAAGGGAGAAAATATATCAAGGGATACTATTGCAAGAATGTCAAGTTTTGAAAGACATAGAGAAAATTCTAAGGGTAATCCAAAAGATGATTGTGGCGCTTTGATGTGGTTAGCTTGGGGTGGTGATGAAGGCGTGGCTTGGGCGCAAAGGAAACTTGAACAAATTGATAATGAAAAAGCACACTAAAATATATCTTAATTATTTTGGTTATGGCGGTGAAGATTTTATGCCCTGTGAGGTTTGCGGAAGTAGAGCAGTAGATATTCACCATATACATAGAAGGGGAATGGGGGGAAGCACAGATGCAGATAAGATTGAAAACTTGATGGCGGTTTGTAGGAATTGTCATATAGAATATGGGGATAAAAAACAATACATTAATTTATTAGAAGATACGCATAAACAAAAATTAGATGGCAAAAGTTAAAAATGATGCAAGAAAGGTTACCTTTGGTAAAAGGAAGCGAGGAAAAGAAAAAAAATCCTATAATAAAAATGATAGAAAAGAACGCAATTACAGAGGTCAAGGTCGTTAAGATTAGCGACATTAAATCAAACCCGAACAATCCAAGAGTAATCAAAGATGATAAGTTCAACAAATTAGTTAAAAGCATTAAAGACTTCCCTGAAATGTCTAATGTTAGACCTATTGTAGTCAATACAGATATGATTGTTTTAGGTGGCAATATGCGATTAAAAGCAATGAAAGAAGCGGGTTGGAAAGAAGTTCCTGTGCAAATAGTAAATTGGAATGAACAAAAACAAAAGGAATTTATAGTAAAAGACAATGTTGGATTTGGTGAATGGGATTGGGATGACCTTGCAAATAATTGGGATGCAGAAGAATTAACTGATTGGGGCTTAAATATACCTAATTTTGCAATTGGACACGAAATAAATTCTATGAATGAAAATGATTTAGATTTTACAGAGGAATTTAATCCAATTGGTGAATCAGCAGGTTTACAAAGAGTAGTATTTATTTTTAATAATGTAGAAGATGCTGAAAATTATTTAAAAAAATTAGATATAAATTATAAAAAATATAACAATGCATGGCAAGTAAACATGAATACCCAATTTACATAATTTCTAAGGGTCGTGCTTATAATCCGATGACTGCAAATATATTTAAAAAAGCCAATATTGATTTTTTAATAGCAGTTGAACCTCAGGAAGCAGATGAATATAAATTATCTATTGGGGAAAAATATGTTTTAATTTTACCATTTGCAAATTTAGGTTTAGGAAGTTACCCTGCAAGAAATTATTGTTGGGAACACGCAAAAAATTTAGGTTATAAATATCATTGGATTTTTGATGATAATATAAGAAATTTTAGAAAATGGATTAATGGTAAAAGATTAGTTATAGATAATATTAATGATGCACTGGTATATGTTGAAAAAAATACATATTATAATAATATTGATATTTTAGGCTTTGAGTACACTACTTTTTGTGTAAGAGCACCAAAACAACCTTTTAAAAAAAATGTTCATATATATAGTAGTTTATTAATAAATAATGCCATACCTTATAGATGGAGATTAAAATATAATGAAGATATAGATTTATGTTTACAAGTATTACATAATGGGGGAAGTACATTAAGTTGTGTATATTACTTAGTTGATAAAACATCTACAACAGCAAAAATGAAAGGGGGAAATCAAGATGAATTATATAAAGGAAATAATCCTGAAAAAAAATTATTAAAAGCTAAAATGATAGAAGCAGTATGGCCACAATATGCAAAAACTGTTATTAGATATGGAAGATTTCATCATTTTATAGATTGGAAAATATTTAAAAAAAAGTAATAAAAACAGAACAATAACAGAATGAGCAAAGAAGATTTAATACCATTTGTAAAAGGACAATCAGGAAACCCAAACGGACGTCCAAGAAAGTATGTAAGCCTACTAAAAGAGCAAGGGTATAAACTAAGCGAAATAAATGACACTATTCAGGTAATGATGTCAATGGATATGGAAGAACTAAATGCTGTTTATAAAAATCCAAAGGCTACTATAATGGAAAAGACTATTGCAAATGCTATGAATAAAAGTTTACAAAAAGGAAGTTTATACTCATTAGATACTTTAATGACAAGAGTATATGGTAAACCAAAAGAACAAATAGATATGAATAGTGATAATAAGATTGAAATAGTATTTGTTGAAGGCAAAACTATTCTATGAGAATTGAAATTGCAAAACCACATATTAATCAACAGGAAATATTAGACTGCAAAAAGCGGTTTATTGTTGTTATGTGTGGAAGGAGATTTGGCAAATCAGAATTAAGCCAAATATTATGCCTTAAAACTGCTTGTGATATATCTATTGAAGGGGGTGGTGCAGTTGCTTACATTACACCTACTTATAAATTAGCTAAAACATTTTTTGAGAAACTAACTAATGTTTTAATGTTTAGGAATAATTTAAGTAATTTAAAAATCTATTGTCCTAATGGAGGAACAATTGAATTTTTTACGGGTGAAAGATTAGATAATTTAAGAGGACGTAAATTCCATTTAGTTATTATTGATGAAGCAAGTTTTATACCCGACCTTGAAAATGGTTGGCTTTCATCTATTAGACCAACATTAACAGATTATCAAGGTAAAGCTGTATTTCTATCTACACCAAGAGGTAAGAATTATTTTTATAGCTTATTTATGAAGTCGGGAGAAAATGAATGGGAAGGTTTTAAATATACCACCTATGACAATCCTTATATTAATAAAAGAGAAATTCAGGATGCGAAACTACAATTACCTGCTGTGGTATTTGAGCAGGAGTATATGGCAAACCCTGCTGAGAATAGTGCTAACCCATTCGGGAACGAATTTATTCGCAGATGTATTAAACCAATGTCAGCTCAATCAATAGTATCTTTTGGAATTGATTTGGCAAAGTCTGTGGATTGGACTGTTATCATAGGGCTTGACAATGGCGGTAATGTGGCGTATTTTGACCGTTTCAAAATGGATTGGCATAATACCAAAGAAAACATTAAAAGACTGCCTAATGCGTCTATTTTAGCTGATAGTACAGGAGTTGGCGACCCTATATTAGAGGACTTATTAAGAGATGGGGTTAATATTGAAGGCTTAAAGTTTACAAGCCAATCCAAACAGCAGCTCATGGAAGGATTATCAACAGCTATACAACAAGGCAAAATAGGATTTCCTGAAGGGGTCATTAGTCAGGAGTTAGATATATTTGAATATCAATTTACGGCTAATGGGGTTAGGTATTCAGCGCCTAATGGATTCCATGATGATTGCGTAGTAGCATTGGCGTTAGCTTGGCAGAATTTTAATATTAAAAGGGGTTCAGGGCGTTATGCCTTTGCTTAATTAATCACAAAAGTTGCTTTATTGGGTAACTTTTACCACTTATCCATCTATTTTACCACTTATAATAAATAATGCATAATATGTATATAGTATGTCTATATGTTGTATATTTGTATAACAAAAGGGAATTAACCCAATTGCAAAAACCATTAATTATGAACACTTATCAAATTACAACAAAACAAGTAGTACACAATGGATGTTTATTTACTGAACTTTACAATGTGTCAGAATATGTAACTATTAAAATTAATCCAATGGGAGGAACTTTTACAAGTGGAGAACAAGAAATATTTGTAAAAGAAAAAACTGAATATTATATTAACCTTTTAAATTTTGTTCAAAATAATTATTAAAAAAAGATAGGGATGCGACTACTCTACGCATATTTTAAAACCAAATAAAAATTAAAAACTATGGGAACGAGAAGCACTTACAGAATTATTGAGCAGCACAAACAAACAGACTCAATAACAAGCAATGAGATTACATTAATTTACTGCCAATATGATGGTTACCCTGAAGGGCATCCATTAGAAACTGCTGAATGGCTATCTAAAGGATATGTAGTTAATGGATTAGGTCTTAAAGATGATACATTGGTATTTAATGGGGCAGGATGTTTAGCAGCTCAATTAATTGCTAAAATAAAAGATGGTCCAGGTAACGTTTATATTTATGGATTAAATAGTAGAAGCAAATGTTCTGAAGATTATTTGTATGATATTATAATTAAATCAGATAGAACTATTGAGTATGTAGGTTATCATAATGACCATTGCCAAACAGAATTTTTTAGAGGTACACCAAAAGAATTTGTTGGAAGTTTTATTAACCTAAAAGAAGCATAATATGAAAATTAAAGCATACACATTACATCAAGGTAACTGCATTACCTTATTACCTACAATAGAATATTGGGGGGCAATACGAGCAGTAAACTTTAAATGGTTATCATATTCATACACAATACAAATATACAAATGAAACAAAGACAATACAATATAGAAGCTGCTATCATATTAGTCATAGCATTTTTAATTACCGCTTACCTAGAAAACATATAATATGTCATACTCAACTTGCTGCGGAGCACATACCACAATACCCGAAATGGGAATATGTCCCGATTGCTTAGAACATTGCGATTGGGAAGAAGAAGATGAAGATGCGGAAGATGTTGAGGCTGAAAAAGAAGCGGATAACCAAATTGCTCAAACTAAAATAAACAAATATGAGAAATGATTATGAACTAAAACAAGCCATCTTAGATAAAATGGAGAACGAACTCCTAATAGAAAAAATAATGAAACTTGAAAAGAAAATAGGTGAACTTGAGGCTAAAATAAGATATGAACATTTAACAATTAAAACCCAAACCAATGAGAAAAGCCTTAGAATTAATTAAGTTCTTCTTTTTTTCAGTACCTTTATTTTTGATTATATATACAACTGCTATTATTTACTTCTTTATAAAAGATAGACAATGAAAACAGCAATGCAAGAATTAATTGAATACCTTAATGGAGATACATATGCAGGTATTTGTGATATTAGGGATAGAGCAGAAGAACTACTTGTAAAAGAAAAAGAGCAGATAATAGATGCTTATTTAAAAGGATATATACATTATTTGCCAAAAATTGATTCAAAAGAATACTACAACCAAACCTATAACCAAAACAAATAACCTATGAAAGATTTATTAGAGTTTAGAGAATGGGTAGAGCAGCAATGCAAGACAGGTCAACCTTTTACCTGTGCAGAAGTTTTAAATAAGATTGATGAAATATTAGAATATGATGAAGATATTGAAGAAATATATTTAACTTCGTGCTATGAAATGGAATAACCTCACCCTTTGGCAATACCAACAGATAATCCCAATAATGACCAAACCTGAAAAGGATTGGACTGAATTAGATATTGATGTCAAATTGCTATGCGTTATAACAGGACTAACCGAGTATCAGATAGATTCAATGAGTTTGGATGAACTTAAAACAATAAGGAAAGACTTAGACTTCTTGCAAACGCCAATTACAGGCGCACCTGTGGACTATATTGTTGTAAATGGTAAAAGATACAGGATTAACTACAACGTCAAAAATATGCCTTCTGCTCGTTATATAGAGAGCAAGGTATTTGCCAAGAACACAGTTGAGAATTTGCATAAGATAGCTGCTTCAATGGTAATACCACAAAAAAGGTCTTGGTTCGGTAAATGGGTAGATGACAAATATGACGCAAGTATGCACGAGGAATACTCAAAAGATATGCAAGAGGCGAATTTTATACACATATATTACTCCTTAGTTTTTTTTTATCAACTATACAGAAATTGGATAGAAGTTTCAAAGGATTATATGGAGATGGGACTATTGACGAAGATGAGCAAAGCGGAATCGGAAGTAGTGATGGGAACTTTATACGAATCTATGGATGGCATTATACCTGCAAACTTATTGCCGCCCAAGAAAATATTAGAGCTTCGGAAGTATTTGACCTTACCACATTAGAATTCCTTAATGCTATGGCTTATATGAAAGCTAAAAATTCATACGACAGAGAACAAAATAAGAAGTTGAGATAGGTTTATTGGTTACCCCTGCTTTAGAAGGCGGGGGTTTTTTGTGCGATATTCTAATCCAATTCAGCTATTTAAGATTATGAGTGAGGCAAAAGCACAGGCAAAAGCATTAAAAGATGGATACCTTAAAAGAATAGGGGAGGCAGTTGATGTCATTAATCCTGATGAGTTGCCTGTGGTAGAAAGAATGATGTATTTTTATGGCAAGGCTTTTAATGATGCAGTTCAATTTTATCTAAATAAATCAGGTTCAATAGCTTCAGGAAAAATAGGTGAGTTAGTTCCACCAAAAATTAAGAAGTTTGGGAACAATTATGAAATGTGGTTAGGATATGATAAAAAGAATCCTGCATCAGTTTATTATGATTATGTAAATAAGGGAGTTAGAGGCGTAGGCGGTGAAAATGCTAAACCTAAGAAAATAGGAAACACACCTTATGAATATAAGACACCATATCCAAATAAGAAAATGGCTATGTCTATTGAGAGGTGGTATAAATTAGGTAAGGCAAAGGTTAAGAATGAAAGTCAAAAATATAATTTAAAGGCAGGTCAATCTAAAAACAAAAGACTTAAAGATGTAAAACCCAAGCCATTAACATTATTACATATTTCTTATATGACAGCATCAGCCATTAAACGTGATGGTTTAAAGTCAACTTATTTCTTTTCAGATGCAATAAAGGAAATATTTGATAAGGATTTCTTTAAAACTATGGCAGTTGCGTTTGGGGGTGATATGCAATTACAAATAAGACAAACAGTAAATAAAATAAATAAAGATGGCAATAACAATAAATAGCTTTCCTGCAGATTACGCAAGTATGCACGATGACCTTTGGTTTGTAGCGAGTTCTACAAATAGTACAACTAATAATTTTAAATTTGTATATGATGTCTATGTAAATAGCGCACAGGTAAGTAGAAATAAAATATTTCCTGCACCAAGTGCTGAAGGTTATTATGGAGTATTTAACGCATCGCCTATAGTTCGTAGCTATGTAACTAATTATTTTGAGCCTTCAGGTTCAAGTGTTTTAGTAGCATCTAATGATAAAATAAAAGTTGACTATCAAGTAAGAATAGGTGAGGAAGTTAGTGGGGTAGTAATATCTAATTTAGCGAGTGGCAGTTATGCAGGTTATAATTATTATGCACCTTTATTTGGTGATATATTCACAGAGAATGGTGATATACCCTTAGTTCTTTCATCTTATTATGATGATTTATTAATTGAGAACTATACTGATGATTGGTTAAGTGATAGAGATAATTCAGATATTCCTATTGAATATGGAGACCAATATTTTATTTCATTCTTAAAGATAACAAGTGGTACTTATAAATTATGGGTGCAAACATTAAATGAAAGTAATGTAGTACAGACTTCTGTTAGTGGTGGATTAACTTTATCAGGGCAGTTTAATTTATTTAATTTTCAAGCAGGTTCAATAAATACTTGGGCGGGTAGCACTTTAATTACTGAGAATACTTATGCTTATAATGTTTATATCACAGTAGGCGCTGCCGTTACAAGAGTATTAAAATTTAGACAAGTATGCAATCCTAAATATAGGCAATATAATCTTCACTTCCTTAATAGGTTGGGCGGGTTTGATACTATGGCATTTAGATTAGTAAATAAAAGAAGGAGTGAGTTTCAACGTTCAAGTTATAGAAGAAACCCTTATCAATTAAGTGGTTCAAGTATGACTAACATAGATAGTTATAACAAATACAATGAAAGTACTTTCAATTTTGCTGTGCAACATACTGATTATTACAGCTTAACAAGTGATTGGGTTAATGACCAAGATTATGCTTGGTTGGCTCAATTAGTAGCATCTCCATTAGTTTATATGGAAGTTCAAGGTGCTTATTTTCCTGTAACAATAAGAAATACTAACTATCAATACAAGTATAAAATAACTGATGGTTTATTTAATTTTGATATGGAAGTAGAGGTAGGTAAATATTTAAACAGCCAATTTAGATAATGATAAAGACTGAAATTTATATTGAGGATAATAAGATTGACTTATTATTAGATATATCAACGCAATTTACTTATGCTATTGATGACGTTGCAGATTTTGGAACTAAGAATACTTCTTTTAGCAAAACAATCAGCATACCAAGTACATCAACAAATAATAAAATATTTGGATTTGTTTTTGATATGGCTAATGATAATGAGTACAATCCTGACTTAACGAATGTAAATTATAATTTCAATGCTTCTCAATCTGCCAAGTGCGTAATATTCATAGATAAGATTCAAATATTTAAAGGAGTAATTAGGATACTTGAAATAATAGTAACCAATGGAATAGCACAATATCAATGCGCAGTATTTGGTGAGTTGGGTGGTTTTATAACTGAATTAGGTAATAAAAGATTAGAAGATTTAGATTTCAGCGCATATAACCATACTTGGAATACTACAAACATTCAAGCAAGTTGGAATACTATAAATGGTTCAGGATATTATTACCCATTGATTGATTATGGCAATGTATCAACTATTAAAGATGATTTTAAAGTTAGTACATTTAGACCTGCATTGTATGCAAAAGAATATATAGATAAAATATTTGAAGGAACAAATTATACGTACACTTCTGATTTTATTAATACAGCATTTTTTAAGACATTAATTATACCAAATAATAGTCAGGGGATATTTGGTACAAATGACCAATTTATTTTAGGTACTATATCTACATCTACAAATATTTTAAATAGTAATACACCAACCGCACGAAATGTTGATTTACCTTTTAGCACTACGACTTTACTTAACTTTACTGAAAATGCGGGAAAAAGTATATTTACTTATACTTCAAGTACTAAATCTATTAGGGCATTGGCTACTATAACAGGTACATTTCAAACAGATGCAGCTTCTACAATTACAGCTTCATTATATATTAATGGCGTTGTAGTTCAACAGCAAGTAATAAATACTTTTTCAGCAAATAATCCTTTTACATTTACATTTGATTATACAGGAGAAATAAGCAATACTAATATTGTAAAGATTAATATTAGTGTTCCAATTACTGCAAATACATATATAGTAAATGTAACCTATGCTAACTTTTCTTTTAAGCAATTATCAGCGCAGTTAGCAACCGTTGCTTATAATGGTACTGTGGCAATAAATAACAATTTGCCTAAAGGGGTATTTCAAAAAGATTTCTTTTTAAGTATTTGTAAAATGTTTAATCTATATGTTTATGAAGATAATTTAAATGAAAAATTATTATATATAAAACCATTCATAGACTTTTATGATAATGGTAGTGAGAATTCATTGGATTGGTCAAATAAAATAGATACTTTACAAAGTATGTCTATTAAACCTATGAGCCAATTAAATGCAAGATATTATTCTTATAAATATGCTACTGATAATGATTATTATAATGATAACTATTTAAAAAAATATGGTATTGGTTATGGTGATAATATCTATGATACTAATTATGATTTTATAAAAGATACTGCATCTTCACAAATTATCTTTGCGCCTTCAGTATTAACATTACACACAGGAGAAGATAAATATCATACTGCCATATACAAATTATCTAATAATAATACCCAAGAGGATTCAATGGATAGTGTTATTAGAATTATGATGGCTAAAAAAATAACAGGAGTTAGTACATGGAAATTACAAGATGATGCAGGTGGAACAATATCAATATTAACTGCTTATGGTTATGCAGGGCATCTTAATGACCCAAATACGCCAACAATAGATATTAATTTTGGTGTTCCAAAAGAGTTACAATTTCCTGCAACTACATACCCAACAGATAATTTATTCAATACATATCATTTACCATATATCTTAGAAATTACAAATAAGAATAGTAAATTATTAACGTGCAGAGTTTATATGTCTGCAATAGATATATATAATTTAGATTTTAGTAAATATATATGGATTAATGGTGTGTTATATAGATTAAATAAGATAAACAATTACAATCCTTTAGAGTTTAATACTACTGAAGTAAATTTATTAAAAGTTATAAATACTAACTAATGGCAACAGAGAATGAGATAGTAGGTATTCAGTTTACAACTGATGCAAAACAAGCGACAGAGGATACTAAAAAATTAGGTGATGCGATTGAAGAAACAGGTGGTTCGGTAAAAAGTCTACGTGGTCAATTAAAAGAAGCTGTTGCTAATGTAGCAACTATGGCTGATAAATTCGGTGCTACTTCTGTTGAAGCTGTTAATGCAGCAAAAAAAGCAGCCGAACTTAAAGATAAAATAGGTGATGCTAAGGTAATGACAGATGCCTTTAATCCTGATGCTAAATTTAAGGCAGTTACTCAATCCTTGACAGGTGTGGCAGGTGGATTTGCTGCTGTACAGGGGGTGATGGGTTTATTTGGTACTGAAAGTAAGGATGTAGAAAAGGCTTTATTAAAAGTCAATTCAGCAATGGCATTGGCGCAAGGTTTAAACGCATTGGGTGATAGTATAGATAGCTTTAAGACATTAAATGTTCAAATACAAGCATCTTCTACATTCCAAAAATTAAATGCTACTGCTACTTCTATTGCAGCAACTGCTCAAAAGGCTTTTGGCGTTGCAGTAGAAACTACTTCAACAGGGTTTAAGGTTTTAAAAGGTGCAATTATTGCAACAGGTGTAGGAGCATTAGTAGTTTTATTAGGTTCAGTTATAGCAAACTTTGATGCTATTAAGAAATGGATAATGTCATCACCATTAGGAGCATTAGCTAAAGGAGTTGGTGAAGTAGTTGAAGCATTTACTGATTTTATAGGTGTAACAAGTGAAGCTAAAAGAAACTTAGATGAGATTTCTAAAGCTAATACAAGAGCAAATGAAGATATAGCTAATAGAATTAAAGTTTTAAAAGCACAGGGTGGTTCTGAAAAAGAGATTTATGACCTTAAAATTAAACAAACTGATAATGAATTAGAATCATTAAGAAATAAATTAAAAGTTAATGGTGAATTAACAGATGAAGAAACAAAGCAATTTAGAACATTACAAAATGATAAATCAGTTGCCGCAGCAGAATATAATAAAAAAACTACTGATGATACTGCAAAGGCAAATAAAGAGAAGAAAGATGCACAAGATAAACACAATGCAGAAATAAAAAAAATAGATGATGATGCAAAAAAGAAAATAGAAGAAGATACTAAAACAGCTAATAAAACTTTATTAGACCTTCAAAATGAAAAGGCATTAGCAGAAATTACAAGTGAAGAAGATAAGGCTAAAAAGAAATTAGAAATAGATAAAGATGCTAAGTTAGCTGAAATTGATGCCTTAAAAATTAATGATGAATTAAAAAAGAAATTAATAGATGCAGCTAATGAAGCTTATGATGCTGATTTAATTGAACTAAATAAAAAACAAGTAGAGGCTAAAACTAAAAAAGATGAAGAAGAAGCCAAAACACAAAAAGAATTTCAAACTAAAATATCTGATATTAAGATTGCAGCTATTAAAGATGACAATGAAAGAGAGGAAGCTACAAGATTAGCTAAATTAAAAAAGCAATTATCTGATTTAGATGAAGATAAAGAGTTTATAAAATTATCACAAGAAGAACAAGCAAAGATAAAAAAAGATTTGATTGATACATCTGAAGCTGAGGGGCAAAAAAGTAAAAATGAAATTATTAAAAAAGGCTTGTTAGATGAGGTAGAACTTTTACAAGCACAGCAAAAAGGATTAACAAAAGATAGTGGTGCTTATTGGGATAATGTTCAAGCAATAGAAGATAAATCATATCAAGCTAAATTATTAGCTGCTAAAGACAATGCTAAAGAAATTGAAAAGATAGAAAAAGAACATTCTGCTAATAATATTGCTATTGAAACTGCTGAAAAAGAAGCAAAGAAAGCTATATTACTTGAAAAATTTAAAGCAGTTGAAAATTTTGGTAAAGATTTACAAACATTAGCAGGTAAAAATAGAGATTTAGCTATTGCAGGAGTTATAATTGAAAAAGCAGCAGCTATTGGGCAAGTGGTTGTGAATACTGTTGCAGCTACTGCAAAAGCAGTTGCCGCTTCACCTTTGACATTAGGTTTGCCTTGGTCAGCTTTAATTATTGCAGGTGGTATTGCTCAAACTGCGTTAATTATTAAATCAGGTATTGACCAAATTAACGCTATTAAAGATGCAGGAAAAAATTTACCAAGCGGCGGTTCTATTGGTGGTGGCGGAGGCGGTAGCGCACCTGATTTAAGTGGAGCAGGTGCAGGAGCAGTTCCTGATTTAGGCACAGGTGGCGCACCAAATACAGGTGGCGGTGGTGGAACAGGTGGTGGCGGTGGTGGAACAGGTGGTGGCGGTGGTGAAACAAGAGTATATGTTTTAGAAAGTGATATTTCAAATACCCAAGACAGAGTTAGAACAATAGAAAATAGAGCAAGTTTTAACTAAGCGATAAACAATAACAATTTAACTATTTATAATTATGAACTTAGAATTACCTATTTATATGCTTGACATTACAGATGATGTAAATGATGATGCTCAAGTGGATTTTATAGCATTAGTCGATAGACCTGCTATTCAAAAAAATTGGAATGCATTTAAACAAACACAATCCTTTGATATTGTTAATGAGGATAAAAGAATTATTAGCGGTGCTATTATGTTGGCTGATATTCCTATTTTCCGTAGTGATGCTACTTATGGGGATTACTATGTGGCTTTTACTAAGGAAACTATATTCAAAATTGCACAGAAGTTCTTTAAGAAAGGGTATCAAAGTAATGTGAATTTAATGCACGATAGTGGTCAAGTTGTAGAAGGTTTAACAATGTTTGAAAGTTTTATTACTGACAAAACACGAGGAATCCAACCAATGAAAGGCTTTGAAGATGTACCTGATGGAAGTTGGTTTGGTAGTTTTAAAGTTGATAATGAAGAAGTATGGAAAATGGTGAAAGATGGTTCAGTTAAGGGATTTTCAGTTGAAGGTTTATTTAATTATAAACCACAGCAAGTCACTAAAGCTGCATCATTAATGGATACCATTAAAAAAATATTATCAGAAGTTAAGTGATAAACAATGTATTTTTTAACTATATAAAATAAAAGTATGAACGCACAAGAGGCAATTTTAAAGATTAAAGCATTATTTGAAGATGCACCCGCACCTGAAGTTCCTGTTGCAGAGCCAATAGAAACAAAGGTTGAATTAATGGAGTATTCTTTAGCTGATGGTTCTAAAGTAGAAATTTCTGCATTAGAAGTTGGAGGTGAGGTTAAATTAGTTGATGGCACAATACCTGCAATGGGTGAGTATCAATTAATGGATGGAACAAGTTTCCAAATTGATGAAAATGGTATTATCGTAGAGGTTGCATCACCAAAAGAAGATGCTATGCCTGAAGAAGTAGCTGCTGAAAAAGATGTAAAATTAGATGAATTAGCATCAAAATTCAATCAGGTATTATCTTTAAATGAAGATTTACAAAATAAGGTTAATGAATTAGAAAGTAAGGTTAAACAGGGATTTGCACAAGTAGCTGAATTAATAGAAGCACTTTCAATCCAACCTAATGCTGACCCAATTCAAAAACCAAATAGCTTTTCTTCTTTCGTATCTACAAATGATATTAAAGAGCAAAGATTAAATAAATATAGAAACGCAATTTTAAACAAATAAAAATTAATAACAATGGCATTTGACATTTCAGCATTAAGCGCATACACAGAACAAAATGAAGCAGAATTAGTGACTTCATCTGTATTAGGTGCAAAAACTGCTTCTCTTATCAAGAGTGCAGGTAACGTAATGATTGGTGTGAAGTCATCAGAGACTATCAACATTATGGAAACCGATGCGGTATTCCAAGCAGGTGGAACTTGCGGATTTAACGCATCAGGTACAACAACTTTCACTCAAAGAACTGTGACTGTTGGAAAAATTAAAGTACAAGAGGCATTATGTCCTAAGTCTTTAGAAACAGCGTATTTACAAAAGGCATTACCAACAGGTAGCCAATATGATTCTATTCCTTTTGAGCAACAATATAGCGATAAAAAAGCTAAGACTATTGCTGCACAAGTAGAAACAGCGTTATGGCAAGGTGATACAGGAAGTGCTACTGCTAACCTAAACAAATTTGATGGTTTAGTTAAATTGATTGGTGCTGCTTCAGGTGTTGTAGCTTCTAACGTAAGTGGATATACAACAGGTGCTCCTATTGCTTCTGCAACAGGTATTACTGCTTCTAACGTAGTCGCTATTTTTGATGGCGTTTACAAAGCTATTGATGCTAAAGTTGTAGCTGCTGAAGATATGAGTATTTTCTGTGGTATGGATGTATTTAGAACTTACACTATTGCATTGAAAAATGCTAATATGTTCAACTATGCTTTTGATGGCAAAGCTGATAGTGAGTTTACATTACCCGGAACTGCAATTAAAGTAATCGCAGTAGCAGGATTGAATAGTACAAATAAGATTTATGCTTTAAGATTAAGCAATATGTTCTTAGGAACAGATTTGTTGAATGAAGAAGAAAAGTTTGAAATCTTTTTTGCAAAAGAAGCTGATAGCGTAAGATTCATGGCTGAATTCAAGATAGGAACAAATATTGCGTTCCCTGATGAAGTAGTTAAGTTTATCTTATCATAATATTAGGGGGTGTAAAATACCCCCATTTTTAAATTATTAAAATTAAACAAAATGGCGTGTGCATTAACACAAGGATATACTTTAGATTGTCGTGATAGTTTAGGCGGCGTCGTAGAGGTATATTTTACAGAAGCAGCAAACGTAACTGCATCAACTGAAGCAAGTGGTGTAATTACTGCTTTGACTAAGGCAACAGGTAAAAGATTTTGGAAATATGAATTAGTTAAAGATACATCAATGATGAATCAAACATTAACTTCTTCTGTTGCAAATGGTACAGTTTTTTATGCTCAAGAATTACAAATTGCATTAAATAAATTACAAACTAATACTCGTAATGAAATTTTATTATTGGCACAAAATTCTTTAGTGGCAGTTGTAAAAGATAGTAATGGAACGTATTGGTACTTAGGAAAAACGCGTGGAATTGATTTGACAGCGGGTACTGCGGGAACGGGTACTGCACAAGGAGATAGAAGCGGATTCTCTTTAACTTTCTCAGGCTCGGAGGCTGCATTAGCACCGAGTGTTGCACAAGCAGTTTATTCTGTATTGACAACAGCAGGAGTATAGGTTTTTCATAGGTTTATAGGTTTACCCCCATTCCTTAATTGGTTTGGGGGTTTTTTTATGTTGAAACATACACCATAAAGTGCCTTTTATGACACTAATGTTGGTAAAATGCGTCATTAATGACCATTTATGAATCATATATGAGCCGATTGTCAATCAATTACGGCTCAAAGTTGCCTTATCAGATAACTTTTATGATTGATAAAGTTTTCTATTAGAGAACTTTGTAACCAAATTGGTAACATAGTTAGGGTGCAATATGTAAAATATTGTAACAGAATTAGGGTATATATGTTACTGATTTATATAGACTTGTAACAAAATTTGTTAATTGTTGGTAGTCATACTACGCAAGTATTCACATTTTTAAACCTTTCACGGATTCGTGAACATTATAAAATCTTGTTGTACCTAAATTATAATATCCTGCATATAATTGTAGGATTGATACACTTATTCATACGATAATGTGTCATAAAAGTAACATATAGCTATTCTTATGTTACTTTAAAGGGACAAAGTAATGCTATTACTTGACAAATGTTATAACAAAGTGAAGTTATAACTTTATATATTAGGTTATTTATACCCTATCTGCAAAAAATTGAAATTTATGCTATTTAGATATATGATGAGGTTAACAAAAGGACAAACACAAAATGTGATATT
>Ga0114966_10001592_pt1 | contig 20823 bp, 17 predicted proteins | sample M_130207_XF_Meta_FD_87029 | JGI IMG/M metagenome (GOLD analysis project Ga0114966, IMG submission 87029) | Freshwater microbial communities from Lake Montjoie, Canada to study carbon cycling - M_130207_XF_MetaG | ecosystem: Environmental > Aquatic > Freshwater > Lake | place: Lake Montjoie... | reverse complement strand
TGCCGCGCAACGCGTTTCCGCTCGCCGTCACCGGCATCGCGCTGGCGTTTCTCGGCCTCTTCCTGCTCTACCCGCTGTTCGGTATTTTAAGCGCGAGCTTTCTCGACGCGAGCGGCATGCACTTTACGCTCGACAACTACGTCAAGGTGATCGCACGCGCCTTTTACCGCGACAGTGTCGTCAACAGTCTGACGATCGGAGTGCTGGCGACCGTCATCACCACCCTGATCACGGCGCCACTCGCGTTTTCGATCGCGCGGCTGCCGGTGGCCGGCAAGGCTGCGTTGACTGCGCTGGCGGTGCTGCCGCTGGTGCTGCCGAGCTTCGTCAGCGCCTATGCGCTGCTGCTCTTGTTCGGGCGTGCCGGTATCGTGACCCAGGCATTTGCGTCGCTCGGCCTGGCGGCGCCGTCGATCTACGGCACGCAGGGAATAGTGCTGGTCTACGTGCTGACACTCTATCCTTACGTATTGCTGCCGACGGTGGCGGGCCTGAAGGCGCTGGACATTTCAGTCGAGGAGGCGAGCCAGAACCTGGGCGCCTCGCGCTGGCGCACTTTCTGGAAAGTTATTTTCCCCATCGTGATTCCGTCCATCCTCGCCGGCGCACTGCTGGTATTCATCGAGACGCTCGAAAACTTCGGCGTGCCTTTCGTGCTCGCCGAAGACAAACCCATCATGGCGGTCGAGGCCTACAAGCTGTTCGTCGGCGAGACCGATACCAACCCGGCGTCGGCCGGCGTGCTGGGCGTGCTGCTCGTGCTGTCGACGACACTCGTGGTGGTGATCCAGCGCCGCTATCTCGGGCGCCGGCGTTTTGCCACCGGCGCGCGGCGCAGCCCGCCGCTGCTCGAGGTCGGCCGCGGCTGGCGCATGCTGGCGACCGCTTACTGCTGGGGCGTCGTGCTCGCCTCGCTGGTGCCGTTCTTCGCGGTAATCGTGATTTCTTTCATGGAATACCGCGGCCCGGTGCTGCACCCGAATTTCAGTCTCGACAACTACGCCGAACTGTTCCGGCGCTCGCTGCGCCCGCTGCAGAATACGCTGATGCTGGCGACCATAGCCGCTTTTGGCGCCGCGCTCCTCGGCGTGCCCATCGGCTACGTCATCACGCGTCACCGCACGCGGCTCAGCGCTTTTCTCGACATCGTGGCCACACTGCCTTTCGCGGTGGCGGGCACCATACTCGGCATTGGCCTCATCATCTCGTTCAATACCGGGTGGCTGGCGCTGACCGGCGGCTGGCTGATTCTGGTGATCGCCTACATGGTGCGCAAGCTGCCGTTCACCGTGCGCGCCTCCAGTGCCATCCTGCACCAGATCGACCCCAGCCTGGAGGAGGCATCGATCAACCTCGGCGTCTCGCCGATGGTCACTTTCGTGCGCCTGCTGGTGCCGCTCATGCTGGGCGGCATCGTCGGCGGCATGGTCCTCACCTGGGTCGCGGTCGCTGCCGAGCTCTCTGCGACCGTCGTGCTCTACAGCGGCCAGTGGCAGACCCTCACCGTCGTCATGTTCCAGGCGCTCGAAGGCACAGGGGCGGGGCTGGCAGCGGCGACGGCGGCGTTGTTGATTTTCGTTACTGTAGGGCCGGTGGCGCTGGTTTACCGGTTGCTGAGAAGGCATGAGATGTCCCTCCTGTAAACAAAAAGCCCCGCGATTGCGGGGCTTTTTTCGGGCGGACGAGAACGCGGATCAGACCGTGGCTTCGGACCCAAAGATGACCGTGCACTGGCTTGAAAGAACTCCACCATTGCCATGCGCCAAGGCGACGTCGCAGTTCTTGACCTGGCGCTTGTCGCATTCGCCGCGCACCTGGCGTATCGCCTCTATCATGACCAGCAGGCCGTACATGCCGGGATGGCAGTAGGAAAGGCCGCCACCGCTGGTGTTGACGGGCAGGTTGCTGCCGCCCGGCGCAGTCTTGCCGCCTTCGAAGTAGCTGCCGCCTTCGCCTTTCTTGCAGAAGCCCAGATCCTCGGTGAAGAGGATAGGCGTGATGGTGAACGCGTCGTAGAGCGATAGCATTTTGACATCGGAATGCTTGACGCCGGCCATCTTGAACGCCTGCTCGCCTGACTCCTTCGCCGCGGTGACGGTAAGGTCGGGCATGTTGGAGATCGTGTTGTGGCTCAGCGCATCGCCGGTGCCGAGCACGTAGACGGGCTTTTTCTTGAGCGTCTTCGCGCGTGCGGCCGAAGTAATGACGATGGCGCCGCCGCCGTCGACCACCAGGCAGCAATCGCGCACCGTGAACGGGTAGCTCACCATGCGCGCCTTCCTGACCTGCTCTATGGTCAGCGGTTCCTTCTCCCAGGCGACGGGATTCAGCAGCGCCCACTTGCGCGCCGACACCGCGACTTCCGCAATTTGCTCTATCTTTGTGCCGTACTGGTGCATGTGGCGCGCGGCGGCCAGCGCGTACGCGCTGATCGGCAGGATCGGCTTGTACGGCGTTTCGTAATGATTGTATTCGCGCGGGCTCGCGGCGGCGCGGCTCACCGAGCGTTGCGTGCTGCCGTAAGCGATGACCGCGACTTCGCACAAGCCCGCTTCGATTGCCATCTGCGCGTGGGTGACGTGCGACATGAACGACGAGCCGCCGATGATGGTGCCGTCAAAATATTTCGGTTTGATCTGCAGATACTCGGCCAGCGCCATTGGCCCCATGCGGACCTGCGTGGCGGCGACGAACAGACCATCGACGTCGGACAATTTCAATCCGCAATCATCCAGCGCGCGCATGGTGGCTTGCGCCATCAGGTCGACCGGGCTCGTATGCGGGGCGACCAGGCCCAGATCGGATTCGGCCACGCCGACGACTGCAACACTTCCGCGTTTACGGCTCATTTTGCGCCCTCCGCCGGAGTGAACACGGGGTAGGGGAGCTGCTTTTCATCGCCCTGGTTGATTTTGACTTTGACGCGCATGCCGATCTTGACCTGCATCGGGTCGATGCCTTCGACGCGGCTCATCATGCGATAGCCTTCGTCGATATCGATCAGCGCCACGTTATGCGGCGGCTGGTCCTTCGCGGCGTGCACGACAGTGGTCGAATACACAGTGCCGAGGCCTTTGGAGACGCGCCACTCGAGTTTGGCGCTGCCGGTTTTCGGCGCGACCGCGCGCGGATAAAACACCGGCGTGTTGTCGTCGGTGCATAGCTGGTAGGCGAGCTCGCCTTTTTTGCAATGCTCGATATAAACGCCGAGCGGCGAGGATTTCATGAGATCTGCTGACATGGTGCTCCCTTGGTTTGTTTCTGATAACTGCAATTTCGTTCGATTATAACGCGGCGTAAGTCAGTCGACTTTCATATTGGCCGCTTTGACGACTTTCGCCCAGCGCGCAATTTCTTCGCGCAGCTTGAGTGCCATCTGCTCGGGCGGCAGGCCGACGGGTTCCGCGCCCGCGCTCAGCAGATAAGCTGCGATGTCCGCTGCACGCAAGGCCGTGGAGAACTCTCGATACAGACGGTCGATCACCGGTTTCGGCGTGCGCGCCGGCGCGAACAGGCCGTGCCATCCCTCGGACTCGAAGCCGGGCACACCCGATTCGCTGACAGTCGGCAACTCAGGCAGCAGGGCAGAGCGTTTTGCATTTGTCACCGCGATGGCGCGCAGGCGGCCGGATTTCAGATGCGGCACGACGCCGGGCGCGCTGATAAAGGACAATTGCGCCTGCCCGCTGATGAGGTCCACCACTGCTGGCGCTGCGCCCTTGTAAGGCACGTGCACCATGTCCACGCCTGTCATGGTTTTGAAGAGTTCCGCCGCGAGGTGCGTCGGTGTGCCATTGCCGGTGGATGCATACGAGAGTTTCCCGGGGCGCTCCTTTGCGTATGCGATCAGTTCCTTGATTGAATGGAGCGGCAGCGTGGGATTCACCACTACCACGCTGGTGATGATCACCAGCAGCGCGACCGACGAGAAATCTTTCTGGATGTCGTAAGGCAGTTTCGGAATCAGGCTCGCGTTGATCGCGTTGGCGGTCGTGCATATCAGTAGCGTGTAACCGTCAGGCGCGGACTTGGCGACGAGTTCGGTGCCGACGATGCCGCCGGCACCGCCGCGGTTGTCGACGACGACAGGCTGGCCCAGAGCTTCGGTGAGCTTGGGCACGAGGGTGCGCGCCGTGATGTCGACCGGGCCGCCGGCAGGGTAGGCGACGACGACACGGACGGGGCGGCTCGGATAGTTTTGCGCGAGGACTGCCGGAGTTGCGAGCAGCAGGGAAATTGCGATTGTCAGCCGGGGTTTCATCAGTCCACCGTCGTGCCCGATATTTTTACGACCTTGCCCCATTTGGCAATTTCACCGTGCAGATACGCGCCGAACTCGGCGGGTGTCATGCTGGCTGCTTCGACGCCGTCGCCGGCCAGACGCTGCGCGACGTCAGGCAAGCGCATCAGTTTATTAATTTCCGCGTTGAGTTTCGCGATGATGTCTTTCGGCGTGGCAGCTGGCGCAAATGCGCCATACCAGCCGCTCGCTTCAAAACCTTTTACCGTTTCAGCTATCGTCGGCAACTCCGGTATCGCCGCCGAGCGCTTGAGGCTGGTGACGGCGACCGCGCGCAGCTTGCCGGCTTTCACCAGTGGCATTGCCGACAGCATGTTGTTGAACATCAGCGATACCTGGCCCGCGAGCAGGTCGACGGTGGCGGGGGCGGCGCCCTTGTAAGGGATATGCGTGAGCTTGACGCCGGTCATCATGTTGAAAAGCTCGCCGGCGAGGTGCGGCATGCCGCCAGTGCTCGCTGAAGCGTAATTGATCTGGCCGGGACGGCTCTTCGCCAAGGCGATCAGCTCCTTGACTGTTTTCACCGGCAGCGTCGGATGTACTACGAGTATAAAAGGCGACGAGGCGACGAGCGCGACCGGTGCCAGGTCCTTCTCCGCGTCGTACGGCATTTTCGGATACACGCTGGGCGTAACGGCATACGTGATGGGCACCGTCAAGAGGGTGTAGCCGTCGGGCGCTGCTTTCACGACCTGCTCGGCGCCTATCATGCCGCTCGCGCCGGGCCGGTTGTCGACTATGACCTGCTGGCCCAGTGCGATCGTCAGTTTCTGCGCGACGGTGCGCGCGATGACGTCGGTGGGGCCGCCCGGCGGATAGCCGACGACGATGCGCACGGTTTTCACTGGATAGGTCTGGGCGAATGCGGCCGTCGACAGCAACGCGGCGGCGATGGCGAGTTGGATTCTCATTTCTGCCCGCTGATGAATTTGATCGATTCTGCCGCGCAATAATCGGGCAACGCACCCGCCGCATGCCACGCGTCGCTTTCAATCACGATCAGCTTTGAATTTGCGATCGTCGTTTGCCAGCTCGTATAGCTGTCGACCTTGCGCAACCCGCTGCCGGTGGTGCAGAAGATCAGTGTGGGGCAGGAAATCTTCGCGACGTCGGCACTGATGTCCATGCCGGGCACCCAGCGCAGATAGCCGTACATGGTCGATTCGGCGGTCTTGCTTTGTATCGTATTCACCCACCAGTCGACTTCCGCCTGTGACGCTTTGGTGCCGAGCCGGCCCTGCATGGTTTGCTGCGCCCATTTCAGCATGCCGACTTTTTCGATGTCCTTGATCCAGCCGGTTGCCGCCGCGGGGCCGATGACGGGGGGCGTTACCCCGACCAGTGTTTTGATGAGCTGCGGATATTCCGCCGCCAGCATCAGCGCCATTGAGCCGCCGCTCTTGGCGCCGATCAGGTGCACAGGTCCACAGTCGAGGTGGTCGATGAGCGCCGCGAAATCCTCGAGCAGCGCGTCCATCGTCCATTCGTATTCTTTCGGCATCGGCGTCGAGCGGCCGAAGCCGCGCACGTCGACGCGCACGCAGCGGTAGCGTCCCGCGAAATGCGGCATCCACGCGCGCCATGCCTCGGTGCTTTCCGCGAGGCCGTGCACGAACAGCACGGTTTCGGGTTTGCGCCACGGGTCGGTGAAATCGTCCACCGTGTAAAAAATCTTGCAGCCGTCGGGCCGCTCCAGGTAATTGTCCATAGCTGTCCTCAACTCTTGGTTTGCAGTTTGCCGTCGGTTAATCCAAGATCGATCAGCGCCTGCGCGCGCAGCTTGTTTTTCTGCACCTTGGCGCTGCCGGTCATACCGTAGGTCTCGAATGATTCGATGATTTTCACATAGCGCGGCACGCGGAAATTGGCCAGGCGCTCCTTCGCCCACGCCATGATTTCGTCCGGCGTGGTGGTTTCGCCTTCGCGCAGTATCACGTAGGCGGCGGGCACTTCGACGAGACGCGGGTCCGGCACGCCTATGACCTGTGCCTGTTTGATTTTCGGATGCTTGTGCAGCATGTCTTCGACTTCGGCAGGCGCCACGTTCTCGCCGCCGACGCGGAACACGTCCTTGATACGCGTCAGGAAACGCAGGCGGCCGTCGTCGTCCATCACGCCGAGATCGCCGGTGTGCAGCCAGCGGTCCTGATCGATCGCCTTGGCGGTCTGCTCGGGCATCTTGTAATAGCCTTTCATCACGCTCCACCCGCGCACCAGGATTTCGCCGCTCTTGCCGGGTGGCAGATCGGCGCCGCTTTCCGGGTCGACAATTCGAACTTCGACATCATCCAGCAAGTGCGCCCAGCCCGCGATCCTCTTATCGAGGTCGTCGGTATAACGCGACATGCAGACGTTGGGCGAGGCTTCCGACAGCCCGTAGGCCTGCACCACGCCGCGCATGCCCATGCGGTCTATGAGTTTCTGCGTCACCTCGGGGCCGCACGACACCCAGCCGCCGCGCAGGGTCAGCGTGAACTGGTCGAATTCCGGGTGGTTGAACATCATCAGGAACATGGTGTCGTTGCCGGAGGTCAGCGTGCATTTTTCCTCCGCCATCACGCGCAGCGCCTCGCCGGCGTCGAACGTGAGCGAAGACGACAGGCAGGCGCCGCTGGTCAGCGCGGCGAGCAGCGACAGCGTGCTGCCGGCAACGTGGTAGAACGGCCGCGCGCTGAAATAGCGGTCGCCCGCGCGGCAGTCGAAACGGCGCGCAATGTAAGCGGCGTTGCGCAGCATGTTGTCGTGACTGAGCATCACGCCTTTCGGGTACGACGTGGTGCCCGACGTGAACTGCATCAGCAGCACGTCGTCGGGCTGCACCGCGGCTAGCGGCAACTCGCCCGCGTTAGCGCCGCGTTTGAGAAAGTCCGCGTAGCCCGTCGCGCCCTTCGGCACATCGTCGCCGAGCACCACGACGTGGCCGAGCATGGGCAGCTTCACCTCGGGAAGCCGCGAATCGACGGCAGGGCAGAAGCTGCGCAGCATGTCGATGAAATCTATCTTCAGGAAGCGGTCGGTGACGAACAGCAGCTTGACGTCGGCTTGCTTGAGACAATACTCAAACTCGTCCGCCTTGAAGCGCGTGTTGACCGGCACAGTGACGGCGCCGAGCGTCGCCGCCGCGTAGAAGAACACCACCCATTCGATGGAATTGCCCATGCAGACGGCAACATGGTCACCACGCTTTACGCCGGTCGCATGCAGAGCGGCGGCACATTGCTGCACGGCATCCCACAATTGCGCATACGTAATGCGGCGGCCGGCGATGACGAGAGCCTCCTGCGCCGGCTGGCCGCACGCGATATTGGCCAGTGCGGTGGAGAGCGTCTGGCGCGGCCAGTATGAATTCGAAGACATGTGCGTTCCTATTCTGGCTTGATGCCGGCAGTCTTGACGATTTTCTGCCAGCGCGCGACTTCCGATTTGAGGAAGGCGGTGAAATCTTCCGGCGTGCTGCCGATGGGATCGACGCCCTGCGCGGCGAAACGCTCCTTCACGTCGGGCGCCTGCAGCGCGTGCAGCACGTCGGTATTGACGCGCGCAACCAGCGCCTTGGGCGTAGCCGCCGGCAACAGGATGCCCCACCACGGGATCGCCTCGTAGCCCGCATATCCTTCCTCCGCGATGGTCGGATATTCGGGCGTGGTCGCCGAGCGTTTTGCGCTCGTTACGGCGATGCCGCGCAGGCGGCCACTCTTGATGTGCTGGCCCACGGTCGAATAGCTGCCGAAGCCGAACTGGATCTGCCCGCCGATCATGTCGGTCAACGCGGGGGCGAGGCCCTTGTACGGCACGTGCAGGATGTCGATGCCCGCCATCATGCCCAGCATTACGCCCATCAGGTGCGAGCTGCCGCCAGTGCCGGTCGAACCGTAAGTGAGCTGGCCCGGTTTTGCCTTGGCCAGCGTGACGAGGTCCTTGACGTTTTTCACGGGCAGCGCCGGATGCACGATCAGGATGTAGGGCGAAGAGGCGATCAGCGAAACCGCCGCAAAATCGCGCAGCGAATCGTAGGGCATCCTCGCGTAAACGCTGGGATTTATCGCGTGCGCGATGGAGATCAGCAATATGGTCTGGCCGTCTGGCGCCGCGCGCGCCGCCATCTCGGTGCCTATCAGCGTGCCGCCGCCGGGGCGGTTGTCGACGACGACCTGCTGCTTCCAGAATTCGGCCAGCCGCGGCTGCAGGGTGCGCGCGACCAGGTCGTTCAGCGCGCCGGGCGGGTAGGTGACGATGAGGCGCACCGGGCGCGAGGGAAAGTCCGCCGCGGCCGCCTCCCAGCCCATGCATGCGATGACCGCGAGCGCCGCGAGTCCCAAGCTGTAGCGGTGCATCGTCATTCGGCCTTGATGTTCGCGGATTTCGCGACCTTCGCCCATTTCACCATCTCGGTCGAGATCAGTTTGCTGAAATCTTCGGGCGTGCCGCTGACCGGATCGGCGCCTTCGGAGGCAAAACGCTTTTGCGTTTCCGGCAGCTGCATGACGCGGTTGATTTCGACATTCAGCTTCTTGACGATCGCAGGGGGAGTTGCGGCGGGCGCGAGTATGCCCCACCAGTTGTTGGCTTCGTAGCCGGGCAGGTCTTCGGCGATCGCCGGCACATCAGGCAGCACCGTGGTGCGCTTGGCGCCGCCGGTGCCAAGCGCCTTCAGCTTGCCGGTGCGGAAATGCGGCAGGAACTGGATCAGCGAGCCGAGCGAGATATGCGCCTGGCCGGCGATGGTGTCTATCATCGCGGGCCCGCCGCCCTTGTAGGGCACGTGCACCATCTCCACGCCGGCCATGGTGCGGAACAGCTCGCTCGCGAAGTGCTGGAAGCTGCCGATGCCCGCGGTGGCATAAACCAGCGTATTCGGCTTCGCTTTGGCCAGCGCGATGAATTCCTTGACCGATTTCACCTGCAATCCCGGATACATGGCGATCGCGGCCGGCCCGGTGCCGAGTTGGGCGACGCGCGCGAAGGATTTGACGGAATCGTACGGCAGCTTGTAAATCGCGGCGTTCATCGTATAAGCGACGGATATCAACAGCAGCGTGTGCCCGTCGGCGAGCGAATTGGCGGCGGTTTCGGTGCCGATCAGTCCGCCGGCGCCGCCGCGGTTGTCGATGACGACCTGCTTGCCGAAGCGTTCGGTCAGGTGGTTGGCGAGATAACGGCCAATGATGTCGTTGCTGCCGCCAGGCGGGAACGGCACGATCAGCCGTATCGGCTTGCTCGGATAATTGTCCGCCGTTTGGGCGTGGACGCCAGCGGCGCTCCAGATCATGGAAATTGCAAACGCGGCGAGCAGCGCCTGACGGTGCTTGGCGGCGGATTTCAAAAACATGACTTCTCCTGGATTAAACGGGTGTTGCAGGCCACTGAATTACCAGAACTCATCGCAAAAATACTACCTCGACGAGCAAACGCCGATAAACGCCGATTGACGCCGATATAAATCCAGACTTTTCCCGGAATCAAGGTTAAATCTCTCGGGCTTATCTGCGTTCAGCGGCGGTTCCAAACTGCTTTTTGAGACAGCTTCTAGCGGCCTTCGAATTTTGCCTTGCGCTTTTCCTTGAATGCTGCGATGCCTTCCTTGTGGTCGTGGGTGAGGCGCGCGCCGCAGACCGCGGTGTTTTCGAGTTCGAGCAAGGTTTCGAGCGTGGGCGTGTACATCGACTGAAACATTTTCTTGGCGAGCCGCAGCGCGTACGTCGCGGATGAGGCGATTTCGGCGGCCAGCGCCTGCGTTGCCGCTTCGAGTTCGCCGTCGGGCACGACTTTCACGACGAGGCCCATTTCCTTCGCTTCGGCGGCGGGCAGTTTGCGCGCGGTGTAGACGAGTTCCTTGGCGCGCGCGATGCCCAGGTGCTGCGTGAGCAGGAATATCGCGCCGCCGTCGGGCGGGATGCCGACGTTCTTGAACGCCATCAGCAGGTAGGCGGTTTCGGACGCGATGATGAGATCGCACGCGAGTGCGATGCTGGCGCCTATGCCGGCGGCGGGGCCGCGCACCGATGCGATCACCGGTTTTTCGAGATTGTGCAGGGCCTTGATCATCTGGTGATGGCCCTGCGAGCGTTTGCGGCCGGACACCACGTCGAAGTCGCCCATGCTGCCGACGTCGCCCCCGGCGCAGAACGCGCGGCCGGCGCCGGTGACGACGACGCAGCGTGCTTCGTCATCGTTTGCGAGCGAGAGAAACGCATCTGCCAGATCGTGGTACATCTCGCCCGACAGCGCGTTCAGCTTGTCGGCGCGGTCGAGCAGCACGGTGGCGATGCCGTTGTTTTTAGTGACGGTTATGCTCATGCGGGGCTTTCTGCAAGTCAGTGCATGCGGGATGAGGCGGAACCACGCGGCCAGACGTGGCCTGCTGCGTGTTACGTTGCGGCAGGCACTATAATTTATCCGCTATTTTACACGCCTGCGCGCGGGGCATGCGCCGGGCGCGATGCAAATTGTCAGCGCGCGGGCCGCACTATAGAATCGAACCGCCGCCAGACCCTGGCCGCCGAGGATGCCCAACATGAGTGCGACACCCGATTACAGCGCGATGAGCGACGATGTGTTCCGCCTCGAAGCGCGCGCGTTTTTCGAAGCCGAATATCCGCCGCATTTGCGCAATATCCTGCGCCGCGCACGCTGGGTCGATATGAAGCCGTGGTGGGACAAGCTGTACGCGAAAGGCTGGGTGGCGCCGGCGTGGCCGCGCGAATGGGGCGGCCTGGAACTCAGCGCTGCCAAGATGCTGGTTTATGTCGAAGAGATGGAGCGCCACGGTGTCGCGCGCGCGCCCGACCAGGGCATCACCCAGGTCGGCCCCATCCTCATGCGTTACGGCACGCAGGCGCAGAAGGAGCACTACCTGCCGCGCTCGTTGTCGGGCGAATACATCTGGTGCCAGGGCTATTCGGAGCCGAACGCGGGATCCGACCTCGCCAGCCTGCAGACCGCGGCGGTGTTCGACGGCGACGATCTCGTCATCAACGGGCAGAAGATCTGGACTTCGCTCGCCCACGACGCGACGCATATCTACGTGCTCGTGCGCACCGACAAGACCGCGAAGAAAAAGCAGCTCGGCATCAGCATGGTGCTGGCCAACGTCAGGACGCCGGGCATCACGATACGGCCGATACGCAATATCGCGGGCCACGAGGAATTCTGCGAAGTTTTTTTCGACAACGTGCGCGTGCCGCGTACGAGCCTGGTCGGCAAAGTCAACGAGGGCTGGACGATAGCCAAGGCGCTGCTGTCGTTCGAGCGCCTGAGCATAGGCAGCCCGCGCCGCCCTGCCTACGCGCTGCGCCGCCTCGAGTTGATCGCGCGCGCCAAGGGCCTGTTTGACGACAGCGGGTTCGCCGACCGCTACAACCTGCTTGCGCTCGACATCAAGGACCTGGGCTCGCTGTACGGACGCTTCGTCGCGCAGGTCAAGCGCGGCGAACCGCTCGGCGAGGACATTTGCATGCTGAAGATATGGACGACGGAGACCTGGCAGCGCCTGACCGACATGTTGCTGGAGACCGGGGCGGAAGACGGCGTGCTGGCGGGCATGCGCGACATCGATGGCGTCGAGGCCGACATTCTTTCCAGTTTCTATTACGCGCGGCCCGGCACCATCTATGGCGGCAGCAGCGAGGTCCAGCGCAACATACTCGCGCGCTACGTGTTGCGACTGCCAACTTAGGTAATCTTGATCTGTAGTCGAGTGTTCGCTCGACTCTTTAGCCAAGGATCTTTTGCTTCGCTCAAAGTAAGCGAAGCTTAATCGGCTTTCATGTTCACGGACTTCACCAGCCGGGTCCACTTGTCGATTTCGGTGCGGATGAACGCGCCGAACTGTTCGGCGGTGCCGCCGGCGGGCTCGGCGCCCTGGCCCGACAGGCGCTCGACGACATCGGGCATGCGCAGGATGCGCATGATGTCGGTGCTGAGCCGCGCAACGATATCTTTCGGCACCGCGGCGGGCGCCACGAATCCGTACCAGCCGCTTGCGGCGTAGCCGGGCAGGCCGCCTTCGGCGATGGTCGGCAATTCCGGCATGAGCTTCGAGCGTTGCACGCCGGTGACGGCGAGCGCGCGCAATTTGCCGGCTTTGATGTGCGGTACGACGATGAGGCTGTTTTCGTAGCTCATCTGCACTTCGCCGCTCATCAGCGCGGTCAACGCTGGTGCGCCGCCTTTGAACGGCACGTGCACGATGTTCACGTGCCCCAGCGTTTTGAACAGTTCGCCGGCCAGATGCGTAACGGTGCCGCTGCCCGACGATGCGTAATTGAGCATGCCGGGCTTCGCGCGCGCGAGTGCCAGCAATTCGCGCACGTTGTGCACCGGCAGCGAGGGATGGACGACGAGGATGTTGGTGACGGTGACCGCCTGCGTCACCGGCGCGAAATCGCGCAGGCTGTCGTAGCCGCGGTTGGGGTACAGGCTCATCGCGACCGCGAGCCCGCTGATCGATCCGAGCAAAATTGAATAGCCGTCGGGCGGCGATTTGGCGACGTGTTCGGTGCCGATCACGCCGCCCGCGCCGGCGCGATTGTCGATGACGACGGGTTGTCCAAGGGTCTCGCTGAGTTTCTGGCCGATCGTGCGCCCGACGATGTCGGTCGGCCCGCCGGCGGGAAACGGCACGACCATGCGCACGGGCTTCGTGGGGAACGATTGAGCGGATGCGGCACTGGCGAATACCGGTGAGAATGCGGCGATATAAACAAGGATGAAGGCGGAAGGATGAAGGCGGAAAGAACACCCTGATCGCTGTTGTGCATTTTTATTCATTCTTCATCCTTCATCCTTAGTTCTTCTATTCCGGCTTGACGTTCGCGAACTTGATCACTTTCGCCCACTTGGCGATTTCATTGCGCAGGAAGGTGGCGAATTGCTCGGGAGTGCTGCCGACCGGATCGGAGCCATCCGCTTTCAGCCGCTCTTTCAATTCGGGCGAATTCACGATCCTGATCACGTCGGCGTTGATTTTCATGACGATGTCGCGCGGGGTTTTCGCCGGTGCGTTCAAGCCGTTCCAGGCGACAGCCTCGAAACCCTTGAGCCCCGACTCGTCGAGCGTCGGCACGTCCGGCAGCGCCGCGCTGCGTTGCAGGCTGGTGACCGCGAGCGCGCGCAGCTTGTTGCCCCTGACCAGCGCGATTGCCGACGTAATGCCGTTATAAACGACGTCGAGGTGACCGCCGGCAATGTCGGTGAGCGCGCCGGCGTTGCCTTTGTACGGGATGTGCACCATTTTCACGCCGGCCATCGCGTCGAACAGTTCGCCGGCAAGATGGTTCGAGCCGCCGGTGCCGCTGGAGCCGAAGTTAAGCTTGCCCGGTTTCGCTTTTGCCAGCGCGATGATCTCCTTGACGTTCTTCGCCGGTACGCCGGGATGCACCACCATCACCAGCGGCGTGGTATTGATCAGCGTAATCGGGGTGAAGTCGTTGAGCGCGTCGTACGGCAATTTGGCGAGCAGGCTGGGATTGATGGTAAACGGCGCCGGTGTCACCAGCAGCGAGTAGCCGTCGGGCGCGGACTTGGCGACGTTGTCGGTGCCTATGGCCGTGCCGCCGCCGGGACGGTTGTCGACGAACACCTGCTGCCCCCACATCTCGGACAGTTTTTGCGCGACGGTGCGGCCGACGATGTCGGTGCTGCCGCCGGCGAGAAAGGGGACTACGAGGCGCACGGGCTTGGTTGGGAAACTCTGTGCGCCCGCCGCGCCGGCGGCACAGGCGAGTGCGAGGGCAAGAATTCTTCGTTTCATGAATTTCCTTTCAGGCGCGGGGGCGCGGAGTTCCCGACGATGCGTGTTTTGAATACAAGTCCCACAAAACCTCCAAAAATTCGTTAACCGCGAAGGACGCAAAGGACGCGAAGGAAAGCTTTAGAAATAGTCGGTATTCAATTCGGCCATTTCTAGAAATGCAGTATGTCGAAATTGACTTGCCGTCCTATTTTTGCATTCGTTTGCTTTCCCTTTGCGTCCTTCGCGTCCTTGGCGGTTCAAGATTTGTTTTTCAGAACAATCAGCGCATCAGCCGCGGTCACGCCTTGCCCTGCCAGCCGCACGAATAGCGGATTGATGTCGATTTCCGCAATGCGGTCGGCGTGGTCCGCGATCAGCAGCGACAGGCGCGACAGCGTATCCGCGAGCGCGTCGATGTCGAGCGCCGGCTGGCCGCGAAAGCCGTTGAGCAAAGCGGCGCCCTTGATCTCCTGGATCATGTCCTTCGCCTCGGCGACATCGAAAGGCGCGAAGCGGCGCGTGACGTCTTTCAGCAATTCGGTATAGATGCCGCCGAGGCCGAAAACTACCACCGGACCAAAGACAGGGTCATTGACCGCGCCGGCGATGACTTCAAGGCCGCCTGCCATTTCCTGCGCCAGCACGCCGTCGATGCGCGCCTTGGCATTGTATTTTTTCGCGGCGGCGAGTATGTCTTTTGCCGCGCTCTTGAGTTCATCGAGGCTGCGGATATTGAGCCGCACCACGCCGGCTTCTGTTTTGTGCGGAATATCGGCGGATTCTATTTTGACCGCTAGCGGGAAGGGTAGCGGTGTCTCTTTGAGCTTGGCGACGTCGTCGGCGTTCAACAGCACTTCCTTGACTGCGGGGATGCCGTAGGCGACGAGTGCCTGCTTGGAGCGATGCTCGCCGAGAGTGCCGCTGCCAGCCGGCAGATCGAGCGCCTGTTTTTTGACGGCACGGGTTGCAGTGCGTTTCGGTCTGGCGGCGTAGCCGCGCATTTTTTGCGCGAAATCGGTGAGCGAAGCGATCGCGTGCACGGTGCGGCCAGGTGCCAATATGCAAGGTACGTTGTTCGCTTCGAGAAACTGCATGACGTCCGGATTATCGTCGGGCGAAGTCGGCCAGTTGATCAATACCGGCTTGTCGGTGGCGCGCGCGACTTCGGCGAATGTGCGCGACCACGCCGGCGCCGCTGTGCCGCGCGGCGAGCGCGCGATCACCATGTCGATGTTGGGGTCGGCTATCACTGCGGCAATCACGCGGTTGTACGAAGCGAAGGCGTCGTTATAGCCGTTGGCGGTCGCGTCTACCGGATTGGCGACTGACGCATAAGAGACGACCAGTTCCTTCAGCTTGCCGGTGGTCTCGTCGGTAAATTTTGCAAGGTCCAGCCCGTGCTCGAAGCAGCGGTCCGCCAGCAGCACGCCCGCGCCGCCCGACAGCGTGATGACGCCGACGCGGTTGCCGCGCGGCAGGCGTTTCGCGCGAAACGCCTTGAGCCCATCGACCAGATCATCGATGTCGCGCACTTCGATGAAGCCGCCGTGGCGGAACACCGTCTGGAACAGTTCATAGCCGGCCATCATGCGCGCGGTATGCGACGTGGCGGCCTGGCGTCCGATGTCGGTGTTGCCGACCTTCCACACCAGTATGGGCTTGCCGAGTTCGAGGGCGCGCTCGCCGAGCGCGATCAGCCGCCGCCCGTCGGTGACGCCTTCCATGAACATGACGACCGATTCGTTTTCTTTTTGCTCGAGGAAAAATTCCACCAAGTCGAGCATCGACGTATCGGCTTCATTGCCGGTCGAGATCGCATAGTTGAAGCCGACGCCGTAATAGGCCGCGGTGGCGACGACGCCGAAACCGAAGCCGCCGGATTGCGTGACCATCGCGGAAGGACCGGGAATCAGCGTTCTCAATTGCACGGTGCCGCCAAAGCCGATGCGCGCGTTGTCTTTCAAATTCAGCATGCCGAGGCAATTGGGGCCGATGACGCGCACACCGCAGCGTTTGGCAGTGGCAGTGAGTTGCTGCTGCAGCGCGACGCCTTCGCCGCCCACTTCGCTGAAGCCCGCCGACAGCACGATGGCGAACGGGATGCCGGCAGCACCGCATTGCTCGATCACGCTGATGACGTGCGGCGAAGACAATGCAACGAGCGCGACGTCGCACGGCTTGGGCACCGAAGCGATATCTTTATAGCAGGCGAGCCCCTTGATTTCCGTATATTTCGGATTGACCGGATAGACCTTGCCCTGGAAACCGAATTCGGTGAGGAGCTTTAAGGGTTGTCCGCCGATGCGCGTCAAATCGTTCGAAGCGCCGACCACCGCGACTGCGCGCGGATTGACGAGGCGTGAAAAGTCCTGCACCTGGCGCGCTGATGCGCCGACTGACTGATCCAAGGGGGTTCCTCCGTAAGGGTCTGTTGCACGCGGATTTTACCTTGATTCATATAGCTCCCGCCATTTACACTCGGGACATGAGAAATGCGGAGGAAGTCGTGCGATTGATAGTGCGTGTCATGTTGTATGCACTGGTATGCGCTGCGAGCATCGCAGGTGCGCAGCAGTCTTACCCGAACAAACCGATACGCCTGATCGTCGGCTTTGCGCCTGGCGGCGGCACCGACATACTTGCGCGCGCACTCGGCCAGCCGCTCGGCGAATCGCTCGGTCAGCAGATCACGATTGACAATCGCGCCGGCGCGGGTGGCATCATCGCGACAGAACTCGGTGCGAAGGCTGCGCCTGACGGTTACACGTTTCTGGTCGGTAGCTCGGCAGGGTTTGCGATCAATCCGAACCTGATGGCGAAGCTGCCGTACGATCCGGTAAAAGACTTCACGCCGGTCGGCATGTTCGCGACCCTGTCGTACGCGGTCGACGTGCATCCGTCGCTGCCGGCCAAAGCGTTGAAAGATTTGCTCGCGCTGGCGCGCGCCAAACCGGGCGCGATCAACTATGGATCGGCGGGGCAGGGTTCGTCTACCCATCTCGCGATCGAGCAGTTTGCGCAAATGGGCGGCATCAGGATGACGCACGTGCCCTATAAGGGCAATACGCCGGCGATGACTGCGCTGATGAGCGGCGAAGTCGCTTTGGTGTTCGACCCGGTGCTGACTTCGGCGCCCATGGTCAAAAGCGGACGCATACGCGCGCTGGCGGTGACGACACTCCAGCGTTCCTCGTTATTGCCTGAAGTGCCTACGGTGGCGCAGGCGGGCATCAAAGGCTTCGAAGCAGGCAACTGGTTCGGTGTTTTCGCGCCGGCCGGCACGCCGCGTGAAATCGTCGAGCGTGTGAACGCCGCGATCAACCGCGCGATGACGCGGCCCGAAATGAAAGACAAACTCTTGAGCCAGGGCGCTGATGCGCTGACCGGTACGCCGGCGGACCTCGCTGCGCTGGTCCAGCGCGAACTCGCTAAATTTGCGAAGATCATCAAGGATGCCGGCGTACGCGTCGATTAACAAAGAAGTAGAAAAAATGCTCCCTCGCTCCGCGTTAGTGGGGAGAGGGCCGGGGTGAGGGGAAGCTGTGCAGGTGGAGAGGGGCCTTCGGGACGATTAGATGGAAAAGCAATACCGTAATGTATTAGTGCTGTCGGCCACGCAGTCGACTCTGCAAATCACCGGCGTCACCATGATCGCGGTCACCGGGCTCGCCGGTTACGCGCTCGCCGACAATAAATCGTTCGCGACCGTGCCGCTGACCTGCTACGTATTCGGTTCGGCACTCACGACCATACCCGCGTCTTTCCTGATGAAGTGGATAGGCCGGCGTGCCGGCTTCCAGACCGGCACTGCGCTCGGCATGATCGGTGGGGCGATCTGCACGCTGGCCATGTATTTCGCCAGCTTCTACATGTTGTGCGCGGGCATGATGGTAATGGGCATGTATACCGCATTCGGCAAGTACTACCGGTTCGCCGCCGCCGACGCCGCCAGCGAGTCCTTCAGGGCGAAAGCGATCTCGTTCACGCTCGCCGGCGGCATATTGGGCGGCATCATCGGTCCCGAAATGGCGATACGCAGCAAAGACCTGTTCGCCGACCATATGTATATGGGCTCGTACCTGTCGTTGATAGCGGTATGTTTTCTGGCGATGCTGATTCTTACGCGTCTCGATATTCCGCAGTTGTCGGAGACCGAGCGCAAGGACCCGGGGCGTCCGCTTGGCGTCATCATGCGCCAGCCGGTGTTTATCGTGGCCGCGCTGTCGTCCATGCTCTCCTACGGCATCATGAACCTGATGATGACCTCGACGCCGCTCGCGATGCGCGCGCACGATCATCATTTCAACGATGCCGCGCTGGTGCTCGAATGGCACATCATCGGCATGTACGGGCCGTCGTTTTTCACCGGTTCTCTGATCCAGCGTTTCGGCGTATTGAAGGTGATACTGACCGGTGTCGCGCTGCTGTTCGTGTGCATAGGGGCGGCGCTCGCCGGCACCGAGTTTTCAAACTTCTGGTTAGCGATGTTCCTGCTCGGCGTCGGCTGGAATTTCATGTTCGTCGGCGGCTCTGCTCTGCTGACCGAATGCTATACGCCGTCGGAGCGCGCCAAGACCCAGGCGGCAAATGACTTCATGGTTTTTGCGACCATGGCGATTTCCTCGATGTCGTCCGGGCTGCTGCTGAACAAGAGCGGCTGGCAGGCCGTCAACCTGGGTTCGATCCCTTTTCTGGCGCTGGCGACCGCCGCGACCCTGTGGCTGATGTGGAAGCGGCGCGTGTCGGCTACGCAGGATCCCTCTCACCATGTTGATGCAAAATAACTCTTCACTCCCGCGCAGGCGGGAGTCCAGGAAGCGAGCGAACGTTGTTTTGATCTTTTCCGGGTTCCCGCCTGCGCGGGAGCGACGGAAGATTGGCTGGCTGTTTGCGATACCACTTGGGCTGGCCTGCACCGCTGCGTTCGCGCAGTCCGCGCCCCGCGGCAACGAAGAGAAATTTCCCGGCAGGCCGGTGCGCTTCCTGATTCCGTTCGCTGCGGCGGGCAGCAACGACGTTGTCGCACGCATCCTCGCGTACAAACTGACCGAACGCTGGAAGCAGCAGGTGGTCGCAGACAATCGCGCCGGCGCCAACGGCATCATCGGCATCGACATGGTGGCCAAGGCGCCGGCCGACGGTTATACGCTGTTGATAGCGTCGACGACCTACACGATGAATCCCAGCCTCTATAAATTGCCGTTCGACCCCGTCAAGGATCTCGCGCCGGTGTCGCTGATCGCCGAAGGGCCTTTGATGCTGTGCTCGCATCCCGGCTTTGCCGCACGCAACGTGGTCGAACTCATTGCGCTGGCCAAAGCGAAACCGGGACAGTTGCAATACGCGTCTTCGGGGCTGGGCGGCATTGCCCATCTGGCGGGCGTTTTGTTTGAGCGGACGGCGGGCGTTGCACTGCTGCACGTTCCGTACAAAGGCTCGGGCGCCGGCGTGATCGACGTGGTGAGCGGACAACTGCCTTTAATCTTCAGCAGCGTGAGCCCGGTGCTGCCGTTCGTGAAAAACGGGCGGCTGCGCGTGCTGGGCATGGGCGGGCTCAAGCGTTCGAGTTTTCTGCCGGAGACGCCAACCATAGCCGAGGCCGGCGTGCCGGGTTACGAAAGCAATATGTGGTGGGGCATCATGGCGCCCGGCCGCACGCCCAAAGCGACGATACAAAGACTCAACCGCGATATCCGCCAGGCAATCGATGCGCGCGACGTGCAGGAGCGTTTCGCCAACCTCGGCATGGAGATCCGCGTTTCGGCGCCGGAGGAATTTTCGAAGATAGTCGCGTCCGACATCGGCAAGTGGTCGGCGATCATCAAGGATGCAAAGCTGGACGTGGGTGGCGCGCCGTGAGCGGTAGCAGCCTCAGCGACCGCATCGGTTTGCACAGCTGGACGCTCGACACCACGCCGCTTGCGGACGTGCTGCGCATCGCGCGCGAGACCGGTTACAACGCAGTCGAGTTGCGCCACGCTGATTTCAAGCGTTGCATGGAGTCCGGCATGAGCAACGAAGAGGTGCTCGCCATGATCCGCGCCAGCGGTATCAAGGTGTCGTGCATGGGGCTTGAAACCGGCATGTTGTTCGCGCGGGGCGACGAGCAGCGCCGGCTCTTCGCGTCGATGGATGAGATGTGCGCCAGAGCGGCGGCGCTCGACTGCGCAGTCATGATGGTGGCGCCGGGCAGCAGTCCGCCGGGCACTGTGAAGGACGCAGCGCGGAATTTCGCCACCGGCTGCGAGATTGCGCACAAGCACGGCCTGCGCTGCGCGCTGGAGTTCGGTTCGCGCCATCCGGTTGTCAACCGGCTCGCGGTGGCGCGCGAAATCGTCGCCCTGGCGGACCAGCCCAATAGCGGCCTCTTGATCGACACCTATCACGCGCAGTGCGTCGGCGACGGCGGCCGCGGTTTTGAAGATGTGCCGGGCAAAGATATCGTCGCGTTCCAGTTCAGCGACGTGCCGGCCGGGCCGATAGGCGGGACTGGCGCTGCTTTAGACCGCCTGCCGCCCGGCAAAGGGGTAGTGCGCTGGCGTGAAGTGTTGCAGCTGCTGATCGAAAAAGGCTACGACGGATACATCAACTATGAAGCACCGAACCCTGCGCTGTGGTCGCGGCCGCCTGCCGAGGTCGCGCGCGAGGGCGTCACCGCGATCAGATCTTTACTGGACGACGCTGCCCGCGCATAACGCGTGGACGCTTCATTTGCAGGCGGCCCTGACGGCGCTTACTTTTTCACCGCCAATATTCCATCGCCATTGAGTTTCGCGACAAATCCGGCGAG
>Ga0114966_10001589_pt1 | contig 20846 bp, 15 predicted proteins | sample M_130207_XF_Meta_FD_87029 | JGI IMG/M metagenome (GOLD analysis project Ga0114966, IMG submission 87029) | Freshwater microbial communities from Lake Montjoie, Canada to study carbon cycling - M_130207_XF_MetaG | ecosystem: Environmental > Aquatic > Freshwater > Lake | place: Lake Montjoie... | reverse complement strand
GTCTGATCCGAGCGTGCTTGACATGACTGTGTCACTTCCTGAGAAGATTCCGACAGTCATGTCCAGGACGGCATTCGCTGTAACCAGCGTGTAGTCCTGATCGTACACAGTCTGGAAGATGCTTGAAGTGACACCCGGCCCTACACCGCCTGTTACAAACACGCTGTAGGTTCGTCTGTTCTCAGAGCCGCTAATGTCTGACCCCACCACATCCACAAGCTGTGTTAGTGTGGTTGTAGATGATCCAACGCTCGCAGCGCTCAATTCTTTAAATGTTGCCATGTCTCTCTCTTATGTCTGTGAGATGTTCACTTCAATGTCGAAGGAGGCGCCTGACTGCGCTCCTTTTACATTGATGAACGTGCGAATGAGGCTTTTGTTGTTCTTTGTCCCGTACACATTAAAAACTGATGTTGAGAGTGCACGAGAGGCGACTGTAAATTGACATGTTGACCCACCAGATGCGCTAACTGTGCCAGTCTGTGTGACAAAGTACGTGACAGTGTCGCTTGACCCAATAACATCAGGTGTCTTTCCTGACAGAGTTAGGAACCTGCTATTAATCGAGACTTCATACACTTGATCAACAAGTTCAGGATCGATGCTTTCTCCTGACACGATTGATTGCTGGAGGACAAGTGTTGAAGTACTTGACGTAAGAAGACTTAGCACATTGCTTGTCAGTGTGCTTACGAGTGTGAGACGTGGAACGTAGAGAAGACTCTGATTTGACACGCTCACGATTTTATACTTCTGAGCAATGCTCTCAGAGGTAATTGCTTCGAGAACGGGTGTGTTCTTTTCAATCTTCTCTTTGCCGACGTCAATGCCATACTGTTTGATAATGGTGTAGTCAACCTCATCATCACTAATGGCGAACTTAACGATCGAAAACGATCCATCGTTCTTGGCTAGAAACTCACGCCCTTTTTTTGTTAGGACGCAGTCGATTGAGATGTTTGCGGTGTCGTGCGGGAGTGTTCCCATAATGCCCTCCTGTTAAATATCAGCAGTCAAGATCACGCGTGAAAAGCCTAGTACGTCGAGAAGAAGTCAGGTGAGATACTTTCCGCCGGATCAAACGTAATTGCAGAAGAAGCATCAGATAGAATGCTTGCTGAGACGTACGGCGATGACACGTATTTTGATGTTGTAAGCACAACTTTGTCTGTTAAACAAGAGTCTTCATTGATCAGCGAGATTGTGAAGGTCATGTCTTCTACTAAGTTTTCCGTCGTGCCGTTTGGATGAACAACTGTCAAAAGTTCTGGATCGAGGAAGGTCACAAGCTTCTTTGAACCAGCCACACGTACAACATCAGCAAACGCATCTTCGTTAATGTACATGTTTGGGTATGTCTTAGGTGACTCTGATCTCGAGATGACTCGAGTCATTAGCAAGTTCCTAGATCTACTGAAGATTGTTCCCAATTGAATCGAGTACCCAGAGCTGAGTGTATGAGCATCCACACAGCAAACAGCGTAGATGAATTCTTTCTCTGGGGGCACAACATCAAAGTAGTAGCATTGGACAATGTCGACTTGGGACACGATTGAAGAGGGATATGTCTCTCTCGGCACGTCTTTGATGCCAGAGTCATCGAAGTCTATCACGTGCAACAGACGAAATGGTGAATCTACATCTTCACGTCTAAAGATCTGAAAGTATTTGATGTCTCTCTGCGAGTTGACGGGCAGAGACCATGTGAGTCTGACTGCACCCTTCTCGTAATCGTATGTTGCACGAAGGTCAGCAGGAGGCGGTGGCGGTACATCTTCAATGCATGGGACAAAGAATTCTGCAGACTCACCTGATCCTGCGACTAGAAATCTAGCAGTGCCGGATCTTCCTGACTCAGAAAATATAGCAGCAGATTCTCGCATGAAAACTGATCGCACTCTGTACTTGTACATTGAACCGTAGTTGACATGAATGTCCTTCACGGTGTTGATGTTTGCACCTGAGACTACAATTGACGGATACTCAATGATCTCTCCCTCTTTTACCTCTATCTTTTCGATAATGTACCCAACAAGGACAGAGCGATATGATGTCGTAGTCGTCTCTGACGTGTAAAAAGGAGTGATTGAAATTTCATATGATGCAGAGCTTATTCCTGCAGCAGCTGAGTCAGCCCTTGCTGATTGCTGATCCGCTGCACTTGTTGCCAAATACTCTGAAACCTCAGGGTTCAGAAGGTGATTTGTATTAGCTACAGACGCACGAATCACGCTGTCCAGCATCAACAGGTTGATACCGAGTGTCTCTTGCCGACTTGTGATCAAATCTGCTTTAGACTCAGTCTGTTCTCTTGTCTCATTGTTGTAGTAACCAATTCTCTGCGTGGGCTGTCCACTAAGATTGATGTACTTGACAATCGCTGAGCTGATCTCTTTGTCCGAGTCAGATGCTGAAATGGACGATGCAAGATCGCTTGGTAGTGTGCCTCGATATCCTGCAATGCTTTTTGCAATCTTACTTGAGAGTTCTGGGTTTGAGGATCGAACAGTGCCTTCATCAGGTGAGATGTACTCGCTGGACCCAGATATTCCAGAGACAAGACGCAGATCTATTCCTGCACCAGTGACTTGAATCCGCTGAAACTTGGGAGATGTGATGCTGTCCTCTATGTGCACATACCCTTTCTCAGCAAGCTCAATTAATGTACTGCCATTGAGGTAGGCTGAGATCTCAGATGTAGTGCCTGCCAAGAACTCTGCAACAGGTCGTCCATAGCTAATCTCAACACTTCGTGGTCGTTGCTCAAGTGTTGGACTTCCGCCGGATGCAGCGAAAGAATTCGAAATGAATCCTGTGCCACCCGAGTACTCAGTTCTCTCACTTGTGACAAAGTAGTTGTAGACAAACTTTGCTTGTCCTATTTGAACTTCTGGCGCATCAACTGACGCCAGAGGATCAGACGAGTAGATTTTTGCTCTCGCGCCTGTGGTGCTAGTTTCGAATATCGAGTTTGTATCAGCCATAGCGCTCATCTCCTGTTGAGAACGCAGTGTATTGTACAGTGGTGCGCAGCAACATCACGCTTCTACTTAGACTATCATGTCAACAATCAACATAGACAAGCTAAGACAAGATGGACGAAGCTTGCTTCTAAGCACAAGCAAGCATTTCATCTCCAACTCCAGCGGTGTGACAGGATCTGAGACGCTTGGCGCCAGGTTCTCGCCATCATTGAGAGATTTGGGCGATTACACTACAACTGTCAAATTCTCTGATGTCTACACATCGTTGACGCTGAACAGCATTTTGCTCAACATGTCGTCATCGCGATCTTCCTCAACAGACGTTAGTTCATTTGCTAACGCGTATCTCAACCAGGCACGTCGTCTTACGAGAGAGGATCAGAAAGGAACAATCGTCTTCTCGCCTAAGGTCTATAGCTTTGATCCTGCAGCGGGCAATGACGTTCTTGAAAGTGAGTACTCGCTCAAGAAGTTTGGTCGGAGGATGATCTCTGGGTCACTTGTTCCCTACTACGTTACCGAGAATCAAGGAAAGTACTTCGCAGTTGGCAACTACTTCTCCCTCAACTTTTTTACAGCATCTTGTGTCAGAAGTGACACAGCAATCGCTTTCCCAGACTTTGGGACTAGCCCTTCATATCGTGTCTCAACTGGATTGACGTTAGACCTCCATATCAATCCCAGATACACAACAGACGGTATTGGATTGAAATTCGATGCCGGATCAATCCTGCACCTTCCTGGATGCTATTCCTTGTCAATGGTCACAGGATCAAGCAGGGGTCCTGACGGTCTTCCTGACAAGTTCAAGCTGCTTCTTGCATTGACGCAGAGCGCTGACTTTGATCCACGAAAAGTGGATCTGAATGTCAGCAATGGGTCCCGATCTGGGGCGCAATCTTATATCTTCATGAGCGATGACAATGTTCTAGCAAGAAACACTTGGAATCATGTCTCCGTCAGCTGGTCATCGCAGACCAACAATGGATTTGGACAGTTCTGGGTAAACGGGCAAGAGAGCGGTCGGTTCACAGTCTCACTTCCCAACATTGATCGAAGCAGCGCGCCTGGTGCACTGATCATCGGAAATCACGTCACGAACTCACTCGACACAGGCAGGTTGTTCAATCAAGCAGCAGCTACAGCTGAAGGACTCCTGCCGAACAATGCGTATGCATCAGGAGATCCATCTCTTACTCTTGCATGCCCCCTCAATGCTGAGATCCACTCCCTGAAGATTTACGCTAGAGCAATCTCGCCTGACGAGAGAGCCAAGAACGAGGCTGAAGACTCATCAATCAATGAAGATCGCCTCATCTTTTACATGCCGCCTGTCTTCATGCACGAGAGTCCAACAAGACAGATGCCTGTCACAATGTTTGACAAGCTGCCAATGTCTTCTTCGCATCCCGTAAATGTCGATCTCATGTTTGGATGCGGTGGAAAAGACACAAACATTGAGAACTTCATCAGGAATGCTACACGATTTGGAGAGGCTGCAACATACCCACGCCTCTTCAATTTGACTGCTTCTCTTCCCAGCGCGTATGCTGATGCTGAGAGAAACTTCAACACGATCTACTACGGAATCCAGACGAATAGAAAGCGAAATCTGACAGTGCTACCTTGCGATGATGGTCTTTTTAGGCCGTCATATGCTTGCATTGCCTCACTGACCAACCCAGCCACAACAATCTACAAGTCGTACATGGGCGCGCTGGACTACTCACAGATTAATCTCACTGGAATTGTGGAGCCACTGCCCGCGACAATGCCGATTCCTGTTGGGCAGACTCGACAAGATCCTGGTGGCGCAAGGCAGCAGAAAGATCAGGGAGCCTACTACCAGGTCCAGTACGAGGATCAAGAGGAGTACTTTATTTTTGGGACCTTGATTGACGTCTCTACAATTCACTACGGGCACAAGATCAAGCCTGGAACTTTCATGATCGCCGATGCAGCAATAACGGGATCCTGCGAGAAAGTAAAGATCACATATGTCGACGACGGTAGGAATGGCCTGTACAGGGCAGATGCTCAGACTGCAGCTGCCTACTGGAACACACAGGGTCTCATGTACACGAATGAAGGGATAGGCATCGTCTTGTCACCTACGGTTCCATTTTTTGGAAAGAACCAGTGGGATATAACATTTGATACCGACTCAAGCATTCACGTTTTAACGCTTGATGTCGTTGTCCCAAGTCAAGTCGCAAATATGTCCCAGAACCCCACGTACAAGAGCTTTCCTCCTACGACTGGCTCTGATGACGTAGGAACAGACTTTGTGTATATTGACACGATCAACTTGCATGACAATAACCTGAACGTCGTGGCAAGAGGAACGCTTTCGCAGCCCGTCTTTAAGCGACCAGATGAAAAGTTTCTCTTCAGACTCAAGATGGATTTCTAATGATTACACTCGGACTTGATGTTTCAACTAGCAAGACTGGGTGGTGCCTCCTGAGTGACGATGGGAGTCTGATTCGAATGGGATGTGTTGATCTGTCATCACAGAATGACCTCTTCATGAAGACTGAGTTTCTCATGGTCTCACTTGTAGAAGAGGTCGGAGAGATCAACGGGGAGCTCGCAATCGTCATCGAGGAACCTCTCCTCAGATTTGCAAGAGGCATGTCCTCTGCGTCAACTTTGCTCACGCTTAACAGGTTCAACGGCATGGTCACGTACGCATGCTGGAAAGAGATTGGTGTGAAGCCGACTCACTTGAATGTCATCTTTGCCCGAAGAAGTCTCGGCATTAAGAGGGACAAGGAGCGAAACGTCAAAGATGTCGTTATGCAGTGGGTAGCAAATGATGTCACCACTTACGTCTGGCCGACAAAGATCGTCACCAGAGGCAAGAGAAAAGGTGAGACCGTATTTGAGGCCTCGTGCTACGATGTTGCAGACGCTTACGTGATGGCAAAAGCTATTCATGTTCGTCGTGTAAAAGAGAGTGCTAGACCCTAAGATCGATCCATGGTCACAGCAACAGACAGGATTCGACTCCTCAAGACGATTTTTGGAGGAGGAAGCCTTGATGTTCGCGGGTCAAATCTCGCTGTCGAGTGTCCTGCCTGCGGCAAGACAGGCAAAAGAAAGCTCTCCATACACCTTGAATCAGGTAAAAGTCACTGTTGGGTCTGCGGTGTCAGATCTAAGCGTGTATCGTCAATCATATACAAGTACATCTCAAGAGAGGCAGCCGCCGAGTACCGGGTTAAATGTGAAGGTGGCGACCCCAATGATTCGGTAGATGAAGACGAAGAGGGCGCTAAAACCGTAGAAAAACTCGTCCTTCCTGACAACTTTATTCCTGTCTACTCCCGCGCAGCTTTGTCTGATCCTGATGCGAGACATGCTGCAAGGTACCTGATGCAGCGAGGTCTCTCTGCAGACGACATTGCAAGATTTCGAATTGGTGTGTCGCCCGCTATTCGAAGGCGTGTTGTAATCCCATCTTTTGACGTAGAGGGCAAAGTCAACTTTTACACAGCTCGTGCACTGGATCCAGACGTCAAGTTCAGATACGCGAACTGTCAGGTCAAAAAGACGGACATCATTTTCAATGAGATCAACATTGACTGGTCACAAGAGCTAGTTCTAGTCGAGGGGCCGTTTGATCTCATGAAATGCCCAGATAATGCAACATGCCTTCTGGGATCAAGCCTGGGAGCGGGACACCTTCTCTTCCAGAAAATAGTCACTCACAGAACGCCAGTTGTCTTAGCACTTGACGGTGACATGCAGCAAAAGACACAGAAAATTGCTGAGATGCTTTTTTCATACGACTGCGACGTCAGGATTGCTGATGTCGGAGCTGACGGACGAGACATCGGCGATTTAACACACATAGAGGCATGCAACATGATCAATCAAGCCGTGCGCTGGAAGACATTTGACAGGCTACTATTTTCAATATCAAACATCAGGAGTGGGTCAACACTATGAGCTTTAGAATCGCACACATCAGTGACATCCATATCCGCGGTCTTCAACGGCACGCTGACTATCGAACAGCATTCGATGAGTTCTATGTCAAGTGCAGAGAGCTTCGTGTTGACGCGATCTTTGTTGGCGGAGACATCTGGCACACAAAGACGCAAGGCATCACTCCTGAGGCAGTGGGTCTCATCACCTCGATCTTCCGAGGAATGGCAGACATCGCACCTGTCTATGTGACGCTTGGAAATCATGACGGCATCCTCAGCAACTCATCACGTCTTGATGCGATCTCACCAATCTTAGAGGCAATCGGTGAGAACACTAGACACCCAATCAGGCTCTTTAAGAGATCTGGCGTCTATGACATGCACGATGGATTCAAGCTGGGTGTGTTCTCCTGCTTTGACGAGGAAGGGTGGGCAAATGTCAAGCCTGTGCCCGGCTTCATAAACATTGCTGCTTTCCATGGCGGCATTTCAGGCTGTCTGCTTGACTCTGACATGGAGTACGAGGCAGACACGACCCTTGACATGTTCAACGGGTTTGACATCGCACTTCTTGGCGACATCCATCGCATGCAGTTTCTTGCATATCGCGATGTTAAAATCGACATCAATCCAAACGACATGCATGCTTACCCAGCAGCTGAAGTCGTAGGAACACGCGGTGAAAACGTCACCATTCAGACACAGATGCCGTGGGTCGGATACAGCGGAAGCTTTCTCCAGCAGAACTTTGGTGAGCCTCTGCCGAAAGGCTTTCTGGTCTGGGACATCCAGAGTGAAGGGCATCGTGTCTGGTTTGAAGAGGTCAGAACTCCTGATCCCTACATCACGATCAAGTGGAATACTGACGTGGCAACCACACTGCAGACCTGCAATCTTGTTCGTGGGTGCAGGATCAGAATGAGCTGTGACACTTCGTGCACTCCGCAAGACGAGCGCCAAGTGCACTCTGAGCTGAAGCTTCTCTTTGATATCCGAGAGTTTATTGTCAAGAGAGACAAGAGAGACACTGCAATTTTAGTGTCTGATGTGATCAGTGAGGATCTTCACTCACATGAAACACACATCAAGCTCATTAAGGAGGTTGTGAAAGACTATCACACCCCTGAAGAGTGGGACTCTGCCAAGGATATCATCTGTAAGGCCCTGGGTGATGCAGGATCAAAAGTAGACGACGCCCGGGGTGTTACCTGGTCTATCAAATCTCTTTCGTTTGATAACGTTTTCACCTATGCTAGTGATAACTCCATTGACTTCTCTAACATGCGAGGAGTGACTGGAATCTTTGGTCCAAACAGAATTGGAAAGTCTTCCATCATTGGTGCGATGGTGTACTGCATGTTCAACACCACAGATCGAGGTTCGATGAAGAACATTCATCTGATTCGAACAGGTCAGCAGGGATGTCGCGCAAAGATGTCTATTGCAGTCAGTGATCGGGACATTGAGATTGAGCGGATATCGACTATCAAGCACGAGAAGAATGGTCGTGTTTGGGCACCTACTACTCTCACGCTCACAGACAGCAACGACAACGCGTCGGGTGAGCAGCGATCAGACACGGAGAAAGTAATTCGGCGGACAATTGGAACTGCTGAAGACTTCTTCATGACTGCCTTGTCTGCACAGGGCACAATGAATCGATTCATCGATGAAGGCGCAACATCTCGAAAGACCTATCTCGGAAGATTTCTTGACCTTGACGTCTTTGATAGAGTTCTAGAGGCAATCAAGCCTGATGCGAATGCTATCAAGGCTCGCCTGAAGGCTATGCCCGATAGGGACTGGGATGCGCTTATCAACGAGTCCAAAGCAGATGCAGTCAAGATCTCCTCCGAGATTGAGGCGATAAACACGCGAGTCGCAGATCTTCACAAGGAGAGATCATCAATCCAGGAGAAGATTGTTCACTGCAACTCGGGAACAAGCATTGTCACAGAGGTTGACGTTGATCGGCTTGCTGCTATCGTGGCAAAGAGAAAGCAGTCTCATGATGATGAAGTCACTAGATCTGGATCACTTCAAGAAAGAATAGATGCTCTTGACAAAAAGGTCAGTGCAATTGAAAGTCTGAAGTCAGCAGTTGATATCGAAGGGCTTCGATCTCAGCTTAAGACCCAACGTGAGCTCGAGAAGAAGATCACAGATCTAGCAACTTCGCTCAAGATCAGCAAGTCAGAGCTATTAGCAGCCTCTGGAAACGTTGCTGTTCTTACCCAGATTCCATGCGGCGACTCATTCCCGACGTGCAAGTTCATCAAGCGTTCATTTGAAGATCGTGAAAAAGTTCCGAAGATCGAAACAGTTGTGAGTGATGCAGAAAGCGCACTCAAGAGCAGCCAAGATGCCCTTCGTCTGATTGCAGGTCTCGCCCTCGAGGAGAAGATCAGCAGCTACACCACAGCGCTCGCAAGAGAGTCTGACTTTCGATCCTCACTTAAGACGACGCGTGATGATCTCGCATCATCAGCGTCTGCAATCCAGCAGTGCAAGTCCGCATGGGAAGATGCGACCAAGGATCATGAGACTGCGATCAAAAAGTCACAAGAGGAAGGGTCAGTTGAGATTCAAAAGCTGAAAGCAGATCTCGATCAATCAAATTCTGCTATTGATGCACTTGGACTCGACAGGGGCAATAAGCAGTCGCAGCTTTCAAAGAGTCAGGCAGCGACAAGTTCACTCATTGCTGGGCAGGTTGAGTACAAGGAGCTTCGAGGAAAGTGGAAAATCTACGAGACTCTTCTGAACTCCTACTCCAAAAAGGGTCTTCCAAGCCAGATCCTCGATAAGCTTCTGCCTGCAATCAATGCCGAAATTGCTGAAATACTCAGTGGCGTCGTGTCTTTCGATGTTCAGCTTGAGATTGACGCTGAGACGAACTCACTTGAGATCTACATCGACTACGGCGACAGCAGAAGAATTATCGAGCTCGGGTCTGGAATGGAGAAGATGATTGCTTCACTTGCAATTCGTGTCGCTCTGACACAGATCACTTCACTTCCTAAGCCTGATTTCATTGTGATCGACGAAGGCTTTGGATCACTAGATGGAAGTCAGCTCACATCGTGCATCAATATGATCAAATCACTTAAGCGAATCTACCGATTCATCCTTGTCATCTCGCACGTCGATGCAGTCAAAGATGCGGTTGATCAAGTGATTGAGATCGATCGTGTTAATGGGACGTCAAGAGTCGTAGCATGATTCCACTTTTTTGTCCAGTTTGTCGCAGATCAATGTCCAGCCCGCACGACCCCGACCAGTTCAGGATTCATGGCAGCTGCGATGAGTGCGCTGTTAATTTTGCTGAAGTCGAGCGAGAGAAGTGGTTGACTGGTTGGCGACCAAGTGTCGAAGAAGCAAGACATGGAAGACAGCCGCCCAGTAATACCTAGTGTATGCTTAGCTTCACAGACGTCAACGTTCTTGGCAATCTCATCGATACGACATACGGCAAGCAGTCATCGCATGCCGGAGTCATGGCAATTAGAGCACATCTTGCAGGTGAGACGCTTGTCGTCACCTACCAAGACATTGTGAATATCGCCAAGGATCAAGACAAGATGCGGCAGGTTGAGCCTGTTCTAGATCTTGCGGTCAAAAGCGTCAAGATGTATGCTGCCAGGATCGAGAAAGAGTTCGCAGCAGCAGCAGGTCACAAGATCAAGTTGAAGATGAAGAATGAATCTTCTGATCTTGAGGCGCTGTCTTACAACTTCTTGAGCCCAATACGCCCAACCCGTCTCAGATACACTGTGACATATGAGATTGCGTAAATGGGAGTCAGCCCAGCTGTAGTTCCCAAGAAGAAGCAGGTTGAGGAGATCATTAGGTGCGGACGTGATCCCGTCTACTTCTTCAACACGTACTGCAAGATTCAGCATCCACAACGAGGCCTGCTCCCTTTCAGGACTTACCCGTTCCAGGATGACTGCGTTGACCACTTCAGGAAGAATCGATTCAATATCGTTGTGAAGTCAAGACAGCTTGGCTTGTCTACAGTCACAGCAGCTTATGCAGTCTGGATGGCACTCTATCAGAAAGAGAAGAACATCCTCATCATTGCGACCAAGCTGCAGGTCGCTCAGGGCTTCATCAGGAAGGTTAAGACCATCCTGAACAACATGCCTGCGTGGTTGATCCTCCCACAGATAACAGTGAACAACAAGCAGCAGGTTGAGTTCAGCAACGGATCCTCCATCAAGGCAATCCCTACCTCCGATGATGCGGGTCGATCTGAGTCACTGACTCTTCTGATCATTGATGAGGCAGCATTCGTCAGGAACTTTGACGAGATCTGGACAGGAATTGGACCGACCTTGACAACAGGCGGTCAAGCAATTATTCTCTCTACACCGAATGGTGTTGGCGGTCAGTTCTACAAGTTGTACGCAGATGCAGAGTCTGGGATCAACCAGTTCAATCCTGTCAAGCTGCCATGGACAGTGCATCCTGAGCACGACCAGACCTGGTTTGATATAGAGTCCAAGAACTACTCAGATCGACAAATCGCGCAGGAGTTCTTGTGTGACTTTGCTGCGTCTGGTGACACTTTCCTAACAGACGCAGACATCTCATGGGTCAATGGGATGTCAAGGCCACCGATCATGAGGGGTGGTCCAGACATGAATGTTTGGACGTGGAAGATTCCTCTTACTGAGCACAAGTACATCCTGTCTGGCGACGTTGCTCGAGGCGACTCCACAGACTTTTCAACATTTCACATCATTGACTGCATGACAAGTGAGGTTGTTGCCGAGTACAGAGGCAAGCTTCCTCCTGACAGACTCGCAGAACTGATTAGTGAGTGGGGGCTCAAGTACAATAAAGCCCTTGTGTGCCCGGAGAACAACTCTTACGGCTACGCATGCCTGCTTCGCCTTAAAGACTTGAACTATCCAAGAATCTACACCCAGGGCGCTAAGACCGCGCTGATTGGTGACTACGCACAGTCTCTTGATCTTGCACACGCGGGTTTTGCTACAACAGGCAAGACTAGATCAATCATTCTGACCAAGCTCGAGGAGCTGATCAGGAATCGTCAGTTGGTCTCATACTCGACACGCTTCTACCAGGAGCTAAAGACATTTGTCTGGTCGAACAACTCCAAAGCAGAGGCGATGAAGGGTCATAACGATGACCTTGTCATGTCACTCGCAATTGGCGCATGGCTGTACGACGCCAACTCTGAGTACAGCAAAAATGCTGTAAGCCTCAATGCAGTGATGTTCAGCTCTATGAAGCGGACAACAGCGACCACGGTAGGCCTTCTACCCGGTCAAACACCTAACATTTACACATCGGCACAGTACGGAATCAATCCCAGAGGCGATATGCGCATGGTGGGAGATCTTAAATCAGGAAAGGTTCCACAAGACCTAACCTGGCTGTTCAAGTAGCTGCCTACAATAGGCACACGGAGATAAAAAATGGCCAAGGATCCCAATCCAAATCTTTTTGCAAGGTTAGGCAAGCTTTTTAGAAGCGGTCCTGTAATCAAGCGAACAGTGAAGGACTTCAAGACGCAGACTGGTCCAGGCCAGACGCTCTCTGCGTACGAGATGTTCCGCAAGAATCATAGCTCTGTGTACAGCAGTGCAATGAGCGCGTACGGAACGTACGACAGGCTCGCAAGATACAGCGACTTTGCCGAGATGGACTACTATCCAGAGATCAACAGTGCTCTTGACATCTACTCTGAAGAGGTTGCATCGCCAGGAATAGACGGCCAGATCCTGTCGATCTACTCAGAGAACAAGGATGTTGAAAGGCTCTTAGGAGAGCTTTTCTTTGACACGCTAAATGTGAACTTCAACTTGACAGCGTGGGTCAGAAACCTGCCTGTCCACAAGGACACAGTCATCCCCCTGCTTGATGGGTCTCATCTGACTATCGCTGAGCTCGCTCAGAGAATGAAGAGCGAGCCTGACTGGCAGCCGTGGGTCTACGCCGTTCAGGACGGGACAAACCAGACAGTTCCAGGCAGGGTCTCTTGGTGTGATCTCACACGCAAGGACACCTCTCTCGTGAGGATCTGGCTGGATGATGGCTCTTACGTCGACTGCACTCCAGATCATGAGTGGGTTCTGAGGGACGGTAGCAGGAAGAAAGCCGAAGATCTCTTAGACGGTGTCGCATTGATGCCCTTCTACAGAGAAGTTTCGACGAAAAAGCACCGCCTTTCTGGGTACGAGATTGTCTACAATCCACCCACTGAGGAGTATGAGTTTACTCATCGTCTTGTGTCTGCTAGCGCAGTTCCTAGTCCTGCATTGTGGCACGTTGTTCACCACGTGAACTTTAACAAACGTGACAATACACCAGACAACCTTAGGAAGATGACGAGAAAAGATCATACAGACCTTCATATGGCTGCATCTAAGATCCTCCAACGTCCTGACGTTGCTGCCAAGCGAATGGCAGGAATCGATAAGTGGCTTCGGTCAAGTGATCACAGAAAGTTTGCAGGTGAGCAGCTCAAGCGACTTCAAGCAGCGGGGCTTATGAGGACCTCGTGGTCTGACTACAACGCCTCTTCGCAGCAAGCTGTCGACAATGTCAATCGTGCTGCGACAATGAGGCGAACCTGGGAAACAAAGCGGCATGAGATTCTTGAGAAGATCACGATCAATTTCGACGAGAAGTGCGTCGATCTTCTGATCGAAGTCCTCATGCGAGTGGGCAAGTTCATCTCACTCAACAAGACTGGGAGACACCTCGTCGATGACGAGACTTTCATGTCTTATTTTACGTCAATTAACCCGTTGTACGGACGAGATCTCACCCGATCTGTTGGATCTGCAGCGACTCTTAAGTCCCTTCTTGGGAAGGCAGGAGTCAAATCGTACTACAGCCTCATTGAGGAGCGGATCCCAGAGATCTCATGCACACCGTGGTTTAAACGAGCACGTAAGAAGTCAGAGAGACTGATCGGAATCGTCCCGAATATGCGTGAGAATCATTTAACCTCTCACTACATGAATCACAAGGTAGTCAGAGTGGAGCGCCTCAAAGAGACGTCTGACGTCTATTGCATGGAGGTTCTCGGACCGCAGGGTGAGCACGATCGCCACAATTTCGCTGTTCTAACTCGTGATGTCGACGGGTCAGTAAAGATAAATAGCGGCATCTATTCACAAAATTGTAAGTACGGCGATTTTTGCCTTTTTAACGACGTTCACCCAGGCAACGGTGTGCTGAACGTCATTCCCATTCCTATCAATGAGATTGAGCGGGAAGAAAACTACGATCCGAAAGACCCGATGGCGGTGAGATACCGCTGGATCACGCAGGGTAACACACCTCTAGAGAACTGGCAGGTCACCCATTTCAGGCTCTTAGGGAACGATGCCTTCCTGCCTTACGGATCCTCAGTGCTTGAAGGCGCGAGGCGCGTCTGGCGTCAGCTCGTGCTCGCTGAGGACGCGATGCTCGTCTATCGCGTGGTGAGATCTCCTGATCGCAGGGTCTTCTACATCGACGTTGGAAACGTGCCTCCTGAGGAAGTTCCGATGTACATGGAGCAGGCGCAGGCTGCACTCAAGAAAAGCCAGGTGGTGGACAAGAACACAGGGCGCGTTGATATGCGCTACAATCCGATGTGTAACTCGCTTAACACGTCGATCAAGCTTCAAGATGGTCGGATGACATCACTCGGTGATTTCATCAAGGAGTGGGAGGGCGGAAAGCAGGACCAGTGGGTCTACTCTGTGGACCTTGATGGAAAGCGTCTTGTCCCGGGAAAGGTCGTATGGGCCGGCGTCACTCGTCGCGACGCAGAGATGGTGAGAGTGCACATCGATAGCGGAGTGTACTTTGACTGCACGCCCGACCACAGGTTCATGCTGAGAGATGGATCCTATCGTGAGGCTTCACAGCTCCAGCCGGACGATGCTCTCATGCCCTTGTATTCGAAGACGTCAGCTGCTGAAGACGGTAGCAAGCTGACGGGGTACGAGAAGATCTACGATCCTTTTGCTCAGACATACAGCTACACACACCGATGCAACGTCATTGCAACTGCAGGCTTTGATGCAATAGTCGGAAAGGTTATTCACCACGCAGACTTTGACAAGAGGAACAACAACCCGGAAAACCTTGCTCCCATGACCTGGAAAGATCATCACGATCTCCACGGAAACATGATTGTTGAGTACAACAAGTCAGACAGGGGAAGGGCAAACTCTCGTAGTCGGATGAAAAAGACATGGGAGAGCGGAAAGATCGAGGCAAAGACCTTCGTCGATCTGTGGAAGAGAGACGACATCAGACAGAAGAGAGTGGAGAAGCTTTCTCTTCGTGTAGATGCGATGTTCATTGATCACTGCATGACAGCGCTCGACAAGCTCGGGACTGGCATTTCCACACGAGAGTGTGATCTGATCAGCGAGCTCAACAGCAGCAAAGAGTTCGCCTCTTACCTCCAGGCACTCAATCCAGACTTCAAGAACGGATTCAATGACAGAGTCACGAGGAGCTCCCTCCAGAAACACCTCCGGATGTTCGGCTTCAAAAAGCCGATCGAAGATCTTAAGCGGAAGTGGCTGCTCAGCAGGGTTGGGACAGATCAGCTGGTCAAGTTCTGCGAGGCACGAAGAGGTCAGGTAAAGCGTCAGGACATCCTGCGCCACTTTAACATGAACAGGTCTTCCTACCAGTGGCTTGCTTCGCAAGCATGTGGGACCTTCCAGGCGTTCAACCAGCAATATGTTCAGCGCGCTGCCGATTCTGAGCACATCGGCTACATGAATCACAAGGTTGTCCGCGTCGAAAAACTTGAGGCGCGTGAGGACACGGGCTGCATTACCGTGGAGAAGTATCACAACTTTGCAGCAGGACCTGCACTTCATCTTCATAATGAAGACATGGTTGCCAAGTCCTTGATTTTTATACATAACTCAGTTGACGAGGATTACTTTATCCCAGTCCGCGGCGGCGAGTCCGGTACCAAGATCGACACGCTCGCGGGCGGCACAAATGCAACTGCGATCGAGGACGTCCAGTACATCCAGAAGAAGCTTTTTGCTGCGCTGAAGATCCCGAAGGCATATCTCGGATACGACGAGTCAATCGGTTCCAAGGCGACACTCTCGCAGGAGGACATCCGCTTCTCTCGAACTGTTGCGAGAATCCAGCGGACAGTGATCGCTGAGCTGAACAAGCTCGCGATCATCCACTTGTACTCCAACGGATTCGATGGCGATGACCTGCTGGACTTCACCCTCCAGCTTCCTAATCCCTCAACGATCGCTCAGCAGCAGAAGCTGGACCTGTACGGCACTCGTTTCGACATCGTCTCCAAGGCGCCTGATGGCTACTTCGACAAGCGATGGCTGCGAAAGAACCTTCTTGGTCTCACAGATGAAGAGATCGAGCTGATCGAGGAGGGTCGCGTCAAGGACAAGCTCCGTGAGATGGAGCTGGAGAAGGTGCAGGCCGAGTCAGAGGGCGGTGGTGTCACACCTGAGCCTACTGAGCCTACGGGCGGTGAGATCGGTGGCGGTATGGGTGAGCCACCTCCCATGCCTCCTCCTCCACCTGAGGCATCTCCCGGTGGTGCGTCTGGTGCACCCGCGACTCCGTCTCCGAAGCCTCCAGCGAATCAAGGGGCTGAAGGTGAGCCAGCACCCAAGGCTCTTGACGAGTTCGACTTCAGCATCAGTGATGAAGATTCACCTGTGAGAGCACAGAGAATGATCGATCGAAGCGTGAACAGGCTCAGCGATCTTCCTGTTGTTCTCAGCGAGGCAAGAAAAGCGAGGACAAGAAAGAAGGGTGAGTCTCAAGAGGATCACGCTTACTGGCTGCGATACAATGCCGGGCGTCGCAAAGCAGGAGGAAATCTTCGTGCCTCTGTTGATCACAAGGAGCTAGTTGGACACGATGCAGGCGATGAGAGAGACGCAATAACACACCCGTACGGTGAGAAGAAAGATCACTCTCCAAGTCTTCGGGATCTTACACCGGGCCTCGACGAGTCTATGAGAGACATTGATGAAGTGGTGAAAAAGTACACTTCAATTTCTACAAATGATTTGAACGCTACCTTGCGGTCACTTAAGGCTGGCCTACCTAAAAGAGAGGAGCAGGAGTAGATGTCCTCACGACAACACAACAAGAAAAGAAACACGGGAGTCATCTACGAGCTGCTGCTCAAAGGTGTCTCCGCTAGCCTCGTTGAAGGTGACAAAAAGCGGGCGCAGGCTTGTCTAGACGTCATCAGCAGGCACTTTCGTCAAGGAACAGAGCTCTACAAGGAGTTCCGTCTCTTTAACGCGCTTGCTAACTGCGAGATTAGCTCGTCTCCCGTTGCAGCAGTAATCATAACTGAGGCGAGAGATGCCGCAAGAAGAGCTAATCGTGGCCAGCTCGAGAAAGAGAAAGGGCATCTCATTTCTGAGATCAATAGAAGGTTAGGACAGGACTTTTATGACACGCATTTTGATCGATATCGTGACTATGCGACGATTCAAGTCCTCTTCAATTCCTGGCGATCACAAGAGTCTGAGATTGGATCGCTGTTCGAATACGAGAAAAAACTCGTTGAGTCAATGCTCCGCATGAAGCTTCCTGACAAGATTGAAGATGGCATGCAGAAGCAGAACGATGTGAACTCGCTCGTTGTCAGCATTATGACAGAAAAGCTGAACACTAAATTCGCAACTGTGATGACAGAGAAGCAGCGCCAGGTGATCAAAGAGTACATCTTCTCACCTCCCGGATCAGATCAGACAGCACTGCGAAAGACGATGAGTGAAATCAAGCTGCAAGCAATCAATGACCTTGAGGACTACGTCCTCAGGGAGAGTAATGAGTACAACACGTCGAGGTCAAGTGACATACGACGCTTACTTGAGTCACTAGACACTGAAGTGATTGATGATAGTGTCATCATCAAGTTCCTCACTGCTTCTAAGCTGAGTCAAGAGATAAGAGAGGGTGAGGCATGAGCGACAAGAGAATTCTCACTGAGTGGCTACCGTTTGAGTACACTCCCCTGCTTGTTGAGCAATCCCGCACTGAGAACTCCGGGAAGATCATCATGAAGGGCATCCTTCAGAAGGCCAATACTCTCAACCAGAATGGCCGAATCTACCCGCTGCCCATCCTCACTCGAGAGATTCAGAACTACCAGAAGTTTATTCGAGAGAACCGAGCGCTTGGTGAGTGTGATCATCCTGCAGCGTCAGTTGTTGAGCTCAAGAATGCATCTCACATCATTCGATCTGCCAGAATGGACAACGGTGTTGTCTACGGTTCAGTAGAGCTTCTGAATACACCCTCCGGCAAGATACTCCAGAGCCTCGTTGAGTCTGGTGTCACACTGGGAATCTCATCACGAGGTGTAGGCTCTACAAGAAAGCAGGGTGAGCATGATGTTGTTCAAGAAGACTTTCAGCTCATCTGCTTTGACTTTGTCAGTGAGCCCTCTACACCGGGCGCGTTCATGATGCGAGAAGGTAAGATCATGGAAGCAGATCTCAAGCGCGTCTTTAATAGGTCAGATCGCGTCAACAGGATCTTTAACGATATCCTCAGCTGGGAAAACAAATGACACGTGAAGATCTTAAGTCACTGATTCGTGAATGCCTTGTCGAGATCATTACAGAGGGATCGAAGCCTTCTGTGCCATCAAGGATGTCACTTCCTACCCAGCCAAGTCTTAGAGAGAACACTTCTAGACTCTCGTCGCAAGAAATTCCTCGTCGCAAAACTGTGGGTGGCATGAGCCTCGATCGTCCTGCAGTGCCCAGGCAAGACTTGTCAGAACAGAGATCAAACAACGCTGTGAAGATTCTCACTTCTGATCCTGTTCTGTCCTCCATCTTTGCAGACACAGCTGCTACGACCCTTAAAGAGCAATCGACAGCAGAAAAGATGAGGCCTGGGACATCAGCTGATCCCATCTCGCTAGCCACAGCAGACAAAGAAGTTCATGAGCTATTCGGTGAATCAGCTCATAATTGGGCATCAATTGCTTTTGGTGGGACTCCATCGCGCTAAGATCAAAATTGACGATATTTACGACTGGAGGCTTATTCCATGTCAAACGTCGTTAATCTCACAGCCAACACCCTGCGTCGAATCATCTCTGAAGAACGTGCGAAACTTGTTCTTGAGGCGAAAGCCAAGAAGGCCAAGAAGAACAGTGACCCTGCTGTCTCAAAACACCAAGGTCCTCCTGCTGCTCCTAAAGTGGGCGGCAAGATGGGCAAGAAGACAAAGCCGACCAACAACTCCAAGGCTACAAAGGCTATGAGCCTTGACGAGCGTGAGGTCGATGCAGACGAGATGGCGCATACGCTCGCCAAGAAGGTTGAATATCTCAAGGAGATGAAGCTGATGGAGCAACGTCTTCGCAGCAAGCTTCGTCTAGTTCTCGAGAAGAAGAACGGAATCGAGCAGGATATCGTGGATCTTCTCTGATCACGATAGGTAAAGCAGAGGAGTGTAAGATATGCCAACACATAAGCAGGCGACAGTTGTGGCCTTTGGGCCACCAGGAACTGGCGGTCTTGGACACAGAACAGATGCGAATCTGAAGGCTGCGTTCAAATACTCTCCTCTGTACACCGAGTACACAGAGGTTGCTGTGACCAATGCGGGCATCTCAGCTCTAAATGGTAACGGCGGTGCAGGCGACTCCATTCCCAATATTGGAGTCACAGATGGCACCATCAATGATGGTGGTCACACATTTGGGTCGTACAGTCTGAACTACGACAATGCGGGTGGCGCACCCAATCAGGACGAGGTCGTTGTGGGTGGAGGTGGTCTTCCCGCCTCGGGATTCATTCCCAACCTTTCATCGACTGTTCCAGGCGACATCTCGCCCACGCAGCAGCCCGTCTACGCAGGAACCCTGCCAGCTGCAGGTGTCGAGTACGGAGTTGGCCTGGGAGGTCTTGCGAAGCCCGCAGATACGACTCCCAATGTCGCTTCCCAGACAATCGGGTCCTACATCAAGGGCAGATCTTATGCAGGATCTGGCGGCTGATGCTGCTTAGAGAATCCTTTGCAGGTGCTCTTCCGCCAATGGACGCAGGTCCTGGCGGAAACGCTGGAAAGCCTCGAGGCAGTGGAATTGAATGGAAGACCCAGAACGAATGGCCTTATGCATCTCCCATAGCTGATTTGGGCGATGACGATGATAACGGGGACGATTCTGCCAGATCTAGAAGGTTGACCGCAAGGTTTACTACCAAGGTGGGTTTAGTTGTTCCCAGACGCGACATGGGTGGGCAGAGAGTTGATGTGGGAAGCTATGTGGGTGGTCAATCTGGCACCTTCAACGCGCTTGAAGAGTGGGGCGGTGTAGGCGTTACGCCTACATCATCTGTCGGCTTCATGCCGAACAGCATTGTGCCACTTGTTCATTTCAACAGGATGACCAACAGGTCGCAGGATCCAAATGATCCTGCACAAATTCCCAACATTACTTCTGGGCCAGGTGTCAAGCATAGAACGGGCACAATCTACGGAACTAGTCACCCTTCGTTTCTTGCAGGAGATGATCAACAATCATTTATTCCAGGCAGGGGTGACATTCTTCCTGACAGAGATGAAAGAGGTCTCATCAAAGCTCTTCGTAGATTTCATGATCTTCATGACAAGAAGTACGGAAAAGCCAGTTCTAAACTCCCAGTTATTGTTGGCGAGTGGAAGTAGCGTGAAAATAACAAAAATGGCTATATTTACGAGTCGAGGCATTGATTGATGACTAGCAGCCTGTTTCAAGAGGCACTTGCTGATGCTAAGCAGCTCAAAGAAGTTGCAGAGCAGAACGCAAAGAATGCGATCATCGATGCAGTCACACCAAAGATTAGAAAGTTCATTGAGGAGCAGCTTCTAGAGGGCACTTCTAACGCTACTGACGCTACTGACGAAGAAACAGATCTGATGCCCGGTG
>Ga0114966_10001584_pt1 | contig 20875 bp, 13 predicted proteins | sample M_130207_XF_Meta_FD_87029 | JGI IMG/M metagenome (GOLD analysis project Ga0114966, IMG submission 87029) | Freshwater microbial communities from Lake Montjoie, Canada to study carbon cycling - M_130207_XF_MetaG | ecosystem: Environmental > Aquatic > Freshwater > Lake | place: Lake Montjoie... | reverse complement strand
TGGAGAGAGGAGATGGAGAGAGGGAGTTTGTGGGGAGAATTGGGTTGAAATCGGCGGAGTGGAGGAGGTGGTTGGGGAGGGACAATGGTGGTTGTCGGTAGAGCAATTTTTTGGTCGGTTTTTGTTGATTTCGGGAGATTTAGCCGCCGGTTAAAAGAGCAGGGGACGAGCTGCGGGCCCTAGCTTGCGCCCTCTCCACCCACACGACTAGAATTGACGACTAGAATTCAGATGCAAGATTCTAGGGCGGGCGTTACGATCGGTTGATTGATTCAACTGTTTTTTTATGTTCTGCATGCGCTGGCGTTTCTGGGGTCGTAACAAGGTGATCCGATGGGTCGGATGTTTTCTATTGCTTTGGCTTGGTGTTGCAACGGTGAATGCCGAGTCAGCAGGGCACCAAACCAATGACATCGAGGGATGGCGGGTGTTGGTCAATGTGCAACTCCTGAATAAAGAATCCGAAGCTACGGCGACCGCGCTCAGACTGCTCCGTCAGCAGCTCCAAGAGATTATTCGAGTCATCCCTGGCCGAGCACTAGCGAAGTTGAGAAAGGTAACTCTGTGGTTTTCGCCAGAATATCCACAAGTCAAACCTCGAGCGGAGTATCATCCGGGTGCAGAATGGTTACGTGAAAATGGACGTGATGTGAGGATGGTTAAAGGGGTTGAATTTACGGATATCAAGAATTTTGAAGCTGAGACGAAACGAATGCCGAATTTTACCTTGCACGAATTAGCGCACGCCTATCACGACACCGTGCTGAGGCAAGGGTTTGAGAATCAGGAGATCAAGACTGCTTTTATGAAGGCAAAAACGAGCGGTACCTACGACCGAGTCGATCGCTGGAACGGGACGGGACGTGCGAACACGATGGAGCGTGCTTACGCGTTGACCAATCCGATGGAATATTTCGCAGAGTCAACGGAAGCTTTTTTTTCGCGCAACGATTTTTTTCCGTTCAATCGTTCAGAATTACATTCACATGATCCAACGATGGAAGTGCTGCTCGAACGATTGTGGAGAGAGGATTAGTTAACGGAGTGTTTTGGGTTGGTAGATGACGTGAGGATGCACCGCATTATTTTAACAGTGATGTCTTCACCGCCGGATGTCCGGTGTTGGTGGGTGTGCTTATTTCTCCTCCTTACCCTCGATGTGCGTGGGGCCACGAATTCAGCATGGTTCAACCGAGTTTGGCAAACTGACGAAGGTTTGCCGGATAATGCGGTGGTCGGGATCGCACAGACGCCAGATGGTTTCCTGCGCGTGGCGACTCAGGGTGGCTTGGTGAGGTTTGATGGCAACCAATTCCGAGGGTTTGTTCCAATTACGGAAGTTGGTGCGTTGAGCGGGTTGTTGCATGGGTTGACTGTGGATCGGCGGGGGCGTTTATGGGTCGTTAAGGATCGTGGGATTTTAGCCTGTGTTGAGAACGGTCGAACTACTTCTCATACGCTGCGTCGAAGCTCGGCCAATGCTCGCGCAGTGACACCGGTTGAGGACGCAGACGGTACGTTATGGGCGGCTTATCCAGCGGATGGCAGTCGTATTATCGCGCTTCGAGATGGAAACATCAGGTACTATGGGACACAAGACGGGTTGCCTCCAGGAGCTGCCATTCAATTGGTTTGTGACAAACTTGGGCAGTTGTGGTTTGCAACGGGCGGCCAGTTGGGAGTTTTTCGAGATGGCAGGTTTGTGGTGTTGGGATCGATCTCCGGCGTGCAATGCATTGTGGCGGCAGCGTCCGGTGGGGTCTGGATCTGTGCAGGATCGCGGATATTGAAATGTAGCGAGAGCGGTTTGGTGTTACCATTCGCCGATTTGCGTACATCACGCACATCGATCAATTTCACAGTGGGGCTTGAGGATCGGTCCGGTAACCTTTGGCTGGGTACAAGTGGGCAAGGATTATTTCGCTTGGAGGATAAATTATTCATCGCCTCTCCGGTATCTCACCGAGAAATACTCAGTTTGGCAGAAGATCGAGACGGCAACATTTGGGTAGGAACTCGGGGTGGGGGATTGAATCGGTTATCTCCAAAAGTTGTTGAGCTTGAGGAGATTGTTTCAGGGCCACCATTCGAGGCCGTGCGATCGGTTTGTCAGGATAGGGACGGCATGCTTTGGGCCGTTGCGCGTAGTGGCGTGGTTGCTCGAAGATTAGAGAGCGGTTGGAGCGTGTTAGGGGCCACCAACGGATGGAATATCCAGGATTCGATGTCGGTTTCACCGGATCCAAACGGGGGCGTTTGGATTGGAACCCATTATGATGGGCTGTTTTTGTGGCGTGATCGCGTGGTCACTTCTTATACGGCGCAAACCGGTCTGGCGGGAAATTTTGCTCGGTCGCTTTTCACCAGTCCCAAGGGCGATCTTTGGGTCGGAACCGCTTCTGCGGACGGTTTACACCGGCTAAGCAAGGGTGAGTTGAAGCGGTTTGATCTACCCGATGGCAGCGGATTAGTTCGTGCAATGACGATGGATGCTGAGGGCACGCTTTGGGTGGGTACCGCGGCGGGTAATTTATTACGAGTGACTGGTGATGTGATTACTGAGGAGACGTCGCGCTCACTACCTCGGTTGGCAACCATTCGATGCCTTTCCATGGGCTCGGATCAGAGTTTATGGATTGGGTATGGGGGTAGCGGCGTGGGTCGATTGAAGGACGGGCAATTCACGCAATTTCTCGAGGAACAAGGAATCAATGATGATTACATTTCGCAAATAAGTCACGATGCTGCTGGGCGATTATGGTTTGCTGGAAACAAGGGTGTTTTTTACGTCGATGACCAAGATTTTAGGGATCAGATTGCGGGACGAGTTTCTCGGGTGCGTCCAGTAAGCTTTGGAAGGGAAGAAGGATTGCCTGGACTGCAAGCGAGCCGTGAAGCGTGGCCGGGGGTTGTGCGTGCGAATGATGGGCGGCTATGGATTTGTATGCAAACGGGTTTAGCCGTTGCGCAACCTGCGGTATTGCGAGCCCACCCCACCCCACCCGCTGTGACGATTGAAAGTGTTGCAGTGGATGGTCATTTAGTTGCGAACTATGACGCTCAGACGGTTGGGTATGGAACCGCTAATCCAGGAAAGCAGGTTGTCTATATCGGAGGAACCGAACGTCCACAGCTCACTGTAGCGGCTGGTCGTAGCCAGATCGCTATTGAGTTTACGGCACTCAGTTTCGCTTCTCCTCGCAATGTTGCGTTTCGGTATAAACTCGAAGGATTGGAGGATGAATGGGTCGAGGCAGGACAACGCCGAGTTGCGAATTACAGCCGTCCTCCACCGGGGAAATATCAATTTAAAGTCATCGCCTCAGACCAAGGCGGAAACTGGAGTCAGTCGAGTGCGGATCTACATATCAGGGTTCTTCCTCAGATTTGGCAGACATGGTGGTTTCAGGTTTTGGTCACGGTCATTCTCGTGGGATTAGTGGGTGGGATTGTTCGTTATTTGGAAGCTGAAAAAATGAGGATGAGAATCCAACTTACTGAACGAAAAGGTGCGATTGAACGAGAGCGATCTCGCATTGCCAAAGATGTTCATGACGATCTCGGGGCTAGTCTCACGGAGATCACTCTCCTTAGCGAGTTGGCTCAGGGCTTCGATAGTTCGTCGGAACAATTACAAACCGACATGCGAAAAATTGCTGCACGAACAAGAAATCTCACGCGTGCGTTGGATGCAACTGTGTGGGCTGTGAATCCTCGAAATGACACATTGGAAAGTCTCGCCAGTTACACATGCACCCATGCCGAGGATTTTTTGAAGTCGGCTGGAATCCGTTGTCGGCTGGAGGTGCCTGATCACCTACCACACCAAGTTCTCACAGCCGCTTTACGCCATAACGTGTTTCTCATCGTCAAGGAAGCACTGCACAATATCGTCAAACATGCGTATGCCACCGAAGTGTTGCTTCGCCTCTCTGTGTTCGCCGACGGGATGTTGATCGAGATCGAAGACAATGGAAAAGGGTTTGCGACGGTTCAGGAGCCAACGGAGATAAAAAGCGTGAGTAAACGTCATGGGGACGGTTTGTTAAACATGCGCAAACGTGCTGAGGACATTGGAGCTAGATTTGAAATTGATCAGCGAGCCTCCAGCGGGACTCGAATTCAGTTGGAGATGCGTTTCGATGCCGCTTGATTTCATCCGCCAGCCAACGAGCCTGAGTTTTGGGTCACTCATTTGAACGACTGGCATCCTCGCACTAGGTTTGGGTTAATGCTACAAAAATAAAATGAGTATCATCGTGGCCATTGTGGAGGATGATGCAGGGATACGAGAAGCACTGGCTCGCATCCTGACTCGTGCCCCTGGTTTTCAATGCTTGGGATGCTATGCGACCGCGGAGGAGGCACTCATCGAATTAGGTTCTGTGAAACCGCATGTGGTCTTGATGGATATCAATCTGCCGGGCATGAGCGGCGTGGAATGCGTTCGCGCGTTGAAGGCAAATCCGGAATCTCCCCACATCGTTATGTTGACGGTGTACGAGGATTCCGAGCAGATTTTTGAGTCTCTCGCCGCAGGTGCCGCAGGATACCTTTTAAAAAGAACTCCCCCTTCGGAATTACTGGAGGCGATTCGGGATGTGCACTCGGGCGGTGCCCCGATGAGCAGCCAGATCGCACGCAAAGTGGTGCAATCGTTTCGCGCAACATTGCCTCTCAATAAACTCACTCAACTTTCACCGCGTGAGCAGGAGATATTGAGATCCTTAGCTCAGGGCTTTTTGATCAAGGAGATTGCCGAGCAGCTCGGGATCGGATTCGACACAGTTCGCACGCATATCAGGCGCATTTACGAGAAATTACAGGTCCATTCTCGCGCCCAAGCGGTTGCAAAATTTGTTCAACCAGATCAATTGTTAAGACGAGAGAAAGGAGGTTAAAATGATGAGGATTCGCATTTTCTCAGTGATGATATTTTTGTGGATGTGCCTAGTTCTGGGACGTCTTGTGCATGCGGAAACGAAGCTTCCTGCTCCGCCCAATATTATTTACATCCTCGCCGACGACATGGGCCTCGGGGATATCTCGTGCTTAAATTCTAACAGTGCTTGGAAAACCCCACACCTCGATCAACTCGCTCGAGAAGGTAGGATTTTTACTGATGCCCATTCGGCCTCGGGTGTCTGTACTCCAAGCCGGTATGCCTTACTGACAGGCCGTTACTCGTGGCGTGGTGCGATGAAGTCGAGTGTTTTACACGGTTATGATCCCTCGCTGATTGAGAAGGGGAGACTCACCGTGCCTGCGTTGCTGCGCTCGCACGGATACGCCACCGCGATGGTAGGTAAATGGCACCTCGGTCTTGATTGGGTCCGAGCCGGTTCCAAATTGGAAGATGTCGATTACACCAAACCCTTCCAAGGTGGCCCCGTTGCGCGTGGGTTTGACACGTTTTTTGGCATTAGTGCCTCCCTCGACATGCCTCCCTACGTTTATCTCGAAAATGATCGTGCTCGCAGTGTTCCCACGGAACGGGTGGCAGACAGTCCCAAGCCAAAAATGTGGCGTGCTGGCCCCATCGCTCCCGATTTTAAACATCAAGAAGTGCAGCCTCTCCTGTTTCAAAAGTCTCGAGAGTTTTTAACCACGCGGTCACAGGCGAAGGATGGAAAACCTTTTTTCCTCTACCTTGCGTTAGCGTCACCTCACACGCCTATCGTTCCGACAAAGGGATTCGAAGGCAAAACACGGACCACACCTTACGGGGATTTTATCGCAGAATTAGACGGAGAGATAGGGGTTCTGCTGGCCGATCTTGATCGGCTTGATTTCGCTAAAAACACCCTCGTTATTTTCACGGCGGATAACGGGTTTGCTCCCGCCGCAAATCTTGAGGAACTTCGAAAGCTCAATCACGAACCTAGCCTGATTTACCGTGGCCATAAGGCTGATCTTTTTGAGGGTGGCCATCGTGTCCCGTTTATTGCGCGGTGGCCTGGAACCATTCCGGCTGGGACGCGTTGTAATGAAACAATCGGGCATCTGGATCTAATCGCGACGTGTGCGGAGATTCTAGGAGTTCGACTACCGGACGCGGCGGGGGAGGACAGCGTTAGCATTTTGTCGGTTCTGCGGGGCGGAGATTCTCTGTCGCCCCAACGCTCGGCCCTCGTGCACCATTCCAACAACGGATCTTTTGCGCTACGTCAGGGCAGGTGGAAGCTGTTCTTGGTGCCGGATTCCGGTGGTTGGAGTTCTCCAAAACCCGGCCAAGCTGCTGGTCTGCCTAGGTTTCAACTTTACGACCTGACGGCGGATCCCTCGGAGAAACGAAACTTGCAGGCTGAGCACCCTCAGCGCGTGCAGCAAATGGGACTGTTGTTGCGTGAGTTGATCGAGAAGGGACGAACGACGGCAGGTTCACCGCAAGGCACGGAACTCACCGTACCGTGGCCGCAAGTTGGTTGGATGAAAGAGTTTGTTCAGTGACGAATGCCCTATAAATTGTTCCTTACTTGAGTTCCTCAAAAGCCAGACCATGCAAGGATTGTCACTCATTCAGCCTACATGACTGGCAGTGGAGTTTTGAAGTAGATTCAAGTTGAATACCAGTTGAGCGTCGCGTCGATGCTATCCACGTCCGTGTTTAGTAAATGTGTAAAATATGAAAAAACTGTACTTAACCTGTATAGCCACGTTGCTTCTGAGGTTGGCTCCCAGTGTCCAAGCTGAATCGATCCTTTGGGTGAGTGATAATGGCCTCAAGGGGACCGAGGTGGGTTCTGATGGCGTTACTCGAGGCGCATTTTATCCCGCAGCATCAACGAGTGGGACTCCATTTGTGGATCAAGGATTCGTGGATCTCTTGATCGCGGCTGGACATACCGTCAGCCGGTTCAACCCGAATTCGACCACCATGTCCATTGATGATGTTCCAATGATCAACAGTTACGACCTCATCATCGCGGGTTCGGCCCTCAATAGCGGACCCTTCAACCTAAATTCCCGTGGCGCGAAGTGGAATACATTGATCACAAAGCCAATGATTTATACGAAATCGACATTGGTGAGGAGAGATCGCACCGGGTTTTTATTGGATAACAAGGAGTATGATTGCGCGGCTGATGCGAGTACGACAGCAAGTGGGAAGCTGACGTTGGTGAGTCCGACACACCCAATTTTTCAAAGGATCGCACACAGCACTGTGGGAACCGATGAGGTGATGAACAATCACAGTTTTGTGCGAGTCTCGCTGCCGTTGAACAACCGTGGAGTTTCTGTGCAGTTTTTTAAATTGAGCATCGACGGTGTGGAGCAAGCCATCGCGAACGGTGTCGAATCGGGCGGTAAGATTTTAGCCACGATCGCCTTCAATCCGCTCGACCCCGGCGTCAATATTCCAACAGGCCAAACTCCCGCAGTGAACGGGAGTTATGTAGCGGCAGGATACGCCATCGTAGAATGGCCAGCGCGATCGGTCGTGCGAACCACTCAAGTTACTGACTTGAGCGAACAAATTGCGGGCTACCGGCTGTTGTTTGCCTGTGGCACTCGTGATGCTGCAGGGTCCGTGGCTGCCGCCCCGAATCCTCAAGTGGGCGCATTGGATTTGACCTTGGACGGTCAGCAGATGTTTCTTAACGCGGTAAAACATGCTGCGGCACAAGTGTCAGCGAACACTTGGAATAATAGTTCACTCGATTTTCTTTGGAATGGAACGAGCGTGAACTGGAGTTCACCAACGGTTTGGGTTGAGAATGATGACGCGCTATTTGGAGAAACTGGTGTGGGCACCGTTCTACTGGGTGGGGCGGTCACGGCTCACAATGTCACCTTCAACGCGGGAGGGTATTCTGTTCAAGGGGGAGGAAACACGCTGACCCTAGCTGGCTCAACGCCTACCATTACTGCGAATGCGAATGCTTCGATCGCGACGAGCCTAGGGGGTGTTGATGGGCTGACCGTGCGTGGTAATGGCGCATTGACGCTGGAAGGGGATGTTTTATCGAGCACGGCAAATACCTACGTAGGTGGTACTTTTGTGCGAAGTGGAACCTTGGTTCTGCGGGCCGTTGGAGTGAGCATCTCAGGAACGGCGTATGCGGTTGATAACATTGAAGCCATCGACACGGGTGCGACCGTCCAAATCGGAACTTTTAACAATGGAACCACGAACAGTCGGCCCGCAGATGGACAAATATTGCGGACGAGCACCAGTGGTCGCCTGAATCTAACGGGTGGCACATTCGACAATAACGGCGATGACAACGGCTTACAATATCCACCGCCAGAAGGAACCGGTACCATCGTCAACAGCTCACCTTATAAACGAGCGGTATTGAAGCTCCAGAGATCGGATAGCGGGACATTCGTATTCAACGGCCAAATCAAAGATGGAGGCGTCAACGTGACCACCTCGCAAGGGGTCGCCTATCAGCAGAATGTTGATATGAATGGTGGCAATTACACCATGATCTTGGGCGGCTCGAATTCGTTTTCGGGATTCATTCGCCTCAGTAGTTCGGGTAATACGATCATCCTGACCAACAACGGCACACTAGGATATCCGACTTCGATCAACTGCCCAGGGCGTCAGATTCTGATGAATAGCGGCAAGATTGATCTCAACGGCACAAGCCAGAAAGTGGGTTATGTTTACACTGGAAACGATGCAAATTCGGCGATTGTCAACAGTGCTCCCGGAACAGTCTCGACGCTGATTGTGTGTTTTAACACAACGAATCTTGTTTCCTACAAAGGTCCCGCGACCCCTCAGGGAATTCGCTCAGCATTGTTGGATGATCCCACCACTGGAGGCACGCTCGCACTGACCAAGGAGGGAGTCGCAATCCAACCGATCGGTCACTACGCCGGCGATGGTACTGCTGCGGACAACAATTATCATGGCGACACCACGGTCAACGACGGGATACTTCAGGTTCTGTCGTCGGGAGGCATCAGCGCGAACAGTGCCTATCGTTTAAACACCACTCGGGGAAAGTTACAGTTGGACTATGCCGGTACGGCAATTGCAAAGGCGCTCTTTATCAACGGGGTGGAAATGCCTAACGGAACCTACGGTGCTGAAACAACTCCGATCACAGGTGTCGGTTTCATCCAAGTCACAGGCTCGAGCCGGAAGCCCGTGATTAATTCAACTCTGTCGGGTAGTAGCCTGACTTTAAGTTGGGAGGGAAGCGTGGGAGGCTTTAAGCTCCAATCCAAAACCAACTCTTTGACTGGACCTTGGTTTGATTATCTCGGTGGCCTCACCAATCCGATCAAAATAGATGTCGATCAATCTCAAGACGCCGTTTACTTCCGGTTAGCACCTGCGCCTTGATCACAGTTTAGCAAGTCAAAGGGGAGTGTCGTAATCTGACACTCCCCTTTTTTATTGCGAGCCTTTTTGAGCAACTCACCTAGCAGGAGGGGCTGAAGTTTGCTATGACTGTTAATACATGGCATTGGATCGAGAACAGTTGCGTTCGAAGCTCGAAACCCTTGCGAGTCAGGGTGTCCGAATCGGAACGTCTTCGTGGAAACATCAAGGTTGGCTCGACCAAATTTACACCCCTGAGCGTTACCACTGGCGAGGCAAAGTCGCGAACACTCGTTTTGAACAAAATTGCCTCAAGGGGACTTCCAGCCCTATAACTAAGTCAAAGAGGTTAATGAGGAAGCAAGAAAGGCAGGTGCAGCCCTCATTCGGGAGGGGATGAAGGTCCCACGGAAAACGTTCGTTTTCATTAATAACCGACTGGAGGGTAATGCCCTTTCCACAATCGATGCGATGACGGGTTTAGCGAGAGACGCTGTTTCGTAACTTGACTCGGGAGGCTTGGACTTTTGCTAGGTTTGGTGGCACCTTTGTTTTATGCGATGTTGTCGGCTTATTCTAGGTTTGTGGGTGCTGAGCTTGCTCTGCGTTACCCAGTCGCGAGCTCAAACTAGTGAAGCCTCGGCATTTTCGGTAGCAAGCAAGGCGTTTCAGGATCGTTTTTATGAGCGATCTGACAAGGAGCTTGGGGAGTTTCTTGTGCGTTATGCGAATTCAACACATGCACCGGAAGCTCAACTACTTCAGGCGCAAGCTCGCCATCAACTGCGGCTTTTTGATGCTGCCTTCGATCTGTTAAACCGAGGTCTCCCGAAGGCGGGTTCTTGGGCTGATCAATATCTTTTATGGATGGGGGAGATACAGATGGCGCGGGGTGACTATGAAGGAGCAGCGGCGAATTACGGACGTTTGTGCCGAGATTATCCATTGTCACCGTTGCGTCTGGGTGCCAGTTACAGTCAGGCTTTGGCTCAATATCGAAAGAATGATCTCCCAGCGGCGATGGATTTACTGCGCAACTCCCAAGGTGAATTCCAACGGATTAGCCAAGGTCTGACGAACGACACCGTGGCGATGGGGTATTTGCTCCTTGGGAGAATCGCGGTGACTCAGAACGACCCGCAGCAAGCTCAAAAAGGTCTTCAGCCTCTGTCCACTTGGAAGCTCTCAGCCAACCTTGATTGGGAACGGTATGACTTACTGGCGCGTGCGGAACTTGCAGCAGGTCAGGCTTCGAGTGCGTTGCCGTTCACAACGAACGCATTGAGTGCTGCGGAGTCGAGTCAATCCCCAACCATGAAGGCGGACACCCTCGCGTTGCGTGGTGAAATTTTTCGTCGGCTCGGAAGATTAAATGAGGCGTTGGCGACTTACGATTCAGTGGCGCAGTCTACGAATATGCCAGCCAAACAGCAGCGCCAAGCCGCGTTGCAAGGTGCTGAATTGCTGCTCTCGCAAGGCAAGAGTGCAGAGGCGGTCGCACGAATTGAGGGGTTTCTCGCTACCCGTCCGCAGGAGGAAGGTGCAGACCTGCTGCATCTGAAGTCGGGAGAGTTGCAGTTGGATGCTTGGCGCATCGGATCCGACAAGACTCAATCGGCACTCTTGACGAAGGCTCGCGCACATTTCGATGCGATACTCCAACAGATGACCAATAGCACACTGATCGGCAAAGCGTTCTTGGGTAAAGGCTGGACCTATTGGGAGGATTCTGGACTCCCGCTCGTCAGTCGAATGTCGGAGGCCCAGAAGGCATTTCAATCTGCGGCCGAACGGTTAATCAGATCCGAGGATCAAGCATTGGCTCGGTATAAAGTGGCGGATACTTTGTTTCAGCAGGCGCAATTTGCTTCCGCAGTGACCAACTACCAACAAGTCATCAACCAGTTCGGGGATCTACCTGGGGCCCGTTCCAACCTTTTAGCCCAAGCCGGTCACCAAATTGTAAGGAGCTTGATCGTTCTAGGTGACATAGATCAAGCCCGGGTCACGATGGAGGTCCTAGTAAAAAACCATCCAAAAAGTTTGCAAAGTGACGAAGCCTGGTTGGCAGTAGCTCAACAAATGCTGGAGACGGAAGCCTTCGCAGAGGGACGTCAACTGCTGGACAAATTCATTATCAACAGGCCAGAATCGCCGCTTCGGACATTGGCTGAACTCAGTCGCGCCCGTTCTCTCGCTTTCGATAATCGCTGGGCTGAAGGTGCGGTCGAACTTGGAAAATGGGCGCTCGCACACACTAACCATCCTGCCTTGGGGGATGCTCAATTCGACCGAGCTTGGATGACTTTTCGAGGTGGGGATGAAACGAATTCCTTTCAGATGTTTACCAATTTCCTCGGCAAATATCCGATGCATTCCCTCGCGCCGATGGCACAAAACTGGGTGGCAGATTTTTATTACAATCGGGAACAATGGGGGGCGGCAGAGCAGAATTATCAGCGAGTTTTTCAAACAACCAACGAGATAGCCAACGGTCTAGGTTATCAAGCGAGGTTGATGGCCGCACGCACCGCGATCCTTCGGCAAGGCTATAGTGATGCACGCGGCTACCTCACGAACCTATTAGGCGATGCCAACTGCCCGACCAACCTAGCCCCCGAAGCTTGGTTCATGCTGGGAGATGTCATCATCGAGCAACGTATTGTTAATTCCACCAACTCCCTTAACAATTACATTGAGGCATTGAATGCGTTTGCGATGATCACCAAACAGTATGCTGGACACCGACTTGAGCCGATTGCTTACGGCAAGAGTGGGGACTGTTATTTCCAGTTAGCTTCCCAGTTTCCTGAGTATTACAGCAAGGCCACGAATGCTTATGTGAAGGTATTAGAGTTTTCGACGGCTCCAGTGGCGGCAAGAAACCAAGCGGAGTTTGGTTTAGCCCTCGTCCTTGAAAAGCTCTCGGAAACAAGTAATGCCACCCTTCGGACGGCGTTACTCAAAGCTTCGCTCGACCGACTTTTAAATATCGTCTACGCGAAAGATTCTGAGGGTCATGCTTCGGATCCTTACTGGATGAAACGGGCCGGTCTGGCCGCAGGCAGAATCTCTGAATTACTCAATAACAAGGCAGCCACAACGGCACTTTACCAACGTCTGAGCGAGGATTTACCTAGCCTGAGAGCCACGTGGGAGTCAAAAATCCGTAGCGTTGAAGCGTCCGGCAAGAATTAACCCACAACATTTTGTGCCACTTTTAATCATGGATTTGTGGAGGTCTATTTGTTCGCCGCGACACCTGAAAATGGACGCTTTCGCAGGGAGAATTAGCGGACTCAAAATATTTCCCGAAATATCCTTGCCACTTTGCTGGGGGGATCCTATATTCCACGCTCTTTTTAAGAACTGAGTTATGCGACGTCCAAAAGGAAACAGAACACGGAAAGCCGTAGCCAAGCGATTCAAAATCACCGCTTCAGGCAAAGTAATGCGCTCACGCGCAGGTAAACGGCATTTGCTTGCCACAAAGAGTGCGAAACGCCGTCGTTCGCTCGGATCATCCAAAGAGGTGGATCCTACCGATAAGTACCGGATCACCCAGAGCTTACCCTTCAGTCATTAATTTTAACTAACTTTCGACCATGCGCGCAACAAACGGTCCAGCCTCTCGTAAACGACGTATTCGTACAATCAAAGCCGCCAAGGGCTTTCGGATGCGCCGTTCTAAACTCTATCGTTACGCGGCCGATGCTCTCGACCACGGACGCCAATATGCTTTCCGCGACCGCAAGGTCAAGAAACGCACATTCCGCGCGCTGTGGCAGGTTCGCATCAACGCCGCTACCCGTGCCGCTGGAATGACTTACAGCCGGTTCATGGAAGGTCTGAAGGCCGCTCAAGTGGGTCTGGATCGCAAGGTTCTGTCTGACTTGGCTGCCACTGATTCGGTCGCCTTCGCGGAACTGATTGCCATCGCAAGAAAAGCCTTGGAAGGCAAGACCGCGCAAGCCACGGTTGCGGCGGCCTAAGCAGAGGTCTCAGGTTAAACTTTCAATCCACGAGCGACCAAGGCATCCTTGGTCGCTCGTTTTTTTTCAATTATGTCTTTCCTTGATCAGATTGAACCGTTGCAGCAGCAGGCCGTTCAGGATTTCAACCAAGCAAGTGATCTTACTTCCTTGGATCAAGTCCGAATCCAATACCTAGGTGCCAGCGGTAAATTCACAGCATTGCTCAAGCAGTTGAGCACATTGACCAAGGAGGAGAAACCGGCGGCAGGCAAGTTGGTAAATCTTGCTAAAGGCGAGTTGGAGGCCGCGCTGGCTAGTCGGCGAAGTGTGCTTGAGCTTCAGGCGGCCCTTCCGAAAAATCCGACCGACTTTACATTACCGGGTCGCCGGCATTCACTCGGCAAACTACATCCACTCACTCAAGTGACGGATGACATTGTTCGTTGTTTTCGCAAGCTTGGGTTCGTCGTCGCCGATGGTCCCGAGATCGAAGATGATTACCACTGTTTTGATGCTTTAAACACACCTGCCGATCATCCCGCCCGGGATGCTCAGGATACGTTCCACCTGACCGGTCCAAGCAAACATTTGCTCCGCACGCATACCTCGTCGGTGCAGATTCGCGTGATGGAAAAACAGGCACCTCCGATTCGTATCATTGTGCCGGGGCGAGTTTATCGGCGGGACAATGCTGATGCGACGCATAACCCCACCTTCCATCAGATTGAAGGCCTTTATGTGGATAAAAACGTGACGATGAGCGATCTCAAGGGGACGGTCGAATTCGTGTTCAAGCAACTTCTAGGCGACGAGGTAAAATTGCGGTTTCGCCCGCACTATTTTTCCTACACGGAGCCGAGTATGGAAATTGATTTTTCAAGTCCGCTTGTTAAAAAAATGGGGAAGGATTGGTTGGAAATTGCGGGCTGCGGAATGGTTCATCCGCAAGTGTTTAAAACTGTGGGGTATGATCCTGAAGTTTGGAGTGGTTGGGCCTTCGGGTTTGGTATCGAACGAATCGCTATGATCCGCTACGGCATTACAGACATTCGATTATTCTATCAGAATGACGTGCGGTTTTTAGCACAGTTTTAAGGGCACGCTATTGATTGATTCTGATTAAAACCGACTGCAAAAGTTTCTCATGAAAGTCACACTGAATTGGCTCCGGCAATACGTCGATTTCCCTTGGTCACCGGAAGAACTTTCCGAACGATTAACGATGCTTGGCATCGAAGTCGAAGGCATGAAGGAACTGGGGGGCGAGTTTAAAGGCGTGGTGGTTGCGCAAGTGATCACCCGCGAAAAACATCCCAACGCTGATAAACTTTCGTTGTGCCGTGTCAACGATGGCACTGGTGAGCGTCAGATTGTCTGTGGTGCACAGAATTTCGCGGCGGGCGACAAAGTGCCACTCATCCTGCCGGGAGCCTCTCTGCCCGCAAAGCCCGGCGAAACATCGTTCACGATCAAAGTCGGAAAAATTCGAGGCATCGAATCTCAAGGGATGATGTGTTCGCCGCAGGAACTTGGCCTTCCGGATCAGATCGATGGTTTACTGATTTTGCCAACCGATGCTCAGGTGGGCCAGCCGTTTGCTGCCCATCTTGGTCGGAGTGACAGCGACGTCATCTATGATCTCGAGATCACACCGAATCGTCCTGACCTGAACAGTGTCATCGGGATTGCTCGTGAGATCAGTGCGTTAACGGGGCATCCGCTCCGTCTTCCTGTCGTCCCTCCATTGGTTTCCGACGGTGAAATTTCCAAGCAATTGACTGTGCGGGTGGAGGATTCTGCGCTTTGTCCGCGCTACACGGCCCGTCTGATTCGGGGGATTAAGATCGGCCCTAGTCCCGTTTGGTTAAAGTCAATATTGGAGAAGGTTGGCATCCGGAGTATTAACAACGTTGTTGATATTACAAACTTCGTGCTGCTCGAATGTGGCCAACCGCTACACGCCTTTGATTTCAATCTGCTGCAGCAAAAAACGGTTGTCGTCCGACGAGCGACCGAAGGCGAATCATTTACCACACTCGACGGCCAAAAACGTTCGCTGACTGCACAGATGCTGATGATCGGCGACACGGAACACGGCATCGCCTTGGCTGGGGTGATGGGCGGGCAGAATAGTGAGATCAACCTGCAGACGTCGGATGTGCTTTTAGAAAGTGCTTGTTTCCAACCACAATCAATCCGCGCGACTTCAAAGAAGTTGGATTTAAGGAGCGATGCTTCCTACCGCTTTGAACGGGGTGCAGATATTGGGATCTGCGATTGGGCTAGCCGGAGAGCAGCACAACTGATGGTCGAAATTGCAGGTGGCACAATGACCTCGGGAGTCATTGATATCTATCCGCAGACTTATGCGGCTAAGTCGATCACGTTACGCTATGCCCGCACAAATCAACTGCTCGGTGTTGCACTGCCTGTAGAAGCACAGGTGCAGTATCTGAGGTCCCTTGGGCTAGAGGCCCAGACCGACACAGATTCTGTGACCGTCACAATCCCGAGCTTTCGAGTTGACCTGAAACAAGAGGTGGATCTGATCGAGGAAATCGCGCGACTTTATGGTGTGGATCGTATTCCTGTGACTCCGCCGATGGGAGTGGTTGGTAGCAATAAGTTTGATAGTGTGTATGACGAGTTGGGCGAAGTGCGATCGGTGCTCGCCAGTTTAGGGCTTTCTGAAACACAAGGCCAGACCCTCATCTCCGCCAAGCCCGCGAGTCTGGTTTCCTCGGAAGTCGTTGAGTTAGCCAATCCATTGAGCAGCGACATGAACGTTCTGCGTCCGAGCTTGTTACCCGGCCTCTTGGATTCAATGAGTCATAATCTGCATCAGTTTGTGACCGATGTAAGGATGTTCGAAGTAGGTCGCGTGTTCACTCGGGTAGGCGAGATTGTGCGTGAAGAACGGCGGGTTGCCATCGCGATTACAGGGCGTGGCCTCGCGGGTTTCTGGAGCGGGGATGATCGCGAGGCTCGCCTCGATCTCTATGATCTTAAGGGTATTTTAGAGGAGTTACTCGAAACTATCGGACTCCGGGGTTATACGTGCATCCGTCGTTCGGACGGTCCTTCGGAATTGTATTTGGAATCAGCAACACTTCAGCTCGGCAAACAAACCGTGGGCGAATTTGGTCAACTGCTTCCCTCGCTTGCGAAACAGTATGATTTGCGCGACACAGTATTCTTGGCAGAGCTAAACTTGGATATGATCCTCGCACGCCGGAACGGGATGAAATCCTATAAACCGCTGCCCGTGTTCCCGAGTATTCGCAGAGATGTTGCGATGATTGTGTCGGAAGGAATTACCCACGAGGCGATCCTTGCAGTCGTCCGCCAGGTCAAACCGGCTCACTTTGAAAAGGTCGATCTTTTTGATGTTTTTCGAGGAAAGAACGTGCCGGAGGGCAGCAAAAGCGTGGCTTATGCGTTCACTTATCGCAGTGCTGAAAAGACATTAACCGATCAGGAAGTCAACCCTGCTCACGAACGAGTCGTGGCAGAATTCAAACAAAAATTATCGGCGATCGTTCGTGAGTAAATCAGACCAAGTGTTTGTGCGCCTTGCTTTCGCTGAGTTGGCGCACCAAGTTTTTGATTTTTTGCGCTTGAGATTTGTGCGCCACAAGGAGGGAGTCGTCTGTCTGGACGATAATCGAATCCGTGATGCCCACCAACGTGATGGTCGTCCGTCGTTTGGTCCGAGCATCAAAGACCAAGTTGCGGGCAGAATCGACCTGCACCAAATTTCCCACGACACAATTGCCCTCCGCATCGGGTTTCAAGTGTCGTGCTAGCGCCGTCCAAGCTCCGAGGTCGTCCCACGCAAAATCTCCGTCAGCCACAACCACATTATTCGCTTTTTCTAGTAAGGCGAAATCGACGGAGATTTTTTTGATTGCCGGATATTCTTTGGCTAACACGCGGTTGAGTCGAGGAGTCCCAGCGACTTTCAACCAGCATTGACAGGCTTCTCCCAACTCCGGGCAATGCGCTTGGAGTCCCGCTAGAATCGTAGGCACCGACCAAATAAACATCCCCGCGTTCCAAAAATACTCACCGCTTTTAAGATACCCTTCCGCGGTTTCTTCGTTTGGTTTCTCAACAAACTTCTGAACCTTGGAGATCTTCGTCTGGGAAAGTTTAGTTCCGGCGGTCGGGGCCAGTGCCTCGCCGACATGGATGTAGCCGTAGCCCGTGGCAGGTTCTGTGGGCGGAATGCCAATGGTGACCATGACCTGACCTCGGCTAGCGACTTCAAACGCATCGCTCAGCACTTTCTGAAATCGCTTCGGCGAAGGAATCAAATGATCTGCCGGAAGCACCGCCATCACTCCCGTCAGGGAACGCGCTCCCACGATCGCCGCACCCAGAGCAACCGCCGCACACGTATCTCGCCCCACGGGTTCGGCGATTACATTTTCCTTTGGCAACTTAGGCAACTGCCGGCGCACCTCTGGAGCTTGAACCGTGTTAGTGATGATGTAGATGTTTTTGAGCGGAACCAACGGCAACACCCGATCCACAGCTTGCTGCAAGAACGAACGGCCACCTAGCAAGGTGATCAATTGTTTTGGCGTTTTCTCGCGGCTCACGGGCCAGAAACGCTCCCCACGACCACCCGCCATGATAATTACAAATCGATCCTGTTTTGAGTTCTTCGCTTTCATGCTTTTTGATTGTTTGCTTCTGTCTAGGACTTGATTGCTGCAACCATTGGACGCACAAACTCGACAACTTTAGTTACCAAATCCGGATCTTGACCATGAGTGGCGATCTGATTAACCACTGCGCTGCCGACCACAATCGCTTCAGCAAAAGAGGCCACGTGGCGGGCTTGCTCAGGATTTGAAATCCCAAACCCCACGGCAATCGGTAAATCAGTGTGGGCACGAATTTTCGCCGTCATGGTGCCAATATTTGTTGCGACCTCATTTTGCATCCCAGTGACACCTTCTCGTGAAACGTAGTAAATAAAGCCGCTGGCTCCTTTGGCAATGAGTTCCATCCGATCAATCGTCGTCGTGGGTGCCATCAGGTAAATGACCGAAAGCCCCGCTTTGGCCATCTGAGTTTCATAATCTCCAGACTCTTCGGGCGGTAGATCCAGAACCAGCAACCCATCCACCCCCACCGTTGCACAATCTGTAATCCATCGTTCGATCCCGTAGCGGTGTAGGATGTTGTAATACACATACAGCACAATCGGCACCTGACTTTCAAGACGGAGCCGACGGATCATCTCGAGAAGTTTTCTTGGAGTGGTGCCCGACTCCAATCCGCGCTGAGCAGCGAGTTGATTCACCAAACCATCCGCCAAAGGATCACTGAATGGCACCCCTAGCTCCACAATATCGACACCAGCCTTCTCCATACCGATTACCAATGCTTGGGTGGCCTCTAAACTCGGATCACCAGCCCCAAGATAAACCACAAATCCTTTTTGTTGGTTCTGACGCAACCGTTGAAACTGGGCACTTATTCGATTCATGTCTTATTACCATGCCAAGCTTCTCGCGGAAGCTCAAGCGGTGAGCGACGATTCGGCTTGATGGGCTTCCACCTATCGGAAGGGAAGCAGTTGCGGGTGTAATACTTAACTTGCCTACTTAGGTTTCGCCCTTCACCAAGGCTTGCTTTTCTTTGGTTCTCGTCGAATGATCCTCGTGCCGACCTTTTAGTTTTGTTATGAAAAAATCGATATTTCCCGCTAGTTTCGCTGCCTTGGCAGTCGCAGGTCTTGCTTTTTCTCATTCCAGTTTTGCTGACTGGCCCAGTTACCGCGGCCCTACGCATGATGGAAAATCGACGGAAACTGTTTCCGTCTGGCCGAGTGCAGGCCCCAAAGTCGTTTGGAAAACTCCCATGGCGACTGGTTTCAGTTCGATTACGGTAGCGAAGGGTCGTGCTTTCACCTTGGTGAGGCGAGATTTTGAAGGTGCAGCTAAGGAGACCTGTTTGGCATTGGATGCGAATACAGGCCAGGAACTTTGGGCGACACCGTTGGGGGTTGCCAAGTATGATGGCGGAGGCGACAGCGGCGAGAAGGATAACGGGGGAGGGGATGGTCCACGCTCGACTCCAACCGTGGACGGCGACTTGGTTTACATCTTGGATAGTCGTTTGAACCTGGCTTGTCTGGATGTGAAAACAGGCGCAACAAAATGGGCAAAGGATTTGTTGAAGGAACATGGCGGACAAGGTATCTACTGGCAGAATTCAGCTTCACCCGTCATTGAAGGAAACGCGCTTTTCGTTTGCGCGGGTGGTGCGAACCAATCCTTGTTGGCATTGAACAAGAAGGATGGGAGCCTCCTCTGGAAAGGTGAGAGCGACAAACCTACCCATGCTACTCCCACACTCTCCACAATTCATGGAGTGCGACAGGTTGTTTTCTTTACTCAGGCGGGGCTGGTTTCTGCTGAAGCTAAGACGGGCAAAATCTTGTGGCGTCATCCTTACCGTTTCAGTACTTCCACGGCTGCTTCACCCATTGTGGGCGGTGATATTGTGTATTGCTCTGCGGGTTATGGGGTAGGCGCGGGTGCCGCAAAAATAACAAAAAATGGTGAAACTTGGACAGCGACGGAGATTTGGCGTACCACGGGGAATGCTCTCGCCAATCACTGGAGTACGCCGGTGCTGAAAGATGGCTATCTGTATGGGATGTTTCAGTTCAAGGAATATGGTACGGGTGCCATGAAGTGCGTCGAGATTGCGACAGGGAAGGAAATCTGGTCGAAACCTAATTTTGGCCCCGGTAATGTGATCTTGGTGGGAAATAAAATTATTGTGTTAAGCGATCGAGGACAGGTGGTGTTGGTTGAGGCATCTCCGGCGGCTTATAATGAGCTCGCACGCACGCAGGCTGTTGCGGGGAAATGCTGGTCCGCACCGAGCTTGAGCGGTGGTCGCCTTTATGTTCGTAGCACCAAGGAAGGCGCTTGCCTAGAACTCACCGGAAAACTGAGCTCACGCTAGTTCTTGGTCTGAATTCTTTCGGGAACGTACGTCAAATTTATGGCTAGAACCATCATGGAGATGACGGTCGAATCCGTCAAAATGGAGTTGCCTGACACCAAGACGCTTCGTGTCACTTGGCCCCCAGATTACGAGATTGAATTCAAGACGGGACAGTTTATCACCCTCGCTTGGCCCGACACTCAGAATTACAAGCGGGCTTACTCGTTATCGTCCTGCGCTCTGGATCGGGGAGCGTTCGAGGTAACGGTTAAGCGCGATGGCAAAATGGGCACCCGTATTGTGGACTGGGCTAAGGCGGGCGACAAAATAATGGTTCTCCCTCCTGCGGGTCGTTTTCTTCCTGTCTTTGAAGAGACCAAACATTTGCTCTGCATCGCAGGCGGTTCTGGCGTGACCCCGTTTCGAGGCTTTGTCCGCGAGGCCACACTACTAAAACATCCCACGCGGATCACGATTCTCTACAGTGTCCGTACCCCGAGTGATATCATTTTCCATGATGAATTTCGGCAGCTAGAAAAAGAAAATCCGCTGGTCTCGTTTCACGTTACCTGCACCCGTTTACCCGAAGGCCACGAATGGGCCGGCCGCCGCGGAAGGATCACCGCTGAGTGGATTCGTGAACATA
>Ga0114966_10001581_pt1 | contig 20896 bp, 11 predicted proteins | sample M_130207_XF_Meta_FD_87029 | JGI IMG/M metagenome (GOLD analysis project Ga0114966, IMG submission 87029) | Freshwater microbial communities from Lake Montjoie, Canada to study carbon cycling - M_130207_XF_MetaG | ecosystem: Environmental > Aquatic > Freshwater > Lake | place: Lake Montjoie... | reverse complement strand
TAATAATGTTGCAACTATTGTAAATGGAACTCAAATTCATATCACTGGTGCCGGAAATACAATCTTAACTGCAACACAACCTGGAAATAACTTCTATTTTCCAGCTGATACTGTGCGGATAACACTTACTGTCAATAAAGCTGATTTAACAATTAAAGTCATCGATACCATTAAATATAAAGGGTTGCCAAATCCGGTATTTGAATTTAATTACTCAGGTTTCGTATACGGTGAAGACGAAAGTGTTTTATTAACTCCTGCAATGGCTTCTTCATCAGCAGATCTTTTATCAGATACAGGGCAATATGATATTATAGTGTCAAATGCAAATGCATCAAATTATAATATTAATATGGTAAATGGAATATTAATTGTTAAACCTAGGCCTGATTTTATTTTTACTTTCCCGCCAGTAAAAACATACGGAAATGACGATTTTGATATTCTTATAAATAGTTTGAATCTAACTCAATCAATTAGATGTTTTTCAAATGATAATTCAATTGCCAATGTTTATTATGATAGTGTTAGACAAACTTATAAAATACATATTTCAGGGACAGGATCTGTTGATATACGTGCAACTCAATTGCCTGACAGTATTTTTAATAATGTAGATACTATTATAACTTTAACAATATATAAAGCACCACTTATTATTACAGCGAATGACACCTTTAAATATCAAGGAAGTGTAAATCCTAATTTTACGGAATCTTATACTGGTTTTGTATATGGTGAAACAAATTCGGTTTTTAATACCCCCGTAAATTTCAATACATCAGCAACCACAAATTCACCAGTAGGAGATTATGCAATTTCCATTTCTAATGTAACTGCAATAAATTATTCTATTTCAACTGTTGAAGGTAAGCTTACAATAAAACCACAATTTCCTCAAACTATTTCATTTGATTCATTATCAGATAAAACATATGGAGATGCTGATTTTAATATTAATGCAACCTCTACTAATAATACAATACCTGTAGTATTAACAAGTAGTGATACTACTGTTGTTTCAATTAGTAATGGTAATAATATTCAGATTAAAGGAGCTGGAGATGCAATAATTACTGCATCTCAAGTTGGCAATGCTGTATATATTCCAGCAACTGATGTTACACAACCTATTCATATTAATAAAAAAGGGTTAAGAATAATAGCAAAGGATACTAGTAAATTTGAAGGATTAGTGAATCCTAATTTTATCTCTAATTATATTGGATTTATTAATGGGGAGGATTCATCTTTTTTATTATCTCCTGTTTTATATACAACACCTTCGACAGTTGTTTCTGACAGTGGTAATTATGCAATAAATCCATATGGAGCAACCTCTAATAATTATGAGATAACCTTTATTTCAGGTGTACTAAAAGTAAAATCTAATCAATTTAAATTTCCACTCTTCAACACAAAAACATATGGGGATGCTGATTTTTCAACAAATGTCATCTCTTTAAATACTACTGAATTAATAAATTACTCATCTAGTGATACATTGGTTGCAACCGTTTCTTCAACAGGTATTATTCATATTGTAGGAGCTGGAGTTGTAAACATCAATGCGAATCAAGCCAGCGATGGCAATAATCCTGCCGGCAATAGAACTAGAGTGTTAACAATAAATAAAGCGACATTACTTATTAATGCAGATAATAAATCAAAATTTGAGGGAAATATAAATCCTGCTTTAACTATTACCATAACTGGATTTGTGTTAAGTGACAATCAGGATAGTTTACAAATTCTTCCTGACATTAATACTCCAGCTTTAACTAGTTCACCTATTGGTAATTATCCAATAACATTAACTGGCGGTTTTGCTAATAATTATAATTATATTTTGAACAATGGAATTATTACCATTTTAGCTAATCAGCCTCAAGTAATTACATTTAATAGTATTGCTAATAAAATTTATGGAAATACTGATTTTAATGCAGGCGCTATTTCTACAAACATGAATAATCCTATTATTTATTCATCAAGTAATCCTTCCATTGCATCTATTTCAGGTAATATCATACATATAATATCTGCAGGTACTGTTACAATTACTGCATCTCAGCCTGCTGTAACAGGTTTTATTTCCGCGCCTGATGTTACTAGTACTTTAACCATTAATAAAGCTAATCTAACTATTAGAGTAATTGATACATCTAAAATTCAAGGAACAGATAATCCATTATTTAACTTCAATTACACTGGATTTGTATTAGGTGAAACACCTTCTGATTTGATTGTAAAACCTTCAGCTGTTTCAACCGCTAATAAAAATTCTACGCCAGGTATATATCCTGTTACTGTTGATGGAGCAAATTCAAATAATTATAATTTCGCTTATTTGAATGGAATATTAAAAGTATATCCTAATAGCAATAATCCACAAACGCTAACTTGTTTTGTGAACAGCAGTAAAAATTTAACTGTAAATATTTATTCTGAAGAATTTAATTTAGGAGAATTGAGGCTGTATACAATATTTGGACAGTATATCACTAAGAAAAACTTTTATGTTCCAGCTGGATTTTCATCATATGAATTACCACTATACAATATAGTTCCAGGAAATTATTTATTAGTTTTTTATGAAAAAGACAGAATACTTTCTAAGGTAATTTCAATAACCAAATAGAAAAACGATATGAAAGAAATTGTGATTAAGAGTATTGTTTTATTATTAATAATATGTTTTTCATCGTATGCTTATTGTCAAAATAAACTCATTGTTTTTTCTTTAGATGCCAATGCATTGAAAATAAATAAACAAAAAGTATTGTCGAAAGATACGACGGTGATGCCTGCAGTTAAACAGCTTTTAAAAGAAGCTGATAATGCATTGCAATTGGCACCTATGAGTGTCATGGAAAAAAAGAACACACCCCCCAGTGGAGATAAGCATGATTACATGAGCTTGGCTCCTTATTTTTGGCCAGATCCAAATAAACCAGATGGAATTCCTTATATCAGAAAAGATGGTCAGGTAAACCCAGAAGTAGAAGAGTATAAAGACAAAGAATATCTACCTGTTTTATGTAGGGTTATTAATACTTTATCGTTGGCATATTATTTTACTGATGATAATAAATATGCAGAAAAAAGCGCGAAATTAATTAAAGTATGGTTTCTCGATTCGGCTACTAAAATGAATCCGAATTTAAATTATGGTCAGGCAGTAAAAGGCGTTAATGATGGGAGAGGTGCAGGTATCATTGATACAAGAAGTTTGATGAAAGTAATAGATGCTATTGGCTTTTTAAAAGGAACTAATTATTGGTCAGAAAAGGATCAACAAGAAATGGTTCATTGGTTTACTGATTATCTTCAATGGTTAAGAACTAGCAAGAATGGGATTGATGAAAAGAAGACAAAAAATAATCATGCTATTTGGTATGATGCACAATCTCTTTCTTTCGCTTTGTATATTGGAAATACCTCTGTTGCTAAAGATATTGTTTTGAGTGTACAACAAAGATTAGAGGATCAAATGGATAATGATGGATTTTTTCCTGCTGAATTAGACAGAACGATATCACTTCATTATTCTGTTTTTATTTTAGAGCCGCTATTTAATATTGCTCAAATGTCATCTGTTGTTGGTATAGATATGTGGAATTATACTTCTAAATCTGGCAAATCTATTAAAAAAGCATTTGAGGCATTATTACCTTATATATCAAAAGAAAAAGACTGGGAAGGTCAGCAGATTAAACCATTTGATTTTCAAGTTGGAATTCCTTTATTAGCACAAGGTATCAGTAAATTGAAGTGTATAACGTGCAAAGAAAGTATTTATAATATTGCTGGAGAAAAATCTAAAAAGTTATTATTTAATCTTATCAATAATATTGATTAAAAAATTATCATACTTACTATGAAAAATATGAAGTTTTTATTATTACTGGTATTTATTATTTCTGGAAGTGCTTATGCGCAAAAGAAAGTAATCACTGGTACCATATTAAATAAAGAGACAGGGAAACCTATTCTTGGCGTTAATATTATGGCGGATAAATCAAAAAGCGGCACATCTTCAAATGCAAAAGGAGAATATTCGATTAATCTAAAATCAACGTCAACTTTACTGATTTTTTCTTGTATAGGGTATACTACACAAACGATTTTAATTGAAGATAAATCTGTGATTGATGTAAATATGATTCCTTCCTATACGGATAATACAGAAGTAGTTGTTATTGGATATGGAACACAGAAAAGAGCAGACGTTACCGGTGCCATTTCTAAATACAAAAATGACAAATTAGATGAAGCGCCAGTATCTAGATTAGATCAAGCATTACAAGGAAAAATTGCAGGTGTTCAAGTAAATAATACATCATCACTTGCAGGAGATGCGCCTAAAGTAACAGTAAGAGGTATTAGTTCTATTTATGCAGGTGCAAGTCCTTTGGTTGTTGTAGATGGACAACCTGTTGCAGATGGTTTAGCTTATATTAATATGGCTGACATTGAATCTGTAGAAATACTAAAAGATGCGGCTTCGGCAGCCATTTATGGATCTAGGGGAGCAAGTGGAGTAATATTATTGACGACAAAATCAGGAAAAATAGATAAACCAAGATATAAATTTAAATATTCTGTTGGATTTAAAACGCCGTATAAAAAATACGATGTAATGACTTACACAGAGTATATGAACAACTTATTTTATGAAGCTTCTTTAAAGTCTCTTGATACAAGTATTGCAGCTCCATTAGAATCTGCAATTGCATCTAATAATGAAAGAGCTGGTTACATAGTTGAACAAACTTTACTTGGAGGCAAAGGTACCAATTGGCAAAATCTAGCTTTACAAACAGGGTTAGCAAAAAATCTTCAATTAAGCGCTTCAGGTGGAAAATCAGGATTGAAATATTTCATTTCAGGGGGATATCAAAAAGATCAATCAATGATGATTCATAGTAATTATGAAAAATTTAATATTCGTACTAAAATAGACTTAGACCTAAGTAAAAAAGTAAAAGTTGTTTTTAATATTAATCCTTCTTATTCTAAAAAAGAATCGCCCTCTGAAAATTTTACCAATTTTGTAAGGTATCCAAGTTTCATGCCTGCCTATCATAATGAACTAACAGCAGAAAATGTTCATCAATTATCACAATGGGAAAATATAATACCTGGAGATTTTGCTCAACCTCGCCATTTTAGTGAAATTTATTATTCAGGTTACATGCCAGATGGTAGTTTTTGGGCACCAACTGGTACATCTGATCCATTTAACTCAAGTACAAATTCACCATTGTCCTCTATCTTAAATTCAAGTATAATAGCCAATGAATATAGGGCTCAGTCTTCTGCAGAATTAACTATCAAATTGATGAAAGGACTAGATTTTAAATCTCTTGCAACCAATTATGTAAACATGTCCAATACTTTAAATTGGTCAAATAAAAATGCATTTGCTGATGGGTTAGTTAGTAAAGGAATTTATATCAATTCATCATCAGTCGATTTACTGTCAGAAAACACATTCAATTATACAAAAAATATAAAAGATCATTCTATTAACGCACTGCTTGGATTCACCACGCAAAAAACAAATACCAATAAAGACCAAACAACTGGTTTGAATTATCCAAGTGATGATATCAGAACATTAAATAATGCTACTCAAATTGACAAAGCAGGTACTTTTGGATCCAGAATTAAAGTTGGACTAATATCTTATTTAGGTAGAGTAAACTATAGTTATTTAAATAAATATTTGTTGTCTGCAAGTTTTAGAACAGATGGCAGTTCCTATTTTGGGCCAGGCAATAAATGGGGTACTTTCCCTTCTGTTTCTTTAGGATGGATTGCAAATAAAGAAAACTTTTTAAAAGATATTGACTGGTTAAGTAAATTAAAATTTAGAACTAGTTATGGTGTTTCTGGGAATAATAGAATTCTTGATTTTGGATTTTTAGATTTATTGTACCCATCAAATTATTCTTTTGGAGATGGCACAGGCACCAATACGCCTGGCCAAGCTACTTCTATGACAATTAGATCTAATCCTGATATAACATGGGAAAGAACTTTCCAAAATAATTATGGTATAGAGATTGCTTTATTTAAAAGCAAAATAAATTTGAATGTTGATTTTTATAAATCCAAAACAGATAGATTATTATTACAACAATCAGCAATGGCTTTTACTGGAGTTCCATTAAGTTGGAATAATATAGGAAGTTTAAAAAATACAGGTATTGAATTGGATTTATCTACAGTAAATATTACTACAAGTAATTTCAAATGGACAACATCAGCCAATATTTCACATAGTGAAAATGTCATTTTAGAGCTTGGAGAAGAAGCCTATTTAATTAATCAAGGTGAAAGAAATGAAATTTATAAAAATCAAGTTGGTAGTCCATTAATTCAATATTATGGCTTTAAAACAAATGGAGTATGGTTATCACAGGCAGAAATAGATGCAGCAAAAGCTAATGGCCTTTCGAGTACTTTTAATAATGCTTTTGTTCCGGGACAATTAAAAATAGTAGATGTTGACAACAATAATATTATTGATAATAACGACAGAACTAACATAGGTTCTCCATATCCAGATTTTACTTGGGGTATCACCAATACTTGTAACTATAAATCAGTAGATCTTAGTTTTACATTTCAAGGTGTACAAGGTGGGTCTCTAATTAATGGAGATCCAAATTATGATGAAACTAAAAAGTTGGTTAAAGTATATAATACAAACAGATGGATATCGCCTATGAATCCTGGTGATGGTTACACGCCAAATTATAATAAATCTGCTTTTAATTGGATGTTGACTGATTATGTGGTGGAAGATGCTAGTTATTATTCACTTAGAGAACTTAATCTAGGATATACCTTACCAGCTTCTACTGTTGAATCTTTAAATTTAACTTCAGTAAGAATCTATTTATCTGCACAAAATCTATATTTTAAAAGTGCGAAAAATTACAGAGGTATAAATCCAGAAGGTCGAATGACATCTGGGGTTTATGGGTCTTCACTAATTGGAGGATATCAAAGAGGAAGTTTTCCTATACCAAAAACAATTCTGTTTGGGATTGATCTAAACTTTTAAAAGAAACAAAATATTTTATGAAGTATATTTTTAATTTTTTGACGATTTTCTTTTTCTTCTCAATAGTGAGTTGTAATAAGAATATTAATATTTATCCTGTTTCAAATTTATACGATGCGACATTTTATAAAAATATAGATGAAATAGACGTAGCACTTACTGGATGTTATAATGGTTTGCAAAAACCTTTATATGAAGAGTGGAGTATGACCGAATTGAGAAGTGATAATTCTATTATGGGTAATCCAACAAGTGGTAGTTCCGACAATAAGGAGCTAAGTGATTTGGATATGTTTATGCCAAATACCTATCATGAAGGAATTTACAATTATTGGCTTCATACTTATTACAACATTTACAATGTAAATAAAGTATTGAAAAGTATAGAAGTTAATTATAAACAATCTGAAGGGGTTTTACTGTATGATTCATTATTGATACCTGTATCAATAGAAGATAGGAAACGTGTTGCTGCAGAAGCCACTTTTATTAGGGCTTATCATTATTTTAATTTAGTTAGATTATTTGGTGGCGTTTTTTTAATACATACTCCAACAAGTCCAACTGAAGCAAAATTAATTAATAGAGAAAGTACAGATGAGATATATAAATTAATAATTGCAGACTTAAATAACACCATAAATTATGGCAATTCGGCTAAATTCAATGCCATCAATAATAATGATTTAGGAAGGGTAAATACATGGTGTGCAAAAGCATTGCTTGCCAAAGTTTATTTAACCCTAAATAGAAAATCAGAAGCTATTATATTGTTAAATGATATTATTAACAATAGTACCTACAGTTTACAACCTACCTACAAAGAAGTATTTTCTATCACTAATGAAATGAATTCTGAAATATTATTTGCTGTTAGATATAAGGCGGGAAGTTTAGGATTGGGTTCTCCCTTTGCAAATATGTTTGCACCTAATGGAAGTGGATTAGCCGTTGTTAATGGTGATGGACAAGGATATAATTATCCGTCTTATGAATTAGAGACTAGTTATCTTACAACAGATCCTAGATTTGCTAACAATATTTTAGTTTACATCACTAAACACTATGTAAATAAATACATATCCGATATGGCAATTGCGGATGATGCTGAAAATGATTGGCCGGTTATTAGATATGCTGATGTTTTATTAATGCTTGCAGAAGCTCAAGGATACAATGCTTCAAGCATTAATTTAATCAATCAAATAAGAATTAGATCAGGGTTAACAGCTTTAACCACTTCTACAATTAATTCAGTTGCCTTATTTGAGAAAGCACTTTCTGATGAAAGGAGACTAGAATTTGCATTTGAGAATCAACGTTGGTTTGACCTTGTAAGATTTAATACAACATTTACTACACTAACTGCAGAGCAAGTAATGAAAGATCATTTTACAATTATGTATCCAAAGCATTACGGAAAATATCCTGCTCCTGCATTAACACTTGAACAATTAAAATCCTTTGTTACTGCCGAGCATTTATTATTGCCTATTCCTCAAAGAGAAATAGATATCAATACAAAAATTGTAATCCCACAAAATCCTGGGTATTAATTATGATAAACAAAATAAAAAATCGGTCATTATTTCTAGTCTTCATGTCTGTATTCATATTTGAATCAACAGGCTTTTGTCAAGAAACAGTAAATGTAGATACAACAACATACAAGCCTGTAGAATTGATGCCTGGCTATTCGGCATCCTTAAATGAAGTGTACACATCAACAGCAGATTGGGAAGGAAAATTAGATATTTATTTTCAGCCCAAGTCAACTAAATTAAATCCACTCATCATAAATATACATGGTGGTGGCTGGAATCATGGCGTAAAGGAATCTCAAACAGGATTCAACTCTTTTTTTAAAAAAGGATTTTCCATAGCTAATATTGAATACAGATTAACTGCAAAAGCAAAAGCTCCTGCAGCGATTGAAGATGCAAGATGTGCGTTGATTTATTTAATAAAAAATGCAAGTCGTTTTAATATAGATGTAAATAAAATAATTGTGATGGGTGGGTCTGCTGGAGGACATTTAGCATTAATGACTGGGCTATTAGCCAATAATCATTTATTTGACATTAATTGTAGGGGAGTTGAAAATATTCATGTAGCTGCCATTATTGATAAATATGGAATTACGGATGTATGGGATTGGGCTTATGGAAAAAATATCACGAGTAAATCAGCAACCAATTGGCTTGGTGATAAAATGAACAATGAAGATTTTGCAAAATCAGTTTCGCCAATAAATTATATAAATAAAAATAGCCCGCCTGTATTTATTGTTCATGGCGATGCAGATCCTACAGTTCCTTATCAACATTCAGTTGATTTATATCAAAAATTATTATCACTTGGAGTTAAAACTGAATTTATAACTGTTTCAGGAGGATTGCATGGCAAATTCGAAAAAACAAAAAACACGGAAATAAATAATAGTATTATTGATTTTATTATAAGTCTGAATGTATTTAAATAAAAACATGAAAAAAGTATATTTTTTAGCAATATTAACTACTGTATTTTTACTAACACATTCTATTGAATTATGTGCTCAGCAAAAATCAAATAAAAAACCAAATATTTTATTCTTTGCAATAGATGATTTAAAACCATTACTTGGTTGTTATGGTAACAAAATGGTGCATTCTCCCAATATTGATAAATTAGCAGAATATTCTACTATTTATTATGCTAATTATTGTCAGCAAGCAATATGCGGACCAACAAGAGCTAGTATACTTACAGGGCTTCGTCCTGATAAAACTAAAATATGGGTTTTAAATGCAGTCATTCGTGAAAAAAATCCAACCATCTTAACGCTCCCACAGTATTTTAAACAAAATGGATATACTACCGCAGCAATTGGAAAAATATTTCATAAAAGCAACGTTGATAAACTTCATGATTCTGTTTCATGGACAAAACCATATAGATCTGAGAGCAAATACGAATATCCTGAAAAATATGGATATCCATTATTAGGACAATATCAATCAGAAATTTTGAAAAAAGAATTTCAAAATAAAGACAACAATACAAATGATGATGAAGAATCAAAAAAGTCAGGGAAGTTAACCTCTTCAGAATGTATAGATGTGGAAGATGATGCTTACGTTGATGGACAAATTGCCATAGAAGCTATAGAAGATCTAAAACAATTTTCCACATCAGATAAACCATTCTTTTTAGCAGTTGGTTTTCATAAACCTCATCTTCCATTTGTAGCACCTAAAAAATATTGGGATTTATATGATCGTAATAAAATGGATTTAGCAACTTGGCAACAACCTTCCATTGATGGCCCTAAAATCGCTTATCATAATTCAAATGAATTAAGAAGTTATACAGACATTAAATCAATGAGTGATGAGCCTATGTTGAAATTAGACTCTAATAAACAAAAGGAATTGATACATGCCTATTATGCATGCGTTAGCTATACAGATGCTCAAATTGGAAAAGTATTAGATGAGTTGAAAAAACAAGGATTGGATAAAAATACAATTATTGTATTGTGGGGAGATCATGGTTGGCATTTAGGCGATCATAGCTTATGGCATAAACACACCAATTTTGAACAAGCAACAAGAGCACCATTAATTATTTCTGCTGCAGGACAAACTAAGGGTTATGTTTATAATGGACAAACTGAACATGTTGATGTATTCCCTACACTTTGTGAATTAAGTGGATTAACCATTCCAAATGGATTAGATGGAGTGAGCTTAGCTAAAACAACCAGAGGTGATAAAAAAGCTGTGAAAGAATATTCAATAAGTCAATGGCCTAAAAATTTAAATAAAGGGGAAAATGCCATTATGGGTTATACCATTCGTACAGAAAGATATAGATATACTGAATGGGTTGGAAAAGATTTTAGAACAACAAAACATTTTAATAAAGAAGATATTACCGATGCAGAATTATATGATTATAAAATAGATCCAAATGAAACACATAATTATTTAAACAATCAAGCATATAAATCGTTGAGGGATGACATGTCCAAAAAATTACATGATTTTTATCTAAGTCAGGAAATAAAATAAATTTAATTATAAACTATGAAATATTTATCAGTTTTTATATTCCAATTGCTAATACATATAAATATATTATTAGCACAGCAAAAACCTAACATACTGTTTATAATTACAGATCAACAGTCGTATAATATGATGAGTTGCATGGGAAATAAATGGTTGCGGACTCCAAACATGGATAAAATCGCTTCGATGGGATATCGTTTCGATAAAGCATATTGCTCAAATCCAGTTTGTACTCCTTCAAGGTTTTCTTTAATGACTGGTCATTATGCTTCTGATATCGAAGCGAAATCCAATACACCGGTTTATAATCTTCAGAAATGGAATGAAATAGTTCCAAAAGGTGGTATTGGAACTATTTTAAAAAAGAATGGGTATCAAACTTTATATTCAGGTAAAGTACATTTGTATGGATCTAAAAATGCAGAAGAATATGGATTTACAATAAATAATACAGACCCCTATGATGGGCCAGCTATTTATGCTGAAAAAATGTTTCCTGAATTAGCCAACAATAAAAAACCATTCGCATTATTCTTATCTTTTTTAAATCCCCATGATATTTGTTATAAAGCAGGAGCTGATAAACGTTATCCAGATAATCTTCCTCCAGATAATATAAGAGAAACACAAAGATTATTATTAGTCCAAAAAAATATGTCAATTGAAGATTACCAAAAGCAAGTTCCTCCCAGAGTAAGCAATACGGCTCCAATTAATGGAGAAATGTATGATATGGTATCAATGGATGCTGGTGCTAGGAAATGGGATAATGCCCAATGGGATTTGAATAATTGGATGTACTTAAGATTAACAGAGTCAGTAGATGCTCAAATAGGTAGAGTTATTAACGCATTAGAAAAATCAGGTTTGCAAAACAATACCATCATTGTATTTACTACTGATCATGGAGATATGCAAGGAGCACATGGACTAACATTAAAAAATGTGATGTTTGAAGAATGTCAGAGAATACCATTCATTTTTGCAGGAAAAGGGATAAAAGAGAACGTGGTTGACAAAAATAATTTAGTGTGTAATGGAATTGATTTTTTACCTACAATTTGTGATTTAACCGGAATAACAATCCCTAAAAATCTTCCAGGAGTATCATTAAAGAAATTAATAACAGGAAAAGAAAATAAAATTAATAGAGAATTTATTATAAACGAAAGTTATCACTCATTTCAAATTAATGATGGAAGGTATAAATATACAATTTATGAATTACCTGGAAATCCAACTACACTAACAGATATTCAAGAAAATGCTGGTGAAACCATAAATTACAATAATGACCCAGCATATTTATCAATAAAAGAAATGCTACATAAGAAACTGATGACCTATTTGGGTAATAAAAATTTACTTCCGTTATCACAAAATCATTCTATAGAAGAATTAAGGCAAATAGAAAAAGAGTATAAAAAAAATCATAAGGGTGAAAAAGATGCAGGAGAATAAAATTGTAAAAAAAATAAAATAAAAAAATGAATAAAATAAAAAATACATTATTAACAATTACTTCTATACTGCTAATTTGCAATATTGTATCTGCAAAAAAAATAAAAGTAAATTCTATAGAAGCATTAAAAAAAGAAGTTGATAAAGGTTCAAAAGGGGATACTATTTTATTGCAAAATAATACGTATAAAGATGCAGCTCTAATAAACATAAATTCTGACGGTGTTATTATTATGGCCGAAACCCCTGGTGGAGTTATTTTTACTGGAAATACATCCTTTAAAATATTGGGTTCAAATAATGTAATATCAGGTTTTCAATTTTTGAACGGCGATATTGGAAATGATAAAGAGAAAATTGTAGAAATAAATGGGAATAATAATATTATTACACAATGCAATTTCTTTAATTATACCTCACATAATTATATTCATTTTGAAGAGGGTGCTCACCACAATCAAATTAGTTTTTGCAATTTAGAAGATAAGCCCGCCATTCATAATGCAGGTCCAGCCATTCAAGTAACTACTTCGCCAACGATTGTGAATCATACATGGATTCATCATTGTACATTCTTAAATTTCAATGGAGATGGAGGTGATTTCGGAAATGAACCTATTAGAATCGGTTTAGGTAAGGAACAAAATAATATAAGCGGAGCTATAGTAGAATATTGCTATTTTGAAAATTTGGGTTTAGCAGACAATGAAACCATTTCAGTAAAAAGCACTTCTAATGTAATTAGATACAATACTTTTAATAATAATCCATTAGGTCAATTAACGTTTAGAACTGGGAATAAAAACAGTGCTTATGGAAATTATTTTATAAATTCTGGCGGCATAAGAATCAAAGAAGGTGAAAATCATTCTGTATATAATAATTACTTCCAAGGAAAGGGTAGTGAAAAATTTGCAACCTTGAAATTGATGAATTTTAAAATGAATCAAAAAAGCAATATTGGGCTTCCACTTAAAAATATTTGCATCTATAACAATACATTCTACGAACCAGGAGCAATAGAGCTTGGTGGAGAAGGTGCTAATCCGCCAGACAATGTTTATTTTATCAATAATATATTTTATAAAAAATCAGACTCCTTATTTACTGATTATAATGTTAAGGTGAATTTCCAAAACAACATCTTTTTTGGAGGCACATCATTAGGATATAAATCTACTTCTATAGAATTCAAAAATGTTGATCCTCTTTTTTTAGAGAATAAAAATCATACATATTCATTATCAAATAATAGCCCTGCTATAGACAATGGGATGGAATTAATTCCAAACCTTTTAGATAACCCTGAAGTTGATGATGACGCTTCTTTATTATTTGATATAAATAAGTCAAAAAGAAATAGAAAAAAAGACATTGGTTGCGAAGAATTTATAGCCACATCAAAAAATAATAACCCATTAAAAAAATCAGATGTGGGCCCATCTTATCTATCAAAATAATATAATAATATTTATGAAAAAAAATAACAAATCGTTTTTTACATTTTCAATATTTCTTTTAATAAGCGTGTGTTTTATAAATAAAACGTATTCCCAAAACAAACGTAAGCCCAATATTTTGTTTATAGCGGTAGATGATTTAAAACCCGAATTAGGTTGTTTTGGAAATAAATTAATTAAAACGCCCAATATAGATAAGTTGGCTAGCAAAGGTTCTTTATTTAAACAAAATTATTGTCAACAAGCAGTTTGCGGCCCAACAAGGGCTAGCATTATGACAGGTATGAGACCAGATTATACGAGGGTATGGGACTTGAAAACAAAAATGAGGGATATAAATCCAGATATTTTAAGTTTACCACAATATTTAATTTCTCAAGGATACACCACACAAGGAATTGGGAAAATATATGATGTACGTTGCGTAGATAAAGAATTAGATAAACCATCTTGGAGCGTACCATATTATAAAGTTGATAAAAGTTATTATTCAGTACAAACAGGATTGCCTGTCTTGAATTATTATCAAAATCCAGAAACAAAGAAATTAGCAGAAATATATTTAAAAGAAGCTACAGAAAAAGGATTAAAAGGTGAAGATGCGATCACTGAAGCTTTAAAAAAACTAAAGCCATCCAATGAATGTGCAGATGTTCCAGATAACGCTTATACAGATGGAGCCAATGCCTTGGAAGCTTGTGATATTTTAAAAAAACTGAGTAAGTCTACCGATCCGTTTTTCTTTGCAGTAGGTTTTTCTAAGCCGCATTTGCCATTTGTTTCCCCTAAAAAATATTGGGATTTATATAATAGAAACGATATGCCATTAGCCGTATATCAACAGCCTGCTAAAAACTCAGTTGATATTGCTTATCATAATTCGGGAGAACTACGTGCCTATACAGATATTATTTCTCCCATTCCTATTTCTGAAGATAGTGTAGGAATTACTTTATCTGTGGATAAACAAAAAGAAATGATACATGGATATTATGCTGCTGTTTCATATACGGATGCTCAAATTGGATTACTTCTAAAAACATTAGATTCTTTAGGGTTAGCTGATAATACTATCATTGTATTATGGGGTGATCATGGCTGGCATCTTGGTGATCATAATTTATGGTGTAAGCATACTGATTTTGAACAAGCAACTCATACTCCATTAATAATACATGCTCCCTGGATACCGCATTCAGTTATAAATTCTCCTACTGAATTTGTAGACATATTCCCTACACTATGTGATTTGGTAAATGCAAAAATACCTTCAACACTTGATGGCAAAAGTTTAACTGGAGTGATGAAAAATCCTACATTACCTTTTAAAGAATATGCAGTAAGTCAATATCCAAGAAGTGGCCCTACAGCTGAAACTGAAAGATTAGGATATGCAAGCGCAAAATATATGGGATATTCAATTCGTACCAAACAGTACAGATATACTATGTGGCTTAAAGATAAATTTAGAACTTATGATTCATTTGACGAATCAAAAATATACGGCACTGAATTGTATGATTACAAAAAAGATCCTAATGAAACAGTAAATGTTGTAAATGAGAAAAAGTATGCCGCCATTAGCAAACAACTTAAAAGTAAAATGATTTTATATTTCAATAATCAAGAAGAAAAACTAAAAAATAAAAAGTAATGATGAAAATTAGTTTTACAGGTCAGCTATTAATTCTTATAATTTTAACATCGTGTACTTATGGTAAAAGTCACATTGGAATTAAGAAGGATACTATAAAATATAATCAAGGTAAACTTTTATATGCTGATGATTTTGATAATAATACTGATCAATGGTTTGCCGAATTTGAAGTTCCCGAATATTCAAAAGTTTCTATAGAAAATAAAAAGCTTGATTTAATGGCCAAAAAAGGGGCTACGATATGGTTTAAGCAAAAACTTTCTGGTAATTATATTGTTACTTATGATGAGGTTGTCGTTAATGAAGGCGGAACAAATGATCGTATTTCTGATATGAATGTTTTTTGGATGGCAACAAATCCTGCTGGAGGATTTTTTAATTTAGATGGAAAATTCCCATCTTATGATTTGCTTCATTTGTATTATGCAGGAATTGGAGGCAATAATAATGGAACAACTCGATTCAGAAAATACACAGGTGTATTAGCTGATAAGGCAGTTATAAAGGAATATACAGATAGTAGTCATTTATTAGAAGGGAATAAATTATACAAAATAAAAATTATAGTAAATAATGGAAGATCCTTGTTGTATGTGAATGATGAATTATATTTTGATTACACAGATCCTAATCCATATGTAGAGGGTTATTTTGGTTTTAGAACTACAAGAACACATCAACGTTTCGATAATTTTAGAATTTATGAAATAAAGAATAAATAAAAAATGAAGTCTATTGCAGGTGCTTTAATTAGTTTTCTCTTTTTATTTACATTTTCTTGTAATAACAAAAAAGAGAATAGTACTACATCTTTACATAATAAAGAAGGCCATACATGCATGTCTGTCCCTCATAGATTTGTTAATCATGATAGTATTGAAGTAATTTCTGACACCAACATGAATACAAATGGAATGATTTTAATTCCTGGTGGAACATTTAAAATGGGTGGTGATAATAATCAGGCAAGTGAGGATGAATATCCAAAACATACAGTTAAAGTAGATGCATTTTTTATGGATGAAACTGAAGTGACCAATGCTCAGTTTAAAAAATTCATTGACGCTACAGGATATGTTACAACTGCTGAAAAAAAACCAGATTGGGAAGAACTTAAAAAAACAGTTCCTCCAGGAACGCCAAAACCTTCAGAGGAATTGTTAGTGGCTTCTTCATTGGTTTTTAAACAATCTTCTACACCAATTAGCTTAAATGATTGTACACAATGGTGGTCATGGGTAGCGGGAGCAGATTGGAAACATCCAGCAGGCCCCAAAAGCAATTTGAAAGGAAAAGATAATTATCCTGTGGTTCAAGTTAGTTGGTTTGATGCTATGGCTTATTGTAAATGGGCAGGAAAGAGACTTCCTACTGAAGCAGAATGGGAATGGGCTGCAAGAGGTGGGTTAGAAAATAATATTTATCCTTGGGGTAATGAAGGGATTAATGCTGGCAAAGCTAAAGCTAACTCTTGGGAAGGTGATTTTCCTTATTATAATCAACAAAAAGATGGCTTTATAAAATCAGCACCAGTAAAATCATTTATGCCTAATCGTTATGCTTTATATGATATGGCAGGAAATGTGTGGGAATGGTGTCATGATTTATATGATGCTACATACTATGAATCTTTAGCGGGTAAAGTATCAGTTAATCCACAAGGATCAAAAAAAAGTTTTGATCCAGAAGAACCAAACGTTTACAAAAGAGTATTGAGGGGTGGTAGTTTTCTTTGTAATGATAAATATTGTAGCGGATATAGAAATGCTAGAAGAATGAAAAGTAGTCCAGATACAGGATTAGAACACACTGGATTTAGATGCGTAAAAGATGTTTCAAAAAAATAATAACCAATAAATAAATAAAACAATGAGCAAAAAAGTAGTTACAATGGGAGAAATCATGTTAAGATTATCTACTCCAGATTTTAAAAGATTTGTACAAGCTGACACATTTGATGTTACATATGGTGGAGGTGAAGCCAATGTAGCAGCTGCATTATGTAATTATGGTTTAAACGGAACTTTTGTTACCAAAGTTCCCAATAATCCAATTGGCCAATCGGCAATAAATCATTTACGCAGATATGGAGTAGACACACAATATATTGCCAGAGGTGGTGAAAGATTGGGTATTTACTTTTTAGAAACAGGTGCATCTATGAGGGCTTCACAAGTTGTATATGATAGAGCTGGTGCATCAATAGCAGATGTTGATCCTGCTGAATTTGATTTTGATAAAATATTTGAAGGGGCTGACTGGTTTCATACAACAGGCATCACACCAGCATTAAGTGATAAAGCTGCGGCACTAACAGAATATGCACTTAAGGCCGCTAAAGAAAGAGGAATCACTACTAGTATTGATTTGAATTATAGAAAAAAATTATGGAGTAAAGAAAAAGCAAGAGAAGTGATGACGAAGCTTTGTAAGTATGTTGATGTATGCATAGGAAATGAAGAAGATGCAGATACAACGTTAGGCTTTAAAGCTAAAAACACAGATGTTACAAAAGGCGAATTAAATTTAGATGGATTTAAAGATGTTTTTATGCAGATGAAAGAGAAATTTGGCTTTAAGTTTATCGCGTCTTCTTTAAGAGAAAGTCATAGTGCAAGTGACAATGGCTGGAGTGCTTTGGTTTATGATGGTAGCAATTTTTATCATACTAAACAATACAATGTAAGAATTGTTGATCGCGTTGGAAGTGGAGATAGTTTTGCTAGTGGATTGATTTATGGATTAGTTACAGGTATGCCTATGAACGAGGCTGCTGAATTTGGAGTTGCAGCAAGTGCTATTAAACATACAATTCCTGGAGATTTAAATCACGCAACATTAAGTGAAGTGAAAGATTTAATGAAAGGAGATGGATCTGGAAGGGTGCAACGTTAATATCTGATTACAAATTTGTGCAGTCTTTTATTAAAATATGAAAAAAAAGATAAACTTAGTTGATTGAATAGTCTCATTTTTAACGTTTTCACATATGATTCCGGTAAGTCCCGATATCCTTGCCGGCATCCTTCCCGTTAAAAAAACTAATCAAATCTTTAAAAAATTAACAAATAACAAGATAAATTTTAACAAATGAACTAAAATATTAGATGACAAACAAGTTATTAAATTATGAATTTGCGACTTGTTTCAACTAAATTCCCGTGTAGATTGCTTTAACAGAACGAATTATTGATTTTATCTTAATTCTTTAATGACATTTTTTTTAAATTATGTCTTTAAAAAGATAATTAATCAGTACTACTTCACTCCAGTTTTCTCAATCACTATAATTTGTACCCCACGTTACTACATTAAAAAATCAATAAATATTGATAAAAATAAAATCAATTAATAATTCTATTATCATGATAACAACTTCTACTTTCCAAAAAAGGAATAATGATTCAAGTAATCAAAAAGGTATTGTAAGTATCGTAAGAAAGGCTTTTTCAGAAATGAAAATTATAGGCTTTATTTTTTCTATGTTATTGTCTCTTTTTATTAGTAACAGTTATGGACAAACGCAAACTTATAGTACAGCAGGCACTTATCAATGGGTTTGTCCAGCCGGAGTAACTAGTGTCCAAGTTCAAGCTTGGGGTGGCGGCGGCGGTGGAGCAGGAGCAGGTAGTAGTGGTAATCTTTACCCAAGTGGTGGTGGTGCCGGAGGAAATTACTCAAAAGCAACAATCAGTGTGACTCCTACTACAACATATACAGTTATAGTAGGTAGCGGTGGCACAGGTGGGCTTACTGGAAATACAACAGTTCAAGGTACTGATGGAGCAACTAGTTCTTTTGGAACTGCTTTATATGCAAGTGGTGGATGTGGTGGTTGGGGAGGTATTGCTACTCAGAAAAGTGGATTAGGTGGAACAAATGGAGGAGTAAAATATACTACAATTGGCTCAGGAGGATCTGCTTATACATCTGCCCCAACTGTAACTTTTGGTACAGCATGGACTGCAAGTACAGCTTATTCTTTGAATCAACAACTTTATGCTGCAAATGGGAAATTATACACTGTCACCGTAGCTGGAACAACAGGTTCTTCAACACCCACCCATACTAGTGGCGCTTCTTCTAATGGAACAGCAACATTAACTTATGCTGGTGTTGCAGCAACAGGTTCGTCTAGTTTAACTACAGGCGCAGTTGCTTATGTTTCAATTAATAATCCTGGTTCTGGATATACTTCAGCTCCAACTATTTCTTTCTCAGGTGGTGGTGGAACAGGTGCAACAGCAACTGCTATTATCAATACAGTAAATGTAACAGGTGCAACAACTTTTTATATTGGTGGAAATGGTGGTATTGGTGGATATATTCAAGCCTGTACATCCAATGTAAGTGGTGCCGGAGGTGGATCTGCTGGTAGTGGTAGCAATGGAAATAATGCAACAAATGCAAGTGTAACTGGTACCGTTTGCTCAACAGCTGTCTTTACAGCATCTGCTTTTGGTACTGCCGTAACCGGTGGTGGTGCAGGAGCAGCGGGGGTGACAACGACTGCTACAAACGGAACAAATGCCACTGAACTTGGTGGTGGTGGAAGTGGAGCTGTTGGTGCTTCAAAAACGGGAGGAAACGGTTATCAAGGTCAAGTTATTATAAGTTATCCAGTGATATCAAATACAGGATCTCTTTTGGCTTTCACAACAACTACAGGTACTGCTTCTGCTTCACAATCTTTTAGTGTATCAGGAACAAATATGTTTGCTGGAATCACTGTAACGGCACCATCAGGGTTTGAAGTATCTTCTGATAACAGTACCTTTTCAAATTCAATTACAATAGGAAGTTCCGGAACTATTGCTGCTTCTACCGTTTACGTTAGAATCACTTCATCAGCAACTGTTGGAAATTATAATAGTTTGAATGTAGCTTTATCTAGTACTGGTAGTGCATCCGTGAATGTCGCCATTCCAAATAGTACAGTTACAGCTTCTACAACTCCAGCTATAACATTAAGTACCACATCCTTATCTACCTTTGTGGGTTCAGGATTGACTGAAAAGACCTTTACTATTTCAGGTGTTTACTTATCTACTAATGACGTTACCATCTCTGCACCTACTAATTTTCAAATTTCAAAAACAAGTGGCAGTGGATTTGGATCTTCACTTACAATAACTCCTTCAAGTGGAACAGTTGCATCAACAACTATTTATGTTAAATTTATTCC
>Ga0114966_10001578_pt1 | contig 20908 bp, 19 predicted proteins | sample M_130207_XF_Meta_FD_87029 | JGI IMG/M metagenome (GOLD analysis project Ga0114966, IMG submission 87029) | Freshwater microbial communities from Lake Montjoie, Canada to study carbon cycling - M_130207_XF_MetaG | ecosystem: Environmental > Aquatic > Freshwater > Lake | place: Lake Montjoie... | reverse complement strand
GCGTTGTGACTGAGGTAAAGCACGCCGCCGGAGAACGCCGCATCGTAGTTGCCCACAACGGTCCCGAGCAGGTCGATGGTCTGGTTCGGATTCAGCGCGCGGATCACTCCGGTGCTGTTCTCACCGAAGAAGACGGTCCCGCTTTCCCACCGCACAAAAGAACCGAAGATGGACGCGCCGAAACTAAAGAGCGGGGTCGCCGTGGCGTAGCCGTCGCCGGCCATACGCCGGCAGAGTTGGCTGGGCGCGGTGAAAGCGCTGTCGCTTTCGATGTAAAACAGGTCGCCGGCGGGAGACGCCGCCAACCCGCCAATCGTGAAGCCGGGCGAGGCATCGAAGAGTTTCGCGCCCGAGTAGCCGGGAGCGGAAACGGTGAGGGATTGCGCAAAAAGCACCGTGGACGCGGCGAAAAACGCCGCGGAGGTGATGAGTAGTTTTTTCATGTTACTGGTTTCTTATTTGGGTTGGTGAGAAACCAGAACACGACACAGCGCGAGAGCGCCGCGGCGAGCGGACTGATCCCTCATTGCTTCTTTTTTGCGAAGAAGTTTTGACGCGACCACCGCACCAGCGGTGGTCCGAATGAGAGCGGATCGAAGGAGTGTTCTGACTTCTGGATTCTCGGCGGGCTTTCGCCCGCCAACCTTCTCCCCGCCTTCACCTCCGTTGGACGGGAGATTGGCAAATTGGGGAGTCGTATCCAGTTACAGCAGCGCAACTGTTTCCGATTTTCACGGAATTCCTGCCTGCGATCCACTGACGTAAAACTCGCAAAGAACTGCCCGGATACTTCGCGCGGACCACAATCCTGACAAGTTTATTTTCTGAGCGGCGCCCTTTTTCCCTATTGCCCGTCGCGCGAAACCTCTTCACCGTATTTTCATGTTCGCTGCCATCTCCCTCCTGATCATCGTCGTCGCCTATCGCATCGTGTCCGGATGCGTTGGAAGCGACAATTTTTCCTGGCTCCACAATTTCGCCCCAGTCGCCGCCGTCGCCCTCTGCGGCGCAGTCTATCTCCCCCGGCGCGCCGCCCTCGCCCTGCCGCTGGCGATGCTTTTCCTGAGCGATGTGGTGCTCAATGTTTTCCACTATCACCAGCCGCTGCTGACCATGGAAATGCTCCCCCGCTATCTCGCCCTGCTCCTGATCGCGGGACTGGGCGTCGCGCTCCGCGGAAAGGCGCAGATCGGTTCGTTGCTGGCCACCAGCGTCGTCGGTTCGCTCGCGTTTTACGTCATCACCAATACGGGCTCGTGGCTCCATGAACCCGGCTACGCCAAGAACATCGCGGGCTGGATCCAAGCGCTGACCACCGGCCTCCCCGGATTTCCCCCGACTTGGTCCTTCTATCGGAATACGCTGCTCGGCGATCTCTTCTTCACCCTCCTTTTCGTCGGTTGCATGACTTGGCAGGCGCATCGGGTGGAACGCCTCGCGCCGGTGGACGGGCTGGCTCCTTGGTGAGCCCGGCGGCAACCGGCAGGCTATTGGGAAATACCGCCCATCCATAGCCCCGGGGTGTGAGATTTTAACGCAGAGGACGCAGAGTCATCGCGCTGGCGAAAATGTGCACTTGCTGGGGGCACCTGTGGAGCAGCGGACTTTTTTTCCATCCCTCTGCGCTCTTTGCGTCTCTGCGCCTCTGCGTTTTTCATCCTATCGCCGTAGCTAGAAGATCAAGCCGGTCAGGCGTCGCGCTGCGGCCCGCGCAGTCCTCCCCGGCGACGCCGGCCTCTTTACTCTTGAGGCAGGATTTTCTTCACCAGCCGATCGACGCCATCCTTCGCGAAATCGCTCTGCGGGTAAAGTTTCTGGGCTTTCAGATACCAGGCGAGGCCCGATCCCACCTGGTCTTTCTTTTCCAATTCCTGCGCACCTTGGAGCGTGCGAACGAAGTCCGACGCCTTGACGGTCAGGTCGGCGCGGGTCTGACTCAATTTTGTGTCGTCCGGATACTCGCCGGCGATCTTCTCCACGCTTTCCCAAGCCCCCGCATAGTTGGCCTGCACCGCCATGGCGCTGGCCGTCCCGAGCGCCGTCTCGATGGTCTGCATGTTTTTGAGCACCCCCTCGAGTTGTTTGCTCCGCACGGTATCGAGCGCCAGCATGCTGATGAAAGTCACGCGCTTCTCGAAAATTTGGCGATGGTTTTTCTGCCCGAGGAGCTGATCGAAATCGAGCGCCGCCTGCGCCTGCAAATTACCAATTCCAGAAATTTTCTTCGCCATTTCGGCCAGTTCCGGGTTGCGCGGCCAAAGTTCGGTGGCCTTGGTCAGTTCCGCCTGGAGGGTCACCTCATCCCCCTTCAACGCCGCATTGCGGGCCTTCGCCAAATGCATGGACGCCACCTGCTTCGAGGTTTCAATCGCCGCCATCGGTTTCGATGAATCGAAGTCCTTGGCGATTTTCTCAAGGTGCTTCACTACCGTTTCCGCGAGCGTGTAGTCCTTCACGTCGATCGCCGAGATGAGCTGGTTCGTCTTCTGCACAAACTCCAGCACCTGCCGCTTTTTCTCCCGCGGCAGCGTGCGGATCTCCGGCACGTACTCGCCGATGAGCACCGCCTCGCCGAGTCGTTTGGAAGCGCTTTCGAGTTCCTGCTTGGACACCAGAAACTCAAAGGCTTTCACCCCCTCGCGCACATCGCGCATCGCCTCATTCGCCATCGAATCCAAGGTGCCGACCGTCGGCGGCATCCCCGCGCTTTTTTCAAAGAGGTCCTTCGTATCCTTGCCCACGTTGAGCTTCGTATCGCCGTCGGAAAAAATGGCGCGGTAGAAGCGGGTGGCCATGAGCACGTGCTGGAAGCGCCGCTGCATGAAAAACTGCAAAATCAGCGCCTGAAACTCCACTTTGGCCTGAATCTGCGACAACTCCTTCTTCAGGTGCGTCGCCTTGATCTGCGCCTCCACGTCCGCCACGTCCTTGGTGTGCCTCGTTTGGGTCATCGCATCCTCGAAACTCTTCTGTCCCGCTGGCGCCTTGGCCCCCTTTTTTCCATCTCCCCCACCTCCTCCGCTCGGCAAAGATTTTGCATTGTCGCTCTTTCCAGCGTGTTCGGCGCGCCAGTAAATGTCCTTCCGCTCCTGCTCCAGAGCCGAAGTGGCGGCCACCATTCGCTCCTGATTCTGCTGCGACTTCCACGCGCTGAAAACCGCATCGGCCAGCGCATCGCACAGCCGCGCGTCGATGTCGTAGCGCGAACCCACTGGCAGCCAGCGGAAAGCCAGGTCGATGTTTTGGGTCGTGGCGTTTCCCGCAGCCAGGCAGTTGAGAATCGTCGAAATGGCTTTCTGATACGCCGCATCCTCCGGACCCGTGGCCTCCGGCGCGTTCAGGTATTTCTCGAACCGCGCTTGAAACAGCCGATTGTTGTTCACATTCCAGGTCTTGCCCTGCCACGTCACGTTCTCGGTGCCAGGGTCAAACATGGGCACGTCATTGCCCACCGGACTGCCATTTTTCGGAGCGCCACCAGGCGCGCCTCCCCCCGCCGGTCGGGCCGCCGGCGCAGCCGGGCCGGGGGCATCCGGCACTTGAGCACACAGCAGTGCTGCGCCCAAGGTCCAACCAACGGCACCGAGGCTCCAACTGCGCAATTTGTTCGCCGCCGGGAGTTGCTTCGAGGGTTGACTGGGGAGTTTGGTGTTCATGACCGGAAGGGTAGCAGCATTAGATTTTTTTCAAATCCTTAGCTTTTAGGATGCCCTTGTCGCCGACTTCGATTTTGAAAACGAACCGCTGCCCGCGCTCGATGTTCACCTCCTTGAACTGCGGCGGCACCAAAATGGGGAGCAGATCGTTGCCCACCTCCACGGAAAAAAGCCGCCCATGCACGGACGAATACTCCAGCGACTTCGAGATCGTCCCGTCGAGTTTGTATTCGTTGCCCCGGAGGCTGTTCGAGTTTTCCAAATAGTCCGCGACCGGCAGCGCGGTCATCGTCCGGTAGGGATCGCTGGCTTTGCCAAAAATCACGTATCCCCCGCCCAGCGCCGCGAGCACGATGCCCGCGGCGATGAAGATCCAGACAGGGTGGGCGGAGGAGCTAGCGCGGCGGGCCATGTGGGGAAAGGATGAGGGTTGAAGGCTGAAGGCTGAAGGGGAACTCGGGCAGGATCGCGAGGGAGAAGGGCGCCACTGGTGCAGCAGATGTCATCCCTGCTGGCGCCGGTTCTACATCCTGCATCCTTCCACCTTCCGCCTTCACTTGATCCGCCCCCAATGGGCTCCAAATGGCCAATACACGAACACGCCGCGACCCATGATGTTTTCCTGCGGCACCGTCCCCCAATCGCGACTGTCGGAACTGTGATAGCTGTTGTCTCCTTGCGCCCAGTAGCGCTTCTCAGGGATTTTCACGGTCGCGTCCGGGGTGTTCAGGAGGTCCATGGGCCGTTGCATCACCGTGCCGTTCGGATGGTTGATATCCGCCACGTTGGAATAGCCGCGGTAACCGTCCTGCCCGGCCATGACCCGCGCAAACTCCGGGCCTGTGGCCCGTTCTCCATTGATGAACAGCACCGGCGGAGCGATGCGGAGTTCATCACCAGGCGTCCCGACCAACCGCTTGATGTAAAACTGTGAGGGATCCTTGGGAGGCGGGCCGAGATTGCCCATCTTGGCGATCTTCTGCGTGTTGAAAACGAACACGTCCGCGCGCTGCGGAGTGCGAAAATGATAGGTGAACTTGTCCACAAATACGTGGTCGCCAGTCTCCACGTAACCGCGCGCGATGGGCTCGCCCTTTTTCAACAACTTCCCCGGATACACGCCGAATCCGTCCGCCAGAGTCCGTGCCGGAGCGTGAATGGTGTAGGTGTTTTTGTCCGTTTGCACCTTTGCGTAGGTGAAGAAGCGGAAGCGTGCCTGCTCCTCCATTCCGATCACGGTCTCATCGTCCTCCGCCACCGTATTCACCCACCCGCGTCCCCGCACCGCCTGATCGAAAATCTGCACCGCGAAATTCGGCGGCTCGGTCGTTGTCGGGTGCCCCATGATGCCATTGAGCGTCGGCCACATCGACCCAGTCGGGATCGTGAACGGCTGGAGAAAATACGTCCGCACCCCCAGCGCGACCACGATCGCCACGAGGAAAACTTCACAGTTTTCCCGCCAGCCCGCGTCCTTCGGCGGCGGGAGAAACCTCCCGCACGTTTCGTCGAGCGCCTTGACCGCCGCCTCGACCTCGTCCTTTCCCCGGGCTCCGCACGCCAGCTCCAGCCGCTTGATTCCGGCCTCGAAGTCGGCGACCTGCGCCGCGCTCCAGAGATCGCGCTTGTAGGCCAGCAGCTTGCGCGCGTCTTTCACAAACTGGCGACCTTGTTGGACGTGCTTCGAGGCGAAAAAGGAGAACATGAGAAGTGCGGGCGAGCGCGCATCCAAGCCGAACGGCTCTCCAAGGAAAGCGAAATCTTGGAGGGGAGAAATGGAGAGTAGGGGGATCGAACCCCTGACCTCCGCAATGCCATTGCGGCGCTCTACCAACTGAGCTAACTCCCCGTTTGCGAGGCGCGGAAAGTGCGTGGCCCGGCCCGTGATTGCAAGCGCTTTTTCGCAGCCCCCTTTCCGCCCCGCGCCGCGTTACTCGAAGCGGATCGCGGCGCTCCGCCCGTGCGCATCGAGCCCTTCGATCTCGCTGAACTTCAAGATCGTCGGCACGGACTTCCGCAGCGCCTGCGCGCTGAGTTGCACGATGCTCGTCCGCCGCTGAAACATGTCCACCGTCAGGCCGGGAAAACTGCGGCCCGCGCCGCCCGTGGGCAGCGTGTGGCTCGGGCCCGCGAGGAAATCGCCCGCCGCCACCGGCGAGTAACCGCCGAGAAAAATCGCGCCCGAACTGGAGAGCTGCGCGGCGATCTTTTCGTCCTCCTTCGTCACCACCGAGACGTGCTCCGGCGCAAAGTCATTGGCGATGGCCACGGCCTCGCGCAGCGTTTTCACCAGGATCAGCGCGCACCCATCCGCCAGCACTCCGGCGAGATGCTCCTGCCGGGAAAGGGTCGCGAGTTGCGCGGCGATCTGCGCCTCCACGGCCTTGAGCAGCTTCGCGGAGTTCGTCACGAAAAGGATCGCGCTCCCCTTCCCGTGCTCGGCCTGCGCGAGCAGGTCGGCGGCGATCCACACGGGGTTCGCGCTGGCGTCGGCGAGGACGAGGATCTCGCTCGGCCCCGGCAGGAGGTCGATGGCCACCTGTCCAAAGACCTGCCGCTTTGCCTCCACCACGTAGGCATTGCCCGGACCGAAGATTTTCTGCACCGGCGCGATCGTCTTCGTGCCGTAGGCCAGCGCCGCCACCGCCTGCGCGCCGCCCGTGCGGTAGATCTCCGTGGCACCGCAAAACTCCAGCGCGAACAACAGCGCGTCATTCACCTTGCCATCCGGCCCGCTCGGCGTGGTGACGACGATCTCCGGCACCCCCGCCGCCGCGGCCAGCGTCACCGTCATCACCGCCGTCGAGACCAGCGGAGCCGTCCCACCCGGCACATAAATACCCACGCGCCGGAACGGATCGAAGCGCTCGCCCACCGCCCCGCCCTGCGCGTTTTTCATCGTCCAGCTTTCGCGCAGACTCTTGCGGGCGAAAGCGAGCACGTTGGCCCGCGCGGTCGCCAGTGCGTCCTTCGTGGCCGTGGCCACCTTGGCCCGCCCGGTCACCCGCAGTTGTTTCGCCGTCAGCCGCGGTCCGCCGAAACGCTCGGTGAATTCCAGCAGCGCCGCGTCCCCTTCCGTCCGCACGGCCTGCAGCACTTTCGCCACCGTGTCGCGCACCTGCGGATGCGCCTCCGCGTGGCGTTTCAGCGCGGCGAGCGTGGTGGAAAAATCGGCATCGGAGTGGCGGAGAATACGCATGGCAGGGCCGTCGTTCTATTGACCCGCGCCACATTTTGCCAAGGCCGAATCCTGCCCGCCGGACGCCCTCATTCCAGTTCGTAACGCGCCAGCGCGGGGTCCACTTCCTGACTCCACGCGTCAATCCCGCCGCGCACGGCGCGCACGTTGCCAAAGCCATGCCCGGCGAAATACGCCGCCGCGTCCATGCTGCGCGCGCCGGTGTGGTCGATCAGCGCGAGGAGCGCCGCGCGGTCCCAGTGGACGAGGATTTCCTGCATCAGCTCTTGGGAGAAAAAGATCGCGCCCTCGATGTGGACGGCGTCGAACTCCTCGCGCGTGCGGATGTCGATGAGCTTCGCCGCCGGGTCGGCCTTCAGCGCAGCGGCGAGGTCGAGGGGCGAGATCAGGATTTTCTCGTCCTCCTCGTGGCTCGCGAGGATGTGGGCCACGACCTCCCCGACGGGCAGATTTTCATTGCGCGCGCACACCTCGGCCAGCGTCTCGGTGGGTTGAAAACCGCAGCTCGCACAGCCGCCGATGTGGTAGCGGCGAAAGAGCGCCCGTTGCGCGCCGGGGTAGCGCTGGAGCAGCGCGCTCATGGGGAGTTGCGGGTCGAGTGATTCGGCAGTGGTCATGGCGCGAGCGTAGCGGGGATGCGGGGCGGTGACAAATCCCTCGCAGTAAGTGCTGCCCACAAACGCTCCCCTTCCAAAATTCCTGCCCAGGAGTGTTCGCCAGGAAGAGGCGTGCGGTGGGGTCAGCGGTAAACTTCGCGGCGGTGGCGGACGCTTTCGATGGCCACGATTAGGATGGCATCATCCACGGTGTAGATCACCCGGCAGTCCCCGATACGGATGCGAAACGCAGCTTCGCCGCCCACGAGTTTGCGGCATTCGTCTTCAGCCGGCGCTTCACCTCGGCCAGCGGGATCGTCGACTCGTGCTTGCGGCGCGCGATCACCCCGAGATCGTGCAAATCCTCCAGCAACTCCTCGTATTCGGCGATCGGCATGATGACCGCAGTCGGTTTGCCGTTCTTCACGATGTATTCGGCTTTCGGACTTAGCGTCTTCATGCCGCCAGCTTACGCACGCCACTCCGACATCGCCAAGTCAAGTTCCCCCGGTGCGCTCCACGCGGTCCAGCACCCATTTCACGTAGTCATCCCATTTCGCCAGCGCGATCGGCAGGTCAGGCGCGTCGTTTTCCAGATGAGCGCCCACGACTCCGCCAGCCTCATCGACTCCCCCAAAGCCAGCAACCTCGGCCTCCACCGCGCCCTCTTTTGCTGCTGGGAATTTGCTTGCGCGTCCGGCGCACCGGAAACGGTCAGAACGGGGACGGGCGTCGGGGAGTGAGGGGGGTCTGACTTCGGACGCTTGCCGTGGAGCGCTCGCGCAGTTGGGGGCCTGCCCTGAGCTTGTTTCGCTGCATCTGGGTGGGGAGGTTCGTAGTGGACTTGTCGCGTGCTCCGCCATCACCCTGACCGGCGCAGGATTTTCCCTGCCCGACTCTTAGTCCCACAACCATGGCCAAAAATCGTCAGATATTCGTTTTCACTCTTGCGGTCTTCTTGCCCTTGGCGCCAAGCGCCCGCGCTCAGGTCTCGACGAACGGACCGCGATCCGAAGTCGTTGACGCCACGGAGGTCGTCAGGGCGCACGCCAACGGTTTTCGCGACCTCCTCGACCGCTACCCGCGGGACCGGGAAACCTTCGAGCGCTGCTTTCCATCAAGGATCGAACCGGAGCGCATCACCCGCCTCGAAAAGTTCTCCGCGGATTGGCAGCAGACGCTCAAGAACATGGATTTCGACAAGATGGACCGTTCGGGCAAGGTCGATTACCTCCTCTTTCGCCGTCGGCTGGATCGCGACCAGGCGAATTTCGCCCAAGAGGCGGACCGCCTGCGCAGGGCTTGGAAGCTGGTTCCCTTTGCCCGGGAAGTCATCGCCCTCGAGTATCGAAAACGGGCTCTCGAGTCCTATGACATTCAAAAGCTGGCACCGGAACTGGAGGCCCTCTCCCGCCGCATCGTCGAGGAACGCGGGAAGGTGCTCAGCGTCGTCGAAGCCTCACTCGCGGGAAGCGGCGAAGAACGCGGGGAGCGCATCCCGGAGGACGTCCTGAAGACCGCCGAAGATGCGTCGCGCGAACTCCAAAAGCTGGTCGAAGAGTGGTTCAACTTCTATCGAGGCTACGAACCAGTGTTTACCTGGTGGATGGCGGCCCCGAGTAAACGGCTGGCCGCATCGATCGGGTTTTACGCCGACGCTTTCAGCCGCGATCCCAGTGTCCGGGCAGGCGCGCCTAAAGCCGAAAGCAAGGAGCAGCTCAAGCCGTCGCCGGGAAACCCGGGGTCCGGCGGAGAGCAGGCCCACCGGGAGCAGCCGGCGGCGGTGGGATTCAATGCCGAGCACCACGGATCGCCGGTCGGTGCCAAGCGCCTCGCCGAGCTCCTGCACGAGGAGATGATCCCCTACACCGCCGCGGAACTCGTGGACCTCGGCAAGCGCGAACTGGAGTGGTGCCGGCAGGAGCAGCGGAAGGTCGCGAAGGAACTTGGTTTCGATGATCCGGCCAAGGCGCTCGAACACGTCAAGACGCTCCACGTCCCGCCGGGCCAGCAGCCAGCCGTCATCCGGCGCCTCGCCCTTGAGGCCATCGCGTACCTTGAAAAGCACGATCTCGTAACCATCCCGCAACTCGCCAAGGACAGTTGGCGCGTCGGGATGATGTCGGCGGGCCGCCAGCGCCACAACCCGTTCTTCACCGGGGGCTCGACCATCAGCGTCTCCTACCCGAACGACGAGATGGACCATTCCGACAAGCTGATGAGCATGCGGGGAAACAATCCGCACTTTTCTGCGGCCACGGTCCACCACGAGCTGATTCCCGGCCACCACTTGCAGGACTTTATGACCACGCGCTACAACACGCATCGCGCGCCCTACGCGACTGTCTTCTGGGGCGAGGGCTGGGCGCTGTATTGGGAACTGCTGCTGTGGGACCACGGATTCGCAAAGTCCCCGGAGGACAAGATGGGCTTCCTCTTTTGGCGCATGCACCGATGCGCCCGGATCATCTTCTCCCTCGGCTACCACCTCGGGGAGATGACGCCGCAGGCGTGCGTGGACATGCTGGTGGATGTCGTCGGCCACGAGCGCACCCACGCCGAGGGCGAAGTGCGGCGGTCTCTCGCGCCGGGCACGCCCACGCTCTACCAAAGCGCCTATATGCTGGGCGCCATGCAGTTTTATGTCCTTCACCGCGAGCTGGTAAAATCGGGGAAAATGACGGCCAGAGACTTCCACGACCGAATCCTTCGCGGGCACCGCATCCCGGTGGAGATGGTGCGCATCGAGATCTCCGATGTCCCGGTGACGCGCGATTATAAGACGAGCTGGCGCTTCGCAGAGGAGTTCCGGCACCCGTGACTTGGGTCCTGCGAGGGGGCGGTTCTCTCCCGGAGCGTTTGAACGGGGGGCGGGAGGGAGCAGCGGGGGGCGGCGGGTGGGCGAGCCGCCGCACTCCAAAACGCCGGCGCCGCTCGGCGCGGTCCTCACCGAGGGCAGCAGCCACGGCCTGCACCTGCTCGTGAGGGTGGACACCTGCAACAACGTGGGCCGCGGCATGAGCCGCAAAGCGCTCACGGAATTTGCCAGGCGCGTCGTTTTCCAGATGAGCGCGAATGATTCCGCCAGCCTCATCGACTCCCCCAAAGCCAGCAACCTCGGCCTCCACCGCGCCCTCTTTTACAACGAGCACGAAGGCACCCTCGAAACCTTCCGCCCGTATGCCACGCCGGACCGCGGATGGCTGGCGGGGAAAGGGTAACGACCCGAAAGCGCCCGGGCGGCTTGCGGAGCACGGCCCCGGGCTACGTATCCGCCGGGCGAATGGTCACCACCCTTACCTCGCAGAGCGCACCGTCCACCCTCCAGACGACGGCGTGGGCGGCGACCACCGCGACCTGCCAATCCCGCCCATCGCTGCCGCGCTCGGTGAACGCACGGTCGGCGCAGGGCCGTGCGCACCCCGAGAGCGCCAGAGGACTGGCGCACTAGGCAACGCCAGCGCGGCGCGGTGCGCTGTCTCGGTCGGGATCCGGCTCCAGGGCGAAGTCGCTATCCACGGACTCCCCCGCTTGCAACCCCGGTGCGCGAACCTATTCTCCCGCACCACGCCCGGCCGTATGAAACCATCCACTTTTCTCTCGCTCTACGACAAACTGGAGAAGCTCGTCCAACGGCTGCCGGACTCGCTCCAGCAACCGATTCTGCGGGAGATCACGCCGATCAAAACGCTCTTCCTGCTCCAGCGTCCGCCGCGGCTCGTGCTGCTCGGGCCGGCGGGCGCGGGAAAAGCGGAATTGCTCCTCGGGCTTTTTGGCGCGGAGGTGGCCCGGACCGGCGAGGAAAATCTCGGCGACGGCTCGTGGCAGACCTTTGGCCGGAAGAGCCGCGGCACCTTGCAAATGCTCGATGCCCGGCGTCCCGCCTCGCTGAATATGCTCCGCGCCGCGCTCGCCGCGGAGACGCCGGACCTTTTCATCTTCCTGCGTCCGGCGCTGGCGCTGGACGCCGCCGACGCTGCCGACCTCGACCACGCCGCGGAAATCCTGGCGTGCGCCGAGCAGCGCAGCGGCGTCCGCCCGAAGCTGCTCGGGGTGCTCCTCCCCGCCGGGACCGCCGATCCCGAGCGCGCCCGGCAGGAACTGCACGCCTCCCTGCACGCCCACGCTGCGCTCAGCGACCGCATGGCCGGCACGCTGGCGCTAACCACTGCCGCCGAGCGGGCACGTCTGGCGGAGTTGATCGCCATCGAGCTGCCGGGCGAGGCGCAGCTCGAGATGGCGCGGCTTTCCGCCAACCGCGCGCTGCAGCAGCAGATCGCGCAGGTCGTCATCAAGTCCGTCACCGCCATCTCCGCCGCCATCGGCGCGCAGCCCATCCCGCTGGCGGATTTCCCGATCCTCACCTCGCTCCAGGCCACGATGGTCGCGAGCATCATGCACATCAGCGGGCGCGAGATGAGCGTGAAGCTCGCGGGCGAATTTATGGCCGCGCTCGGTGCGAATATCGGCGTCGGGCTCGTCCTGCGCGAAAGCGCGCGCGCCCTCGCGAAATTCGTCCCGCTCTGGGGCCACGCGGTCTCCGGCGCGGTCGCCGCCGCCGGCACTTACGCGATGGGCCGCGCGGCGTCGGCGTATTTCATCGAGGGGCTATCGCTCACCGCGGCGCGCGGCATTTTCCGCCGGCGGCGAAAGGAAGCGCCGCTGCTGAAAGGCTGACGCGGCGGGTGCGAGGGTCAAGGAGCGGCGAGATTCGCCTCCGCGAGCCGATCGGTCATGTCGGCGGCCTGGAGCGCGGAGATCATCTCGGCGATGTCGCCGTTGAGGAAGCGGTCGAGACTGTAGAGCGTGAGTTTGATGCGGTGATCGCTGATGCGGTTCTCGGAAAAATTGTAGGTGCGGATTTTTTCCGAGCGGTCACCGGTGCCGATCTGGCTTTTGCGATGGGCGGCGTATTTCTCGTGCTCCTCGCGCTGTTTCACCTCGAGCAGGCGGGAGCGGAGGATGGTGAGGGCTTTCTCCTTGTTCTTCTGCTGCGAACGTCCGTCCTGGCAGCGGACGATGGTGCCGGTGGGGATGTGCATGACCTGCACGGCGGAGTCGGTGGTGTTCACGCCCTGGCCGCCGGGACCGCCGGCGCGGCAGACTTCGATGCGGATTTCGTCGGGCTTGAGTTCGAGATCGACTTCCTCGGCCTCGGGCAGCACGGCGACGGTGGCGGTGCTGGTGTGGATGCGCCCCTGGGCCTCGGTGGCCGGCACGCGCTGGACGCGGTGGACGCCGCTCTCGTAGCGCAGGGTGCGGAAAACCTGGTCGCCGGTGACTTTGAAAATGACCTCCCGCAGGCCGCCGAGCGTGCCGGGGCTGGCTTCGAGCGGCTCGATCTTGAAGCCGTGGGTCTCGGCAAAGCGGGTGTACATCCGGTGGAGATCGGCGGCGAAAAGCGCGGCTTCGTCGCCTCCGGTGCCGGCGCGGATTTCCACGATGGCGTCGCGGTCCTCGTTCGGGTCGGGGGGGAGGAGCGCGTATTGCACGGCGGTCTCGATGGCGGCGATGCGGTTTTCGAGATCGGGGATTTCGGCGGCGGCCATTTCGGCAAACTCGGCGTCGTCTCCCTTGGCGAGCGTTTGGTTTTCGGTGAGTTCGCTGCGGAGTTTCTGCAGCAGCTCCCAATCGGCAAGAAGCTGTTTCAGCCGGGTGTGTTCGCGCAGGGTCTCGCGGGCTTTGCGCGGATCGTCGTAGAGATTCGGCGCGGAGATCTCAGCTTCGAGTTCGCGGAAGCGGTCGGCTTTGCGGGCGATGAGAGGAGCGAAGTCCATGGGAAGAAAAGGATGAAGGATGAAAAGAGAGCGGGCAGCGGCCTAGTTTGCAGCCTTCAGCCCACGGACTTTTCGCTGATTCGGAAAAAGCAAAACGGTGAAGACGCGCGGGGCATCTTCACCGTTTCGGAAGTTGGAACTGGAACGCTAGGCGGACTTTTTGCGCGGCGCAGCGGTACCGTAGCGGCGGGAGAATTTCTCGATGCGGCCGGCGGTATCGACGAACTTTTGCTCGCCGGTGAAGAACGGGTGGCAGGCGGCGCAAATGCCGATCCTGAGTTCGCGCTTGGTGCTGCGGGTGTGGTAGGTGGTGCCGCAGGCGCAGCTGATGGTGGTCGGTTGGTAGTCGGGATGAATATCTGCTTTCATGGCTTGGAAAAGGGAGTAGGACCCTAGCTGCAAAAAAGCTCCCGGCAATCAAAAACTCCGACTATTTCCCGTGCCCGATTTTGCCGCTGAAAATGCCCTCCTGACCGCGTGGCGGCGGACTCTCGCCGCACGCGGAGCGGAGGTCGCGATCATGGACGCGGGCGGGCGGGCGCTGCGGACGTTTGCCGGCATCGAGAGCGCGGCGCAGCAGGTCGCGCGGCGCTGGGCCGACATCCCACCGGGCGCGGTGGTGGCGTTGCAGCTGGGCAACAGCGAGTGCTGGCCGGAGGTCTTGCTGGCGCTGTGGCGGCGGCGGCTGATCCCGCTGCCGCTGGCGGAATCCCTGGAGGCCACGGAGCGGGCGGCGACGCTGGCGATGAGCGGCGCAGTGGCGGTCGTCGGGCTGGCGGCGGGTGAGCTATCCATCGAGCGTGGCCCGGGCGCGGCGGAGGCCGCGCGGTGGGTGGGGCCGGTGCCGGATTTACTCAAGCTCACCTCCGGCACCACGAGCGCGCCGCGGGCGATCCGCTTCCGCGCGGAGCAGCTCGTGGCCGACGCGGCCCACATCTGCGCGGGGATGGGCATCCGGGCGGACGACGTGAACTTCGGGGTCATCCCTTTTGCGCACAGCTACGGTTTTAGCAATCTCCTCACGCCGCTGCTGACCCACGGCGTGCGCCTGGTGGCCAGCGCCGACCGGTTGCCGCGGGCCGTGCTCGCAGGCCTCGCCACCACGGGAGCCACGGTGTTTCCAGGGACGCCGGTGTTTTTCCAGAAACTCGCGGAACTGGAGCAGCTCCCGGCGCTCCCCGCGCTGCGGCTCTGCATCTCGGCGGGCGCGCCGCTGCCCGGTCCCGCCGCGGAGCGGTTCGCGGCGAGGTTCGGGCGGAAGATCCACGTCTTCTACGGCGCGTCGGAGTGCGGCGGGATCAGCTACGACGCCGGGGCTGATCTCCGCTGCGAGGACGGTTTCGTGGGCACGCCGCTGCCCGGCGTGGAGGTGGTGCCGGCGGGTGCAAGCGCCGGCGCGGTGGCGGTGCGGAGCGCGGCGGTGGGCGACGGCTACTTTCCTGCCGACGGCGACGCGGCGCTGCGCGGCGGCCAATTCGTGCCGGGCGATCTGGTGCGGCGCGGCGCGCGCGGGCTGTATCTCGCGGGCCGCACGTCGGACGTGATCAATGTGGCCGGGCGCAAACTGAACCCGCTCGCAGTGGAGGCCCGCATCGCCGGGTGTCCCGGCGTGACGCAGGTCGTGGTCTTCGGCGTGCCGTCGGCGCTGCGCGGCGAGGAGCCGGTGGCCTGCGTGGCCGGGACCGGGTTGGACGCGGCGGCGGTGCAGCGGTTTTGCCACGAAACCCTCAGCCCCTGGCAGGTTCCGCGCGTCGTCTGGCTCGTCGCCGAGATACCCGCCGACGAGCGGGGCAAAATCTCCCGCCGCGCCCTGGCCGCGCGCTTTGCGGCGAAGCCATAGGCGGCCGCGCAGAAATTCGGGCGCCGCCGCCACAAACGATTTGTCACCCGCCGTGGAACGGATATTAAGTGCCGCGCTCCGATGCCGGCCCTTCCTCCGCCTCTCCTTGCCTTCATTCGTGCCGCCGTCTTCGGTGGCGCACGGATGTGCCTGGTCGTGGCCTTGCACCTGGGCTTCCTGGGCGGGGCCGTGGGCTGGGCGCAGGCTCCCGCGGCGACGCCGGTGACGGACATGGAGGCCGTGGCCATCGCCTATAATGAAGCGCTGAAAGCCTTCACCGAAGGCAAGTGGTCGGAGGCGGCGAGCGGTTTCGAGGCGACGATGAAGCTGATCCTGGATGACCGACTGCCGCAGGTTCCGCCGCTCGTTTTCATGACCGGCGCGGCGTATTTCAACGGGGGCGACAACGGCAAGGCCATCGAGTATTTCAAAAAATACCTCACCAAGTATCCCAACGCGGTCATGGTGTGGGAGGTGAAGCTGGGGCTGGCGCGCGCGACCCTGCGGTCGAAGAAATACGATGAGGCGATCCCCCTTTTCAAAGAACTCGAGGGCGTGCCCGCGTGGCGCGATGAGGCGCTGCTCTCGCAGGCCCAGGCCTACCGCGAGACGACCAAACTCGATGAGGCGATCGCGGCGCTCGTGCGGCTCATCACCCCGGATATTCGGACCGTCGCCCAAGCGGGCGGCGGGATCATGCTGGCGGAGCTTTACGCTGAGAAAAAGGCCTCCAAAAAAGCGGTGATCGTGCTCCAGTTGCTCGAAAGAAAACCGGGGTTGGTGGAAAATCCCGTGGGCTTGAACGCGGTGGCCGTCCGGCTGGGGGATGAGTTTCTGGAGGACAAGCAATTTGCCGACGCGCTGTCGTCGTATCGCACGGTGCGCCCGCGGGAAGACGTGATCAAGATTCAGACCTACCGGGTGAGCCGCACCGTCGCCGCCATCGAGGCCAATACGAAAGCCGCGGTGGGCAACCCGCCGCTCGCGGCGCAACTCGAGATGCTCAATATCCAGCTCAAGGAGCAACTCGACGAGGCGAAGAAGCAGTTTGAGGAGTTTCAAAAGCTGCCCGACTTCGGTCCCGGGCTCCTGCTGCGGATGGCGCGGGCGTATTACGAATGGGAGAAGCGCTGGGAGGCGGTCGTGGTTTATGAGCGGCTGCTGACCAAATATCCGCCGGGGGTGAAAGATCGGGAGGGTGCGATCTTCGGGAAAGTCATCGCGTATAACGATCTCCTCCAGATGCGGCGCTGCCAGGCGGCGTGCGATGACTATTTCAAGGAGTTCCCGGAGGGGCCGGGCGCGGGCACGGTGGGCTACATGAGCGGCGCGGTGGCCATGCAGGTGCAGGACTTCGCAGGCGCGGAAAAGGCCTTCGTGCGCATGTTGGAAAAAGTGCCGAAGAGCGAGTTCAAGGAGGAGATGCGCTATCTGCTGGGGAACGCGCGTTTCATGCAGGGAAAATTCGGCGAGGCGGTGCAGGACTACATCAAATATCACGCGGACTACCCGAGCGGGGAGCGCTTCGACGAGGTCGCCTACCGCATCGGGCTGTGCGCGATCTTCACGAGCGACTACGCGAAAGGGAAGACGGTGATGACCGAGTTCGTGGCGAAAAATCCGACGGGGCCCTACACCGGCGACGCCCGCTACCGGCTGCTGATCTGCGAATACGCGGAGATGAACTACGAAGCGGTGATCGCGTCCGCCGCGCCGTGGCTGCGCGATTACGCCGGCCACGATCAGGAGGCGGAGGTGCTGGCCCTGCTCGGCGACAGCCAGGCCGCGACGGGAAAGCTGGAAGACGCGATCCAGTCCTACCAGCGCTGCGCCAAGGTCGCGAAAACCGACGAGGTTCTCAGTCACGGGCTTTTTGAAAGTAGCAAGTATTTGCAGAAGCTGGGCAAGTGGCCCGAGGTCGCGCAGATGTTCGAGGATTTCGTCAAAGACCGCCCGGATCATACGGCGGTGATCACGGCGATGTTTTGGATCGCCAAGGCCCGGGCCAAGCAGGGGCAGACCGATGAGGCAAAGGCCTTCCTCGTGGACAACCTGAAGAAATACATCGCCGAGCCGAAGCGTGAAGCCGTGGAGCCGCTGCTGCTCCAGCTCGCGCAGCTCTGCGCGAAACGTCCCCGCCCGAAAACTCCCCCCGCACCACCGGCCACTCCCCCACCCGCGCCTGTCCCCGCAGAGCAAGGCGCCCCGCCCGCCCCACCCGCGCCCGCGCCGCCGGAACCTCCGCCATTGCCGCCGTATGATGCGGTCGCGGAGCTGACCAAGCAGATGCGCCCGCTGGAGGCCGACGCCAGCGTCACGGCCAAAGCGCGTCTGCTTTACGCCCAGGCCGAACTCCTCCGCCAGATCCGCAAACCCGAGGAGGCCGACGCGATCTATGCGGAGATGGCCACGCGTTTCCGACCCGCGGACCTCAGCCCGTATCTCCTCGCCCAGCTCGGCGACTTCATGAATTTCCGCGGCGACAGCGAAAAGGCCGCGCTCCTTTTCACCCAACTCAAGGAGCACTATCCCAAGAGCGATTTTCTGGACTACGCCTACGTGGGGCTGGGCGAGATCGCCCTGGCGAAAAAGGAACACGAAAAGGCGCTCGAGCTTTTCACCGATGCGCTGGAGAAGGTCGAGGCGAACTCCAAAGCGAAGGAAGGGACCATCGGCAAAGCTCGCACGCTCCTCGCGCTGAAGCGCCATGCCGAGGCGAAGAAGCTTTTCGAGCAGGTGGCCTCGGTGAAGGAATGGCGCGGCGATGCCACCGCCATGGCGGTCTATATGCAGGGGCAGACGGAAGCGGATCAGGGCAAATATCCGGAGGCCATCGCCTACTACCGGCGGGTCTTTGTGGCCTACCAAAAATACCTCCCGTGGGTGGCCAAGTCCTATCTCGGAGTGGCGGATTGCTTTGAAAAAATGGGCCAGCGCGGCGACGCCATCGAGAATCTCCGGGAGATGTTGCGCAACGAGCGGCTGGCGAAATTTCCGGAAACCGAAGAGGCCCGCAAGCGACTGCAAGCGTGGGGGGTGGCGGCGTGAGGGCGCGGTGGAAAAGCGCGGCCTGTCTCGTGTTGTGCGGCGCACTGGCCGGCTCCGCCACGGCGCAAAACATCCTGCTCAAGGACGGCAAGACGATCGTCACCAAAGGACTGCGGCGGCAGGGCGACACCATCATGGCCACGGTGGAAACCATCCTCCCGGCCAGCGGCACGGAGCAGGCCAAGACCCTCTCCGGCGAGATCGGTTACCAGCTCCCCCTGATCGCCAAGCTCGACTTCCCTGAACCGGCGCAGCTCCAGACCGTGCCCGACCTGATTGCCACGGGCAAACTGGCCGAGGCGCTCGTGCAGATCGAGCCGGTGGTGCGCTACTACGGCGGCTTCCGCGATGCGCCGGGGAGCTGGTGGGTGGATGCCGTGCTGCTGAAAATCGAAGCGCTGCAGGCGATGGGCAATTTCAAGGAGGCCGATCCGCTCATCGACAACCTCTCCCGCGTGACCACCGACCCGGAGGCGGTGCGCACGGCCAAGGTCTTCGTGGCCGCACAACTCACCCGCCGCGGCGACCACGCCAAGGCGGTCAAACTTTTCGAGGAAGTGCTCAAGGACACCACCAAGCCAGCCACGCTCGCGGTCGTCGCGGTGAACCTGGGCCAGAGCCAGCTCGCCCTGAAGCAATACGACTCCGCCCTGCTCTCCTTCCTGCAAATCCCGGTCTTCTATCCCCGCCAGCGCATGTTGCTGCCGCAAGCCGTGCTCGGGAGCGGTCGCGCCTACTTCGGGCTGGAAGACCTGCCGCGCGCCAAGGCTGCGCTCGACGAACTGCTGGCGGATTTCGCCACGTCGCCGCAAGTCCCGGAAGCCCGCGCCGAGCTGGAAAAAATAGCCGCTCGGGAGAAAGCGCTCGCGCCCCCGAAATAATGCAGACACCCGCTCCTGCTCCTGCCAACTTTTTCAACCATCCAACCATGAAGCTCAAACACGCCTACCTCCTCTTTCTTGCCATCGTCAGTCTGTTTCTGATCGCGGCCAACCTCCAGGCCCAAGCCCCGGCGGCACCGGCCGCGAAGGGCGGTGAGGCTCCGCCCGTGCATAACAAGACCCTTTGGGAAACGATCGTGGAAGGCGGCTGGGTCATGTTCCCCATCGGGTTCTGCTCGGTGGCCACCCTTTACCTCATCGGCGACGGCTGGATTCGCACCGGGGAGAAAAAGATGCTCCCGCAGCAGCATGTCGAGGCCGTGCGGAGCAGCTTCCGGCAGGGCGATTACGTCGCGGCGTTCGACTACTGCCGTGCGCATCCCGCGGCCTTTACCAACGTGTGCGGAGTGGCCGTGAGTCTCCTCGGCGAAGGCAAGCAGGCGGTCGAAGAGGGATTGATCGGCGAGCTGGGCAAGGAGAACGCCCAGGTGAACACCTGGATCAGCTACCTCTCCGTCATGGGTGTCTGCACGCCCATGATCGGTCTGCTCGGCACCGTCACCGGGATGATCAAGGCCTTTGCCACGCTCGGCAGCTCGGGCATCGGCGATCCCTCGAAATTGTCGGCGGCCATCGGCGAAGTGCTCGTGGCGACGGCGGCCGGGCTGCTCATCGCGATTCCCGCCTTCTTTGGCTACTACGTGCTGCGCAACCGGGCGATCCGCACCATTCACCACATCCAGGACACCATGGCCGGCCTGCTGCGCAAGATGCCTTACGAGCAACTGGCCGGGGCCAATATTGGCACCGATGAACTTTACGCCGCTCCGCCGATCTGGCTCGGCAATGAAGCGCAAAGCCCCGATGGGGATGCCGGTCAAACTCACTAACCGCGCCGGACTTTAGCGATGAACGGGAGAATCCACTGACATGGCGGGCGGAGGAGGCGGAGCCGAAGGGGAACCGGAGTTCCAGATCGCGCCGATGATCGACGTGCTTCTGGTGCTGCTCATCTTTTTCATGAGCATCACCACCACGCAGGTGCTGAAAGTAGATCAGTCCATCACCTTGCCGCTGGCTCCCGATGCCTTGAAAAAAGACACCACCCGCAACGAAACGATCGTCAACATCCGCTGGGATCCGGTGAAAAAGAAAGCGCAGTACGTCATGGACGACCGGGTGTATGCGGAAATCGAGGCTGTCACCAAAGCCATCATCGCCGCGAAGAAGCTGAGTTCCACGAAGGCGACGAGCTCGGCCAATCTGGAGTTTCGCGTCGTCATTCGCGGGGATCGCGAGGCCTCGGCGATCAGCGTCTCGCGGGTCATGAACGCCGCGGCGGAAGCCGGCGTGAGCGACATCGCCTTTTCCGCGGTGAATAAGGACTGACCGCATGAAGCGTCTCGACCTTAGTTCCGGTGAGGGAATGATCGGCTTTCAGATCGCGCCGATGATCGACGTGGTTTTCGTGATCATGCTCTTTTTCATGGTCATGGCTGGATCAGTGAGGGTGGAAAAGGAACTCCCCTCCCAACTCCCCGGCAACGCCGAGACGCAGAGCGCCACGGAGATGATGGATGAGATGGTCATCGCAATCGCTGAGTCGGGTGAGGTGTCGCTCAATGAAGAGCCGATGGACACGCCGACCAGTAACGAACTGCCCACGCTCAAGAACACGCTCATCCGGCTGAAGCAGGCCGCCGATCAATCCAAGACGCTGGTCCTGGTCACGGTCGTCAGCGAGCAGCAGGCGAAATACAGCCGCACCGTGGATGTGCTGAACGCCCTCGCCGTCGCCGGGATCTCCAACGTGACTTTTACCGTCAGCGAAGAGGAGTAGCTTCCGCTGCGGACTTACTCCAACCGCGCCGGTTGCCCCGTGCTCTCCAGCACTGAGTGCCACAGCTCGCT
>Ga0114966_10001573_pt1 | contig 20932 bp, 17 predicted proteins | sample M_130207_XF_Meta_FD_87029 | JGI IMG/M metagenome (GOLD analysis project Ga0114966, IMG submission 87029) | Freshwater microbial communities from Lake Montjoie, Canada to study carbon cycling - M_130207_XF_MetaG | ecosystem: Environmental > Aquatic > Freshwater > Lake | place: Lake Montjoie... | reverse complement strand
GAAATGTTTATTAGTTATGGAGATGAATATTGGGACTAAAACTTAAACTAAAAGTTAAAAAGTTTATTTAAAGAATAAAAACAAATTAATAATAAAAAGTAAAATAAAATGAATACTGCACAACATCCTATTAATGATTTATTAAATAAATTAATTATTATTACAAATGATATTTATAATTCAGTTGGTCCTGGTTATAATGAAGTTATTTATCACCGTGCATTTGAGGTTGCTTTACGTTTAAATGGAATTGCATATGAATCTGAAGTTGTTACACCAATTATTTATAAAGGTCATGCTATAGGACATGGACGAGTTGATCTTATTATAAAAAACTTAAATTCTACAAACATTGTAAATAATTTAATGATTATAGAACTTAAGGCAATTGCTAATTTGAACAATAATGATTCAATTATTCAAATTAAAAATTATATGAAGCAACATACAATTTCAGATGGATTAATTATTAATTTTGGACAATGTAATAAAACAACAAATGGAGCAATTAGTATTAAATATGTCAATGACCGTAATCAAATATTTAATTTTATAAATGGAACATTTGTTGAATTTACGCAAACAAATTTAACTTTAAATTAATCTTTGTTAACATTTCATTAGTTTTTTAAGATCATTTGTTAATGATTTAAAAGAAGTACTTTTACGTGTTTTAACTTTACGACGACCAAAGAATACAATACGTAAATCATTGTTTGGTTGAGGACCTAATATATCTCTTATGTCTCGTGTATAACTGCTTGTTGAAGAACTCGGTGAACCATTTGTTAACCTGGGTGGTGAAGCGGGAGGTGAACGATTCCAATTTAAAACGTCATTGATATCGCCTTCATAATTATCTTGTGGTGGTGGTGGTGGTAACCGTTGTGGTGAATGGTACGGTGAACTTTGAGGTGTCATCTGATAAGGTTTAAAAATACCATAGTATTGTACAAACTCACCACTTGAACGTTCAAATCTTTGAATATAATAACACCGTATATGACCAGCAGATGCTTGTTTCCAACGAACCATTTCACGTCCAACATCTGATTTAACAGCAACAACATTTGCATTTATTATACCATATGAATCTGCATTTCCTTGATCTATATTTGCACGTAACTCTTTATTTGGTACTATACATACATAATGATAGGGGTTATTTGCAGGGTCCCTTATATCACCCATTATATTAAAATTTGGTTCTGACCTGGGATTATTATTTATATTTACATTCTGAGAATTTATAGTTGGTTGTACACCAAGTAAAGGACTCCATGGAACACCGTTTACATTATCAAAAAAATACCAAACGAGACCATTTGCTGGGTTATTTGGATAAGGATCTTGTGTAATTGGTATATCTTTAAAATAAGAATCTTGGTATTTATTTCCATATCTGTTTAGTAAACTTCCCATTTCTGGGTTTAAATTTGTTGTTCCATTTAATAAATAAGGATACAATAAAGCAGTTGGAGCATTTATTTCTTTTCTATCCTGTGATCTTAATTCTTTAAAAACGCGTGATTTTTCTTTTTTTACAGGTTTTGAAACTGAAGAAGATGGTTTTGAAAAAACAGGTGGTTGTTGGTTACGATTACCACCACCACCTGAACGAGTATGTACACCAAAATAAGAATACATTTATTATAATAAATTATTTTAATTTTGAACGTAAAATTAAATTAAAATTAAAAAGTTGTCATTGTTTTTTGTAATTTTTTTATTTTTTTAACAAGATTTGGTTCAAACCCTAGGATAAATGCTGACCAAATAATAGTTGCATCATCTGATATTTCATTTAAATTTATTCTTGAATATCCATTGTATCCATTAAATGGAAATGGTATTTTACTAATTAGTTTTCTACATGGAAATGCTATAACAGCAGTAATAGCAACTTGAACAGAACATTGTAAAAGTAAATGTATGTTTGATATATTCTCATCACTTGTAAAAATATTTGTAAAGACATTGTCTATAATTTTTCCAAGTTGTATTGCAAAAAACAAATAAATAACTATAGTATACACTGCATCTGTTAAACTAATAATTTCATTCATTGTTATTACAATTATTAATTATTTTTAATTACAATTAAATTTAATTAAATTTTTTTTTTAAAAGACGTATTTTTATCATTAATGATCTTTGATATAAAAGAATACCTATACCCCATGCTATACCTCCATTATGAACAAGTTCTTTTAATTTTAAGTGTGTAAACCCACCAAGTCCCTCTAATGGAAATGGAAGTTTATCAATTACTTTCTTTTTAACAATACGTGAAATATATAAAGAAATAGTTATTTGAAAAATAATTTCAAAAATTAATTTATAAACTGGTAACTGATCCCTTAGATATTCTATTCCAAATATATAATCACATAAACTATTAACATTTTTTGCAATGTAGTAACCAAATACAAAATATAATATAGTTACATAAACTATATCAGATATTTTTGCTGCATAAAACAATGGAGTACCCATTATTAATTATATTAACAAATTATTATTATTTTCATTAAAAATAAAAATTGTTAATGAAAACCTTAAAGGTTTTAATCGACTTTGCTCAGAATTGAACTGAGGTGACTCGGTTAACAGCCGAGAATAATAACCACTATATGACAAAGTCAAACAAACTTACATAAAGTATGTTTGAAATTGTAAAGGTGCTTTTTAGGCACTTTATAATTTTTTAAACACCATTTTAAAGGTGTAGTCTCCATTGTCTGGATTGAACAGACGACCCATTCATTGCTTTGATAAAATAAATTACCATGATAATGATTTTAATCACTACAGTGAATTGCTCTACGACTGAGCTAAATGGAGGGATACCCCGAGACGGATTTGAACCGCCATCGACCCGTAGCTTATGAAAGTTTGAACTTTCTTTGTATAAAGACCTCTTTATAAGCAGGCAAGATTAACCAGATTATCCTATCAGGGCAATAATATATAAACTTATTTCTTTAAGTAACTTTCAATTTTTAAATCAAATTTAATTTGTTCTACGTGGACGTCGTGTATTATTTTGTGGTTGACGAGTACGATTACCATAAATAACACTATTCGTTCTATTTACTGGATTTATAATTTCTATAAGTTGGTATACATCACCTGTACCTTCTGCCATAAAAGAACTAAGTGTCGTACCATTTCTACCAAAGTTTTGTTCTTCTTCACCATCATTTACTCTCATAATATAATCATATTTACGTGATGTATTATTATAACTTAATACACATTCTAGTTTAACATCATCTACTAGTCCATGTGATATAAAATGGATTAATAAAGGTGTGTTTTTAATACTATTCAATGCAGTTGATAATAAAACACGTGGATCTGGTTGCATTTATCTTTACAAATTATTTTTAAACATTTTTAAACATTTTTTAAATCAATTATTTTTACAAATTTTTTTTTATCTTCTTTAAATTCATAAAGTAATAATGTATTAATTATCTGAGTTGTTATCATAAAAGAACCAAACACACAATTAAGTTTGTTCATTTTTAACTTTATTAATCTTATTCTTTTTATTTTTAAATTCATTTTTGTTTTTATTTATTTTGATATAATGTTGTATGGATTCATTTATTTCTTCATCTGAATTATAATCATCAGGATCTGGTAAAAATGAAGTTTCTTCTTTAAGTGGAACTACATTCATACATTTTATCACTGGTCCATATGAACTTTTATTTGAAAAACATATTTTATATAATAAAAGATTCATATCATAATAATCCAATGTTTCAACAATAATATTGTTTTTTTTTACTTTAATAACTTCTTCAAAAGAATCTGAAATAAATATTGTTTTTTTACAATCACAATATAATTCTGGATTTTTATTAAGTAATGTAACAATTGATTCTTTTAATGCTGAAAAAAGATTATATTTTAAAGGTTTTATATAAAGATGTTCTTCATCCTGATCTATAACTTGACAATTTTTACATTCTAAAACATGTTCAAGTTCATAATGATCTTTTTTTAAAAGAAGGTTCTTTACATTTAACATTTTTTTAATAAAAGTTACTTTTATTTTTTTAAGTTAATGCAATTTTTTGATAACCATTTCATTTACTTTTAAAGTATAATTTATTACATTATACACGTTTTCCCATAACTTAGATATACTTACTAAACAAATGATATCCATGCCTGGTTTTAAATGATAACGGTTAAATTGATTTCCTTGATAATATATTTTAAAAGAATCATTTTTTATTTTTACTTTAAATGTTTCATTTTCAAATAAAGGATACACATTGTTAAAAAGTTCCTTTATCTTTTTTTCAAAATCATGGATTTTATTATAAAATATATTACATGCTTCTGATGGTAATAAACTTAATGTTATGTAATCTGTATCTATTTCAATAATCCGAACCGTTGGTGTCTGGAAATCAAATGATTCTTCTAAATTAATTATCTTCCCTAATGATGTTTTACATTCATTGTATTTTATATCTTCAAATATTAATTCTTTTAATTTATATTTCATTTAATTAATTTAATTAATTTATTTTAATTAATACAAATTAATTTAATTTTAAACGAATGTTAACATTTTTTAATTCTTCTTAAATCTTTTTGTAAAGTCTTTAAATTCATTTTATTCATTTTATTTATTCTTTTACCAAAACCTAAATCATCAGCACCTTCACCTATTTTAGGTATCTCTGTATCAATTAATCTTTTTTCTTTATTTCCATGAGAAGGAATCTTTAATTTTGTTCCTTTTTTTATTTCACTTAATAAAGGTGGTTCATCATATACCCTTGGACCTTCCTCACGGATTACCTTTTTTAAACCACCTTTAGATTTAAGTATATCATCCAATGAAGGTGCTTTATTACCATTTACTGGTTTATATTTTCCTTTTTTTATTTCAATAGTATGCTCTTTCCTTTTTGGTGGTGCTGGTGGAGGTAGTGGTGGTGGACCTGGTAAACGACCAGAAGAAGGTGGTGCTGGTGGAGGTGGTGGTGGTGGACCTGGTAAACGACCAGAAGAAGGTGGTAACGGTATATTTTCTTCAGTTTGTGTTTCCATTGAAGAATAAACAGGTCTCATTGTACTATGTACAGGTGGTGGTGGAAGAAAATCTTCATAATCATTTGCAGGATTTGTTCCTGTTTCTACAGATATATTTCTAATATGTTGTTCTTGTGCAGGTGTTAAAGGTTTACCTGATTGTATTTTTTTCAATATTAATGCACCAGTAACTGTAGTCAATAATGCTGATATTGGAATTTTATATTTATTTAAAAATTTTTTAACCCGTTGTACATTTGTAAGTTTAACTTTAACATTTTCAGTTTGAGTTTGATTTTTTGAACTCTTCTTCTTCTTCTTTTTACGCAACGTTTTTGGCATTATATAATTTCTTTTAAAATACTTGAATATAGCAATTATTTTTTTTACATTCAATTATTTTTTTAAAACATTTTTTAAATTCATTTTATTCTGAACCTTTTATCATTGAATCCATTAACTCAGACGCAGTAACAAATCCAGATTGTTCACCATCAATTATAGAAATATCCTTTGCTTTGTTTTCAAGTTCTGTAACATCTGTAAAACGATCAGTAGACTCTTTAAAATCACCATGTTCCTTTTGAGACTCTTCAAGTTCTTTCTGAGAGTCCTCTTCAAGTTTCTTTAATGCAGCACGTTTTAATTCATCTGCTGCTTGTTCAAGCATTTCACGTTTACGTTCCTCAAAATGCTCCTTTGCATATATTTGATTCTTACGATACTCACCAATAATACTATTAAGTGTTTCGTCTTGATATGTCTGATCGGTAATATGTTCTGGATCCGGAGGTACCAAACACCAATTGTACATATCACAAATGTAAATATCAAAAACTGGATCTAAACGAATTAAACGTTTAACATAATCAGTTGCTTCATCACGTGTATCAAATACACCTCTGATCTTCATTCCAATTGATTTGCTTTTTTGTGTACTATCTGGTGAAACAAATGATACACATGCCCAGTTTTGTCCAGGAACTTTAATTGGATCCGTTGCTAAATTGACTTCTTTTGTATTTGATGCTTGGAATGATGCTTCAGTAAGAGCATTCACTTTTTTTAATGCATCTTCTGGGAGTTCATCCCATGGATCTAAACGCTTCTTTTCAATAGTATTTGAACGTTCCATTTTATTTTAATGTACTTTTAATTTCTTTATTTCTTTAAATTAACTTTTTATTATTATTTGTCACAAACTATTGTTATTGCTTTACTATCATTATCCATACTACATTTAAGGTTTATAACAGGTATTTTAACCATATCTATAGTGTTTTTATAAAATTCATCTTTTTCTTTGAGTAACCCTGTCTTTTTTGGAGCAATTTTTTCATCATTTACTTTTGATGATATAGATTTTATATATTCATCAATTACATTTGATGGTGTATTACCATAATCTTTTTTACTATATAATGTAATTGCATATTCATTATTATAATATAAATTTCCTGTATTACCATTACATTTTAAACCTTTATCCATATTTTGAACTAATGCTTTTGCAACATAATAATCAAATGGTTTATAAGGAGAATTAACTTCAGTGTAAAATAATTTTGCTAATTGTTGAATAAATTCACCTTTGAGTATATTTCCACTCATAAATTTATCAAAGTTTCTAAAATCTTGGTGTTTTGGGGGAGGGTTAAATATTTCTGGTTCTATAAATTGAACTTCATTATTAGTAACAACATAAATAGGGACTTTACTATTATTAACCATATTAAAAAAATCACCTGTGTATTCTGGATGATATAACTGGTTCATTGTTGCACATGATAATCTATTTAATACACCTGTCATAGAAGGCATAGTTTGGGGATAATCATAAGCATATACTCCTCCCATAACAAATACACCTTTTAAACGGTTAGAATTTACAGCAGTTTGTAGTTGATTTTTAATAGCACTTCCCGATTTAAGAAAAGACATGGATCCATTAAAATCTATATAAATATCATTGTAATTATCTAAACTAAATGTTATATCATGGACATGTTTTTTATTTGTATAAACATTTCCTTCTTTATCTGATACCTTCTTACCTGGTTGTTTTAAATAATTATATGTTAGGTCACTATAAACACGTACTTCATTTTTATGACCATTTGGACCAAATGGTATTATTTTATTTACACCACCTATCATAAAATAAAGTGTACCTTTTCCTCCTGATTCTTCCCATATTTTATTTACTATATAAAATGCTATATTTGTCATAGCTGATTTTAAACTCATATTTAAACCTGTTTTAGATATAATATCTTTATAATGATGTCTTGGTGGTAATTTAGATTCATTATCATTGTCTCTTTTTTTAATAGTTTCTCCATTATAGTCATATCCTAAATAATCACCTGATGGATGTGAACCTTCAACATATCCTGGATAATTCATTATAAATAAAACATCTGCGTCTGTTTTAGCATATTCCATAAGTGCATAAAACCCATCAACGTCTGAAATATCACCTGTACTTATAATTAATGGATTTGTTTTATGATTTATTGTATGCATTTGTATTTTTTGACCAATAACATTACCAAAACGGAAACGTCTTCTTTTTTTAGAAGTTGTTATACACTTTTTAAGATCTTTACGCAAGGTTTTTAAAGAAAATGAATGTTTTGTCATTTTATATAATACAATTATTTTATTTTATTTTATTTTATTTTTTATGATAATTTTTTAATTCTTCTTGAAAAATTCTTCTCATGTTTTCTTCATTTCTTCTTTGAACCTTTTTTTCATGTTCTCTATTTAATGTTCTATTTAATCTATTTTTTAAAACAGTTAATACAACTGCGTTTCCTAATAATGTTGCATATTTCCATTTATGTTGCTTTAAATGACCTTTTGCACGAAGATAAAGTGGTTCTTTATTTTTTTTAACTGTTTTTACACCAAATGAATTCATTTTTTCAAGTTTTGAAAGGTCTGTATACAATTCTTTTAATTTAACACTTTTTCCAAAATGATTTTCTTTTTTTGTTTTTGGTTTGTAACTTTTTTGATCTGAACGAAGATATCCATTGAGAATAGTATAAAGATCATTATTTAAATTATGAAAACTACGATGTTGAATATGGACAAATGCATAATTTTCTAAAATTTTTAAAATATTTGGATATCCATTCCAAGCATTTAAAGTTATATAAGAAAGGTCTCCAAATGGAAGAATATCAACATTTTTCCATTCATTATTTTGTTGTTTTACACGGGATAATGAATTAAAATAAAAATTCTTTGAACTATGCCAATTTCTAATATTTGTTTTTATTTCCTTATTTGGTAACTCAATAAAATATTCAATCTTTGGAAATCGTTTAAGATATTTTATAAAATTACGAACAAGACCATTCTCAAAATATCCATCCAAAAAAAGTTTTTTTTCTTCTGTTGGAGTTTCTTCAGCACATTGACCACCCAATGTTAAGAACCCTAAACTATTTGTTTCAATAAGGTCTTGTTGTAAAGGACCTGGTGCATAAGGTTGTTGATGATACGGTGTCCAATTAATATGACCTTCTATAAAATCAATATTTAAATTTATAAGATCTTTGTAACTTGAAACACTTTTGTAAGTTAAATCACTTTTGTAAGTTAAATCACTTTTGTACATTTATTTTAAATATAACAAAGAAATTATTTTTAATTTGTTTGTTTAATTTTTACTTTATCTTTTAATTTTATTTTTAAGATTTTTTAATAACATTTTTTTAGATTTTGGAACACGTTTTTTACCACGTTTTACAGTTAAACGAATGTTCTGTTTTTTACACAATGCTTTTAATTGTTTTAATGTTTTTTGTTTCTTTCTTCTACCAAATGAATTTGATGCTTCTACTTCTTCTTTTGCTGCTTTTGCTGCTGCTTCTGCTTTTGCTTTTTCAGTTGCTGCTTTTGCTTCTGCTTCTTTTTGTTGTTGCATAGTAAGTTCTAAATCTTGATTTGTTTTAGCAATTGAACCAGAAATTGCCTGTAATTCTGAATGTAACCGTGTTGCTTCAGCATGATCTAAATCTTTTTGTTTTAATAATTGTTCTATATCTTTTGCTATTCTTTCTTTTTCACGTTTTTCATCTTCAAGTCTTTTTTGTTTATCTTTTAATCCATTTAATTTTTCTTGTGCTTGTAAATAATTTTGACGACGTTCTTCTTTTCCTTGTTCTATTATTCTGTTTCTTTGCAATTTTTTTTGTTTATACATAAATTCTGCAAGTGCTTTTTCTGCTGCATCTTGTGCTTGTATTTCTGAAAGACCATTATGGATACTTTTTGCGTATGCTACTTCTTTTATAGCTGTTGCTTCATCAATTATGTCTTGATCAGCTATAATTTGTTCATTTGTTTCAATTCTATTTTTATTGTTAAATAATTTTGATTTAAAATTTTCAGCATGCTTAGATGCATTTGATTTTATCCTATTTTCTCTGTTTATATCTAATTGTTTTAACCGATTATATGCATTTCCTGCTGAAATAAGTTTTTTCTTTTCTATTTCTTCAAATTCTTTTATTTTTGCTTCTCTTGCTTCAAGTCCTGCTTTTACACATTCAGATTGTGCTTTAGGATTATTATAATTTAATTCTTCATTTCTTTTACAACTCCTGTATCTCAGTTTTAGAAATGGTTCTAGTTTTAATAACTCATCTTCTTTTCGTTTTTTTCCTTCTTGGTATGCTTTTTCAATTTCTTGCTGTTTTCTTATTTCCCTTTGTCTTTCCTTTTCTTGTATATTTTGTTCTCTTTTTATATTTATTTGTTCTCTTTTTTCTTGTTCAGTTAATTCTCGTTCTGGTACTATTTTAGTACTATTTTTACTTAATAAATGTGATGCAGCAATCCCTGCACCAATTCCTATCGCACCAACTGTTCCACCTATAATATATTTACGATAATTTTTCCACAATCCTTTCTTTTTTTCACTTCCAAAATGAAACGAACGATTCGTTACTAAACGAAGATCCCGTTGTAATTGTAAAAGTTTTTTATTTTTCATTCTATTTTAAATAACGCAAAGAAATTAATTTTGAGTTTAATTTATTTGGATTATTTTACAATTTTACATTTTTCTTTTACTTTTTTGTTTATTTCTTCGTTTACCAAAATCCCATGCTGCAAAACCCCTTTCTAAATTTATTTGTTCTTGTTCACTCAATGGTTGTGCTGTTGCTTTTTGAAGAGTATTATTATATTCATTATACCATTCCTTATTTAATATCTCAAGAGCGTCTTTAACTTTAGTACCAGGTTCAACACCATATACTCTATATAGTTCTTCATAGTATCTTGAAGGAGGTCCACCACCAGGTCCACCACCACCGCCAGATATGTCTTTATAAAAAAGACCCATATTATCGTGATCAGGTTTACTAAGTCTATGTATATCTATTATTAAATCTCTAATTTTTTGATTCTTTATATACTCTTGTCCGGGTAGAGGTGGAGGTGATTTTAAAATAGCAATTGCACTACTAGTACTATCACGACCAGGGGTATCTGTAATTATAATATTATAATCTTTACATATTTTTTTATACTTATTAATTGTTTCATTATCTATTGTTTTAGAATGTTTATCATCAATTTTATCAAAATATTTATCCATTGTGTAAGTTGTCCAACTGTAGTAAATTAACGATTTTATTAATTTTTCTTTTTCTGCAACATATTCTGCAGTTAATGGTAAAGGTGGGTGTGGTTGTTTTGACTCTGATTTACCTTTTGTTAATTTCTTTTTCCATGCATTAGAAATTGTAGCTACTGCTGCTGCTTGTGAAAGTCCTGGATTAAAATTAACTTCAACGGGTACAGGTAATACTTCAGTTGTTTTGTGTGAATTATTATTTGATTGCTGTGCTTCTTGTGGAACAACACCTTTATTTATGTAACTATTGTACAATACTGTAAAATAACTAACTATTTTTCCTACTAATACATTTTTTTCATCATTTTTAAGTGTTATAAAATTTAAAAATGGTTTTAGTAATGTATCTAAAATAGAATTACTACCTGTAGGTGTATAAAAACGTGTTACTAATTCCACAAGTTGTATTTGTTGTGGAAGTGAGATTTTAATATTAGGAAACATTTCAGGTGTAAAGGAACCATCGTCATTATTTGTTGTTTTAGAATCTGTTGTTTTAGAATCTGTTGTTTTTTCATAAAAATCACGACGCATACTATCCATCATATGACCAAATTTATTTAAACGACGACCTGTAAGTAATGCATAATCGTCAAGTAATTCTTTTAATTTATTATTAATTTTATTAATTTTATTAATTTTTCGTTTACCAAATTTACCACCACCACCACCACCCCCTAAAAATCCAGCAAATATATTTTGTACCATTGGGTTGATTAACATATTTGCAAGTTGTGGATTTTTTGTTGCTTCAGATACTACATTAACAGGATTTATAGGTACATCAAGTGCCTTTTGTACTGTTTTAGGTTCATTCTTATCACCAACAGGACCATTTACTGGTATATTTACACCTGCATGTTGTAATATTGCCGGTGCAAATTGTGATATCATATTTTGATCAAGACCACCTGCTCCTTGTACAAATGTTTGTAGCAACGCTGGAGTAATACTACCCCCTGATTGTGTCAATGCTGGAACTAATGCTGTTAGCAAATTTGGATCAACACCTGCTGATTTTGCTATTTGTTGTGGATTATCTAGTATGCCACTTGCGCTAAAAGCAGCAACTGGTCCTCCTGATAATACTGCTTTCATGAGTTCTGTATTACCTTGAGCTCCTGAACCAGATAATAAAGATGGTGCCAGTGTTTGTAATAATTCAGGTGTCAATTCTGGTGATAAAGATCCTAATGAATTTACAGGAATACCTGCTGCTATTAATCCCTCTGCACCTTTTTCAGTTCCTAAGGGTGCTTTTGAAAGATCACCTCCAAGATGTTCAATGAGTTTATTCATAACAAAAGTTGTTAACTTAGGTGAACTAGCAACAACACTTCCTAATGAAGCAACAACACTTCCTAATTTATCAATTGTTTTAGGACTTAAACTGTTAAATATTTTCTTAGCTATATCTTCACCACCACCACCAGATTCTTTTTCTTTTTCTTTTTTTTCTTTTGGTGATTTTGGTGGTTTTGGTTGTGATGAATTACTTTTTGCTCTACTAAAAAATTCTATTATTTTTTCTTTTGCATTTGCACCATATTCAAGCATTTTTTCAAAAAAACTACGTGGTATTGTTGCTACTTTTGCTAATTCATCTGTTGGTAAAGTTTTTAGTTCATTTATTTTTCCTAAAATTTTTCTTTTTTCTTCATCAACTAGTAATCTAAATTCTTGTTCTCTTTTTTCATTTATTTTTTCTAAAAGGTTTTTTACTTTTTCTTTGTTTTCAGGTGTTGCATTTTTTTGTGCTGCTGCTTCTAGCTCTTTAAGTTTACGTTCTTCATCAAGTAATGCCAAACGGACTTTTGTTCTTTCTTTTTCAAATTCTCTTTTTGCTTGTTGCAATTTATTTTCTTCGTCTTTTTGGTCTCTTTCACGTTCTTCTTCTTCTTGTTTTATCTTTTTTGCTTTTTGTTCTTCTGTAAGATTTTTACTTTTTTCAAGTTCTTCTGCTTTTCGTTTATTATAATAAATACCTCCACCAACTATAGCAGTTGTCGCTACAACTGCAGCAGTTGTACCCAAAATTAATTTACGACGACGTTTCCACCAACTTTGTTTTTTTTCATTTCCAAAATGAAAAGAACGACTCGTTACTAAACGAAGGTCTCTGTGTAATTGTAAAAGTTTTTTATTTTTCATTCTATTTTAAATAACGCAAAGAAATTAATTTTAAGTTTAATTTATTTGGATTATTTTGTTTATTTTTTCAGTTGTTTAATTAACATTTTTTCAGATTTTGGAACACGTTTTCCATTACGAGTTATAGTTAAACGAATATGATGTTTTTTACACCTCTTTTTTAATGAACTTGAAATAACGTTCCTTCTTTTACCAAAATCCCATGCTGCAAATCCTTTTTCTAAATTTATTTGTTCTTGTTCACTCAATGGTAATGCTGAAGGTGCTGCAGGAGATGCTGGAGGTGGTGGTGTTGTTATTTCTTTTTTAATATTATTTAGTTTTTTTGCTGCTGCTGCTTGATCTTTCATATCCTGTTGTTGTTGTTTTAATTCCTTTGCTGCTTTTTCTGCTTGATCTTTCATTGCCAGTTGTTGTTCTTTCATATCCCTTTTTGCTTTTTCCTGTAAATCTTTTAATTCTCTTGCTGCTTTTTCTGCTGCTTCTTTTTGTTCTAATTGTAATTTTTTTGCTTCTAAAGCAGCAGCTGCTTTTTGTTTTTCTGCTTCTATTTTTGCTTGTTGTGCATCTATTTCTTGCTGTGCCTTTGCTTTTTGTGCTTCTATTTTTGCATTATCTACATCTTTTTGTGCTTTTAATGCTGCTTTTGATGCTGCCATTTGCCTATAACTATCCGCTGTTGTTTTATTTATTTTTTCCTGTGCAAGTATAGTTTCTTGTTTTGTTTTTTCTACTTCTTTATCTGTTTTTGCTTTTGCTTCTGCCTGACTTTCTGGTGTAATTTTTCCAAGCCAATTTGTTTTTTTATTTTTTTGCTCTGATATTACTCTTTGATTTTTTTCAGCAAGTTCTGCTTTAGCAACTTCTGCAGCTTTAACACGTTCTCTATTTTGTCTTGCAATTACCATTGCTAATGCAGGATTTTTTTCTACTGCTTCACGTTGATCTTTTAGTGTTGTATACTGTCTTGCCTGTTCTTCTAACGATGCTTTACCTACTTCTTTTGAACCCGCTTTTAATTTTGCTTTTATTGCCGCTAGTCTTTCTGCTTTTGCTTTTGCTGCTTCTTCAGCAAGTCTTGCTTTTTCTGCTTCTGCTGCTGCATGTGCTGCTGCTATTTGTGCATCTGCTGCTGCTTTTGCTGCTTTTGCCTTTGCTTCTTGATTTTCTTCACTGAATAGATTCACGTTACTTATACTTGATGCTGGTGCATTAACTTTAAAAACACCACTTGCCATATGCTCACCAGTTGCACCAACTGCTGCTGGTGTTCTACCACCTAAACCAGTCTGTGTTTTTATTTGTTCAATGTGTTTATCAGTGTTTGTTTTAATACCACCAACGTCGCGTTTATATCCCTGGTGTGCAGCTGCTCCTAAAGCACCTGCTGCAAGTACTCCTCCTCCAACAAGTGCTGCTATTTTTTTCCAATTACGTTTCTTCTTCGGTTTTGGAACATTATTTTCTTCACCAAACCGAGATGAACGAATATTTTTCAAAAATGCAAGGTCTTTCCTTAATTGTCGTAAACTTCTTCTTTTTAAACGTACCATAAATACTTTTTATTTATACTTACATTTTATTTTAATAAAATAAAAAATAATTTAAATTAATTAAATTGATGCAATAAATTGCCATCTAAGATCGTTACAAATTCCTTTCCATATAAGGTCATGTTCATATAGTTTTTCACGACTTTTTAATAATGGAAAACAATTCAAAAATTCATCTTTATTTAACAACTGAAACATTTTATAAAAAACATAATTATAATTCAAGAAATTTTTACGCTGTGGACATATTATCAAACGGTATTTTTCAAAAGGTATTTGAGTTTCATCAAACATTATCTTTAATTGCTTTTCCAATTCCGGTGTTAACTTTGGAGCAGGAAGTCCACAAAATTCATTTATAATTGTTGGAATATGTTCATAGTACTTGTTGTATTCAAGTTTACGAAGATATACCTTTACTAATTCAGGTGTAAATAATTTTGGATTCGTTATATTATATTTTTTAAATTCAGCAGCAAGTTTTTGTATTATTATTGGTGGTATTGTTGTGTTTTCTTTTGCTTGAAGTTGATTTAAACATTCTTGAAAATGATTATTCCTTTTATAATTAAATACAGTAACTTGTTCTATATTTTCAGTATACGTAGGACCACTAAAATCATCTATTAAAATAGTATGATGTGTTAATCCACAATCTGCACATATTTCAGAACTTAGTTTATGATCAAAATAATATGAATCACTTCCACATTTATCACAAACATTTTTTTCATTTTTATTGATAAAAATTTCTTTTAATTCTGGATTAAATTTTTGTATATATTGATTATATAATTCTGTTTTTTTTGTATTTATACTTGCATTAACAAATGTATCCATAACTCCCTTTTGTGAACTTTCTTCAAATGATTCTATTTCATATGAATTTATAGTTGATATAAATTCTAAAAGGTAATTATTTAATTCGTTGTCATTTTCTATATTTTGTATCTTTGTTTCCAAGTTTTCAATTTTTTTATTTATTTGAAATCTTTTATCATTACTTTCACTTTTTAATTCCTTTTTACATTTTTCTAATTCAATGGTATATTCATTTAGTTTACTCTTTTCTGATTCAAAGTATTCCAGTTTCTTTTCATGGAGATCGTAAATATTCGTACGAGTATCTGACAATGCATCTTTTTTAGCAATCTTAAAATTTGCCATTATTAATTAAAAAGAATTTATTCTTTAATTTAAATTACGTTTTTTTAAAAAAGAAATATGTTTATGGATTTGTTTAAATGCATCTGTCTTTCTTTTATTAATTTTTTTTCCAAATGATGTTGAATTTATTATTAATGGTTTTGTATAATCATTCAAATTACTTGGTTTTTCAAGAGAAACAATATTATATTTACCAATTTTTATAACAATCTTTGTTATTTCTTTATTAATTAAAAATGTATTAATGTTATCTACATTATTATTATTTATTTTTAATTCAATATTCTCACCTTCTAATTCATTTAAATAATCTTTAATTATACTAATTAATAATTCATTTACTTTATTTTTAACATCAAAAGATGTATTATATATTTCTTTATACTTATATTCAAAAAATTTGATAAGATAATATTTTATATTAAAAGGTGTCATTTCTTTTGGTAAATATAATTGTAATGCTGATAACACAGAACATAAACCTCCATGATTTGGACAACTTTTTAAATTTTCTCTATAATATCCATCAAATTCATACCCATTTTTTAAATTTTTTATCCATTCATATAATTTTTTATTAACGATATCAATGTAATCTATATTTTTGTATTCACCTAATTTTAACCCATCTGTATTAAATTGTTTTACAATTTCTTCCGATTTCCAATCAACTGAAAAATTTGGTTCAACTCTCCATATTTTTTGTTGTTTTGTTGATATAATAAGTGAGTTTGCGTGATTTATATCATCATTTCCATTACCACCATCTAATTGTAATAATCCAAATATGTTAGTATCATCTTTCTTTTTTAATTTACAATTTTCAAGTCCTTTTTTAAAATTTTCTATTTTAGTTGTAACATTTGCATTATCACTACTATAATTATCAATTGTTATTACGTTGTCTTGTTTTTGTATAATACAGTGTTTATTGTTATCCATAAAATATATTATTTGTTTTTGAATATCACCATATTTACTAATAAATTTTCTAAGAATATCATAAAAAACATAATATTGTGTTCTTATATTTTCATTCGTATAATCTGTATAATATAAACCTATTAAATTTTTCTCATATTCTGTTTTATTGTTTATTAAATTATTTTTTAATTTACTTTTTATTTTATTATTTAATTTATTAAGTACCGTATCAACATTTTCATTTATTATATTTTGTGTCAACAGTTTAATATTATTTTCATCAATATTTATATTTCCTTTAATAATATTTATATTTTTATTATATATTTCTATGTTTTGTTCACTAACATTTATATAATTATTTAAATTTTTAATATTAATCTTAAAAACATCTACATTTTTATTATAATTAGATTCTATAATATTATAATATTCACCAAGTGTTATCCTTTTATTATTACCATCAGTAAATGTACTATCTTTTGGGTAACTTTTTATTTTTATTTGATCTTCTTTAAATTCTGTTAATAATATATTTAAAGTAGTTTCACATTCTTTTATTTTTTGTTTAGTTTCTTCTATTTTTAATTTTGAATCTTTTATTTTTTGTTCAATTTCTTTTATTTTTTGTAGACTTTCATTTATTTCTTGTTCAGCATTTTTTATTTTATGCTCTGCATTTTTTATTTTATGATTATCAGATACAGGTGTATCAGGTACATGTGTATTAGGTACAATTTTCGGTTGTGGTTGTGGTACAATTTTCGGTTGTGGTACAGGTTGTGGTAAAACTACAGTTTGTGGTAATTTTACTTCTTCTTTTGTTTTATTTTCAAGTTGTTGTAAATTTATGTTAATTACTTCCTTTTCTGCTTCTTTTGCTTCCTTTTCTGCTTCTTTTGCTTCCTTTTTTACTTCTTTTACTTCTTTTTTTGGTATATTATTATAATTTGATATTTCAGTTGCTATCACACTTGTTACTGCTACTTTATTTGCTGCTCGTATTTCTTCTTTCTTTTGAAAATGAACAAACCCACCTTTTAAATATTCAAATAAACGGTTGGTTATTTTATTTGTTTCTTCAGAATTTAATTTATTATTTTCTTTTAATGTATTTACTAATAAATTAAACTTTGAATTACCATTTGAATTGTATTTTTTTGTTAAAATATCTATAACTTCATCTTTATCATTTGAATTTTTACCAAACCGTGAAACTTTTAACTTACCTTTGGTGAATAGTAACTTACCTTTGGTGAATAGTAACTTACCTTCGGTGAATAGTAACTTGTAATCATGTAACAAAGATTGTAAATTATATTTTTTAAATTTAACAATTTTACGACGACCAAATGAAGTATTTAAAAAAATTTTTTTTAATAGTTTTAAAAATGCAAAATCACTAAATAATTCTTTAAATGAATGATTTGTTTCTATTTCTAGTGATATTTCTTTTGTTGTAAGTTCTTTATTAAGTTCTAATTTTTTTTCTAATTCTTTGAAACCAGAATCATTTACCGGTTCTTTTACCGGTTCTTTTACAGGTTCTTTTACCGGTTCATTTACCGGTTCTTTTACTTGTTCTTTTACCGGTTCTTTTGGTTCAAGTTTTTTTCTTTTATTGTAAACGTATGCTGAACCACCTGCTGCTGCTGCAATTGCTGTACCTACTAATAATTTCTTTTTATGTCTTTTCAAAAAATTTCTGAATGAACTTTGTTTATTACTTTGTTCTTTGTCTATATCACTAAATGAATTTTTTCTTTTCATTTATTTAAAACGTTTATTTTTTTTTAACTTACAATTTTACGTTTTTTTAAAAAATAAATATGTTTATGGATTCGTTTAAACGCATTTGTCTTTCTTTTATTAATTTTTTTTCCAAATGAATATTTATTATTGTATTTATGAATCTCAGATATATCTTTATAAAAATCATTATTTGGATCTAAAAATACCATTTTACCATTACGATTATCTTTATAATATTCATATTTATGTTTTGTAGGTTCAATGATTAAACTATTAATTTTAGAAGTAAATGAATTTAATTTATAATCATTAACTTGATTTGTATAATCTGTTCCATTTATTGTATATCTTGTATTATCATTTGCATATTCTTTTTTTATAAAATAAAGTAAATTTATGATTTTTTTATTTGTATTTTCTAAAATATTAAATTTTTTATTAAATAATAATTCATATTCGTATTCATAATATTTCATTGTATAATATTTTATATCAAATGCTGTTAAATGATGGTCTAACTGTGTTTGTAAAGTAGATACAAACATACACAAACCTCCATGATATGGGCAATTATTTAAAGCATATGGATAAAATCCATTAAAAGTATATGTTTTATTATCTATTTTTAATGGGTTTACGTTAAAATAATCATATAATGCTTTATTTGAATTTTCTTTATAATAAATACTATTATACAAACCTTTTCTAAGATGGTCTATATTAAATTGTCTTTTTACATCACTATTTTCCATACCAATTGTAAAATTAGGTTCAAGTCTCCAAAATCTATATTTTCCATATTTATCAGGGTTAGGTGATATAATAAATGTATTTGCATGAAGAGAATGGTGCTTTACACCAGCATCTTCTAAAAATATAAAACCAGTTGTATTTGTTTTTGCTTCTTTATTTAAACAAACTGATATATCTTTATCAAAATCTTTTCTATTTTTTATAGATATTTTCGCATTATCATGTTCATAATTATCTATTTTAATTTCATGATTTTCAATAATACAATGTTGTTTTTTTGTATCTAAAAATTCAATATATCTTTTTTGTACAAAATTTCTTGCTTTTGCTGATTCAGAATTAAGTTTTTTATTAAGATGATTATGATAAATAATGTCATAGATTTTAAAATAAAATATTTGAAATTGTTCTCTTGAAAAATTATTATCATCATTTGTTTCATAATTTGTATAATAAAGTGCTGTTAATAAATTTTCAAAATAAGTTTCTTCTTTAAAACTTTCTTGATCTATTAATTGTTTTTCACAATATTTATTTAATGGCATGTCAGTATCACTAAAAAATTGGAAATTATAAATTGGTTTACTGTATTTTTTATAAAATTCTATTTTTTTTTCTAAATTTTTTAATTCACTATATTCAACACGTATTGAATCTTCCTGAAGACTGATAAAATGTTCTTGACAGTATTCACTTAATGGAGTAGGTTCATTATTAAAAATTGAAAAATTGTATTTTGGATCACTGTATTTTTCATAAAATTGAAGCAATTTATCATTGTGATATGCATTGTTATATTCATTAAGTATTCTAGGTTTTTCTTCTTGTATAAATATATATTCTTTGGCAATTTCATATAATGGTGTAGAATCATTTTGAAAAAATGAAAAATCATATTTTTTATCAGTGTATTTTTTATAAAACAATAATAAACCTTTTTCAGTTTTTATATTATTAAATTCCTCAATAATTTCATTTATATTTATTGTATCTACTTTTTCTTTTTCTTTTTCCTTTTCCTTTTCCTTTTCTTTTTCTTTTTGTTCTTCTTTTAATTCTTGAATATTAATTTGACAATATTCATTTAATGGTGTAGGGTCATCTGTAAAAACAGGAAAATTATATTTTGGATCATTGTATTTTTCATAAAATCCGAGTAATTTATTATTATTAAGTGCATCATAGTATTCTTCAAGTATTTTACTTATTTCTAGTATTTTAATATTTTCTTGACAAAATTTATATAATGGTGTGGAAAGATTATTAAAAAAATCAAAATCATATTTTGGATTACTGTATTTTTTATAAAATTCTAATAATTTTGTTTCATTTTTTAATGCTTCATTGTATTCATCCTTTATTCTATTTATATTATCTAATTTGAGTTTTTCTTCTGTTTCTTTTTTCTTTCTTTTATCAATTTCAGTTCTTAATTCTTCTAAATTTTTTTGACAAGATTCATTTAATGGTCTAGGGTCATTAGTAAAAATTGAAAAATTATATTTTGGATTACTGTATTTTTCATAAAATTGAAGCAATTTATTATCATCTAAATATACATTATAGTATTCGTCCAGTATATTACTTATTTCTAATTGTTTAATACTTTCTTTACAAAATTCATTTAATGGTTTAGAGTCAATACTATAAATTGTAAAATTATAACTATTACCACTGTATTTTTTATAAAATTCGTATAAATTTGTTTCGTTTTCTAATGCTTGAGTGTAATCATCTTTTATTTTATTTATTTTTTCTAATTCCTTTTTTTGTTGTAAATCTTTTGCATTTTCAATTATACCTAACAATTTTTTTTTTATTAAAGTTCTTTTATATGCCCGTTGTATTTTGATAATTGCTTGTTCTTTTTTTATTTTTTCTAGTTCTAATTTTTGTTTTTCTTTTTGTTTTT
>Ga0114966_10001571_pt1 | contig 20954 bp, 19 predicted proteins | sample M_130207_XF_Meta_FD_87029 | JGI IMG/M metagenome (GOLD analysis project Ga0114966, IMG submission 87029) | Freshwater microbial communities from Lake Montjoie, Canada to study carbon cycling - M_130207_XF_MetaG | ecosystem: Environmental > Aquatic > Freshwater > Lake | place: Lake Montjoie... | reverse complement strand
GCTGTTCGAAGAGTGACTATTTAGAGCATGGACTGCGTCGCTCCCGACATTGAACAAAGTCCAACGTTTTGTAGCGTCAGCCGCTGCAATCTTGAGGCGTAGACGGTGATCTTCATCGGTCAGAGCCCATTCGATGGCCCGTGCAATGTCACTGACATTTTCGGCATTGAATAGAGCTTCATCACAATCAATCACTTCTGGAAGTGATGAATTGTTTGAACAGATGGTGATGCAACCACAAGCCGCAGCTTCGGCAACTGGCAAACCAAAGCCTTCTTCAAGCGAAGGCATGACCGATAATCGAGCCGATTGATACAACGCGACCATTTCATCGTCGGTCACGGTGTCAGTAAAAATCACGTCGCTATCACTCAGCCCCACTGCATTCGCAACGTCACGCCATCTTTTTTGCACAACAGCGACCGCTGTACATGCAATGACTAGTTGATGTGAGGTTCGCAATTCATTTGGCAATTCTGCGAATGCCCGGATGAGACCCGCCGTGTTCTTTCGATCGTCACCGCCAGTAACTGCGACAACCAACCCCCGCGATATTTCAACTCCCTTTTCAATCAACCGCTTCAATCGATCCGCAGAACCCTGCCCCAGAGCAAACTGCGGCTCGACTGCTGCACCGACCACATGAATCCGTGATCGATCAAATTTGAGAACAGAAGCACTCGTATCCGCTGAAAATGTTGAGCACGCCAACATTGCATCAAATGTGCGCACCAACATTGCCCGAAGTTGGGATTGTCGTAACGCTCCGGGATCGGTGAGGTAGCGCTCAGGATAGCGATACGGGATCACGTCAAGCAAAATCCCGACCACGCGCAATCCGGCTTCGGTAATCATGCGTGGCACGACATCAAGAGGTATCGGATGCAACATCATTTGTGTACACATGAACCATGTGTCGGCCGACGCGGCACGCACCGTGCTCGGTTCAAAGGGAGCCACTTTCAAGGCTGGTATCGCATCAAGCCACAACTGCTCATCGTGAACCGTTGAGTTCATCACCGTCACTGAAGCGCCAGATTCATGCATCGCACGCACGAGGGCAATGGTGTAACGCCCGACCCCTCGCCCACCAGCGGTCGGATGAGAAATCACTCGCCCATCAACGAGTACCTTCGGCTGGGCCGTCATTGGTCAGCCTTGGTTCGGCACAGACAAATGGTCAAGACGTTGCTGTAATTGGGCAATTTGTCGCTCAATAACTTGTGTGGCGCCGACTGCAGTATCGGCATCAAGGCGAAGTCTCTCGGCATATCCCATAAATAACGGAAGCGATCGCTCAGACCCTGAACGAATGTCATGGTTCAGCGTTTGCAAAATATCGCTCATCACCTGAATCTGATTGCGCATATCAGCGACTTCGGCTCGTAAGGCCCGCACATCTCGACCTGTTATGCGCCCAACTAAGGCCCGAAGAATTCGCACAATGTAATCCTAACCCTGTGACACCTGCAAGATCAGGAGTTACCCGCGTCGAGTCCCGCCACCCATTAGCGTGAAGTTCAATGTCCTCTGGTCTACAGCAATCATCGTCTCAGCGAGTCCGCCAAATTTTGCGGCCTCTTGCCCGGCGGATTGGCTTGGCGGCTTCTGAAGGCGCGTGGTGGGAACTTGGCTTCAAGCCATGGGTCAATCCCACGACGATGACAACTGCCGTCGCAGTGTGCAACATCTGCCATTGGTCAGGTGCCGAATTCATCGGCCCCTATCACACCGAAATGGCGACTTGTCCGCGATGCGGCAGCGTGGCTCGCGATCGCTTCTTATTATTTTGCTTCCTATCGCGTCACGGCTACGTCAAAAACTTGCGGATTCTCGAAACTAGTCCCCGCATGGGCGCTGGCTATCGTTCAATGATGCGGAAATATTTCAATTACACCGCGAGTGATTATGACTTATCGGCTCATGCCGGAGACATACAGATTGACCTTCAATCTATGGCATTGCCCGATTCGTCAATTGATATTTTACTCACCCCACATGTGCTCGAACATGTACCCGACACCGCAAAGGCACTCAGCGAGATTTACCGAGTGCTTGCTCCTGGTGGACGAATGTATCTGCAGGTGCCTTTGTGTTACGGGTTGACACAAGTTCCATCAACCCCCGAATTTCATGCCGACAACACTCCAGTATTTTTCAACTTTGGTTGGGATCTCATTGACAAGTTGCGGGCAGCCGGCTTTACGACAACTATTTTAGTGACTCAAGAATACTTCGACCTCTTAAGTTCTTCGATTCCCAAACCTGCCTCAAACGGTGATGGATTCAATATCGAAGAATTATTCGCCGCTGCACGAACGCAGGATCTCACCCCAATCACCGACTCCGATGTTTCACGGGTCTTTGGTTTCTTGCCCGCGTATCACTACGCCACATGGGAATGCGTCAAGCCCAGCTAACCCACAACTATCGATCCGATATCGATGGTTTGCGGGCACTCGCAGTTATGTCCGTCGTGATCTTTCACGCCTTTTCATGGATGGTTCCCGGCGGTTATGCCGGAGTTGATGTTTTCTTCGTCATTTCTGGTTACCTCATCACCACAAATATTTTGCACGGATTGAACGAATCAACCTTTACTATCCGTGGTTTCTATCAACGCCGAATTCGCCGGATTTTCCCGGCACTCGTCGTCATGCTGACGTTGGTATATGTCTTTGGGTGGTTTGTTCTACTTGCAACCGAATATCGCCAACTCGGCAAACACGTTGGCTCGGGCGCTTCGTTCATATCCAACATTGTTTTGTGGAAAGAGTCCGGATATTTCGACACTTCATCAGCCGTTAAACCCCTGACACATTTATGGTCTCTTGGCATCGAAGAACAGTTCTACATTGTTTGGCCGTTGTTGCTTTGGGCGATCTTTAAAGTCCGACTACATGTATTCACATCAACAGTTGTTCTCGCCATTATTTCGTTTGGATTTAGTTTGTATTCACTAAATCACGACGTCGTTGGTGCGTACTATTCGCCGTTCAATCGATTTTGGGAACTACTCATCGGTGCAATTTTAGCTGCGGTCATGTTGAGACGAACACCAACCGAAAAAGCAACAAGAATTCAAAACTCACTAGCGATTATCGGTTTGGCATTGGTTCTATTCACAATGTTTGCACTCAATGCGCAAAGTACGTTTCCAGGTTGGAATGCACTTGCACCAACAGTCGGCGCGGCCTGCATGATTGGCGCCGGGCCTCACACCTTTACTGCTCGCCACATTTTCTCATTACGGCCGATGGTTTGGGTTGGATTGATTAGTTTCCCGCTCTATTTGTGGCATTGGCCAATCCTCACATTTGCCCGCATCATTGCGAGTATGGTTCCCACTGCTCAAGTCCGTGTTGGAGCGGTTGCGTTATCGGTTTTTCTGTCATGGGCTACGTATCAACTCATTGAAAAGCCGCTGCGCTTTCATCCTCGCGTCAAGATAGTGACAGGCGCACTCGTTGCATCAATGGTTTTGATGGGTCTTGTTGGCTACGTGACATTTGAAAAAGACGGTATTTCAAATCGTGAAGTCGTCCAGATAAACCCTGATGTTAAGAATGGCGAAGCGGGCGGCTCAAATGACTGGGTTCAGAATTCTTGTGGAATCAATGACCCTAAAATTGCTGCACTATTCGACGTCTGCCTTGAAGACAACCGTGGCACTCCGCGATTCGCTCTCATTGGTGATAGTAAAGCCCAAGCATTGATCGGAGGCCTCATTCGAACGTCAACCGAAAACGGTCGCTGGTTATTTATGGGTGGGAATTCCGATAACGGAGTACCGGTCCCGCTGATCTCTGATGCTCCCGAATTTGAACGGTTTCAAAAACTTGCACGCATCGCGATTGATTCAGCGGCAAATAACCCGGAGATTGATGTCGTTGTGCTTGAAGGTGCCATACGCGCGATGTTTGGTATCGGCGACGAAACAAGTTTTGTGCAATTACCTGATAGCCCGTACTACAACATCGTCGCTGATGGTCTTCGGGCCAGTATTCAGATATTGACCGATGCAGGCAAAAAAGTAGTTTTGTACTTTGACAATCCTCCACTACCCAACCCTGAAGATTGTTTACAGCGCAAAACTGCGATCGGATTTTTGAATCGCCTATTAACAAGAACCAACCCACTGTGTGAGTTACCAATCCAAACATTTATGGACCAAACAAGTAAGTACCGAGCGATGTTGAATCAATTGAAAGAAGAATTCTCAGGCATGGTTGACATCTTCGATTCAACTGAAATCTTTTGTGGATCAGATGACCACATCTGTCGCCACGTGAGATGGAATACCTTCATGTATAGCTATACCGACCATCCATCTGACTACGCTGCAGGCATTATCGGTCAAAAACTTAACCCTTTTCTTGAGTCCCTTGCCCCATAAATTTTGGGCATCTAAAATCGCGAAGAGGCAGATTTCCTCAGTTATTTCCGCCCAGATAGCGGGGCGAAACGCATCCGGAGACACATGGCGATCATTTGCAATCCGAGCTTCACAGCTTTGCTCTGAGAACCCGTCACCGAACTCTCACCTACGCGCTCTTGATACTTCACCGGCACTTGTACCATCGACATTTTCTTTTGCGCCGCGAGCAACATCATTTCAAAACCAAAAGACGAGGCATTACCAACGAACAACGGCGATATCTCATCAATTGCTGAACGCCTCATAACCCTGAACGTGCAACCCACATCAGACAAGTAAACGGTGTTGTACAAAACCTCAGTCAATTTGGCAACTGCCCAGTTCCCCCAGCGCAAGAACCAACCCATATTCGCGCCAGACAAAATAAATGTCTGCACCGTTCGAGATCCAAATACAACGTCAACATCGCTCGTGAATGGCAACAACTTCAATAGATCGGTCGGATCAAAGGTGCCATCGGGTTCACAAACACAAACCAAGTCAGCATCTGCCGTTTCTTGCAAGCCTCGGCGAATAGCCGCCCCGTATCCTTGCGTAGTTTCAAATACTTCGCGCGCCTTCGTTGGTTCAACCGCCAGGGAAGTATCGGGATGAGCATTGTTATTCACGACCAAAATTTCGTCAACAATTCCGAGTGCCTCAAATCCTCGAATACATTCTGCAATCGACAAGTGCTCGTTATAGGTCGGAAGCACCACTGACAATCTTTGTCCGTTCCACATGTCAAATTCGCCTTCGTCACTTAGCAACTACAGAGTGCATCAATGGAAGATACAGTACTGCACTACCGACTTCTAGTCGTTCGTAGTCATCCACGGGTAATCGCAATGCCCCAAGCTGTTCATCGCCGGATAAAAAAACATATGCAACATCAGTTGGATGAGCCGCCAATACTTCAGCTTGAGTATCAACGAACCTCACCCCCCATGGGAATTGAGGTTGCCACGGGAAAACAACGCTCCATGGATATCCAGCGACTGCAGTGACAACTTGTCGATTACTTTGATATTCGATTGGAAGCGTCAACCAATAATTGCCAGCTGCATACGAATACTGATCGGCAACTAATACATCAACTATTGCCTGAACGTTGGCATTCGGATCCTCTACAACATCTGGCGCATAATCATTAACCCATGGAATCAAGAAGACTGCGACCCATAAAACTCCCGCCACGGCAGGTGCGACGTACCCAGTGAACTGCGACCATTTCACAAGTACCACGAGCGATCGCAGCCCTACGACCAAGGCAATAATCAAGAACGGAAATCCAACAATTGCGTAGCGACCATCATCAACAAATCCCATATTGCTGAACAGCGCCAAGATTGGCCAACACAAAACTGTTGGCATGGCCAATACCAGGCCTCGAGAACCTAATCGCGCCAGCCCAAATATGCCCCAAACAATGAGCGCCAGAAGAACAACATAGATAACGAATGAAACTGAACCCCAGATCCAGTCGCCTCCGGGATTACGTAACCCAAACGCCCGTGGCAATAGCCCGCTGAAGAAGCGTTCTAGTCGCGTGACGGCAGATTCTGTCGCCTGCACTGGTTGCGCGAGCGACGGCCACGAGTGACGAACATTCCAAAACAACAATGGAATATTGACAAAAAAGGCTGATCCGATGGCTGGGATCCACCACCGACGAATTTCGCGGCGATGCACCCAAAAAGGCACCGAAACCATGGGCAATGCGACTGCCATAAACATGGGGTGTAGGTAGAAAGCCAATCCCGCACCTGCACCAGCCAGTATCACCCAACGACGATGCAACTCACGATCAGTGATTGTTCGGACTATTGCGAACGCAGTTAATACTGATGTCAATAGCCCTAGCCCATAGGCCTCGTACGCACGCGTCGACAACAACATCAGGGCTCCAGGCGCCACCCACACCATTGATGCCGCCAAGAGTCCCCATGAACGACCAACAAAGCGTTTCACCAACACATAAATCAGTGCTGCTGCACCAGACCACCACAACGATGACAACAACTTGAGCGGCACCACATGTGCACCAAAGATCCAAACGAATGGCGCAAAGAAGTAACTATCTAAAACTGCTGTATAGCCAGCCCCACGAATTACTGTCGGAAGGTCACCTCGCAAAATTGCTAATGATTGCAAGCCCGTATAAGCCTCATCTGCGTTCATCGTTCCCGCCGGAGTGCGCAACAAATGTAGGCGCATCAACAAGCCGAAAACGCCAACGACCACAGCAGCGATTGTCAGTAGGCGCGACTTATTCATACGCCATGCCTTTCAACACTGGTCGCCCATTCACGGCGCGCTGCCAAAACTTCATGTGGTAATTGCTGAATGATCTCAATACCCATACGACTGAACCGGCGTCGCAGTCCCTCAACAAATGGTCGGGGGCTCAGAGCAACGCAAACCCGTTCTCGTGGTTGTGCCGCAACGGCAACACCAACCTTCTCAATAATCGCCACCACTTGATCTTCGCTCAGAGCATCGCCAATCAGCACCAAAGATCTCGAAGCGCACATGTGATCACGAGCACGAGCACCGTCTTCAGACTCAATCAAACGAGTTGGCTGAGATTGCAAAATAGCCGCCCATTTATTCTGAAAAACCTTGCGTGAACTTCCGGCAAGTGCAACACGACTTTCGTTTGCAATGGCATGGGCGTGCACAACTGGGCGATCAACGACTAATCGCGAGACCATGCCTCGTGATCGAGCTGTAAATGCCAAATCGGGGTCTTCAAAATAAGCTGGCGCAAACGCCGGGTCAAAGCCTCCAAGTTCTAGAAAAACCGAGCGACGCATTAACCAACAAGCAGCCGATGCGTAGTCAACATCTCGACTGAACATCATCTGCTCATAGTTATTTGGCCATTGCGGACCACCGATGGCATCACTTCCACCATCTGCAAATATCACTTGACCGACTTCGACTATCCGGCCTTCAATCGACAAAAGCGGAGGCGCCGCGACAAAAACCTTTGAGTCGTCGAGAGCCGCCAAAAGTGGCGGTAACCAACCTTCAGTCACAATGATGTCGGGGTTCAACAGTGCAATGAAATCACCTTTTGCTCGATCGATAGCGAGATTATTCGCTGGACCAAATCCGATGTTGGTCTCAAGTGCAATCACTTGTACCCACGGAGCATGACGAATGATTTCTTCGGCCATTGAGCCCTCGTCCGATGGCTGAGTCACGACAGTCATGTCATAATTCACTCCACCGGCGTGACGTTGCACAGATTCAAGTAAAGAAAAAATCTCTGGCGTCGGTCCGTAAGTAACCGAAATGCAACTCACATGAGGCACTTCAGCCGCCTTGCATTACACCGCGGGTGCCACTGATTGACCACTCAGCAGGAATATGAACCGTACCCAAGTCGTATGCCTTGTATTGACGTACTTCAAAGCGAACACGCTTTTCCCAGTGGTCGTATGGACTCATTTCAGTATGGTCTGTTACTGCGACAGTGAGGTCATAGACCCCTTCAAGCAACGGAACAGAGGGAATAGAAACTTCAACGTTGGCTGGTCCTTCAATAAGACCCATAGATTTGCCATTTCTACGTGTTGACGAGCCCCAAACAGGGTGGCCAGTCAAAGTATCGATTCGAACAGTCACAACCGGATCTTGAACTGGCATATGTGATGTGAGGTCAATACGAATTTTGGCTGACTCCATTGTCGTCAAAACGCCAAGTGGCTGATTCGCCGTATCCAACAATTGAACACTGACGATTTGAATTTCACCGCTGCCCCAACGCTGGCCAATCTCACCCTCAACACGGGCCGCTTGATGACTTTGGCCTTGGTAAGCCGAAATCACGTCACCTGCTATCCCAATCATTTTCAATTCGCCTTTTTCGATCCAGGCGACTTGTTCACATAATTGTTCAACTGAGCCCAAGCCGTGACTCACAAACACAATCGTGCGACCTTCGCGACGGAATTGCTCAATTCGTTCAGCACTTTTACGTTGAAAACTTTCGTCACCAACCGACAACACCTCGTCGATCAATAAGACCTCGGGTTCGACGTGTGCTGCAACGGCAAAGCCCAATCTCACGAACATTCCAGACGAATAGTTTTTGACTGGAGTGTCAATGAACTCTTCAAGTCCAGCAAATTCGACGATATCGGTGAATTTGTCGGTGACTTCTTTCTTAGTCAAACCCAAAATTGCGCCATTCATAAATACATTTTCACGACCCGTAAGTTCGGGATGAAATCCGGCGCCTAATTCAAGCAGCGCCGATATACGTCCAGTCACCTTCACTGTCCCCTTATCTGGAGTCAAAATACCTGTCAGGCATTTGAGGAGAGTGCTCTTGCCCGAACCATTTGAACCGATGACACCAAACGTTGTACCGGTAGGTACTGTGAAGTCAATCTCGCGCAGCGCCCAGAATTCTTCATAGCGAGCTCGACGACCTCGCAAGATGGCGGCTTTGAGATATTGATTTCTCTCATGATAAAGACGGAAATTCTTCCATAGACCCGAGACAACGACGGCTTGGTTTGACATGCGTATCTATTCTTGCCGATGGGAGCCTCATTCAGGCAACACCCTCTCGGCTGAATGACCAACTAGGATCATCTGAGTCATGAAAAGTTTAAAACGAGTCCTTGATTCCCGCGAGCTTTTATGGAATCTGACTCTTCGAGAACTACGCACCAAGTACCGACGTTCATTTTTGGGCTGGGCCTGGTCAATGCTCAACCCCTTGTCAACCGTGGCCATCTATTCTTTTGTTTTTGGCGTACTTTTTCAGTCGAATGCCCCAGTCGGTGATCCAAGCGGTCTGAAAGGCTTCGCATATTTCTTACTATGTGCCTTACTTCCCTGGAACTTCTTCTCGCTCATCACCAATCTCGGCATGGGCGCAATCTCAGGAAATTCAGGGCTAGTTCGGCGCGTGGCGTTTCCGCGCGAGGTTTTAGTCTTCAGCAACGTGCTGCATGCCTGCGTGCAGTTCTCAATTGAAATGGGACTTCTCGCAGTCGTGCTTTTGATCGCCGGCAGTCCGTTCTTACCTTGGTTGCCTGTTGTCATTTTGATCAGTGTTCTACTGGCAGTATTCGCCTCGGGATTTGCGCTTGCATTGAGCACACTGTCGGTTTATTTCAGAGACATCACTTATCTGTGGTCGATATTTATTCAAGTGTGGTTTTTCTTGACTCCCGTGGTCTACGCACCAAGCGTCGTACAGGATCGAGCGCCGGCGTGGGCAAACAAAATTCTGCAACTCAACCCCATGCGCGCCTTTGTCTCGACATATCGCGATCTCTTGTACGATGCTAAGCCACCGTCGGTTTTACGTCTTGCGATAATCACTTTTTCATCAGTTATTAGCCTTGTGATTGGTTGGGCCATCTTTAATCGGATGGGGCGCCGACTACCTGAAGAAGTATAAGCGTAATTCTTATGTCGCTTAACTTTGCCAATGACATCAGCCACGCCCAGACCCTGCTCGCCGATGTCCAATCACCCGTCATAGTTATACCTGTCTACAACGCGTCTGAAGAAATGGGTCAATGCCTCACTTCGATACTTAAACACACGTTGACGTTTTGTTCCATCTTGATTATTGACGACGAAGGACCCGACCGTAAATTCTTTGATGAATTGGTGCTCAATTCAGAAGCAATTGAGCACAAGATCGTCATACTTCGATTAGGGAAGAATCTCGGCTTCGTAGGTGCATGTAATGCTGCCTTTGAGGCCACTCTTGACAACGACGTCATCGTTGTCAATTCAGATGTCATCGTCGGTCCGGCTTGGTACGAACGTATGTGTGCAGCGGCAAACAGCGCAACGGATATCGCCACCGTCTCAGTTTTTACAAACAACGGCACAATTCTCTCTCTACCTCATCGAAATATGCCGTGGCCAAACATTCCAAACGGTGTCGACATCAATGAGGCCGCTCGTCGAGTCGCTAGCGTCGCTGAATTAAGTCGACCATCCATACCAACAGCGATAGGACATTGCTTTCTTATTAAACGTCGTGCCCTCAATTTGGTCGGAGGTTTTGATTCAATTTTCGGAACTGGTTACGGGGAAGAAGTTGATTTCAGCCAACGCCTCATTCAAATCGGACTGCGTCATATTGTTGCCGATGACGTTTTTGTCTTCCATAAAGGCACATCAAGTTTCACTTCTAAAGCCCGTCAGCAACAATTAACCAATGACGAAATCATCTATCAGAGATACCCCGCTTATCTGGGAGGAGTAAGTCGTTTTGGATCAGACCCTTATTCGCCACTTGCGACGGCCATAAATCGAGCATCCCTCCAATTGCGACCACCAACAATTGCAATCGATGGTCATTGTTTTGGTCAAAACTGGACCGGGACTCAACAGGGAACGTACGAGCTCATTCGTTCAATAGCCGAGCAAAGACCTGCGCAAGAATTCAATCTTCTTCTATCGACTAACGTTTCTAAAAAATTGATCGATGAATTTGCAGCACTTCCAAATATTCGAATTGATTTAATTGAGAATATTTTGAATGATCGTCAATATCGATTTGACATCATCATTCGTCCCTACCAAGTTAACTCGTCGGAAGAACTCCGGTGGATGAAGCGTATTGCCGGACGTTGCATCGTCAGCCAATTAGATTTCATTTCATTCCACAATCCTTCATATTTCGAATCTGATCACAATTGGCTGAGCCAACGAGAACTGACTCGTCTGACCCTCGCGTCTGTGGACGGGGTTGCATGGGTCAGTAACTACTCGCTTGAAGATGGCCGCCGATCGGGCGTCGTTACCGGAGATGCCCTTCATCGAATCACTTTCAATGGTACTGATCCATCCACCAAGACCGAATTTTCTAAGCGCCCCTCCACTGTCCTCTCAAAATCGCCGTTGCTCACTGTCCTTGGAGTGAATTACATTCACAAAAACCGTATTTTCGCGATCAAAGTTTTAGAAAAACTGATCGCAGATTCCGTTGGTTGTCATCTAGTTCTTGCTGGGGCTACATCTAATTATGGGAGTTCAGAAAAACTTGAACAAGATTTTCTTGCCAATCATCGTCATCTTCTGCCTCATATAACAATTCTTGGTTCGATCACAGAAGAAGAAAAACTATGGCTCATAAGTAACTCCTCACTGGTTTTATACCCAACACTTTCCGAGGGATTCGGGCTTGTTCCTTTTGAGGCTGCACGCCTCGGCACCCCTACCCTTTCTTCGCGTCTCGCCAGTCTTGATGAGGTTCTGCCAACAGATATTCCGACTATCGTCGAATTTGATATTGCTGCAGTTGCAAGTCAAGTTGAGGCAATTTTGAAAGATAACGATTTATCTCATTCCATTGTCAAATCATTGTTAAAAAGAGCCGAGTTGTATACCTGGAACGAAACAGCTAATCGCATGCTGAGTTTCATTGATGAAGTTCTTTGCGCATCAAAAAACCGCGTTGATGCGATATGGGGTGAAGCTCCGGTTCCTGCGCAAATTCATAATTCTGAATACCTTGCAAGAATTGAAAGCGCCAACCTTTATAGCAAGCGAGCCACAAAAGCCAATCAGGTAAAAATCATTCGATTCATCCTCGGAGCACAAGGATCTCGGCGTCGGCAATCAGTGAAAAAACTGATGAGTAAATAGCCAGGATCAGACATTTCACCGAATGACACGCGGCTGCCTTAACAATTTCTCCGGCAAGATAGAACCGGCACACCCCCGAGAAGCAATAGGAAGTGTCACATAAGGATCTGAAACTACTATCCTCAACGGTATGCCTTATCGCATCGCGGTCGTTGGAACTGGCTATGTCGGTCTCACCACCGGTGCTTGCCTCGCCCATCTTGGTCACAATGTCATTTGTGCCGATATTGATGCTGACAAAATTGCCAAACTCCGTAGCGGCATCATTCCGATCGTCGAACTAGGTCTCGCTGAACTTGTCGCTGAAGGGGTCGCTGCGGGGCGTCTTTCATTTGTTGTTGGTTCCGTCGAAGCAGCTAGAACCTGTGAAATTGCTTTTTTGTGCGTCCCAACCCCGCAAGACGAAGACGGATCAGCAGACTTAAATTACGTGCAACGCGCAGCTGAGGAAATTGGAACAGTACTTCCCTTTGGATCGATCGTCGTCAACAAGTCAACCGTCCCGGTGGGATCAACGAAGATAGTTGAACGCGCTCTCAAGAGAGCAGACGTCAAAGTGGTTTCTAATCCTGAGTTTTTGCGCGAAGGATCTGCCGTCCAAGACTTCTTAAAGCCCGACCGCGTGGTCGTTGGCAGTGACGACCACGCAGCATCCTTGAAAGTCGCTTCAATTTACGATGGCCTTTCAACTCGAGTCATCATCACAGATCCTGCTTCAGCTGAGACCATCAAATATGCCGCGAATGCTTTCTTGGCCACCAAGTTGTCATTTATCAATGCCATCGCGGCAATTTGTGAAGGTGTTGGTGCCGACATCAACGATGTGGTCGTCGGCATGGGTAGTGACAAACGTATTGGGGAAAACTTCTTGCGCCCCGGCCCAGGCTGGGGAGGAAGTTGCTTCCCGAAGGACTCGCGAGCACTGATCAAGATCGCAGAAGATGCTGATTACTCATTCGATCTGTTGAAGGGTGCGATCACTGTCAACGAGCAGCAATTAGAACGCGTTGCTCAAAAGATCCGCAATGCTGCTGGTGGCGAACTTACGGGAAAGACTGTGGCAATTTGGGGACTCACATTCAAAGCCGGCACCGATGATCTTCGCGATTCACCAGCAGTGGCGATCTCTCAAAAACTGTTGACTCTCGGCGCTCGAATACAAGCTTTTGATCCCACAGTCAAAGAACATCGAACAGGGATTCCGACAGAAATCGTGATTTGCGACTCGCCCTTCAACGCGACTACCAATGCTGATGTCCTAACGGTGCTCACCGAATGGGATGATTTCAAAATGATTTCACCTTCAACGATTGCTACCAAAATGAGTGGGAAACAGATCATAGATGCTCGCAATGTGCTTGATCGCCACGAGTGGGAACGAGTCGGTTTCATCTATCAGGGAATTGGTCGCTGACCGTGCGCGTCCTACTCGCTGGCGGCGCAGGTTTTATTGGATCGCATATCGCCGATGCACTTATTGCTCGTGGCGATCAAGTCGTCGCCGTCGATAACTTCGCAACTGGTCGGCGCGAAAATGTTGCTCATCTATTAAATACAGACAACTTCACCCTCATTGAACACGACATCACTTTGCCTTGGCCAGCGCTTCACGAACTTACTGAAACTTTTGACGCTGTCCTCGACTACGCCAGTCCTGCTTCTCCGAATGATTTTGCAACTATGCCCCTCGAAATTCTTGCAGTTGGCAGCACCGGCACGCGCAACCTTCTTGATCGCGCTAAAGCCGATGGCGCAGTCTTCTTTTTGACTTCTACGAGTGAGGTCTATGGAGATCCGCAGATACACCCACAACCAGAAACTTATTGGGGCAATGTCTCGTCAATCGGACCACGCAGTTGTTACGACGAAGCAAAACGATTTAGTGAAGCTCTTACGATGGCCTACCACCGCGTGCATGGAGTCGATATACGTATCGTCAGAATTTTCAATACCTATGGAGAACGCATGCGTCCAAATGATGGGCGCGTCGTAAATACATTTGTCGTGCAAGCTTTACGTGGAGAACCACTCACTCTGCATGGCGATGGATCACAAACACGATCGTTCTGCCATGTCAACGACGAGGTTCGTGGTCTTGTGGCACTTCTTGATTGCGACTATCAATTACCAGTCAATATTGGAAACCCTGGTGAATTTACTATGCGAGAACTTGCCGAGTTAGTCATTGAACTCACCGGATCAACAAGCACAATCATTACTGTTCCATTGCCACCCGAGCGTGAAGGTGATCCGCTACAACGTCAACCTGATATCACCTTGGCCAAGAACATGCTCAGATGGGAACCATCGGTTTCATTGCGTGACGGACTACAACTTATGATCAAATATTTTGTTGAAATAGAAGGAATATCGTGACAATTCTTGTCACCGGTGGGGCTGGCTACATCGGCTCACATACCCTTCGTCTACTACGTGCTCAACACCGAGACGTTGTCGTGCTTGATTCATTAATCCGCGGATCTGAAAAGAACTTGCTTGGCGCAACATATGAAATTGCCGATGTTTGTGACAGTGCGGCCGTTGAAATGATCTGTCGTAAACATGACGTTGACAGCGTGATTCACTTCGCGGCTTACAAGAGTGCTGGTGAATCAATGACACATCCTCACCTCTACTGGCGTAACAACGTTGAAGGAACAGTTGGTCTCGTCGAAGGTATGTTGGCTGCAAATGTGCGCCAAATCGTTTTTTCATCATCAGCAGCTGTGTACGGGAACCCCGATCAATTGCCCATTACCGAATCTGCGGCAATCAAGCCGGAAAATGTCTACGCCGAAACTAAAGCGATGATGGAACGAATCATTAGTTGGTACGGCATCACGAACGGTCTACGTTGGGTCAGTTTGCGTTATTTCAATGCCGCCGGCGCCAGTAGTGATGGCGTGTTGGGTGAAGACTGGGACATCACGACCAACCTCATCCCTTTGGTTATGAAAGCTGCACTCGGAGCAAGTGGTCCACTCAAAGTGTTGGGTAATGACTACTCTTCGCCTGATGGGACAGGTGTACGCGACTACATCCATGTTGAAGACTTAGCTGACGCCCATTCCAAAGCGATTGAATATTTAAATTCTGGGTCGCCGAATCTCACAGTGAACTTAGGCACTGGTATCGGTACTTCGGTTCTGCAAATACTGACTGCAACTGAAAAGGCCTCCGGCAATCCTGTCCCCTATGAATTTGCGCCACGTCGCCTTGGCGACCCAGCAATCGTGTACGCAGATGCAACACTCGCCCAACAATCACTGGGGTGGGTCGCTACCCGTTCTTATGAAGACATTATTAACAGTGCCTTCAACTGGCACAAATCCCAAATATAAAGGACGAAAGTTTTGGCACGCGCTGGAATGATCAGCCGATCGGCCAAGGACGCTCTTTAGTCCTCGTCGAGACGTTGGCGGTCCAACCAACCGAATAGCACAGCCATCGCTCGCGGGTCATGACGCATACGGTGACCTGCGCCTTCAAGGACGCGCATTTCTGCCGATCCGTGTGCTTCGGCTAATTGCCGAGTGTCCGTGGCAGGAACACTTTCATCATCGTCACCATGCAATAGCAAAAGCGGACGTGGTGCAAAGCGCTGGGCTGCCGGCACTGGTCTGAACCGTCGCAATTCACGTGTCCATTCATCGAAGTCTTTAGGGAACTGCGGCGTCTGAACCGATCCGACCGAACGACAATGGTCCAAAAACTTTCGAGGTTGCGCCGCCCAGTCATCAAAGTCAGCTCGTGGTCCGAGCAAAGCACAACCTTTAATCCTTGGATCATCGGCTCCAACACACATCGCGAGTGAACCTCCCGTATTTGAACCTATTAACCACAATCCCGTCGGATTAGTTTCAGAAATCATGTGATCAATAGCTGCTCGCAAATCGTCAGCCCAACCTTGCAACGAGAAATCCCCTTGACTCTCTCCGCAACCACGAAATGTAAAACACATCGCAGCAAAGCCCAACTCATTTGCGAGGCGATCCATCAACTCGGGGAAACTGCTTGCCGAGTGCCGTGCATCAATGGGTCCAAAAGGGAATGAGTGCAACATAATCACACCAGGGGCACCTTCGGTTTTGCCAGCTGGCTGAACCAAGTAACGAGGCAGACTCAGTGGTCCCGAGAGAATTGTGCCGTTGCTCAGCATCGGCTACAGCAACTTTCAGGCACGGGGCTTGCGATGGCGACGTGTTTTACCCGGAGTCGCCAAGGTGTATCCACGGTTGCGAGCTTCAACCAAAGTATCGGGACCAAAACAAAGTCCGATTTCAGCAGCAACGATTTCATCAATCACTTCGGTGTCTTGCCAATTGTCAACGTCGTAGACCAACTGGGTCCGCTTGTCTCCAAGAAAGCGGTTGTGCTCAAACTTTGTAGGGCGTTCCATGACTTCTTACGGTACTAGGTTGTTATCAACGATTCCCTTTTTAGGAGGACGGCATGGCGCAAACTGTCGACAAAATTGATTTCTTCTTTGACCCAATGTGCCCATGGGCCTACCAGACATCACTTTGGATCCGCGAGGTGCGGCGGCTGACTGGTCTCGAAATACATTGGCGCTTCTTCAGTCTTGAAGAGGTCAACCGACCCGAAGGTAAACCTCACCCATGGGAACGTCCCCTCGCCTATGGCTGGAGTCCACTACGGGTTGCAGCTCGCCTTCGACGTCGTGACATGGCTTTGTGCGACGCCTGGTACGCAGCCTGCGGAAAGGCACTTCACACAGACGGCCGAAAGCCCCATGATCCCACGGTCGCCAAAGAATTATTGGAATCTATTGGTGCTTTTGCCGATGACTGGGACTTAGCCCTAGCCGACGAATCCACCCACGATGACGTCAAAGCCGACCACTTCTTCGTGATCAATGAACTCGCCGGCTTCGGTGTACCCATCGTGCTGTTCCCCGCCCAAGGATCGCGTTCAGAAAAGGCTGTATTCGGTCCTGTTGTCGTTCCTGCGCCAGTTGGCGATCAAGCTCTAGCCCTTTGGGACCTCACTCTTGCCTACACTCGCGTTGACGGACTATACGAAATCAAGACTCCAAAAACAAAGGCTGATTTAGACTTCATCGGTCGAGCATTTACGCCTTATCTACAAGCTCGCGATTGGCAGAGCATTCAAAATCCGGCCCCGTAAAGTAGGAGATCCTCATGATTCCCCATGACACCATCGACAAACTTGCTTTGTGTTTTGCCTCATTGTCCGAACTCGGGGCGCAACTCACTGAAGCACAATGGAAACTTCCGACAGACTGCCCAGGTTGGTCAGTACAAGACAACTTGTCTCACATCGTTGCTTACGAAAGCACTGAAAGCGGTGGCGCCCGCACAACTCACAAAGCACCCAAATTTGATTATGTTCGTAACCCCATTGGTGAAGCTAATGAAAACGAAATTGATAGCCGTCGTTCGCTTAGTGGCACACAAGTTTTAACCGAATGGAACGAAGTTGCGGCTCGTCGTTTGAATTTCTTACGGACTGCCGACGAGTCGTACTTTTCTCAAGAAGTCATGACACCGACAGGCCCTGGCACAACAGCAGATTTCTTGCATATTCGTGTGCTCGATTGTTGGGTACATGAACAAGACATTCGTCGTGCTGTCGGTATTCCTGGCCATCTTTCTGGTGCCGCGGCAGAGCACACCATCGATCGGCTGATTCGCACAGTTCCAATCGTGGTTGGCAAGCGAGCCTCAACTCCTGATGGCCAGAGTGTCGTCATTGACATCACGGGCGGGGTTCCCCGCCATATCGTGTGCACCATCATTGATGGACGCGCTGCTTTAGTAATAGATGAGCCAGAGGCAACTTTAAGCAGAATCACAATGGACACGGCAACTTTCTTGGCACTTGCTACTGGTCGCCAATCCGATCAACAACTTGCCCACAAAATCACGTATGGCGGGGACTTAGATCATGGTCGCAAAGTTACTCGTGCCCTCAACATGATGATCTAAAAAGAACGACCCACGATGAGGCATCTCACCAAAAAATTCAACATTCATTGACATTTTTAATTGACAATCCAATACCAAACATCTGCGCATCTGTGAGTTCATCACCAAGCGAATAACTGTTTTCACACGGCCTTTGAATAAGTGAGGTGATGATACAGGGCCACGCGAACAGCCATAGGGGGTCATATCTTGACCTCAATAATTGAAAAGTAGTTTGACTGCGACGCAGATCTCCTACAAAGTTTCCATCGCTTCACTTTTATCCGTATCATTATGTAGTCCATACCAAGTGTCTCGATCTTCGGGAGTAGGTGTAAAGAGTGCTCGCTAACACTGTCTTTGTCATAGGAATGCACCGAAGTGGTACGTCCGCGTTGGCTGGAGCACTCGCAAATCTGGGACTTAGTTTCTTCGAACCCAACGATGAGGTGAAAGGGTCGGTGGCAAATCCAAAAGGTTTCTTTGAAAGGTCGTCGCTCATTCAATTGAACGATTCTCTTTTAGCCACGCACGATTGGTCTTGGGATTCTCTCGATCTCAATTTCTTTGAAGTTGAGAAGGCAACCGAGTTCATCACCCAAGCTCAGTCATACATCAGCAATTTGAAGGACGACGCGCCTCTTGGAGTCAAGGATCCTCGCAGTTGTGTCCTCATGTCTTTTTGGCGCCGTGCCCTCTTGGACCGCCTTGAATTAATGGTCATTACTCGTGATCCGGCCGAAGTCGCATGGTCATTACAGGTTCGAGATGGTCTCCCTGTCGAAGTCGGTCTCGCTTTATACATTGCCTACAGCACCCACTTGGCACAAGGTATCCAAGGGCTGCTGCCACATTTCGTGCGTTACGAAAACCTCGTGAATTCACCCACGACTGAACTGACATTGATTGCGCAATTTCTCCATAACTCCGATGTACCAGTGTTACATCAACAATCTGATATCGATGTCGCTGCGAAATCAATTGATTCAAACTTACGCCGGGAGACTTTTCCGAGGTGGGTCGACGAACATCCTCTAACAATCGAAGCTCGGTCAATCCGCGAACTCCTTCATCAAGCGTCAAGCACAGATATTTCCATTACCCCATCTCATCTATGTCACGAGATTCTTGAATATCAGTTCACAGTTAAAAAGTTGCTTGACGTCAACAATCAACTTCACCAAGCGCGGGAAGAAGTTAAATTGACTAAATTCCAATTTGAGCAAAAGTGTTTACAGCTGATTCAAACCGAAACATCTTTTTCATTGCGGCTGGGTCTTTTCTTGACGTGGCCAATACGTAAACTTCGACCGTCAAATCGACGCTGAAAATTACTTTCCCTTTTCACGGTCCTGGCCACCATATTAAATCAGAACTCTTCTTCTTTGAGGAATTTATTACTAGTCCCCTTGAGCGTTGCAGGTCACGTTGATCAAAAGGTTTGTGCAGTCCGTCAGGTCAGGTATCAACAAAATCAACATGGCTACTGAAATGGCTCATGTAATCAATGATGCGCTACCCGTGTTTCTACAATGATTCGGCGGCTTTTGGTCCAACCGCACCAATTGCCTTGAAATACGCGAGGTGGGCCTCTGTGACATTCACTAAGTCAACATCGTCAATGATCTCAATGCCGGCCTTGTCTGATTCACCAAGTAAAAAAGCAATCAACGACTCCTCGGTCACCACAATTGGAATCAAGATATCTTGACGTTGATCAACAGCTTTCGTAGGTAACAGACCCTTGCCGTGCAACCAGTTCATATGCAGTACCAATAACTTTTCAAGCTCTTCCATCGTGAGTCGAGCCTGAGTCGATTCGGGCAATGACATCGCCACGAAATCGGCAGCCTGCTCAAGTTCATAAACCGCACGCGGTGCCATTGCATCTAGCCGCCGTGCCTCACGACCAATTGCCAAAGCCGCAATCAGGAAGACGCCAATTGCTGCGATAACAATGAATATCCAAATCACATTGTCAGGCTAACCCTCGTGGCCTTTCAGCGAGGATTTTCTACTTTCTACCTATCGACGGATAAACAAAACTGGGTCGGTTTCAAGACAATCATTGCCTCGAAACCGACCCAGTGAGGTCAGATACTTGAGTGAGTTCAGATACCGATGCGCTGTGCGAGCAACTCGCGGTGGTAGGTCGGGTCACCGAACAATAATTCAGATGACTTCGCACGCTTGAAGTAGAGGTGAGCTGGGTGTTCCCAGGTGAAACCAATACCACCGTGAATCTGAATGTTTTCAGCGGTCGCGTGGAAGTAAGCCTCTGAGCAGTAAGCCTTGGCGAGTGAAGCGACCGAAGCGAGTTCGTCGTTCATTTCGCTGGCGCACCACATGCCGTAGTACGCAGCTGACTTGGCTGATTCAACTTCGAGCAACATGTCTGCACACTTGTGCTTGATGGCCTGGAAGGAACCGATCGGACGACCGAACTGCACGCGCACCTTGGCGTATTCGACAGCCATGTCGAGCACCTTTTGTGCTCCACCAACCTGCTCGGCGGCGAGGCCAACAGCAGCGAGGTCGAGAACAGTTGACAAGACGCTCCAGCCAGCACCTTCAGTTCCGATGAGCTCGGCCGGGGTGTTGTTGAATTCGAGTTTTGCCTGCTTACGGGTCTGGTCCATGGTGCTGAGTGCGGTGCGGGTGAGGCCAGCAGCGTTGCCATCAACGGCGAACAAGCTGGTACCTTTGCCGGTCTTGGCAGCCACAATGATGAGATTCGCGGTATGTCCGTCGAGGACAAACATCTTGGTGCCGCTGAGGGTGAAAGCTGATCCGCTTCCTGAAGCCTGCATGGTGATGCCGCTCTCGTCCCACTTGCCCGAGGGCTCGGTGTAGGCGAGGGTTGCGATGGTCTCGCCAGCAGCGATACCGGGGAGGTACTTCGTCTTCGCAGCCTCATCACCCGAGTGGATGAGAGTGTTGGCAGCGAGAACAACAGT
>Ga0114966_10001570_pt1 | contig 20965 bp, 22 predicted proteins | sample M_130207_XF_Meta_FD_87029 | JGI IMG/M metagenome (GOLD analysis project Ga0114966, IMG submission 87029) | Freshwater microbial communities from Lake Montjoie, Canada to study carbon cycling - M_130207_XF_MetaG | ecosystem: Environmental > Aquatic > Freshwater > Lake | place: Lake Montjoie... | reverse complement strand
CTAACTGTGTTGCGCCTATGGCCAAGGTCTTGCTGGACACCTTTGGCATTGAGCGCGGCCTCATGACCACCATTCACGCGTACACCAATGACCAGGTCATCCTTGACTTCCCGCATAAAGACTTGCGTCGCGCGCGTGCTGCGGCCATCAACATCATCCCGACCTCGACTGGGGCGGCCAAGGCCACTGCGCTGGTGATCCCAGAGCTCAAGGGAAAGCTCGACGGCATTTCGCTTCGCGTGCCGGTTCCCACCGGTTCTGTGACGGACCTCGTCGTGACCTTGTCTCGTGAGACCACGCGTGACGAAGTCAACGCAGCGTTTGCCGCAGCAGCTGCTAGCGGACCTTTGAGCGGAATCTTGGAATACACCGAAGACCCCATCGTGTCGAGCGACATAGTCAACTCGCCTGCGTCGTGCACCTTGGATGCTGGATTGACGATGGTCCAAGGCGACCAGGTCAAGATCATTGGCTGGTACGACAACGAGTGGGGATACTCCAATCGATTGATCGACTTGGCCACCCTCGTCGGCGCAACGCTTTAGTGTGACTGCGGAGTTCACTACTTCTATGCAATCCATTGATGATCTTGAGGTTCAAGGCAAAGTTGTCCTTGTTCGCTCTGATCTGAACACTCCGTTAGAGACATCCCCAGAGGGCGGCGTCGCCATCAGTGATGATGGGCGTATCCGGGCCGCACTGCCAACGATTAGCGACCTTGCGGCCCGAGGGGCTCGGGTAGTGGTGATGTCCCACCTAGGGCGACCCGAAGGTCAGGTAGTGGCCGGATTGTCCTTGCAGCCCGTTGCTGCTCGGTTGGGCGAGCTACTTAATGCACCTGTGGCTTTTAGTCCGTCAACCGTCGGCGACCAAGCCCAAGGCGTGGTGGCTGGTTTGGCGGATGGCCAGGTCGCATTGCTCGAAAACTTACGCTTTACTCAGGCCGAAACATCCAAAGACGATGCTGCGCGTGGGGCATTTGCGGATCAGCTTGCGCTGTTGGCTGACATCTATGTCGGAGATGGTTTTGGCGTCAGTCACCGCAAGCACGCCAGTGTGTACGACATTGCACTCCGGCTTCCCCATGCCGCTGGAAGACTGATTGCCTCTGAAGTATCCGTCTTGCAACGCCTGACGCGCGGTGACGATCGGCCTTACGTCGTTGTCCTGGGTGGCTCGAAAGTCTCGGACAAGTTGGGTGTGATCGAGACGTTCTTGGGCAAGGCTGATCGAATCCTCATTGGCGGCGGGATGGTGTACACCTTCTTGGCAGCCATGGGTTACGGCGTGGGTTCGAGTTTGTTAGAACCTGACCTCGTGGAACAGTGTCGCGGGTACATTTCCAAGGCGCAGGCAGTTGGCGTGGACCTTGTTTTGCCAACTGACATCGTTGTTGCGGATCGATTCGCCAGCGATGCGGATTCCACCGTTGTCGGCGTTGACTCCATCCCCAACGACTGGATGGGGTTGGACATCGGGCCTGAATCTGCGCAGATGTTTGCTGGAGCGCTCTCCGATGCCGCCACTGTCTTTTGGAATGGGCCCATGGGGGTGTTTGAGTTTGATGCGTTTGCCCATGGAACGCGGGCGGTTGCGCAAGCGATGGCCAGCTCAGCGGCCTTCACGGTTGTGGGCGGGGGAGACTCAGCCGCCGCGGTGCGCCATCTAGGGTTTGCCGACGAGCAATTTGGGTACATCTCTACCGGCGGTGGGGCAAGTTTGGAATACCTAGAGGGCCGGGAACTTCCTGGCTTGAGTGTCCTGGAGGACAAAGCATGAGCGTGGCTCGTAAACCCTTGATGGTGGGCAACTGGAAGATGAACCTCAATCACCTTGAGGCGATCGCCTCGGTACAAAAACTGGTCTTTAGCTTGAGGCCACAAGACTTTGACGAAGTTGATGTTGTCGTGTGCCCACCGTTCACTGACATTCGATCGGTTCAAACGTTGGTTGATGGCGACAAGCTCCGCCTGTCCTACGGCGCCCAAGATGTCAGCGAATTGGACTCGGGAGCGCGAACCGGGGACATTAGCGGATTGATGCTGGCGAAATTGGGATGTAGTTACGTAATCGTGGGGCACTCCGAGCGACGTCAGTTTCACCTTGAAGATGACGAACTCATCAATGCAAAAATCAAAGCCGCGTTACGCAACTCCATAACCCCCATTATTTGCGTAGGCGAACCGATTGAAGTGCGCCAACAAGGGCTTCAGGTCGAACATTGTGTGAGCCAGCTCGAGGCAGCACTCGAGGGTCTTGCGCCTGAACAGGTAGCCAAGACCGTGCTCGCCTATGAACCCATCTGGGCCATCGGCACCGGACAGGTGGCTACCGCCGACGATGCCCAAGAGGTAGCTGCTGCCCTGCGTAGCACGGTTGAGGCGACCTGCGGGGAGTCCGTGGCCGCTGGGATTCGGGTGCTCTATGGCGGATCTGTCAACGCAGCCAACACCCCCGGAATCATGGCCCAGGCCGACATTGACGGGGGCCTCGTGGGTGGCGCAAGCCTGGAGATTGAGACCTTTGCGCGGATCGTCCGCTACCGTGATGAAATCGTGCTCTAGGCGCATGCGTATCCTTAGCAGGCACACTCCGCCCGCCCATTGTCCGAGGGGTCAGTAATGATCGTGTTTCTGGGAATCGTCCAGGTCGTTACGAGTCTGCTGTTGCTCGCCTTGGTGCTGTTGCACAAGGGCAAGGGCAGTGGATTGTCTGACCTGTTCGGTGGCGGAATGTCGTCCTCGCTCGGTGGCTCGTCAGTCGTGGAAAAGAACCTTGACCGGTTCACCGTTGCTGTCGGACTAATTTGGGCCGTTTGTGTGTTTGGTTTAGGGCTAGTGCTTAAGGCAGCAAACTAACCCGCCGAAACAGTACGAGCGGTTGTAGCACGGCACGGTACGTAGGTATCGATGTAATGGGCTCTAGGGAGGATCTTCATGGCTGGCGGAAGTGCAATTCGCGGTAGTCGCGTTGGTGCAGGCCCCATGGGCGAAGCCGAACGTGGCGAAGCGGCTCCACGGGTCTACATCAGTTTTTGGTGCGCCTCAGGCCACGAAGTATCACCATCATTTGCTAGCGATGCCGAAATCCCTGAGCTGTGGGATTGCCCCAAGTGTGGAGCTCCAGCCGGCCAGGACAAGGCCAATCCGCCATCGGCGCAAAAGAACGAGCCGTATAAGACCCACTTGGCGTATGTGCGCGAACGCCGGAGCAAGGAAGATGGCGACGCCATCTTGGCCGAAGCCATTGCCAAAGTGCGTGGCGAGGTCTGGGAAGGCTAGTTCTGTGTGACGGCTAGTTCTGTGCCTTTGCAACCAAGGCTTGCTGCACCACTGCGTCTACCGTAATTCCAAATTCGCGATACAAGGTTGATCCATTGGCCGATGCGCCGTAGTGATCAATGCCAATGCTGCGTCCGCCATCGCCAACAAACTCTCGCCATGGTGGCGTAATGCCCGCTTCAATCGACACCCGCGCACGCACACTCGGTGGCAACACTTCGTCGCGATACGCCTTCGGTTGATTGCGAAAGATTTCCACGCAGGGCATGGAGACTACGGATGCGGCCACGCCCTGAGTCTTGAGTGATTCTTGCGCCTGCAGAGCCAAGCTGACTTCAGATCCCGTGGCAATCAAAATGACCTCAGGATTGTCAGCAGGTGAAATCGTGTAGGCGCCCCTGGTCAAGGGATCGCTGTCGCCACCGTTGCTGATAGCGCCAGAGCGATCGAGAACTGGAACATCCTGACGAGTCAAAATCAAAGCCGTCGGGGTGGATGTACTCGTCAATGCCACCTGCCAAGCCGCAGCTGTCTCGTTTGCATCGGCTGGGCGAATCACGTTGAGGTTGGGGATGGCTCGCAGCGCGGCCAAATGTTCGATGGGCTGGTGAGTGGGCCCATCTTCACCCAAGCCGATCGAATCGTGGGTCCACACATAAATCACGGGCAGTCCCATGAGTCCTGCTAGTCGTACGGCAGGGCGCATGTAGTCACTGAAGACCAAGAACGTGCCGCCAAATATTTTGCTGCGACCGTGCAGGGCGATTCCGTTCATGATCGAGCCCATCGCGTGCTCGCGGATACCGAACGCGATATTGGCACCGGCGGGTGTGGCCGGCATGGAATGGTCCGCCCCCTTGATGTGGGTGTTGTTGGACTCGCCGAGGTCTGCTGAGCCACCCCACAATTCAGGCAAGTGTCCGGCTAGGGCATTGATCACGGCTCCGGAAGCTTTACGCGTCGCGACCTGGGCGCCTACATCAAAGGTGGGCAATGCGGCGGACCAGTTGGCCGGTAGTTCCCCGGACTCAAGTCGCGCAAGGAGTGCGGCCTGCTCGGGATGAGCTTCTTGCCACTTCGCGCGAGCCTGGTTCCACTCGTTGTGCAGCTGGGCGCCACGAACCATAGCCTGCCGAGTGTGCGTCAAGACTTCAGCGTCGATCGCGAAGTGTTGTTCCGGATCAAATCCGAGAACAGACTTTGTCGCAGCGATTTCGTCCGCCCCCAGGGCGCTGCCGTGCGATGCTGACGTGTTTTGAGCAGATGGCGCTGGCCAGGCAATGGTGGTCTTAAGGACGATCAAGCTGGGCTTGGCAGTCTCGCTTGTGGCGGCCTCGCACGCTGCAGCGAAGGCGGGTAGGTCAACATCGCCGTTCGCGGCACGCTCAACCGTTTGCACGTGCCAGCCATAAGCGAGGTAGCGACCGGCAACATCTTCACTGAGGGCAAGGCTTGCGGGCCCGTCGATGGTGATCTGGTTGTCGTCGTAGATGACGTTGAGCAGACCCAGTTCCTGTCGGCCCGCAAACGACGAGGCCTCGGCGCTGACGCCTTCTTCAATGTCGCCATCCGATGCCAGTACCCAGATGCGGTGATCAAAGATGGAATGCGCCGCGGTGGGGTCGAGTAGGTAGCGCTCGTGGCGGGCAGCCAACGCCATGCCCACGCCATTACCAATTCCTTGACCCAAAGGCCCAGTGGTGGTTTCGACTCCGGCAGTGTGCTGCCACTCAGGGTGTCCTGGTGTGAGCGAACCCCACTGTCGCAGTTGCTTGATGTCGTCCATTTCAAGGCCGTAGCCGCACAGAAACAGTTGCAGGTAGAGCGTGAGGCTGGAGTGTCCAAGGGACAAAATGAAGCGATCGCGACCAAGCCAGTGCGGATCGTTGGGGTCGTGTGCCATGACGTGTTGAAAGAGGTGGTGGGCAACAGGTGCTAGGGCCATCGCGGTGCCGGGGTGACCGTTGCCGGCCTTTTGGACCGCGTCCATGGTCAAGATGCGGGCCGTGGCTATGGCTCGCGCTTCTAGGTCGGTGGGGACCTCGGCGGACGATGAACTTGGGCTCCCGCTCACCGGCTGGGCTCCTTCCCTACGTGCTTGACTAGGCGCGACGAACACACCCTATCTAGGCGGCTAGACTGACGACTACACCAACCGAAGGGTGGCCGTGACTGCCGTAGATCCGCGCCAAGATGAGCCTGTAGAGGCTGGCTTTGGCGGCTCTGGATCCGCAGTGGGGCGCTCGCAGCGGTTGAAGGGTTACCTAGCCCTGACCAAGCCACGCATTATTGAACTTCTTTTAGTCACCACGGTTCCCACTATGTTTCTGGCGGCCGAGGGCCTGCCAGATGTGTGGACGGTGATTGCGACTCTCATTGGCGGATCGTTAGCCGCCGGGGGAGCCAATACCTTCAATTGCGTTATTGATCGCGACATTGATGCCGTTATGCATCGCACAGCTGATCGACCTCTGGCGACGGGGTTAATTGAACCTGCCCAAGCCACGATTTTTGGCACCGTTTTGTCAGTCGCTTCTGTGGTGTGGTTGTCCGCAACGGTCAATGTTTTGTCAGCCGCCCTGGCCGCGTTTGCGATTGCGTTTTATGTGTTGGGCTACACCATCTTGCTGAAGCGACGAACTTCTCAAAATATCGTGTGGGGTGGCGCCGCCGGTTGTATGCCGGTGCTGATCGGGTGGAGTGCGGTGGCTGGATCGTTATCCTGGACACCCATCGTGCTTTTTATGGTGATCTTCTTTTGGACGCCACCGCACTATTGGCCATTATCGCTGCGCTATCGCGACGATTATGTGGCCGCGAATGTTCCGATGTTGCCAGCCGTTGCTGACCAACACGTGGTGGCTAAATCGATCCTGATCTATTCCTACCTCATGGTGGCCACCACATTGATTCTTTGGCCCGTGGCCAATATGAGTTGGGTTTACGTAGGAACTGCCGCCGTCCTTGGCAGTCTCTTCTTGTATGAGGCGCACCGAATTTTGTCGGCTTCACGTAAGGGTCTTGACGACACGATCGTTCGCCCGATGCGCCTGTTCCAAGGATCCATCACGTACTTAACGTTGATCTTCGTGGCAATAGCCATTGATCCTTTTGTGCACTAATTCTTCACCGTTGTAAATGAAAGATTGATGCGCACGCCACCCGTGGGGGATTCGGTTACCTCAAAGTGGCCACCCGTGGATTCGGCAGTGCGACGCATGATGTCCATACCAAGGCCCGTTGATCCCGATCCGCTCACGCCACGCTGACTCAGTCGGTTCGCGTTTGCCGACAAGCCGTTGCCCTGGTCGTCAATAAAGATGTGGATTCTGCCATCAATCCATGGTTGAGCGCTGACGGAGAACCCCACGCCCTCGTCGGTGTGGGCGAAGATGTTTCCCAGGGCTGCATCCACGCACGCAGCGAGGTCATCGGCGTCGACGCCTATGCGCATGGACTTGGGTGCGATGTCGGTGCGGACCTGGCGGCCCTGGTCCTCGGCGAGGACCGACCAAAATTGAACGCGCTCAGCGAGAACCTTTCCAACATCGCATCGCGCAACCAACTTGTCTTGGGCTGGACGGGCGGCTGTACGAATGACGTCATCGAGGCTGCGTTCCATCAAGTCCAGGTCGCTTTCGATGCGATCTCTCTCATCCGATGCTCCAAGCGCTTCGGTATCAAGACGTAGCGCGGTCAGAGGGGTACGAAGTCGATGTGACAGGTCGGCTAGTGCTTCACGTTCGGCTACCACGAGTTCGCCGATGCGGTGAGCCAGAGCGTTCATCGCGGTACCGACATTGCGGACCTCATCAGGACCTGCAGGATCAACCCGGGCATCGAGGTTGCCAGTGGCCAGTGATTCTGCAGTCTGTGCGAGTTCATTAAGCGGTCGCGTCATGGTGCGCGCTATGCGATCAGCTACGAACAACGACGCTACGAAAAGGGCCAAGGCCAACGCTGCGATGACCACGCCCGCTCGCAACAATCCTTCAGTCAATGCATCTGCGGTGATGTCGACCGCGATGACGCGAACTCCGCTATTGACGTACACCGGAATCAGAACCGTTCGCCCGCCATCGGGCCGGTCTTGAGTTGAGGCCCCAGCACCGGCGACTGTGTCCTTGATCGACTGGTCAATCGCGCGTGGGCTTCCCAGAACTTCTTTGGTGGGCAAAACCACCGACACGGTGGTGCCTTCGGGCTTGGCAAGGCTAGTGATCGCTAGGTCGATTTGGTCAGTGCCTGAATTCGAGACAACCGGCACGAGGGATTGCGCGATCGTGGTGGCGCGCTCAACGGCAGATGATTGCGCTAAGTCGTTGATCAAAATGATCAGGGGCAAGGTGAAAGCCAACAAAACAATGCTGGTCGTGGCGGCAACGAGCAAGACGATCCGACGGCGCATGACTATTCCTTCGGGTCAACGAGCTTGATGCCAACATTGCGCACACTGCGCAGATAGCGAGGCTCGGCAGCGGTCTCGCCCAGTTTGCGTCGAAGCCACGACAGATGCACATCAACGGTCTTGTCTGCACCACCGTAGGGCTGATGCCAGACTTCGATCGTGAGTTCTCGTTTAGATACAACGCGTCCTTGATTGACCGCCAGGTAGTGCAGCAGGTCAAACTCTCGAGCACTGAGGTCAAGGAGTGCACCATCTAAGGTGACGATGCGTCCGGATTGGTCAATGACCAGTCCGCCAATAGTGACGGGACCTTCGGCATCGGGATCTGCCACCGTTCGACGAAGGACTGCTTTGATGCGCGCATCAAGGGATGTGCCGGAGAACGGTTTGGGAACAAAGTCATCTGCGCCGGCCTCGAGTGCGCGCACCAGAGACTGCTCATCCCCTCGAGCCGTCACCACAATGACCGGAACGGCAGAAACAGCACGCAACATCTGCAGTAAATCCACCCCATCAATGTCAGGCAGTCCGAGGTCCAAAATCACCAGATCACAAGCTGAATCCATCGCCCCTTGCAATCCCGCCATGCCCGTTGGGCTTGATGTCACCGCATGACCTCGCTCAGTCAGGGCGTGGATCAGTGCGCGACGGATCTCGGCGTCGTCTTCAATGACCAGGATCTGTGCCATAGGCACAACTTACTGCGCCCCAGGCCATCCCTTGCTCTAGGCGATCGCTTCTTAGGCTGGCCTTATGGCAATCCGAGGGTGCTTTTGACCTAGGACGCGATACAAATGGTCCATGTCAAAGTGGGTGCTGGTGGTGGTGTGGGCAGGTACAGCGGCCCTGGCCACTGCCGTGGGTGTAGGCGCATTGAGCTTTGTTGCGGGTGGCATTGACACCGAAACTCCGCTTGTCGCCGTGCAGGAGAACTCGGCCGCAGGCAACCCTGCTTCCACGCCTGTCCCACCGGACACTGCATCGAAGGATGACCCTGCGCAGGTGGGAAGTCAAACAGCTTCGGGCAACTCCACTGGTGATCCGACAAGCACGAAGCCTCAGCAATCATCGGGAAGTAGTTCATCATCTGATGATTCGAATAAGCCTCGTCCCTCCAAGACGAACACGCCAACCGTGCAAACAAAGTCAATTAGCGTTGCTGGCGGCTCAGCCACCTTGCAGTGCACGAATCGGATAGCCCGACTGGTTGCGTATTCACCCGCTCAAGGCTTCCGCGTGGAGTCCGTGCGTGCAGGTCCGGACGAGGAAGTGGAGATTCGCTTCGAGTCAGAGGTGGTTCGATGGAAGATCAAGGGTGAGTGCGAAGACTCGGGCCCAGTCTTTGAAACCGAATCAGACGAGCGGGGTTAATTAGCTGTTCGCTCGCGCAGGGCATAAGGGATGCGCAGTGTGGCCCACCAGACCGCGCAGGCTCCCGCGACATGGACAGCCACCAAGAGTTCGGGCAAGCCAGTGAAGTACTGGGTGTAACCGATCAAGCCCTGCAATAAAACAATGGCGATTAATACCCAGACTCGACGTTGCGCCACGGCCGAAGCTTGGGTCAAGCGCAGTCCAAGGGCTAATGCGAGGGTCAGGCCCACGAAAAGCAGGACAACATCAGCATGGAGCCAAGACACCACACGAGGATCAAGTGGGAATCGATTCACGACATCGAAATCGCCCGAGTGGGGTCCGCTGCCGGTAACCACGGTTCCCAGAACGACGATCACGAAGCCAAGGACCACTAAGGCGCGGGCAACGAACAAGAGTTCCTTGCGCACGAGTGCGATCTTTGGCCCATCAAAGGATTCGTTTCCGCGTTCATAGAGTCCCACTGACACAGCGATCAAACCCGCGGAGACGAGAAAGTGCGCCGCAACGCTGAGCGGATTAAGCCCCGTCAGGACAGTTATTCCGCCGATCACTGCTTGAGCAGCGACGCCTGCAAAGAGCAAGAAGGACAAACCAATGAGGATCTTGCGGCGTGGACGATGCCTAATGGCAGCAATCAGTGCAGCGATGATGATCAAAGCCAGAGCAAAGGTGAGCATGCGGTTGCCGAACTCAATGTACTTGTGAAAACCCTCGGCTTGGCGCGCAACCGGGATCAAGGAGCCATCGCTGCAGTCAGGCCACGTAGGACACCCCAGCCCTGATGCGGTCAGGCGCACCAAGGCTCCCGTGACCACGATGGCGCATTGAGCCACGATGTTGAGCGCGAAGATTCGCCTCGTCCACGTACCGACCGGTTGCGCGGTCACCGCAGTGTCTAGGGCCATGTGTTCATCGTAGGTTGATCCAGCAGCAAAGGATGCCCTGGCATTAGGTGATTAATCCCACCGAAAGAAGCGGCTAGCCAAGGTGATGCCCACTGCGGACCACACCAACAGAACCAGCCAGGTGCTCAAGGTCGGAAGGGCTCCGTCTCGCAGGATCGTTCGCAGCCCATCAGCCAAGGCTGCAGTCGGTAAAAACTCCACGATGCGAGCGACACCACTGGGCCATTGATCAGTCGGGATGATGGTACCGCCCCCGACCAACAGCAAGAGAAATATCAAGTTTGCGCCGGCCAAAGTGGCTTCAGCCCTCAGTGTGCCGGCCATCAGTAAAGCCAATCCGGAGAAAGCGCACATGCCTAAGAGCATCAGCGCCGCGGCTGCCAGCAATGACCCCGTCGGGCGCCAACCCAGAGCGACGGCGACGGCGCTGATGAGGATGACCTGTAAGAACGCAATGGCCGAAATCGCTAACGTCTTTGCTAGTACTAGGCCAGAGCGGCCCAGTGGTGTTGTGCCCAAGTGCGTGAGCACGCCGTAGCGCCGATCAAACCCAACAGCAATGGCTTGAGCGGTAAATGCGCTGGACAAAATCGCAAGTGCGAGAACGCTGGGAGCAACCGTTTGAATGCGCGCGTAGCTCGCCGCCTGGGACCCAAGGTCGATGATGGTAGTCGTGGACAGTCCCACCACCACTAGTAATGGGATGACGATGGTGAGCAGGGTTTGTTCTCCGTTGCGCAGCAGCAGAGTGGTTTCGTAGCGGGCTTGTGAGGAGATGCGGCGAATCCGTGATGCAGGTTCAGCGGCAGGGGAGAAGTCAAGGTCAGCGCTCATTGCAGATCACGCCCCGTTAGCTCAAAGAACACATCTTCCAGACTGTGCTGATTGGTCTGTAGGCCACTGATGATGACGTCATGGCTACTGCACCATTCGACGACGAGTCGGTGCAGCTCATCGGTGATAGCGCCGGCGATAAAGATGGAATTAAGTCGCTGGGAGACCTGAAAAGACGGACCTAGCACGGTTTGCAGAGCGGCGGTGTCAACGGTGGAAGGGGTGGAGATCTCGAGCTGGCCTCTGTTGCCCGACAACAATTCCTGCAATGGGCCTTGGGCTACCAGGACGCCTTGGTCAGCAATGAGTACGTGATCGGCGACGGCTTGGGCTTCCTCCATGTAATGCGTGCTAAGCAGCACCGTCACCCCAGCAGCCTTAAGTTCGACCAGCAACTCCCACGTATTGATCCGTGCTTGCGGGTCTAGTCCCGCCGTCGGCTCATCCAGGATGATTAGTTCCGGGCGACCGACAATGGCGGTGGCAAGGGCCACCATTTGCTTTTGGCCACCAGACATTCGTCGATACGACGTGCGGCCAATGGCATGTAATCCCAGTCGATCGCACACAGCATTGACGTCGAGTGGGTTGGCGTACAGCGACGCAATATGTGCGACAAACTCAACAGCACGGGCAGAGGTGGGGATCCCACCGGACTGCAACATCACGCCAATTCGCGCGCGCTGCTCGGCAGCAAGATGAAGGGGGTCATGGCCAAAGACTTCAACAGTTCCCGATGTTGGTCGGCGCAGTCCCTCGCACACTTCAATCGTGGTGGTCTTACCCGCTCCATTGGGCCCAAGAAATGCCGTAACGGTTCCCGGCTCTAACTCAAAACTGATTCCGCCAACTGCCCGTACCTCGGGGTAGTCCACGACGAGGTCGGCCACGCGCAGAAGGGGCGGACTCGTAGGCACAAAAGCAGTCTAGAGCCCCGCCCGAGGACACCTGCTATCATTTACGTCAGGATAGTGTGACTTAATTCGTAGGCGGAGGTCATGGACATGGAATCAGGTGCAGAACGCATTGTGCGCAGCCTGGTGGATGTTGGTCCAGCCACGGCTGCCGTGCTTGCTGACCGGCTGGGTGTGACGCCAGGTGCCGTTCGCCGGCACCTCGATCCCATGCTCGACAAAGGCCTTCTCACGGCTGGAGATCAAGCTCCCTACGGTCCGCGTACTGAACGCGGTCGCGGACGACCGGCACGGGTCTATGCCGTCACCGATGCTGGGCGTGAATGGCTCCCCAAGGGATACGAAGCGTTGTCCGTTGAACTGTTGCGGTTCTTGCGTGATGAGGTCGGACCCGATGCTGTTGTGTCTTTTGCCACGGCACGGCTAGGCGATCAGCGTGAACGCTACGCCGCAGTATTAGACGAAGTCACACCTCAAGAACGTCCCTACGCTCTTGCACAGTTGCTCACTCAAGAAGGCTTTGCAGCAACTGTTAATGCCGCAGGTTCGCCGATTGAAGGAACCCAGATTTGTCAGCACCACTGTCCCGTGGGGCATGCAGCTGCGGAGTTCCCGCAGTTGTGTGACGCCGAGGGCGCAATGTTTTCTCAACTCCTCGGTACGCACGTTCAACGCTTGGCAACGATCGGGCACGGCGATCCCGTGTGCACCACTCACCTCCCAGCAATTCCGGTCCCAACAAGGAGCGCCTCATGACAACTACCGCACACCCGGAACTTGACGGTCTAGGCACGTACGAATATGGCTGGTCCGACAAAGACACTGCTGGCGCGAACGCACGACGAGGCATCAACGAAGAAGTGGTTCGGGATATCTCGGCGAAGAAGAGCGAGCCCGAATGGATGCTGGAGATGCGACTCAAGGGTTTGCGCCTGTTCGGCAAGAAGCCCATGCCGACCTGGGGATCAGACCTGTCAGGTATCGACTTTGACAACATCAAATACTTCGTACGATCAACTGAAAAGCAGGCCCAGAGCTGGGATGACCTGCCCGAAGACATTAAGAACACCTACGACCGCTTGGGTATCCCCGAGGCGGAAAAGCAGCGTCTGGTTTCTGGAGTAGCGGCGCAGTACGAGTCTGAAGTGGTGTACCACCAAATTCGCGAAGACCTGGAAGCCCAAGGTGTGCTGTTCCTCGACACCGATACAGCCTTGCGTGAGCATGAGGCATTGTTTAGGGAATATTTCGGCACGGTCATTCCCGTGGGGGACAACAAGTTCGCCGCACTCAATACTTCGGTGTGGTCGGGCGGATCTTTCATCTATGTGCCCAAGGGCGTACACGTTGATATCCCGTTGCAGGCGTACTTCCGCATTAACACCGAAAACATGGGTCAGTTTGAGCGGACGCTGATCATCGCCGATGAGGATTCCTACATTCACTACGTCGAGGGCTGCACAGCCCCGGTTTACTCCAGCGACTCCCTGCACTCAGCGGTGGTGGAAATCATCGTGAAGAAGAACGCTCGCGTGCGTTACACCACGATTCAAAACTGGTCGAACAATGTGTACAACCTGGTGACCAAGCGTGCTGTTGCCCATGAGGGCGCCACGATGGAGTGGATTGACGGAAACATTGGTTCCAAGGTCACGATGAAGTACCCAGCGGTATGGATGATGGGTCCACACGCCAAGGGTGAAGTGTTATCGGTCGCGTTTGCGGGTGAAGGCCAGCATCAGGACGCAGGATCAAAGATGGTGCATGCAGCACCACACACCTCCAGCTCAATTGTGTCCAAGTCCGTGGCCCGAGGTGGTGGCCGTACCTCCTACCGAGGTTTGGTGCAGGTTCTTGAGGGTGCCTACGGGTCTAAGTCAACGGTGCGGTGTGATGCCTTGCTTGTGGACGACATTTCGCGATCCGACACCTACCCCTATGTGGACGTTCGTGAAGACGATGCGTCGATGGGCCACGAAGCCACGGTTTCGAAGGTGGGCGAAGACCAGCTCTTCTACCTGATGAGCCGAGGTTTGGCCGAGGACGAGGCCATGGCGGTGATCGTGCGTGGTTTTGTTGAGCCGATTGCGCGTGAATTGCCCATGGAATATGCCTTAGAGCTCAATCGCCTCATTGAACTGCAAATGGAAGGGGCCGTCGGGTGACCCAAACCACCCACGATCACGTTGCTTCTCTGGTCGGATCCTTTGACCCAGCTGATTTCGTCGTTCCCACTGGCCGTGAAGAGCAGTGGCGTTTTACGCCACTTCGACGCACCGGCGGTTTAGTCGATGGGACGGCCGTTACGGGAGCAGGAATTTCTTTAACCGTTGAAGCGCCCGAGGGCGTAACCACTCAACAGGTTGATGGATCAGATGCTCAGGCTGTCTTGCTCGGAGCTCCGACGGATCGAGCAGCAGCCCTGGCCATCAATCGCGCCGAATCCACCACTGTCGTCACTATTGCGGCTGATGCTCAACTCGATGAGCCAGTGTGGATTAAGTGTGTAGGCAGCGATGCCACCACGGCAGCATTTGCACACGTGGTTATTGATGTGAAGCCCTTCGCGAAGGCAACAATTGTTATCGATCGCACGGGTTCGACGCATATCTCCGACGTCATTGACGTCAAGGCCGGCGATGGCTCTCACGTCACGGTTGTTTCGCTGCAGGATTGGGCTGTTGACACAGTCCACCTTGGGCATCAGCGTCACTTGGTCGGGCGAGATGCCAATGTGAAGTCGGTGATCATTACCCTCGGTGGTTCATTGGTTCGCCTTGTTCCGACCGTGGCTTATGACGCCCCTGGCGGATCGGCCGAAATGTTTGGCTTGTTCTTCGCCGGCAATGGTCAGCACCTTGAGCACCGCCTCTTTGTCGATCATGCCGTCCCTAATTGCACGTCTCGGGTGACGTACAAGGGTGCTTTGCAAGGAACGCAAGCGGAGCCATCGCACTCGGTGTGGATTGGAGATGTGTTGATTCGGGCCGCCGCAGTGGGTACTGACACGTACGAGATCAATCGCAATCTCGTGTTGACCGATTTTGCCCGTGCGGATTCGGTGCCTAACCTAGAGATCGAGACTGGGGAAGTCGCTGGAGCAGGTCACGCCAGTGCGACCGGTCGCTTTGATGACGAGCAGCTGTTCTATCTGCAAACGCGCGGCATTACCGCTGAGGAAGCACGCCGACTTGTCGTGCGCGGCTTCTTTCACGAGATCTTGCAGCACATTGGCATCGAACAACTGCAAGCGCGCCTGGTGGCTCGCGTTGAGGCAGAACTAGAAGGGCATGGCGTATGAGTCCCGTAGCCGTGTGCACGCTGGATCAACTCGACGAGGACTTCCCGTTCGTCGTGCAGGTAGATGGCGTTGAAGTGGCGATTGTTCGCACTCAAGGCGCCCTTTATGCCATCAAGAACGAATGTTCGCATGCTGACGTTGCGCTATCAGAGGGCGAAGTCGATGACTGTCATCTTGAATGCTGGATGCACGGTTCGCGATTTAACCTGCGAACAGGTGTTCCTGACTCGTTGCCGGCCACGCGAAACGTTCCGGTCTATGTCGTATCACTGGAGTCCGATGCTCCAAACTCGGTGGTCCTTGTTGACGTGACCACCGACGCTTCGCTTGTTTCACCACCCTCCGTATCCATTGGCTTGAAAGGCTGACATGACAATTTTGGAAGTTCGCGATTTGCACGTCAGTGTGGATGCCGATGGGGAATCCCGTCAGATCTTGCGGGGCGTTGACTTAACGGTCAAGGCCGGGGAAACCCACGCCATCATGGGACCCAACGGGTCTGGTAAATCCACCTTGGCCTACTCCATCGCAGGTCACCCCAAGTACACGGTTGACTCTGGCTCGATCACCCTCGATGGCGTTGATGTCTTGGCCATGAGTGTCGATGAGCGTGCGCGAGCAGGGATGTTCCTGGCGATGCAATATCCGGTCGAAATTCCCGGTGTTTCGGTGTCTAACTTCTTGCGGACCGCCGCGACGGCCATTCGAGGCGAGGCACCCAAGTTGCGCACCTGGGTCAAAGAAGTGCGTGAAACCATGGAACAGCTGGCGATGGACCCCTCATTTGCTGAACGCAATGTCAATGAAGGTTTTTCCGGTGGAGAAAAGAAGCGCCACGAAATTCTGCAGATGGAATTACTCAAGCCTAAGATCGCGCTCTTGGACGAAGTCGACTCAGGTCTTGACGTGGACGCCTTGCGTTACGTCTCCGAGGGAGTGAATCGTTTGGTGGCCAACGGCGAAACCGGACTTTTGTTAATCACGCACTACACCCGCATTCTGAAGTACATCCACCCCGACTTTGTCCATGTATTCGTAGATGGAGTTATTGCGGCCAGTGGCGGCAAGGACTTGGCTGACGAATTGGAAGCTTCCGGCTACGAGAAGTATCAGAAATCCGGCAGCTCGGCGTGACCTCTCGCACCCCCTCTTCGGTCACCGCTCTTGATGTAGCCCGCATCAAGGCTGACTTTCCACTTCTCCAGCGCACCATTCGTGACGGTAAGCGCCTGGTCTACCTGGACAGCGGCGCAACATCCCAAAAGCCTTCGTCGGTGTTGGATGCTGAGCGCAGGTTTTATGAGATGCACAATGCTGCTGTCCATCGTGGTGCCCATCAGTTGGGCGAAGAGGCGACTGACGCGTATGAAGGCGCGCGGGAAACGATTGCGCGTTTCATCGGTGCGCAATCACGCGACATTGTCTTTACCAAGAACGCAACCGAAGCGATCAATCTGGTGGCCTATTCGTTGGGCAACGCGTCATTTAGCGACACGGCGGTAGGTCAGTCCCTGAGTTTGCAGCCAGGGGATCGCATTGTTGTGACGGAGATGGAACACCACGCCAATTTGATTCCATGGCAGGAACTGTGTCGGCGAACGGGCGCCGAGTTGGCGTGGTTAGGCGTCGATGATGAAGGTCGCCTAGACCTGTCAACGTTGGACCAGATCATTAACGACCGAACAAAGGTTGTTGCGTTTACCCATCAAAGCAATGTCCTCGGCACGATCAACCCGGTGGCCGAGATCGTGAAGCGTGCGCGGGCCGTGCGGGCCTTGGTCGTTCTGGACGCTTGCCAGTCAGCTCCACATATGCCCCTCGATGTGGTGGAACTCGGCGTGGATTTTGTGACCTTTTCTGGGCACAAGATGCTGGGGCCTACCGGCATTGGCGTTTTGTGGGGGCGCACTGAAGTTTTGGCTGCGATGCCCCCCTTCCTTACCGGCGGTTCCATGATCGAGACCGTCTACATGGATCACGCAACGTACGCGGAACCGCCACAGCGCTTCGAAGCCGGAACCCCTGTTGCGGCACAAGCTGTTGGGCTCGCGGCGGCATGTGACTACCTCACGGCCGTGGGAATGGATAAGGTCTTTGAGCACGAGCACGCGCTCACGGGTTACGCACTCGAGGGGCTAGCTAGCATTGCGGGCCTTCGCGTTATCGGACCGAACAATGCCGATCAGCGCGGCGGAGCCGTTTCCTTCTTGGTCGATGACATCCATGCGCATGATGTTGGTCAGGTTCTCGATGATCGTGGGGTAGAGGTGCGCGTTGGTCACCACTGCGCTTGGCCGCTGATGCGTCGGTTCGGCATTGCAGCAACAACGCGTGCAAGTTTTTATCTCTATAATGACTTTTCTGATGTGGATGCGCTGGTCAAATCCCTTGATGCTGCCAAATCCTTCTTTGGGGTGAAGTGATGGAACTTCAGTCGATGTATCAGGAAATAATTTTGGATCACTACCGTAATCCAGTCGGCCGCCTGATTCTTGAACCTTTTGACGTTGAGGTTCACCATGTCAACCCGACTTGCGGTGATGAGATCACTCTGAGGGTCAAGATAGATGACGGCGTGGTGACAGCCATTGGGCACCAAGGCCAAGGGTGTTCCATAAGTCAGGCCGCAACGTCTGTGATGACGGAATTGTTGGAAGGTCGCACCGTGCAGCAGGCGCTTGATGTGGAGGCCGGCTTTCTGGCCCTCATGCAAAGTAGGGGGGAAGGTCAGCCAGATGAAGATTTGTTAGAGGATGCTGTGGCGTTTTCTGGCGTCTCGAAGTACCCAGCTCGGATCAAATGTGCCCTGTTGGGGTGGATGGCGTTTAAGGATGCGGCACTGCAAGCTGCCGCCCAATCAGTAAAGGATCAGTCATGACCTATCGGGCAGAAGTCGACGATGTCACCGAAGCCATGCGCGACGTGATTGACCCAGAGTTGGGCATTAACGTCGTGGACCTGGGATTGGTCTATGGCATCACGGTGGATGAAGCCAACACCGCTATTGTGGACATGACGCTCACCTCAGCGGCTTGCCCGTTGACTGACGTGATTGAAGATCAAACCAATTCAGCTTTGGACGGCTTGACGAACGGCGTTCGAATCAACTGGGTGTGGATGCCGCCATGGGGTCCAGACAAGATCACCGACGATGGTCGCGAACAGTTGCGAGCCCTCGGCTTCAACGTCTAAATCGTTGTTCCCGCTCTATTAGTCATCGAGGAGTTCCGTGCTCAGCGCATCCGGCATTGAGTTGCGCGCGGGTGCTCGAATCCTGATTTCCGATGTGGACTTGCGCATCGCACCCGGTGACAAGGTCGGACTGGTCGGTCGCAATGGTGCTGGCAAGACCACTTTGACCAAGGTCTTGGCTGGACAGGCTTTGCCGGCGGCTGGATCGGTGACCTCAAGCGGTGAGGTGGGCTACCTTCCACAGGATCCACGAACCGGTGACCTTGACGTCACGGCTCGTGACCGCATTCTGGGCGCCCGTGGCTTGGACACCGCTATTACGGCCCTGCGCACTGCCGAAGCGGCGATGGCCAGCGATGAACCGGGTGTCCGCGACAAAGCGCTTGCTCGCTACTCACGGCTTGAGACTGAATTTTTGGCTGAGGGTGGTTACTCAGCCCAATCAGAAGCCGATGCTCTAGCGAGTGGGCTCGGACTGGTGGATCGAGTGTTGTCTCAACCACTATCGACGCTCAGTGGTGGTCAGCGTCGCCGTGTCGAACTGGCACGCATTTTGTTTTCACAGGCCACGACGCTTTTGCTTGACGAACCCACCAACCACCTTGACGCCGATTCCATTGTGTGGCTCCGCGAGTTCTTGCGGTCCTATAAGGGTGGTGTCTTAGTCATCAGTCATGATGTACCGCTGTTGGAAAACACCGTCAATCGCGTATTCCACCTTGACGCCAACCGTGCCGAGCTTGATGTGTACAACACGGGCTGGCGGGCGTACCAACTCCAACGAGAAACCGATGAACGCCGTCGTAAGCGCGAGCGAGCTAATGCGGTCAAGCAGGCCGACCAGCTCAAGGACCAGGCCGACCGCATGCGGGCCAAGGCATCCAAGGCCAAGGCCGCCCAGTCCATGGCCAAGCGAGCCGAGCGTTTGCTGGCAGGCCTGGAAGACGAGCGCCAGAGCGACAAGGTGGCCAAACTGCGGTTCCCCAAGCCTGCGGCCTGCGGTAAGACCCCGCTAATGGCTCAAGGGCTGTCCAAGTCCTATGGATCTCAAGAGATCTTTACCGACGTGGACCTGGCGATTGACCGTGGAAGCCGCGTGGTGATCTTGGGACTCAATGGTGCCGGTAAGACCACGTTGCTGAAGATTTTGTCGGGAACAGAAGCTGCTGACACTGGCGAGATTGAGCCAGGCCACGGGTTGCGGTTGGGGTACTACGCACAGGAGCATGAAACCCTCGACGCGGATAGAACAGTATTAGAAAATATGCGAACTGCAGCGCCGGATTTAGATGATGCTGGAGTGCGCAGTGTTTTGGGTTCGTTCCTGTTTAGTGGGGACGATGTGAGTAAGCCGGTAGGCGTCCTCTCCGGTGGCGAAAAGACGCGGCTGGCGTTGGCGACCTTGGTGGTTTCGGCTGCCAATGTTTTGCTGCTCGATGAACCGACCAACAACCTTGATCCGGCTAGCCGTGAAGAAGTCTTGGGGGCCTTGCGGTCCTACGAAGGCGCCGTGGTCCTGGCCACGCACGACGAGGGTGCTGTCTTGGCGTTGGATCCGGAGCGCGTACTTCTGCTCCCCGATGGAGCCGAAGACCTGTGGAACGAGGATTACGTTGACCTTGTTTCGTTGGCCTAGTGGCTCAAGGCACAGATGAGCACCACAATGGAACCTATGAGAAAAGCGGTCGTGGTAATTCCTTCGGATGAAGTGGATCAAGCCCGGCTAGATCCAGCGCTTAACGCGGCAACCGCAGTAGTGGTGAACGTTGCATCTGGGGGTGGCCCTCAGGCTGATGCGGCATTGGATTGGCTGCGCAGCCCAAGTCGCGTGAGTCTGGCCTGGCTTAGTTCAGCGGCAGATACGGATGCTTTAGCCGTTGCGTTGGCCTGCGATCTAGTAGTTGCCGAGGCGAATGCGGTGCTGGATTTTGCTCCCGCGACTGACGTTGAACTTCCGGTGCACGGTTCCTTGGCTGCTTTGGTTGATCGCGTGGGGGTGTCTCGAGCACTAGCTCTGATCGTGGGTGGGCACATTCCTGCGGACCAGGCAAACCAGTGGGGGATTGTTGATCGATTGGGCAGTCTCGAATCAGCGATTGAATGGGCGGAGCAGATTTCGCAGCATTCGCCGCAATGGTTGGCCGAGGTCAAGGCGTTGCTTGAACAGGCACGTCATAGCGGAGATCAGGCATTGGTTCGCCGCAGAGAACGCGAGTCATTGGTTCGCTTGGCATCCGATGGTGGAGGAGCCAGCGAGGGAATAAGTGAGTAGGACCAGCGGTTGCCATAACTTGGAGGATTGGTAAATGTCGATGCATGGTGGTTCGGCGTGGCGCACGCTCCACACAATGTCCAATAGTCCCAACGCAAAGCCCAATAAGTTGCCGCCGGGTACTACGCAGCGAATCCTGCGGTATGCCCAGCCGTTCCGGACGTTGATCATCGGATTCTTGATTCTGGTTTCTGTCTCCTCGGTTCTCGCAGTGGTGTCACCCCTGCTGTGGGGGCGAATCGTCGACAACGGCATTGTTAAGCAAGACAAGTCAGTGGTGATCACTCTTTCCTTGATCGTCGGTGGCATTGCCATTATCAACGCCTTAATCGGATTGTCGCTGCGCTGGTTCTCATCTCGCATTGGCGAGGGTTTGATCTACCGCCTGCGTACCGAGGTTTTCGCCCACGTGTTGCGCATGCCTGTTGCCTTCTTTACTCGCACCCAAACCGGTGCCTTGATCTCGCGCCTAAACACGGAT
>Ga0114966_10001569_pt1 | contig 20973 bp, 15 predicted proteins | sample M_130207_XF_Meta_FD_87029 | JGI IMG/M metagenome (GOLD analysis project Ga0114966, IMG submission 87029) | Freshwater microbial communities from Lake Montjoie, Canada to study carbon cycling - M_130207_XF_MetaG | ecosystem: Environmental > Aquatic > Freshwater > Lake | place: Lake Montjoie... | reverse complement strand
GACCCACCTCGCAATCAATTCGGCGGTTGTATTCGGGATCGCTAAGAGCACACAATCTTCACGGGGAAACACCCAGCGTCGAGTTCCAAATCTCGCGGTCACCTCTTCGGAATCGGCAGAAACTTGGATCGCCGGATGCTGTGTTGGCAAGAGGACGCGATGGTCCAGACTTTTGACGAGTTGTTGTGCCGCATCACGCAACGCAATGAAGTCAAAAACATAGGAGTTTTCGTCCAGTGACCCACTGACTTCAATAGCCACTCGCCAATTGTGACCGTGCAAATTTTCACAGATGTCGCCGTTGAACGTAATGAAGTGAGCCGCGCTAAAGACCAGATGATCCTTGGTCACGCGGACGTGATATTTTTCTGTACTCATGAGTGTTCTCTATTGCAAAATGTTGCGTCGTTGAATGTCCAATGCGTACTTTCTGACGTCTGCCGGACACGGGAATGGAATCGTTTGCTCACGCACAGCGACAAACAGGCTTGCCGCGATTACATCGGCGGAAGATCCGGGGTTTCGCCGGTGACCATCGGCACGGAGCCATGTGTCGAACTCCAACAGGGATGCGCGGCCTTGGGGACTGTCAAAGCCGTCGCCCTGTATCACGAAGGCGGCGCGGCGACTGGCTTCCTCGGCCAATGGCTGTCCGCATTTGCGGACGATGTGCGAGTCTGGCCTCTGGGCGATAAGTTCCACGTAGGTTTCCACAATGGCGGCTTCCCAAACAGGTAAACCCAACACATCGACTGGGCCTCCCGTTCTTGAGTGTCTGGCATTCCAGCGTGCGCAGCGATCAGACAATGCCTTTGCGGTCAGAAAGACGAGTTCGAAGTTGGTCGCATATTGCGCGGCAATCAGATCACGCTCCGCGGCAAGAGCCATCACGTCACGAAGCGTCAATGACGGACGCTCGTTCACATCCTCAGAATCGACGGTCCCCAATCCACCTGGTCGGGCAAGACGTATCGCCGCATAAACGTCCACCGAGTCTTCGACCGTGGTCTGTGTCAGGACGCGGCAAATTCCGGAGCAAAGCGGAACGTTCAGGGGGACGGCGGCCAGTGGTGCGAGTAGCAACACAATGCCCAGATTCACGTTCGTTGCGACAACCGCCCGCGTGGCTTGGACTGCGTTGAGTGCGGCACGACCGACTCCGACGTGGCCTGCTTGCGACAGCGGTTCGGCAATCGCTTGGGCCGCACGCGTAAAATCGGCATACGTCAAATCGTCGAACGCCGCTGCCGGATGGACATTACCCGGCTTGCATGCGGTCGCCTCCATTAGGCAAGCGAATTCGAGTTGTTCACAGAGTGTCATGACTGGGATTTCGCAGGGAATTCGACGATCACCTTCAGGGCTCCGTCTTGACGGTCGCGGAATAACTCAAACGCATCCTGTACCTGAGCCAGTGGAAATCGATGGGTAATGAGTGGCGAAACATCGATTCGTCCTTCGGCGATGCATTGCATGGCGAGCGTAAAATCGCGTGGAAATTCGGGTCCAACGGAGGTGTGGACTGTGACATTCTTGTGAAAGAGGTCCCGCCATCGCAAGCCATTGACGATCGGTTGTGGGACTCCGAAAAATAGAATTCGTCCCGCCTGTTTGCAAAGATCGATGCATAGGTTGAATTGCTGATCGGCATGCCCGACACATTCAATCACGACATCCGGTAACTGGCCGTCGAGGATTCGCTTGACGGCCAACAGGGGATCCTGCTGCGCATTACAAACGGTGGCGGTGGCTCCCATTTTCAGACTAATACGCAAGCGACTTTGAAGAACGTCGATGCCGATAATGTGTCGCGCACCCATGTTTCGGAGTACGCTATTCATGATCTGTCCCATCGGTCCCTGGCCCACGATAGCCACATCCAGATCGAGCATGTTCGGCAATTTTTTGAGGGCATAAAGAGCGGTGCCGACCGGTTGAGCCATCAGAGCCTGTTCCTCTGGAATCGTCGTGGCGATGGCGATCGCCCGATTTTCATCCAGCACGAATCGCTCACTCAGCCCTCGTTGCATCAGGGGAACTCCCAGAACGCGATCCCCTACCCGCCAGCGATGCCCGTTCGTTTTCGTCACCGTACCGATCATTTCATGCAGCGAATGACCCGGTTCGATAGGCCATTCCTTCCAGCCGTTGAAGTAGGGGAGATCGGATCCACACAGGCAGGTTGTTTCTGGCTGAAAAACGATCTGTCCCGTCAGTCCCTCTGGCGGAAGGGGTGACAGAATTGGTTCAGGAACCTCGATCAAGCGGATCTTTCCAGGAGCGTACATGTCGCTAGTGAGCATCGAAACGATTCCGAGGGCCTGATGATTCAAGGAGACTGCAAAATTGAGTGGTCCCGCCGATCAACTCAAAATAAGTAAGCCCGGCTTGGTACCAAGCCGGGCTTACTTGTGATCATCAGGGCCAGGACACCCTGTTTCAACCGAGAGTGACGGATTACTTCGTCATCGCAGCCCGTTCGGCCTTATCTTTTTTGCGTTTCTCAACGACATCCTCTACCAGATTTCTAGGCAGCATCTGGTACTTGCAGAATTCCATACTGAATGTCCCTTTGCCTTGCGTCATCGAGCGCACCTCATTGGCGTAATCAAACATACTTGAGAGGGGCACTTCGGCGATGATGGTTGCCATGCCGAGGTTGGTTTCGGATGAGCCCACGACGCCTCGCTTGCTGGAAAGGTGTCCGGTGACATTTCCTTGGTATTCTTCGGGGACTTCGACTTCCAGTTTCATGATCGGTTCGAGCAAACCGATTCCAGCCTTTTTCAACGTTTCGCGCATACAATCAAACGCACAAATGCCGAACGCCATTTCGGAGGAATCGACGTCGTGATAGCTTCCGTCCTGCAGAATCATTTGAACGTTCACGACTTCACACTCACACAGAGGCCCCTTCACGATTGCCCGCTGGAAGCCTTCATCCACCGGCTTAATGTACTCTTTCGGGATGCGACCGCCGGTGACATCATTGACGAATTCATAGGGGATGGCACTGTCTTCAGGGAGCGGAACCAACTTGCCAACAATGTGAGCGTACTGCCCGGAACCACCGGTCTGCTTCTTGTGCTTGTAGTTGAATTCGACTTCCCGTGTTGGCATTTCGCGATAAGCCACCCGGGGATTACCGACGAGACATTCAACTCCGTATTCACGTTTGATCCGCTCGACGTAGATGTCCAGATGCAGTTGGCCCATCCCGGCAATCAGTGTCTGACCGGTTTCTTCGTCCGTTAAAACCCGGAAGGTCGGATCTTCACGGCGAAAGCGTTCGAGGGCTTTGCCGAGCTTGTCGGCTCCCTCCCGCTTCACGGGTTCGATGCTCAGCTTGATCACCGCATCGGGCACATAGATGCTTTCCAACGAATAGGTGACCTCTTCACTGCAGAAGGTGTCACCCGAGGCACAGTCCACACCCACGAGGGCCACAATGTCTCCGGCTTCGGCGACATCCACATCGATGCGGTCGTTGGCGTGCATTCGCACGAGTCGTCCAAACCGCACTTTCTTGCCCGTTCGAGTATTGAAGTAGCTATCACCCTTCACGATCTTGCCCTGATAAATCCGGGTATAAGTCAGTTGGCCATATTGTTCCACGACCGTTTTGAAGGCCATGCAGACGAGGGGCTTGTCGGGGCGGGATTCGAGATTCACGCGGTTCCAGTTTGGCTCCTGCGTGTCCGATTCGGCGGCCGGCTTTTTGAGTTGATCGATCGCTGTCATTTGTCGGTCCAGCGGATTCGGCAGGTAATACGTCACCCCGTCCAACGCCTCCTGCACTCCTTTGTTCTTGTACGCGGATCCCATCATCACGGGCGTGATTTGAAGGGCGATTGTGGCGGCGCGGACGACGGTTCGAATTTCATCAACCGAGACCTCCGCGCCCTCGAGCAGTTTCTCCATCAGCAAATCGCTGTACATGGACAGCGATTCGAGCATCTTTTCGCGTGCTGCGCTCGCCGCCGCCTGATAGGCGGCGGGGATCTCTTCACGACGGATGTTTTCACCGTCTTCACCGTCGAAGAAGATAGCTTGCATCGTGATCAGATCGATCACGCCACTAAATGCGGATTCCAGCCCCATCGGAATTTGCAACGGCACCGGCACCACATGCAGCTTTTCCTCGATCATCTTGATGACCTTGTCGGGGTTGGCTCCGGCACGATCCATCTTGTTGATGAAGGCAATCCGAGGAACCTTGTAACGCTTCATCTGACGATCCACGGTCAGCGACTGGCTCTGAACACCACCGACCGAACACAGGACCAGGATTGCTCCGTCGAGCACTCGCAAGGAACGCTCGACTTCCACGGTGAAGTCCACGTGACCAGGAGTGTCAATCACGTTGATCGTGAAATCATTCCACTTCACCTGCGTGGCGGCCGCCGTGATCGTAATCCCTTTTTCTCGCTCGAGTTCCATGAAGTCCATCGTGGCACCGACTTGGTCTTTTCCCTTGACCTCGTGAATTTCGTGGATTCGACCGGAATAGAACAAGATCCGCTCAGTCAGGGTTGTCTTGCCCGAGTCGATATGGGCCGAAATACCGATGTTTCGAACTAGCTTGAGATTCATTGCCATGGACGTGTTCGCATTCGCTTGAAAGAAGGAAAAAAGTGGTCTCGATCAACAAACCGGGATCCGCCGGAAAGCAGGGTGATCTTGGGGACGGCTCAGAAAGACCGAACATCGTCCAAAATCACGGTGAAATGATTCGCTGGGGTCACTGAGTCAGGTGAGATGCCTCTCTGAAAATGCACGGCAGGAAAGATCCGGCGGCTGGGTTCACCACAGTGAGGCGCTGCGATGAACCCTATCGAACTGAACGAATCGTGCATTTCCGGGGCATGTCAAAACTCACTCAAACTGCCCCACCAAGGCGGGATGGGGATTGGATAGGAACCAAATCAACAAACCCGAGCCGGGTCAAGCCAACTTCAGGAGGCCTTATGCTAGCGTCCGGCGATGTCCGCGCGAAGAGCGACCGAATCGTTGTCAGATGAATTTTCAGTTTCACGCAAGTCAAGCACTCAGGTCCACACCGAATGGCTTTACCGAAGGACGGCTTTCGTTGTGAAAGGCTCGTCCCAAGCCACTCACTGGAAAGTCACTCACGCTGACCAATCCGGCTCGGGCCAGGCAGGCCAAGACCTCTGCGGTTACGGCAACAGCGCGGCGTCAGAACAATCGGTGCTCCGTTTTGATTGTCCGTATTCACTTGCGTTACGGGACTTGTGTGAGGAACGGAGATGCGGGCAGGTCCGCTCCATTCCTCAGATTGCAACGTGGATTGCCAGCAAACCCATAACGCACGGCTGCGGGTTCTGCGACGTCTGAACTGAAAACAACGATGTCATTGCCTTCAATCGTTGCTTTTGCCGACATAAACACCCCGTCTTTGCCAGCCAATTCGAAGCCGATCAATTCTTGATTGTCCTTCGTCATCAGGCCTCCCGTCGTGTGCGTGAAACTCAGACGCAGCGTGTGCCCCACGGCGGTGACCGCTTGCAGGGTTGGGCCGGTCTCTTCGATCGCCTCACCATAGACGAGTGCTCTGGCGAGGATCGCGAGCCGATGCCCAAAGTCATGTTTGTCGCGTGGATGCCCGTCATTCGGATCGCCGATGTCAATGGTGACGGCCATTCCGGTATTCGGAATCCGCAATGCACGACGTTGACTTTCCCGGAACTCGGGCCATTTTGTCGCTCCCTCCAAACTCGGGAGCTGCACATAGAGAAAAGGGAAATCACCTTGCCCCCAGACGCGCCGCCAATCAGCAATCAACGCGGGAAACAGTCGGTCGTGCAGGTCCACGTTGTGGACGTTTGATTCACCTTGGTACCAGATTACGCCGCGGATGGCGTAGGGGGCGAGTGGTGCAATCCCCGATTCGTACATGAAGCCTGGATGATACGGGTGTCGCAGGGGGGACGACGCGAGAACCGGCGCGTTGATCCGCAGATGCAGATTTGTTTTTGCTCTGTTACGGCAGAAACTATTGATCAGTTCGTTCTCGGACCAGTTATCGAACAGCGATGCGAATTCCGGGTCGGCGTGAAGCGTTTGTGGACTGATCCACGCTTCGGTGGGTGTTCCGCCAGTTCCGTTGTGGATCAGGCCGATTGGAACGTGCAGCTGATCCAGTAATTCTCGTCCGAAAGACATGGCCACCGCGGAAAACTCGGCAGCGGTTGCTGGAGAACAGACAGCCCAGTTTCCAGTGAGATATTTTTCGGGCACACAGTTCGCCAATTCGGCGTCGGTGAACTGCCGGCCGTTTGTGTACGGATTGCCACTTCGGTTCAGTAGTCGCAGATTTGGTAAATTGCAGGATTCGGCTTCTGCGGTTCCGTTGTTGCCATTTTTGAGAGGCCAATGCATGTTCGACTGGCCGGAGCAGAGCCAGACTTCGCCAACCACAATGTCTGTCACGGTCAGCGTATTCGAGGCCTCGACGGTGAGTGTGACGGGCTCGTTACGGGCCTCTCTCGACGCGAATTTTACCGACCAGTCACCGTGTTGATCCGCGATGGTCCGCAGCGTCTCATTTCCGAGGGTGATCGAGATGTGTTCACCGGCCGACGCTGTTCCCCAGACAGGGAGCGGCACGCCGCGTTGCAAGACCATGTGATTGCTGAAGACGTCCGGCAGGGTGACTTCCGCCGAAACAGTGGCAGTGTCACGCAGTAAGGCAATCACCGCCAATGAAATTAAAAACGAGGGGCGAGCCATAAAAAAAATTCCTTTGATCGTTGGTGGCGGATATTTGCGATGACACTTCAACCGCTGCTGCTTCCGCAGTCCTGTTGCGGATGGGTCGGTGCGACAGGACCGAAAACGTCGGGCCGACGCCGGCAAGGCCGATAATAATCGTCAACGAACGGTTTTCGGTAGTGTCCTGATCGACTAATATAGTGTCCTGATCGTCTAATATAGTGTGGTTTTGCCAATCCTTATGTTTGTGGAGTTCCCGTTCATGACCGGTTCTGTCGAGCAGCGATTGAAGACGCAGGGGTTCGATATTCCAGCCGCTCCGGACGCGGTCGGTTGTTATGTGCCCGTCCTGCGAACGGGCAACCTCGTTCTCACGAGTGGTCAGTTGCCTTTCATTGGCACCGAGTTAATGTTCCGAGGAAAAGTTGGCCAAGACCTGCAGGAAGACGATGCGGTCCAGGCAGCCAAGCTCTGTGGGCTCAATGCCCTAGCACAAATCAAAGCCTGTCTCGGGAACCTCGATCGCGTCATCAGAATTGTTCGAGTCGAAGGTTACGTCCAGTCTGCCGATGGATTTGCCAGCCAATCACGAGTGATCAATGGCGCTTCAGAGCTGATGGTCCAGGCATTTGGTGAGGCCGGTAAACATACGCGCATCGCCGTCGGAGTTAACGCGCTTCCGCTGAATGCTGCCGTCGAAATCGCCATCTGGGCCGAGGTGGGTACGTAACAGTGTTGCGACCCGAGTCTGCGCTCTTGTGACGTCGATCAGCCTGCTGTTTTGGGCCGGGCTAAATCGCCGGGAAGGCCTCTCGATTCGGCAAGGACTCCGCGCACGTCGCTCGATAAAAAACGGTGGACGGACGCTCTTTTTGGCAACAGACAACACGCTTGACCTAGGCGAGGATTACCCGGGCGACGGTTCGACTCACGTGCCGCCCAGTACGGTTTGATGCGGTGCTGGACGGCACGTGAGTCGAACCGCGTGGTACTGAAATTCAATCGAAGAATCGCGGCGTGCTTTTTCGAAGTCGGCTCGCAACGCCGCGAGAGTCGAAGGTTTGGCACCGCCAAATTCCAAGAGGTGTGCTGCCCCCGAAAGAAGGAGCTCTTCGAGATAGTTCAGCAATTCGGCGCGACGGGACGGACCCGCTAGGCACGAGAGCACGGACAGCTCGCGGGCCTCGATATCGCGACACCCTGCCGCATGCGCTAGGTCAGCGAGTCGCCCACCGACGTAGGGGTCTCCCCCCGCTTGTTGCTGTTGATGACAGAATAATTTCCACCAACCTGCGATCGCCGGAAGTTCGGGCTTGAATCGAAATGTCGAGTTGTCGACCTCGGTAAAGATGAGTCTGCCGTCTGGGTGCACAACGCGTACGGCTTCGCGGATCACGTCAATTGGTGAATGCGCGTGTTCCAGAACCCAGATGGTGATTCCGATGTCGAAAGAATCATCAGCAAAGGGCATTTGATGTGCGTCGCCACGCACCACCGTGGCTCGCCCGCCCAATGCATGCTCTGCGGCGGCCGCATGTGTTCCATTGAGTTCGATCCCGGTGAGTTCAAGGCCCGGCCAACGCTGCGCGATCAACTCCAGTTCTGCCCCAACTCCGCAGCCAATCTCCAGGAGACGACCCGACGACGGCAAGACCCACTCGTGAAACACAACCTCAGCCAGTACGGTCGATTGGTTCCGCAGACGCTGTTCTTCTGCGGTCCCAAATCCATGGATGTAATCGGGTGCCGGTGTGACCGCTGAGGCCCGTTCGGGCTGAACGTTTTCTGAGGACATTGTCTGCTGATCCCGTGAGGCGGATGCTGTTGAGTTTCGTGATCTGCAGGGAATTCGGTACAGAATCTTCAGGCAGAAGACCTCGAGTGAGCCCTGACGGCGGTTGTCCCCGGTGATCTGTTTTCAATGTCACAGACACCGCCACACGCGATCCGACACTACCATAGTCTTTCATAATCACTCTGCGTACCGTCAAACGGGTTGAACGGCTGGCTTCGAGGAGTGTTTTCATGTCCCACGTTCTAGATTCTCAGGGGCTAGCCCGCTTCGTGGAATGGCTGTCGCTGAGCGTGTTCCAGGAAGTTGGGATTGGCGGAGCCGATATCACAGAGTACGGTTGGATGATGGGGGCCGCAGGCCGTCGAAGAGAGAGTAAGTTAGCAAGCACTTCGAACAGAGGTAAACGCGTTTCACGTCGTCTCGGACGTGTCGACGAGCTCTCGCCGATGACGATCGGCATCATTAACAGGGCCGACAAGGCGATGACGGCTTCGGAAGAAGAGCGATTCGGTGCGGCAACCAAAGTTTCGGCGATGGGACACGTCGGATCACAACCAATCCGGCGATTTCTTTGGCGGCGAACATCACGCAGTCCAAGGTCGTTGGCCCGCAGGTCGGAAGCTGCAGAGTCCGCGAGCCTGATGCGGTCTGTCCGGGGTCGTGTGACTGAAACAATGTGCGTCAGGACGATCTTATCCGACAACAAAAACAGTCAAAGATCTTGGACCATGAGCACCGATGACCAAGGACTGTTCAATGTCGGCAGTCTTGGAGGGACCCGCAATGAATCCACCGTATCCCGGCTTGGTGAAGGACAGCCGTTTGTAGGCCTGATGCATGTTGTGAACCACATCACGGGATTGAATGACGAAGGCCAGATGCTGACAAATGAAATAAATCACACGGTGTCTCAGTTGACGATCGTGAATCCAGACCGCGGCATTTTCGGCGACGGCAAATTCTCCGGGCAACAACGCAAAGTCGATGTTTTCGAGTTGGTGTGGATCGTCAATCGTATCGATGTCGATCGTGGAGAGTCCCGCGCCGATGACACCCGAGATCTTCTGCTTGGCGGAGACATAGGCGGGAATTTTTTCGAGTTCGATTGAAATGTCACTCACCGCGGTCACGGGCACGCAGCGTCCGCCGATCATGGCGAGAACACGGGCAAACTGAGCGACCGGATCGGGATACTCAATCCAATTCCCTGTCAGTTCCGGCAGCGGCGTTGATTCTGGAAGGTTGCGCCGCACTGCGGCCAAGATGTCATCACGAGAAGCCATGCAATACGCTACTCCGGTTAAATGAAGTCCCCAACAAACCGCCCTGCGCGGGCCTTGGTAACAATTCATTTTATCAATCTCGGTGTTCCACGTCATGCGCTGCAGGATTGACGGAGTGTCGCCCATGACGGCAGCGATTTCATTTCGAAAGTCCTTCGGGATATGCTGTCATGCCAGAATTAACCGTTGCTCTCCCCGGTCCCCCGCAGAACGAGAAGGATCACTTCGCTGAACCCGTCATTTCATCGTCAACTGATTCGCTGGTATGAACGGCAGGCACGTGACCTTCCTTGGCGTCGCACGATCGATCCCTATTGCATCTGGGTCAGTGAGGTCATGCTGCAACAGACGACAGTTGTGGCGGTCATGCCGTACTACGAACGTTTCCTGGCCCGATTCCCCACGGTCCGAGACTTGGCTGCAGCCGACGAAAATGAGGTGTTCGGATTGTGGGAGGGGCTCGGTTATTACAGTCGCGCTCGTAATCTTCGGCGCGCAGCCCAAGTGATTGTCGCCGATTACGAGGGAACGTTTCCGTTCGATGTGGAAACACTCCAACAGTTGCCCGGTATTGGGCGTTATACCGCCGGTGCCATTGCATCATTTGCGTTTGAACAGCGTGCGCCGATTGTCGAAGCCAATACCCGAAGACTTTATTGTCGATTGCTGGGATATGCGAATGACCCTCGTTCGTCAGGAGGCCAACAGGCTTTGTGGTTGTTTGCGGAAAAAATTCTGCCAAAAAAACGGCCGGGTGGTTTCAATCAAGCACTGATGGAATTGGGCGCGACCGTCTGCTCCCCCAAGAAACCAGACTGCGAGAAATGCCCAGTCCAGACTCATTGTCGAGCGTTTTCTGAAGGGACACAGGATGTCATTCCGTCACCTTTGATCCGTCCTCATGTCACGGAGATGACGGAGGTCTGCGTGGCGGTGCGTCGGAAGAATCGGTTTCTGCTGAGACGGCGAGCGGACGGAGAACGCTGGGCCGGACTTTGGGATTTTGTACGGTTTGCGGTCGATGAACAATTCACGCTGAGCAGTGTGATTCAAGCGGTTCAGGAACAAACTGGGCTGAATGTGGAACTGGGTCACCAGATCGCGGAATTGAAACATAGTGTGACACGTTACCGAATTCGATTGAAGTGCTATACGGCGGAGGCCATTTCAGGCAGACTTCAGGCGGCCACACAATGGCATGAGGTTTCGGCCGCAAAGTTTTGTGAATATCCGCTTTCCGTCACCGGTCGCAAGTTGGCGAAGCTCCTTGCCGAGACATTCGCAGGTTGAACCCAGCCCTCCATGTGACGTGGGTTGCAGCGTCAGACAAGTTTTGTCAGAATTAGGGCTTGTCCCTGAAATTTTTCGTGGCTTAAGACGTGTTTCTGAAGCTGCCGATTTACAGGTCCGTTTGATTTGGTCGAGAGAAAGAGCCTCAAGCCATGCCATTGTCGCGAAGTACCCTAGAACATATGTCGAAATTGGCCAAGGATGCCTTGGGCCGATGGGTTAGTTCATTAAGTGAGAAGGGTCTCGAAAAAACGGCATTTCGAAAAAACCCGAAGTGGCGGCAACTGAATGCCGAATGTAATAAAATTAAGCGGCGGTTGAATCGAGTGGCCGAGATTGAAGCGGTCAACGAAGAAGTTGCCCGATTGAAGGCTGAAAGACTCGCCGGTACCGAATCCGCAGCGTGACATCGATCGCAAGAGACGCCCTCCATGACGCGTTCCCAGCGATTATTTGCACCGTGCAGCATCGGTTGTACGAGAAATGATCGCTGTTGGGATCGTGATTATCGTCAGTTTCGATTGCCAATTCGGAGAGGTGACAGAGCGGCCGATTGTGCAGCACTGGAAATGCTGTGTGTCAGAAATGGCACCGGGGGTTCGAATCCCCCCCTCTCCGCATGAAATCAGGATTAATGTTTTTAGGCATTTCTGTCTGCAAAAAACTCCTCCGAAATTTCAAAAACCTCGATGGCACGTCAACGCCACGAGAACGGGGAGGGAGCCAAGTCGACTCCCTCCCCGTTCTTGTGTTTCATCGAGATCCCTTTCGGGGAATAGCTGTCGCCACCTGACGATTCTGTCTGCTCAACGACAATCGCTGCGGCACTGCAGGCTTTGCTCAGTGATGGCGAGTCTTTTCGCACAAGATCGCTACCCCAAGTCGTTTTGAGTTGTCGTGTCCTGTTTCCTGTGGTAAGGCCATGAATTACGCTCAAACGTTTTGCGGAGTTATCTCCTGCGCGCCAAGTTGCTCCGGGTCTGACCCGAGTGAGCGGCGAAAGCGGTGTAACAAAATTCACGAAACCGTGAGGACTTTGAAACCGAATCACTGCAGATACGCTGTTTCCGCTTCTTCAGAAAGAGATTTGTGATCAGACAGAGACATTAATTGTCGGCCGAAATTTTAAAAAAGTGGCAAAAGAGGTGGACGCAAATGGTTGCGAATGGGTATTTGATATGGGGACGAGGCGTGCGCTGCGTCTGATAGACAACCCGATTTTATGCTCGCATGACAATACCAATATCGATCGAAGTTCAATCGATATTGGTAACCCCGGCCTTGCTTGACGGCACCGTTTTGCACACGATGTGTCATTCTGTTGATTATCGGACAGTCTGGTCTACTTCTTTTTTGTACGTCGCGGTTCTGTTTCCGTACGCAGTGTCTTGAGAGGATTGCGGGACCATGCAAATTTCTTTCTCTTGCGACAGCTGTAAGTCGCCATTCACTGTGGATGCTCAACTCGCTGGTCGTCATGGCCGCTGTAACGCGTGTGGCCATAGGACCTTGATTCCGTCGCCCGTGGCGACTGACCGCGCGGATGCCCGTCAGAAGGACAGGAGGCCGGGTGGGTCGGTTGCGGCAGCCGGGCCGACGTTCGATCCGCAACGCGGGCGGTCAGAAGCACGGCTAGCGACAGGGCGTGGGCCGAGTCCGGCAGGCGGTCGATCGGTTGGTTGGTTAAATACCGTCAATAGTCAGATCGCTTTGAAACTCGTCTCGATGGAAAAAGTGCCGGTCGTTCGTCGGCGGACGGAGGAGGTCGAGGATCCCGCAACTTCGTACAAGGCGGTCATTCCCCGTGAACTGCGTCAGAAACACCGAATTACCAGCCGGCCTGCCGGCAAGTTACGTCTCAGCTACCTAAGAGGGATCAACTCCTATCAGCAGTTTTTCCGCAAGTTTTCTTGGTTGTTCCGTTGGATCAATGAGACCGCCTATGGATTGGCGATCCCCTTTATGCTCCTCGCAATCGTCGGGGGTATTATGAATAATCACTCGCTGACCGTGATGGGGCTGAGTGTTATTGTGCTGTTGAACATCGTGAGGCTGGTTGCCGGGTTGGCAAATCTGATCGCGATCTCGTTCCGCGACAGTCCGATCAAAGGGCTGCTGTTTCTGATCCCGCCAGTGACAGTGTTCCTCCTCTGGCAGAACCGAAAAAAGTGGCACAAAACCATCAAACGCAGTGTGAGCCCGGTTTTGACAATTTTTCTGGTCCTCTTGGCCTACGCCTACGTTCCGTGGCTGAACGGAAACAAGAAGGCTCAGGCCAATCTCGGAAATACGCTGCGGAACGCGGCAAGAAACCTCGAAAACGACTTGCAGGATTCAGTTTCCAAGATTAAGAAGAAAGGTCGTGAGGTCGAGGGTGAGCTTCCTCGGAAAATGGAGAAGTTGAAGCTCAACGAGATCAAGGACCAGGCTCTGAAGTCGATCGATGATCTGAGCCAGAAAGTCCGCAAATCGACGGAGTCGAACAGTCTGCCGGAGAAGAAGGAGCCGGACGCTGCCGCTGAAACGGCTCCCAAAGTCAGTCCCTGAAGACGTTGATCCTGTGAACGGATTGTCCACGCGGCCCAACCCACGAGATCCCTGCGATGCCTCTACCTGATAAATATTCCGGCGTTCAATCTTCGCGAGTCGCGTCTGGTGGAATTTCTGGTTCAGGGGCATCCACCCCCGATGAGGTTCCCGGTGTTGACCAAAATTGGCAGCCGGATCATGACGTTGAGTTGGAGCCGACGATGACGTTTGATGAGTCTGACACGTCGTCGGACGAGACCATGGCGGACGAGAGTCATCGGAGTCCCAGCGTCAGCAGCGAGGCGACCGTGTTGCTACGGAGTCGGTTGCGCTATGCCACCGCCTTTTCGGCAGTCGCCTACTTCGCCTACACCGTGTTCAACTTTTCCTGCTCCGGTCCTGTTCCTGTCATGGTCGCCCCTTGGACGGCGTTGCGTTGCCTGTTTGCGCTTGTCGTTTTGGGATCGCTTTCCAATCGTTTCACATTGACTTACGAGCAACTGCGTCGACGCGAATATTTTTTCTTCGGGAGCGATACGCTGCTGTTTATGGCTATTCAATATGTGGTCAATCTCCAATTGATCGATCACGGAGATAGCCTCAACATGATTGCGTTTGAGAAGAACGGTGTCATCCGCCAAGTCCTGACGATGATGATGTATGGCCTGTTAATTCCGAACAACCCGAAGACCACAGCACGGGTGGTCCTGACGATGGCTGCCTTGCCGGTTGTCATTTTGACGATCTTGCTGCACGATGAACTTGAAAAAAACGTGACAGGCAACGTTCTGGCAAGTGTTGAGCATCTCGGCTCCAACGTCATGGGTCTCCTGCTTGGTGCGGGCATGGCGATTTTCACGGCGCATGTGTTGCACGGGCTGCGACGTGAACTGCAGGCGGTCCGTAGCCTCGGTCAGTATCGGCTTTTGGAGAAACTGGGTGAGGGAGGGATGGGAGCAGTTTATCTCGCCGAACATCAGCTTTTGAAACGGCCCTGCGCTCTCAAGTTGATCAGCCCCGATCTGAAAAACAACTCGATCGCATTGGCTCGTTTCGAGCGTGAGGTGCGGTCGGCCGCCATGCTGTCGCATCCGAATACGATCGAGATTTATGATTACGGCCGTGCGGCGGACGGCACATTTTATTTCGTGATGGAATATCTGCCGGGCCTCAGCCTCGCCGATTTGGTGCGTGAGGCCGGGCCGTTGTCGCCGGGCCGTGTGGTCTACCTCATGCGTCAGGTCTGCGGATCTCTGGCGGAGGCTCATCGAATGGGTTTGGTTCATCGGGACTTGAAGCCGGCTAATATTCTGGTGGCGATTCTCGGCGGCGAGTGCGATGTCAGCAAAGTTCTCGATTTTGGACTGGTGAAGCTGGATCGGCCCGACGATGGTTTGCAATTAACTGCCGACTACACGGTCAGCGGGACACCCTCGTTCATGTCGCCCGAGCAGGCCACAGGCGAACTCGATATCGACGGCCGCGCTGACCTCTACGCCTTGGGTGCGGTTCTGTATTTCCTGCTCACGGGTAAGCCTCCGTTTGAACGCGACAACCCGATGAAACTGATGATCGCACATGTCTCAGAGCCGGTCCGGCCGCCTTCTGAGTTCTGCTCTGATGTGCCTGCCGACCTCGAGGCGGTTGTTCTCCGCTGTCTGGCCAAGAAGCCGGATGATCGCTACGCTGACGCTCGCGCGTTGGCGATGGCACTCGATGCCTGCGGCTGTGCCGCGGATTGGAACTCGCGGCAGGCCGAAACGTGGTGGTTGGCGCATGCTGCGGCACAAGAGCAACAGGCCGTGTCACCAACCTCTCAACCGGAAGTGTGATTCCGGAGATGATCCGACATCGATCACGATGTCATGACATCGTGTTACATCGAGCGAGGAACGACGCACAAACCAAAGGATGACCTCGGATGTATGGCCGCCTCATTACATTGCTCGTCGTAGTTTTGTTCGGGCTGATCGGGACGTATCTCGGTCTCCAATGGATTCAAGTCAAGATGTTCGGCAATGCCGGGCCCCCGAAAAATACACAGCAAACCCACGCCAGCAAGTTGGAAGACAAAAAAGCCAACTTGGAAGACAAAAAAGCCAAGTTGGAAGACAAAAAAGAGAAAAAGGCGAAATACGAGGCAAAAGTCGCCGAGCAACGCGCCAAGGACTATGTCTCTCCCGAGACGATTGCCAGGGTTGTCCGTGAGGAGTCTCCCCGTATGCTGAGCGTGTCACAATTCGCTCCGGATACCGGAAAGGTCACTTGGCCCGAACTGTTGTTGGCAGATGAGTACGAGCAACCGCGGAAAGAACTGGAACGCTTGCTGAAACGCCCCGCGGCCATCAGCGATGACAACTCCGTGAAGGCGCATGCGGCTGCAGAGCAGATGATCACCACACTTAAGGAAAACATCCGCGACCTGTCGATAGCCGATTACATCGCCGCCCACAAGTTTCTCGACAGTCTCGCATTTATGATCGTAGGCAAGGGGCCGCAATAAACACCCGCCGACAGATGGGGCACTTTCATGGAGGGTCAGCGTAGCCCCTCGTCAGTCTCCGTAACACCGTGATCTTCGGCATTCAAGGATGCTCTGTGCTTGCTGTTTTCGGGGGCCGAAGGGGATTTCTGGTTCTTCGAAAATGTCGAGAGGCAAGATTGAGCCTCCGTAGTCGGCCGGAGTTTCCTCGCTTGGTGTCCCTTGTTTTCAGAATCTCGTCCAACGGTTGTCCTCGTCTTGGAGCCCCTGTCACCGGCAGGGAGACCGGTTGAATTCTAGGCCGCCGTTCCCCAAGAAAAGTCGTCGTTGACTGTTCTTAGGGCCGTACTTTGCGGCCGTTAGAATTGGCGATGCGCCACTCGCTCGTGACAGAATAGCCCTGTTGAGGATCTGAAAAGTCAGCGGCTGGTTTCCGAGTGGCGACTGTCTTCGACGATGTTTTTCAGCGTATCGGTCCGGCGCGTATTGCATCAAACAGCTACGAAAAAGAAATCGCACTGGCAATGCGCCAGACACCTCGTTCATTATTGGCCGTTCCGTCACAGGCTTCGTAGACCATGCGATAGACAGGATTTTCTGTGCCGCTCTGTGGAATCGGAAAGACACACATCTCGGTACACTTTGCGTCGTCGCAAGTTCCTCCGCCTGGTCTGATCACAGGATTCGATTCCTTGTGCCAATCGAGACCGTTTTTAGATACAGCTCTGAGAATATAGGCTCTGTTGGACGTCGCATAGCCCGCATAATACATGATATATCCCAGATCTTGAACTCGCAGGATCTCTGGTGCAAAGGCCGTGAACGCATCATATTCTCCGTCTTGAGCGATTCTGCAGCCCGCTTCTCGGTGGAACGTCAGGCCGACTTTGTCGGCAATCGCGCTGATAATCCCCTGACCTCTGAGATGGCAATAAAGTCGGCATCGCCCATCCTCCAAGTAGCAAATTCGCGGGCTGGACACATTCGATCCCTCCACCTCAAATCGAATTCCAGATTCTGGTTCCCACATCAATCCACCGTCACGTGATAACGCACTTCTGATCGTGTTGGGCTCTGATTGAGGTCCCCACGCACATTCGTAGTACATTCGTAGTGATCCGTCTGCAGTCGAGCAGGGAACGACCTCCGTAGAAACGACGCGGAAATCACCGGCGCCACCCGTCTGAGGCGACAATCGGACTCCCGCCTCAGGAATCCAAACCCTTCCGTCAGAGGAACGAGCGCTCAGAATGCGTGTCGTTGAATTGTCGTAGTCGTTCGCACCTTGGGGAAAGCCAGAACGGGGCAAAATTTGCGAATAGTACATGCGAAACCCGCCCTCACGCAGAGCGAGGACTCGCGGACTGACGACGCCACACACTCCGGTTCGTCGGTCGGTTGGTGACCAACGTGCTTCGGGAAGAGGGATAGTTTCGGTGTCCGGTGGCGCATCGATCGCGGCCAGAGATTCCTTCTGCCAATGACGGCCAGGATCCGATGACGTGATTTGAACGAGCAACGGATTAGAAAGATCGAACACGGTTGCTTCCCCAGCACAAGGTTTTTGAAAGGACTCGTTTTCCGTGTCGACTCGGAGTCCGAGAACGTCGTGTTAACGCCGAGCGTCAGGTGGGGCACGCCACAGACTCTCTCGACAATGTCAGCCTCTCCGTTCAAAGAAAAAAGAGGCTGATTGTTTGTTCCTGTGTGCGATGTTTCTCATCAGACTTTTTGTTATCTCCAGAGCGTGAGGTTTTGTCGAGTGAAGTCGGGAAAGATTCCCCGCATTCCGCTTAACACAGAAAATTCACTCGTTGCAGGAACTCAAGACGCAAAAGAAATCCAAAACCAAACACAACAAGAGGCATGTTTTCGCCCGATGTTCGAACATCGTTCACGGAATTCCGCCATCCAGCCCACCGAATTGTCGAACGGCTTCATAGGCCACCGCACAGACAGTATTGGCGAGGTTCAAACTGCGGACTTCGGAACGCATGGGAAGTTGGACCGTCGTCGTTCTCATGTCGTCGAGGATCTCACGCGGCAGGCCGTTTGTTTCTCGGCCGAATAACAAGATATCGCCTGGCAAGAAGTCGGCCTCCCAGACCGAACGCGCGGCGGGATTTTCAATACACCAGACATTGCGTCCGGGGATCTTCCGCAGGACTTCAAGCCAACTATCGACGATCTCATAGTCCAGAAATGGCCAATAGTCCAGTCCGGCGCGGCGAAGTTGTGGTTCCTCGAGGCTAAACCCGAGTGGCCGAATGAGCCACAATTTTGCACCGATTGCGACACACGTTCGGCCGATGTTCCCCGTGTTGGGAGGAATCTCCGGCTGATAAAGAACAATGTGCAGCAACGGTGTCGGGAAGGCCGGCCGGGGTTCGTGAGTTTCCATAAGACTGAGTCGACTATCCTGTTTTAACGCGATCGCGATTGTTGACCAATTCGCATGCGACAGAGAGCAGCAGGGTGCGAAGGGGCAGGGGGGGTACGGACGGTATGTCCGCTGAAAACGGTCGCTTGCAAGACAACCACAGGGATTCCTTGTTTTCTTTTCTTGGCCGATGTCGAGCGAAAGGACCTGCCGAGGAAATGGACCGGTCTTCAGAGAGACGGAACGAATTGAGTCCCGGCACTCCGTTTTTCGGAGTGATGTTGATCCACTTCCGGAATCGATCGTGTGTCACCGGATGATGTGTCACGTTTGCCCGTTTCTGAGAAAAGATCCCCAAGGTTACCTTTTTCGGATAAAACAACAAATCACCCTGTGGCGCAGTAGAACGCGTTGGAGGCCGGAGTTTGATCTTTCCGAAGATGTCGTGTGACTGATAAGGTCTGCTGATTGAGTTTTGACAAGGCTGGATGCCCGTTGACAATGAAACGACAGTTCAACGCCGCTACCACAGGAAACACGTGAACTATGACGGCATTCAGTGCCAATCTAAACAAAGTGGCGTTGCTGCGAAATACCCGTGACAACGGCCTACCCGATCTCGCTCGCATGACGCGGCTTTGCGTCTCCGCGGGTGCCGATGGAATCACCGTTCATCCTCGACCGGATGAACGCCACACGCGGCCCAGCGATGTCCGCGAGTTGTGGTCGCTGACGCGTACTCTCGGCGTGGAGTTCAACATTGAGGGCTATCCGACGGCCGATTTTCTGAGGCTAGTCCACGAAGTCCATCCCACGCAATGCACGCTCGTCCCCGATGCCCCTGATCAGAAGACATCGGATCACGGTTGGGATGTGGTCGCTCACCAAGCGTTGCTCCAGCGAATCATCCTCCCACTGCGGACTGCCGGAATTCGAGTCGCACTGTTTCTGGATCCCGATCCCGAATCGATTTCGCAGATCCCCGCAACCGGAGCGGATCGGATCGAACTTTATACGGAACCGTATGCTCGCGCGTTCTCAACGGTTGACCAAGAGGCTTCGCTTTCGGCCTACGCCGCCACGGCAGAGAAGGCGCATCGAATGGGCCTTGGAGTCAACGCCGGACACGATCTGAACCTCGATAATCTTGCCGAGTTTTTGAAGCGTGTCCCGCATGTGGCAGAGGTTTCCATCGGTCACGCGCTCGTTGCGGATGCTCTCGAATTCGGACTGACGAATGCGGTCGAAAAGTATGTCACGATCTGCCGCTGAACGAATTTTCGACGCCTCGCGCGTGCGCCACTCACGTCGTATAGTCCGCATTAAGTTCGACGTATTCTTTCGTCAGGTCGCAGGTCCAGAAGCGGATGGACGACTTGCCATGTGTCAGCGTCAGAGTGATCGTCGTCTCGCGGTTGCCTCTCAGACTGGACGAGACCTGCTGGGGATCGAACGCGACGGGAGCGCCGTCTTGGTAGAGCAAAAACCCATTGACGACGAGAGACATGTCCTCTTCCCTCAGCGGGACACCAGCGTATCCCGCGGCTGAGACGATGCGTCCCCAATTGGGGTCGGCCCCGCAGATCGCGGTCTTGACCAGCGGGCTATTGGCAATCGACTTGGCGATTCGAAAGGCTTCGTCGCGAGTACGACAGCCGATGACGTTCAGTTCGACAAAGTGAGAAGCACCCTCCGCGTCGCGGATGATGTCGGTGGCTAGTTTCATGGCGACGCTGTTCAGAGTCTGTTGGAACGCGAGTCGTTCCGAGTCGGTCGTCAGGCCAACTCCCGTTGCTCCATTGGCCAGCAGAATGACGGAATCACTGGTGCTCTCGTGACCATCGACGCTGATACAGTTGAAAGAGTCGGCCACCGCAAGCCTCAGCATCGTCGTGGAATCATCCGGATTCAAATGGGCGTCGGTCATGATCACGCAGAGCATCGTCGCCATGTTCGGCGCGATCATCGCCGCTCCCTTGCAGACTCCGCTGATTCGTACGGTCTTTCCACCGAGCGTGACCGTCTGCGTTGCCTGCTTGGGGAACGTGTCGGTCGTCATCATGGCTCGGGCCGCATTGTGAAAGGCTTGCGCTGAGGAGGCCAATTGTTGCGCCGCGGCAGGGATACCCGTTTGCAACTTCTCCATTGGCAGGAATCGTCCGATGACACCCGTGGAACAGACAAGCACATCCTCTGTCGAAGCTCCGATCTGCTCAGCGACCAACGCCGTCATGGCCTGTGCATCGGCAATCCCTTTCAGTCCGGTGGCGGCATTCGAGTTCCCCGAATTCACCACCACCCCCCGCGCCGTCGCCCGAGGCAACCGCTCGCGAGACACCTTCACCGGCGCACCGCACACTAAATTGGTCGTAAACACCCCCGCCGCCGCACACACCCGGTCAGACACAAACAACGCCAGATCCAGTTTCTGCGGATCAGTCTTGATCCCACACAGAATGCCAACAGCAGAAAAGCCTTGAGG
>Ga0114966_10001564_pt1 | contig 21011 bp, 12 predicted proteins | sample M_130207_XF_Meta_FD_87029 | JGI IMG/M metagenome (GOLD analysis project Ga0114966, IMG submission 87029) | Freshwater microbial communities from Lake Montjoie, Canada to study carbon cycling - M_130207_XF_MetaG | ecosystem: Environmental > Aquatic > Freshwater > Lake | place: Lake Montjoie... | reverse complement strand
CGTCTCTTCCCTTGGCATGGTCCATCGTCGTGCATTCCGGAGCCGCTCCGGTACCAATGTCGATTTCCGTTCCAGACCGGCCCGCACTCACATTTCGTCAGTACGCTGTCGATCTGGGGCCAATTCAGCCGACGGGTGAGGCCCGCGGAACGTACGTCTTCGTCAATCGTGGACGCTCTCCGATTGAGAACCTTGAGGTCGCTCCCAGCTGCAGTTGCCTCGTCCCGCGACTCGACAAAAAACGCTTCGAGCCGGGCGAAGAGGGTCGCCTCGTGTTGCGCGTTCAACCCGCCAACGAGTCCTCCGGGCGCAAAGAACTGTTCGCCGATGTCACGTACAACGATCCCGAACCGCGACAGGTTCGACTGACATTCAAGCTCGAAATCCCCGAACGCCAAATGACGGTGACACCTCCCGCACTGATGGTCTTTCATCCCGAAGGAAGCGATCCGACCGAAGCGACGTTCATCGTGGCCGATGGTCGCAAGACACCGTTCGAGATCACGGACGTTCAGGCCACGTCGGACCTCGTTTCGACCGACATCGGCGAACGCCAGTTGACGCCCGAAGGAGTCTGGCAGCAAACGATCAAGGTCACGGTGCAAGGCGATCTCCCGCACGGACGCAACCAAGTCCTGCTCCGCATTCGGACGACGGACAAGAACGTCGCCGAATTGCGAGTCCCCTTGATGCTGCAAGGTCCGGTCGATCCCAACGCCACGGAAGACCACGAGCATCCGCATGGAACGATCGTTCAGCCCGTGACTCCGCTCGAACCGCAGCGTTGATCCGTCATGGCCGACACCCACCCGAAGCGTGAGCGAGGATGTGAGCGGCTACGCCGTTTTTACTCCTCGCTCACGCTTCGAGTGGGTGTCAGCTCGACGTTGAGTCCATCACACGTCCCTAGCCGCGCCCCGGACTCACATGAGCGAACCAACTGCTGTCCGCAGCAAGCCAATTCCTGAACTCGCAGTCTCGCGCGGGACTCGGTTATGGCGCGGGTTCACCTGCTGGCTCACGTTTTTGGTTACGCCACTGGGCTGGCTCTGCTTTGGGCGACTGATCCGCCGGCTCGAACCCGAGCGACTCGACAAAGGTTTGGTTCTCGTTCTGACCGGAATTGAAGGCCACAGCTTTCTCAACGTCGGCATCCTGTGCGGACTGATCGATGGTGGTGTCGAACACGCGGTCGATATCGTCGATTGGACGACGGGCAACAAGTTTCTGTACCTCTACCATTTGCGAGGCTGGAAGCGCAACAACCGCGTCGCCAAAGAACTGGCCACCCGAATCAGTGACTATCAAAACCAATACCCCGGCCGGCCGGTCTGGCTTGTGGGGCATTCGGGTGGCGGCGGGATGGCATTGCTGACAGCAGCGGCCTTACCCGATGAGCGGCAGGTGACCGGGATCGTCCTCCTGGCCGCAGCAGTCTCGCCCACGTTCGATGTTCGTCCGGCAGCAGCCCGCGTCACGCGAGGGATCTGGAACTATCACTCGCAGCTCGACTGGTTCTTTCTTGTCTTCGGCACCACTCTGTTGGGGACGATGGACGGACAACACGTTCGCGCTGCGGGAGCCTGCGGTTTTCGCGGTCTCGCCACCGACGAACTCATGAACAGCGGCAGCCTGATTCAGCGGCCTTGGCAGTGGAAGATGCTCAGCCAGTTCCATCTTGGCGAGCACTTCGGCTGCGCGCATCGAGTCTTTGTCGCCGAAGAGATTGTGCCATTGATCCGTGCGGGTGAAGAAGATCAATCAGGCCGATGACTCACGGCGAGTGTTGGGCGTTAGACCAATGGTTCTCAGTGACCGATGGCTTGCTTGTGCATAACCAAGGGAACCGAAGCAGGCGAGCCGCCTGCTCTACGTCATTGGCTGGCCGCAACTTGAGGGGCGAAGGTCTGGCTGGCCAACGAAAAAGCCTCAATGTCCAAAACGTTCTCGTTCAGACATTGAGGCTGGATATTCAAACCGACTCACGGCTCACTCAATTGTTTGACGCGACGACGACTTCCACCGAAGCGTCCACGACCGCGTCTTCTATTGGCTTAATGTTGACCCGGCGACCATCGCGATCGAAGAAGACGTGCCCTTCGATCAGGGTGAACAGCGTGTAATCGCGTCCCATGCCGACGTTCTTGCCGGGATGCCACTTCGTTCCGCGTTGACGAATGATGATGTTGCCCGGAATGACGTATTCGCCACCGAACTTCTTGACGCCCAGACGCTGAGCGTTTGAATCGCGACCGTTGCGGCTGGAACCCGCACCCTTCTTATGAGCCATCTCTCGAATCCCATTTCAAACAGGGCAAAAACACGAAGCCACCAGAAAATGCCTAGCAGCGGGGTGCGAAGTGTTATCGAAACACTCCTCGGAACGCAACTGCTGCGGGCGAGATATTTTGGCTCTGGTGCAGTCGATCATCGGTCGTCCGAGTCGCACGGCAGACGGCGGAGAATCGCTGTAAGGCGACCGGCAACAAATCGCTGACCCAAAGTAGGCGAGTCACTCCGTGACTCGAAGATTCCGGCCACGGAGTGACCGGTCTACTCTCTGTTGCCATCGAGGGTAAGCGTCAGCGGTAGATCCAGTGAGCTTCGGGATCCTTGGGGTCCGCGATGATTTCGGGTTCCTTCTGGTCGAACCGGTCTCCACGCCGCCAGTACTTCTGCATGATCGTCTTGGTCTGAATGATGGGCATGTCGTCGGGGCCGTTCAGCTTGCGGATGCCGTTGGAAAATCCGGAAAGGAAGACTGTGTACCGATCCGCTTCGGGATCGATTCCGCGCCACATCATGACTCCCGCCATGGCGCTGTCATCGCCGCTGCCCGCTTCTGTTGCCTCGGGAAGCGGTGCCACCACACTGACCGCCGTCTTGTAGTTCGCCTTCTCGCGCTTGTTAATCGCCGCGAGTGCTTCGGGGATGACCTGATCGGGGAAGACATCCTGCCGGTCGTTGTCGGTCACGACCAGCGTTCCTTCGGGAATGAACAGCGGCGGGCTGACGGGAGGATCGATTTCGTTTTTCGGAGCCTTCTCATCGACACGCTCGCCCGATTTGCGATGGACAACGCGATAGGCGATGTACCAGACGTGCTCCAGTTTCTTCTCGCCCGTTTTCGGATTGGTCAGCTCAACAGAAATCATGCGCATCGGCTTGTAGTAGACATCGAGCACCCACAGGTTGCTTTGCGAAGTCCGCTCTTCCCCCGAGCTGGAGATGGTCGAGTTAATGAAGATCTCGCCCCGCTTCGGCATCTGAGCGAAAGCCACGTCGGACGGAAGTGCCAACCAGGACGCGAGGCCAAACAGGGCGGAGGCAAAGCATCGGGCGGTGTGTGTCATGGTCGGTTCGCTTTGGAGAGGACGGGGCGTTGCGGGCGGATTCGATCCGGCAGAAGCTGACGATATTGACGATTCCAAGGGACGGTCAAGTTTTGAGTTGGCTGGCTGACACGAAACGTCACAGGTTTTCGGTTTGAAACGCAGTTAAAGAATCGAACGAACTGAAGCTCCTCTTGCGTTTCAGGCATCCATTCACGGTCTTCTAAGGCGAGCGGCAAGAAATGGTTTACCCGTACACATTAACCCGAAGTGTGAACGAGGATGTCGATCAACTTCGTCCTCGCTCACGCTTCGGGTTGGTGCGGGTCAGACAACTCCATCCGCTCGCCTAATGAAAATCCTGTCCCGTCAGCAGCTTCTCGATGGCATCGGCTCGGTGAGCCACTTCTAACACGCTGCGTCGAATTTCTTCAGCATCGACTGTGGCTCGAGGATAGTTGTCGACCATGACGAACACGGACTCTCCATCCATTTCGGCGATTGCCAGCGCTCCGTGCATGATTTCGGAGTTCAGCCTCAAGGCCGGTTCAAAGTAAACCGACAGCGCGGGGCAACAGATGCTGGAGATGCGAAGCGACCGGTCTGCGGCAGCGTGCAGGCTGGGTTCGACAAAGGCCGTCTGGCGGCGCCCGCCCGCAAACTCCAACTGAACCCGATAACGCTCACCCTCGCGCGACCACTTCACCCCCGGCTGGTGAGCGAACGCCTGCTGGAGCAAGGTTTCGAGATCTTCCATCTCACCCAGCACGGCTTGCAGGAGCTGCACGGCCTCGACTCCCGAGCGAGGTCGATTGCCGGGAGCCTTCGACAGCATCTGACTCAGACATTCGGCCATCTCCAGCGGGAGGCCGATGCACTCGGGCTTCACGCTTGGGACGGGATCGTGAATGACCTGCCCCATCAATTCGGAAACCGCCACGGCATCAAACGGTAGCCGCCCAGTCAGCAGGAAGTAGTAGCAGACGCCGAGCGCGTATACGTCGCTCGCGGGTGTGGCTTCGCTCTGCTGAAACAGTTCGGGAGCCATGAAGTGCGGTGTGCCGACGACCTCGCGGGGTGCCGTGGCCGTGCCGTCCAAGACGACTCGTTTGGCCAAGCCGAAGTCGGTGATCTTTGGTACTCCTTGGTGAGTCAGCATGACGTTGTCAGGCTTAAGATCGCGATGCAAGATGTGAGCGGTGTGAGCGGCGGCAAGACCCTCAGCAATCCGCAGCGTCAGCGACGTGGCACGCACCGGAGTTTGAGGTCCGTCGTCTTCGACCAGCTTGCGCAGCGATCGCCCCGCCACGAACTCCATCTCCAAAAAGTAGAACCCGAGCGCCTCCCCGATGGCATGGACGGTGACGATGTTGGGGTGATTGAGTGCCGCTGCCGCGCGGCCTTCGTTGGCGAAGCGCTCGACATACACCGGGTCGCTTTGCACCAGACGCGGCGGCAGAATCTTGAGCGCGCACTTGCGATGCAGGTCGAGGTGTCGGGCCAGATAGACGCGGCCCATCGCTCCCGCGCCGAGCAGCGCGTCGCACGAGTAGCAGTCAATCTTCTGGCCGATCAGCGCATCGACCTCATGCGCCTGCGATGCCTTGGCTCCGGAGTCGTCCGCCGCCGCCGGGTGATGAAGCGCCGTATCGCAACCGGCCCGTGCGGCCAGATCGAGACTGCGGCCACAACCGGGACAGACCTCAGCCGGCTCCACCGGAATGAACGAGAACTGACAACTGGGACAAAGTGCGGCGGCAAACAGCCGCGTGTTCGGCCCGGCCCGGCGGTCATCGGTCATGGGAAACTCTTCAAAGCGGAACCATCAGCAACTCCACCTCGAAGCGTAACCGAGAAAACATCGAGAAGGGAACCGTCGCGTTCTTCGTCCGTGCCGCTCACTCAAGCATCCAACACAAATGGCGGGGAACCGGATTTCTTAACCGTGTGGTTTCGGACTTCTGGTTCACGTTGGCAAGACGATCAATTGGGTTCGATCAGTAACTGGCTAATAAGGTGACTTCAAAGTTCAAGTACGCGGAAAGGTTGACGGGCGTGTTCGCCCCCAGCCTCAGCGTGTCGAAGCCAAGGTCCACACCACCAAGCCCGCCGTTGAAACTGTATGCGCTCAAACTGCTGAAGCTGTTCGACCCAATGTAGGCGAGGTCGTCGCCATCATTGAGTGACGCATCGAAGTCTCCGATCAGTCGGCTGTTCGTGAGTGTGAAGATGTCGTCGCCGAGTCCAGTATCGACGATGGAATCGCCACCGATATTAAGCCGATCAAGCGTCACGCCATCGGCACCGCCGCCAGTCGTGATATCGAGAGCGCCCAGTAGTCCTCCGCGCGTCGTTGTGACCCGCGTCAGCTCCACACGATTCGTGCCTTCGCCAGCATCGATTCGAACTACGCTGGCAGTCTCACTCTCGATGATCCCGATCTTGTCCGTACCCGTCCCGGAGAGCACTCGGATGCCGTCACCAAACACGAGCAGCGTGCTTGGAACTCTGCCGAAAGCCTTGATGTTGGACATCGATAACAGGTTGTTGCCGTCACTGAGGTTGACATCGACCTTTCCCAGCGCGGTGATGTTGGTCATCGTCAGTGTGTCGTTGCCGATTCCCAGAGTCAGGATCACGTCGTCACGAGTGTTGGAGTCCGCAACCCGAATCGAATTCGTCCCACCTGTATCCGTGAGTGTCAGATCGTCCGTGATGGTGAGGCCGGTGACGGTGACAGTGTCATTTCCGATTCCCGACGCCACGATCACATCGTTGCCGATTTTGGAACCGCTGATTGTCACGGTATCGTTGCCATCGCCAGAGTTAATGTTGATGTCGGTCGTAATGGCGGTGGCATTGAAAACCAGTGCGTTCGTGACGCGGATGGTGTCATTCCCCAACCCACCCTGAACAATCACGTCTGCACCGAACTTCCCCGTCACTGAAATCGTGTCGTTTCCAACACCACCATCGATCGTCACGTCGTTGGCGATGGTGGAACCGGACTGATTGAGCGAGATATTGTCGTCACCCAGTCCACCGATAACGGTCAGCGTGTTGACCGCACCGAAATTCACGGACGCTAAACCGTTGATCGTCGTCCCCGAAAGTCCCTTGGCAACCATCTGGCCGTTTGTGCCCACGGTCAATTGCACTTGGTTCGCCACAGCGTCGCCAGTGAGCGTTAATACTCCCGCAGCCAACACCGAAGTGATATTGCCCGCCAACAGCAGGCGGTCTTCCAGGCTCTCGAACTCCGAACCGAACGCTTGTGGTTGCATGACCAACTCCTGCGAAACTGACGACGACCTGACGGCGATTGCATATTTCAAAACCAAGTGGACCCGTAGTGATTTCCGGGTAGCCACACTCGTCCAGAGCGTGGATGAACCGGATCAACCCACGTTCTTGGCGAGCGTGGCTACGAAGGGTTCTCTGCGCTCTACTTAGCCCGACACGCACGGGAGGCGGAACATTCGATGATGGCGAAGCCCTTGCTTGCGGATCGGATTAGTTGTTCGAGGCAATCACCCGTTTTGAAATGGGATCTAGCAGCCTGTTGTAAAACGTAGAGCAGGCGGCTCGCCTGCTTTCATTTCCCGTTGAAAAACACAGGCGGGCCACCCGTGCTATGGCTTTTTCAACAGGATGCTAGGTTGTGGTGATTCTCACAGAGAGGCTATCGGTCGCGCCAATCGGTACAGGTGCGTTCATCCGATACCGGACTTCGAGTGCGGTGTGTCTTGGGCAAACGCCGCGACTTCAATAATCGTTACAGCCGTTAGGGTCGCACGCCGAAATCACGGCTGATAACGAACGACATGCTTGAGCGTAGGCTGTTGCCCTGCAACAGAATTGTCGCGCGATGCTTAAGGCATTTTCCGCAATGCGAATCGGCAGGAACGGCTTGATCCGCACTACTCGGAAGGGTGAGCGAGAAAGTAGCGTGGGGAGGCGTGAGGGTGAGAGTCGATGAGGAGTTAGTCACTTACGAAACCCGTCATCGCATACGCTTCGGGTTGGTGTTGTTCACCGAGTCGATACCGTCGCTAAGGATCGGCGCATCAATAACTGTCGTGATTTGTCGGTTTAGCCTTGTTGAGCCGGGTGCCGTAAGGCCCCGGATTCTTCGGCAACCCGTCCGGGGCCTTACGGCACCCGGCTCACCAAACTCCGACAGTCATTGATGCGCCAGTCGCTAACGACCGGCAAGAAATGATTTACCCGAACACACCCACCCGAAGTGTGAACGAGGTCGTCGATCGACATCGCCCTCGTTCACACTTCGGGTGGGTGTCGGTATGACAAGTCTTGCCGGTCGCCTAACAAGCCCTACGAGTTCACCTGCTTCAAACCTCGAACGGTCTCGCGGATTTCTGGCAGGAGTCGGACGGAGATTTAGAATGAGAATGGTTTCAGTCGTTGGAACAACTCGTCGCGACACCGTTTGGCGCGAGTGGCGAGTGTGCGTGATGGTTGTCTGTGGAGCGGTGGCATTGGAATGCTTCACGGCCGCGAGTGTTGATCGCAGCCTGGCGCAGGCACAAGAAAAGGCTGCGACGGCACCTCGCGAGATCACTGCGGTCGAGGTCAAGAATGCGCGTGTGATGCTGATTGACCGCGTCACGCTGGCGAGCCCGCGTGCGGGAGTGCTGGCCTTCGTGGAACCGCGCGAAGGGGACACGGTTGAGTCGAAGCAAGTTGTTGCGAGCCTGGATTCGGAAGTGGCCAAAGCCTCGTTGATGATCGCGCGGCACAAGGCGACGAGTACAGTCGATCGTCGTTTCGCTAAGAAGGTCATAGATCTTTCGCGGGCCGAGCTTGATAAGGCACAGCAGGCAAACACCAATCTCAAGGGTGGGGGCGTCTTCACGGAGATTGATCTGCACCGCCTCCAACTGACCGTCGATAAGTCCACGTTGCAACTGGAGCAGGCCGAGTCCGAAGCGCGGGTCAATCTGCTGACCATCGATCAATTGACCGCCGAGTTGAATACCTACGCGATCGTCACCACGTTTGGCGGAATCGTGACGAAGGTCCATCGCTCGAAGGGCGAAGCGGTGGCTTTGGGCGATCCGATCGTGGAAGTGGCGAATCTCGGTCGAGTCCGCGTCGAAGGCTTTATCAGCGTTCAAGATGGCTTGCGAGTCAAACCCGGTTCGGCGGTCGTCGTCCGCCTCGATCTGCCGAACTTGGAGTTGGAGGAAGAACGTCGCGAGTTCAAAGGGAAGCTCGTGTTTGTCGATGTCGGGGTCGAACCGGTCTCGGGGCAGATGCGTGTCTGGGCGGAAATCCCCAATCCGGATGGCTTGCTGCGGGCGGGCCTTCCCGCACGCATGACAATTCTCGATCAAGCCGCTCGGTAACTCAGAGGCTCTCCGAAAATCATTTCCGATGCAGTCGCGGGTAGCACCACAAGCTATGGTCCCAATTGGTGTCGCCGAGGCTATCAACCTTCAATTCAATCATCTTGGTCTTGGGGGGCAGGCTGACATCGATGGGGACGATCCCCGCCTGCGGGCTTTGATAGATCAGTTTGCCGTTGGCCAGCACTTCGTATTTCACATGAAAGCTCTGCACGTTGTAGCCGATCGCGGTGAAGCGGTTCATCCCTTCCGGAACGGCGTACTTGGTCGATGAGTTGGCGATGGCGTACAGGTATTCGTCGCACGGTAGCGCATCACGGAAGTGAACGACCGAGGCCGTCTTCATTCTGTCATCCCAATGCTTGTTGTGGACGAAGGCTCCATTCCCCACGGAATGGGCGGCGACGGTGAACTTGAGCGGACTCGACTTTCCATCGAGTTGCTTGTCGCTGATCTTGTTCGCGGCGACGGTATGAAATCGCGGATAGCACCAACACGACAGGTCCGCCGTACTGTTGCCCATCGAGTCCACGATGAGTTCCAGCAACGCGGCCTTCGGAGGGACATCAATCTTGATGACGGCGGTTTCGATCGGGCCGGAGCGGTGCAGCCGTTGGCCATCCACTTCGACGATGAAGTCCGCCGATCGACTGCCGTGATTCATGGCGACGACGGAAAAGCTCTTGGCTCCCGGTGGGATCGAACACTTCACTCGCGAGGGAGCACACGCCCAGTAGAAGTCATCGCACGTCTTGAAGTCGCGCGTGATGAGCGGCCAATTCTCGCCGAGACGATGAGCAAAAATCGGGTTCTGATTGGCAACGGCCGGATGAAAGTCGGACGACGCTTCCGTCGGCTTGAGTCCCACGAGTCGCACCAAACCCTCCTTGAGGTCCGCCTCCCGATCCTTCTCAGTGATCGAATCGCGGCGGATCGTGCCGCTGGTCATGCCGACTCGGACTTTGTGAAACGTCACCTTGGAATCGTAAGCGCCGACCCACACATGTCGCCGCATCGAGTACGCCCAAAGTCCCGCGCCGCCAAAGTTGGCAAGTCGTGTCAGCGGGCCTTCCCAACGGATGAAGTCTTGCTTGTCATTGAAGTCGATCCGAAACTCAGCTTGCTCATCAGTGCGACGCACTCGAATTCGAACACGATGCTTTTGGTTGCTGGCAAGTTCCTCCGGGACGCGGAGCGCTTTGTCCTTCTCTTGTCCGGTCACATCCACTCTCGATACTCCTGCTGTGATTCTGCCATCGGACAAGGTGCCTAAATCGAGTTGCAGAGTTTGAGAACCGATTGGAAACGCGATGCAGACCGAATCAACTCCAGACGTGCGAGTGAACTCCACTTCCATTTCGTATTCGCCATCCAAAATGGCTGACATCGGAAAGCGTGCAAATTGTCCAGACTTGACCGTCAATCCATTTCTGCCCACCGCTCCTTCGACGTGCTGATTCCAATTGATGCCGCGCTCGTTCCAATCTACGCCCTCGGACCACTCCAATAGATCGACCCATTCCTTTGGGGTGGCGAGTTCTGCTGTTGTCGGTGACGGAGTTGAGCCAGCTTTGGAACCCGTCGCGGACTTCGCCGCAGACGCTGATTTCAACGGGGCGATCTCGGCCAGACGTTTCGTGACGAGTTGCTGCTTGATGACGGAAGTCAGGCTTGGCAGAGCCTGTTCGTACCACTCGCCCGCACGGGTCAGCAGCACGGTCTTCGTGGCTCCCGTCTCCGCTTGAGCGGCGTCCCACCACGCATCGCCTGCGGCGGTTTGAGCCATCGCGTCCGCCGAGGCCGCCGTTTCCAGTTGAGCAACCGCTTTCCACTTCACATCGCTCGACTTCATCAAGAACGGCAACGCGGTTTTCCAATCGGCAGCGTGCAGGATGTGCCAGCGCGCGACCGTCTTGTTGGCGGCGGGATCGTCTGTGTTAGTGAGCAACGTCGCGCTGGCGGCTTCAAACGCATTCCACAATGTTGCCCGCTCCGACACCTTCGTGCGGGCATCGGTAATCGTCTGCTTGACCGGCGCGGGGCTGTTCAACCGTTTCGCAGCCGCTTCCGCCGAGTCCAACAGCGCCAACGCCTCGGTGAACCGATTCTCTTCAGCCGCGGCTCGAATTGCCTGCGCCACGGCCTCATCAATCGCGGGCTTGGCACTGCTGCTCGTCTTGCTCGACTTGAGGAACTCGTCCAACAACCGAGCCTGTTCTTGGGCCGCTTCGACTTCAAACAGCTCAACCAGTCGTCCCGCCGCCTTCTGGTAACCGGCGAACTCACCCGACTCCTTTGCCAGTCCAAGCACCGCCGTCAGCATCACGTAAAGGTCATCCGACGCATCGGAAGAACTCTCGACAACGGCCATCAATTTCTTAACCGCCTCCTGCCGCTTGGCGTTCGTAGTCGCCTTCGACAACTCGAACGTCTCCTCCAGCACCTTCCGCAACTCCGCCTGCCGAGCCACCGCAGGAACGCGGGCCTTTGCCTGAGCGAAGCTCGCGCCCGCCGCCAGCAACAACAAACCAACGCTGCCCCACAGCAATAGAAACCGGCAAAGAGAGCGACTTCGGTATGAGTTCATGGAGTGGGTCTCGTTCAAATTCGATGGCTCGTCAATCAAATTGTCTGAAAAACGGGATGAGCCAAGCGCGACTTGGACAGCAGCAATACATCACATTCGAGGTGTGTCGAACTGGAATAGATCACTCGCAAGATCAAGCCGCAAGGCAGGCCCGGAGAGGCCGTCCCCAGTTTTCAGCGTAGGGTGTGTGGAGTCTTCGGAACACACCGGCAGCTCACCGGGAACGTGGTGCGTTCCGAAGACTCCACGCACCCTACAGGTTTGCCTGGACTCAAAAGGACGATGGCCCCCCGTTCATCGCCAACCGACTTGCAGCCCGCTGTGGGCGATCTTTATTATCCGCCCGCCGTTCTGGACCCGTCCCGCCTCGACTCAGGAATCGTGTCGAAATGCCGACTATTACGTTTGTGGCCGAGAAGAAAACCGTCGAAGTTCCCGCTGGAGCCAACCTCCGCACCGAAGCCATCAAGGCGGGAGTGCAGCTCTATCCGTTCCCGCACAATTATGCGAACTGCCTGGGCTTTGGCCTCTGCACCAGTTGCCGAGTGATCGTCAAAAAAGGGCTGGAGAACTGCACCGACCAGAGCCTGTACGAAAAGGTCTCGATGGTGTCCAACCCACTGACGTTCTTCGCACGGCTGGGCAACGAGACCAATCTACGGCTCGCCTGCCAGATGCGCGTCAATGGCGACATCGAAGTTCAAACCAAGCCCCCCGTGAACTGGCATGGCGAGAACTTCTGGAGCTGATGCTCGGCAATCCCTCTGCGACCTCGCCCACGCTTCGGGCTGGTGTACGAGGGGGAGAAAGTCTTGAGCTGAGGCTTGGTCTCACCCGGTCAAATCATCGAATGGGAAATACTGCGAATGCTGACCAAAGAAGGCTGTCTCGCTCGACGCGCTCGGTTGTGGGATGCGGTTCCGAAAGAGTGCGAGTGGTTGCTCGTTGCCGATCCGCGCCATGTGCTTTATCTCTCGAACTTCATGGTTCACCCGCTGACGTTCTCCGCTGGCGAACGTTGCTGGCTGCTGCTGGAACGTGAGGGCAAGACGACGCTGCTCGGCGACAACTTTTCGTTGAAGTCTCGTACGGGTGAGCCGTTCATCGACGAAGAAGTGATGGTCAAGTGGTACGACCATAAGCACTCGGTGATGAACCGCGATCACGCACTCCTGAAGGCGGCGGAGCAAGTCTCCAGCAGACTCTACGGCCGCGCCGGTGCCGTCGAAGCGGAGTGGCTTCCCGTCGGAGCGTTCGAGTTGTTGGGACTTGATCACGAGCAACACTCGGTGCGGCGCGAGGCCAAGGATGTCGGCCAGCCCGGTGCGGTCGATCTGGGGACGACGCTGAGATCACTCCGCCGGCAGAAGCATCCCGATGAGATCGCGGTCCTCAAAGAGTGTATGCGTGCGGGCGAAGCCGGGATGCTGCGACTGCGACAGATCATGCGACCGGGTTTGAGCGAGTTTGAAATCTTCTTGGAAGTCCAACAGGCGGCACTCTCGGCGGCGCGACGGCCGGGGCTGATCTACGGCGACTTCCGTGCGACGACAGCCACGTCCCCCAAAGTGGGTGGGTTGCCCACGGGCTACCGTCTGCAACAGGGCGACATGTTCATCCTCGACTACTCCGTGGTCCTTGACGGCTACCGGTCGGACTTCACGAACTGCCTCACGGTTGGTGCGCCGAACTCGCGGCAACAACATCTCTACAACCTCGTCATGGCGGCGCAGCAGGCGGGTGAAGAGGTCTTGAAGGCGGGAACAAAAGCGTCGGATGTCTTCCACGCGGTCAACAAACCGATCCTCGACGCGGGACTTGCAGACAAGTTTGCTCACCACGCCGGGCACGGCATCGGGCTGGCTCACCCCGAACCACCGATCCTCGTGCCGGAAGGGGACGACGTGCTGCTGGCGGGTGATGTCATCACGCTCGAACCTGGACTGTACGTCGAAGGGATCGGCGGCATCCGCATCGAGCACAACTATCTCATCACCGAATCGGGCAGCGAACGGTTGAGCAACCATGTGATCTCGCTGACTTGATCTGCCGAACGCCTGTTTTTGCCTCGAAAAACTAGCCCGACGCGCAAGCGAGGGCTGGGCATTCGATGATGGTGAAGCCCTCGCTTGGGCGTCGGGCTAGTTTTGAAATTCCCTCTAGCGACTGCATACGCACGAGAACCGACCATGCCCAAAGTTGACTGGAGCTATCACCGCAACAGTTGCAAGACGTGCGGCAAGACCGCCGCGTTCTTGGCCGAACACAACATCACGGTCACGACTCAAGTCGATGCGCGCAAAACACCGCTGGTTGACGAGGACGCTCTGAAGCTGATCGGCCAAGTCAATCAGCTCTATGTCACGCGCGGCACCAAAGTCATTCATCTCGATCTGAAGCGAGATCAGCCCGACGAGACAACGCTCCTCGCACTGCTCATCGGCCCCAGCGGCAAGCTTCGCGCACCAACGCTCAAACTCGGCAAGACGCTGGTGGTGGGCTTCGATCAAGCCACGTATGAGCAGGTCGTCGGCTGACTTTTCGAGATCACTTCTTCGCCGCCAGCTTCGCGCGCAACAACTCTTCATGCAGCCGCCCGACGTGCCACATGTAGCTTGGACCGTAGCCGGCGCGAGGCCCCCACGTGTTGAGTGTGCTCAGTCGGAGATGTCGCTGCGCCGCCGCGTCGTCTCCCTCGACCGAGTGATTCAAGCCGATGTAAAGGTGTGCGTAGAACAGCCGCTTCTCCCGTTCGTCCTTGCTGATCTCGGCCTTGTCGATCGCATCGAGAATCTGCTGCGGAGTCATCGTTCCGGCAAATAGCTTGTAGACGGACGGGAACGGTTCTCGATCGTCCTTCTCGTACTTGAGCAACCCTTCGCGAGCCTTCTTCTGGCCGTAGGCTTTGTGCTGCGACAGATACCGCCAGATGCCGTTCTCGCGGTCCACCTGATCGAACATGTGATAGCTCTCAAACTGAGCCGCCGCCTCTTTGAACTGCTCCGCATAGAAGAGGGCGACCCCGCGACGCCAATGCGAGTTCACCAGACTCTCGTCCAGCTTCGACATCGCGCTGTAATCGGCGACCGCCTTGTCGAACCGGGCCAGAAAGAAATGGGCATCGCCACGGCGCGAGAAGGCATCCACGCTCTTGCTGTCGGCCTCGATCTTCTTCGTCGCATCGGCCGCCGACGTCTCGAATGCTTGCGTCAGCTTCTCGCGATCCGTGACCGAGAGGGGCGACTCGGCAACCGACTTCGCTGACGAGCCTGCATCGGTTCCCACCGGCTCGTCGGCAAACGCCCTGCACACGAGTAGCAACAACGGAATCAAAACGCTCCCCGCACCAACCCGCATCTTAGGCATGACCGCTCCTTTGTTGAGTCGCTGTTGAATCGTAACCGCGAGCGACGACGGACCACTCGCAGGACCGCTTCACCCGTCTTTCCCAAAGTCAGACATTTTCGGGAGAATTCCCCGAGTTTGTTACGTCTGCTCGTATACTCGTTTGGACCTGTCGATGCGACCGAGCTTTGCGGCTTGATCCTCCCATTTTTCCTGACCGACACACTCGACATCAACTACCTGTTCTGCTGAACTTACCGAATCGACCGAACGCATCGACTCAAGGACTCCGTTCATGCAAGCGACTCGGCTTTCGAGACTTGTGGCCACGATTGCAGTGGCCGTGACACTGGCTTGTGGCCCACTGGCCTTCGGGCAACCGAATGGCCAGACCGCCCCCGGCACGAATACTGCCAAGCCTGCCGCTGACAAGACCTCTGAACGGCTGATCTACCTGCCGTTCAAGAACTTGAAGGCCATCTTTGAGAAGCCGGACGGCAGCGTTTTCGTGCCGTACTCCGACTATCTCAAACTGATCGAGCAGGCTCTCGGGACGGGGATGCGGAAGGCCGATCAGCCGCCGGTGGGTGGAGTGATTACGTCGGCGGCGTACTCGGCGAAGATAGAAAAAGATGTCGCTCAGGTTTCGGCGACGCTCATCGTGCAGGTGCTTGAAAAGGGCTGGGTCGAAGTCCCCGTGAAATTTGGGGAAGCGGCCATCGGGAAGCTGAGCTCGGACTCGGGCAAGGTCTTGCTGCGCGGAACGGGGAACGGGACGTACTCGCTCCTGCTGCCGACGCTCGGCGAACACAAGGTGATGTTGGAACTGACGGCTCGTGTGCGAACGGCTCCCGAAGGGAAGAGCCTCGACATGGATGTTCCTCCGGTCGGGATCACGACGTTTGAACTCGTCGTCCCCGAGGCGGATCAGTCGATTGAACTCAAGCCGAAGCTGATCGCCGATGCCGTCGCGGCCGTGGCTGGTGCGAAAGAGACGAAGATCAAAGCGAGCATCGGTTCGACCGAAAAGATCAGCGTGCGCTGGCATCCGCGAGTCGGAACGAAGCCCGACATGGAGCTGTTGGCGAGCGTCACAAATTTGACCTTGGTCACTGTCGAGGACGGCCTCGTTCACACGGACGCTTGGCTGACGTATGACATCCTGCGGGGGCAGCTTGAGAAGGTGAAGCTCGTCGTCCCGAAAGGCCAACGGATTCTCGACATCACGTCGGATGCGAAAGTCAAAGAGTGGAAGGCGGTCGAAGAAGCGAACCGCCAAGTTGTGACCGTTGAGTTACTGAGCCGTCTTGATGGCAAAGTCACTCTCGAAGTTCACACCGAGCAGTCGTCGCCCACCGAAGCGTTCGATGTTGCGGGAACGGAAGCCGTCGCCGCGTATGGCATTCATGCCCTCGACGTGATCCGCGAAAGTGGCACGATCGCCGTCAAGCAGGGAAGCGATCTGACGCTGACCGTCGAAGAGCAAACGGGCGTGTTGAGGATCGACGAAGCGGAAGTCGATCAGAAACTGAAGCGGCCCGGGGCGCTCTACTACAAGTTTTACAGCCCGGCGTTCCGACTGAAGGTTCTCGCGAAGCCGGTCGCTCCGCGGTTGATCGTCGATCACGCTTCGCAGCTCGTCTTTCGCGATGACCAATTGCGGCTGAGGTCCATCGCCAACCTGACCATCGACCGTGCGGGGGTCTTCGAGCTGAAGTTCAAGCTCCCCGAGAACATCACCATCGAGAACGTCCTGTGTGACAAGATGAAGCAATTCGATGTCTCGCCCGACAAGACAACGCTCACCATCAGCCTGCGTGAGAAAACACTCGGTTCGCTCGTCGTGACGATCATCGCGACAAGAACACTCGACCCCACTGCCGAGAAGACCGACCAAGTTCTGCCGCTGCTCGAACCGCTGGGCGTTGAGGTCGAGAACGGCAAGGTGCAGGTCTATGCCCCCGAGGCACTCGATGTCATCACCGACAACGAAAAACTCGTGGCCGCTCAACCCGACCCGGCTCCGCAGCCCGAAGCCATCGCCAACGCGCGGCTGGTTTCGTCATGGCTCTACAACCGCAGACCGGTCGAAATCCCCGTCCACACGGTGCGCAAGCCGACTCGCCTGACCGCCTTCATCGGGACGAAGGCCGATGTCAAACAGGGACAGGTGCAGGTCACGACGACGCTCAACTACATCATCGAGTACGCAGGGATCGACACGTTCCGCTTCTCGGTGCCGGAAGCTCTGGCCGACAAAATTCAAATCACTTCAACCGCCGGAGGGACCGCGTCGCCGATCAAACAAAAAAGTCGAGCGGCCGCGGCTGTCGAAGGCTTCGTCACATGGACCGTCGTCATGCAGCGTGACGTGATCGGCTCGCAGCCGTTTGAAATCACGTACGACCTCACACCGACCACCGAAGCCGACGGCAAGACCGAGAAATCAGCGATCGACGTGATTCAAGCTCTCGCACCCTACGACAAGACCGACGGGCCACAGGGCAAGCGAGGCATCACGGTCTCACGCACGATTGGCGAGCTGACCGTCATCAAGGATCGGGCGCTGTCGGTCTCCGCCGCCGCGACTGGCGGCGACGCCGAGCCGATCGACGTGCGCGAGCTTCAACATCTGAGCCAAGACGGTTTCGTCGCCTTCCGCTACTTCAAGCAGCCGGTCAAGCTCGACCTGACCTCGAACAAGTTCGACGTGCAGGGAGTGATCGAGACGGTCGTGAGTAAGGCGCTTGTCGAAATGGTGCTCGACCGAGCGAGTACCGCGACGTATCGCGCTCGCTATGTCATCAAGTCGAGCGAACGACAACGACTGCGCGTCGATCTGCCCGCCGGGATCGAGCCACTCGGCGTGACGGTCGATCGCAAGCCGGTCGCTCTCGAAAAATCAGACGAGAAGGCCCGCGATGGCTGGAACGCGTACTTCGTGAACGTCGCGCGAACGAAGTCATCCGACCAAGAGTTCTCGCTCGCGATCCTCTTCCGAAATCCGCTCGAACCAAAAGCGTTTCAGTCGGCGGGCGGCAAGCTGAAGCTGCGACTGCCGATGGTCGGAGGTGCCGATGCAACCGGCGTCGCGGTGCAACAGCTTCGTACTGCGGTGTGGGTTCCCGAGGATTACGCTCTGGTCGGTACTCCCAAGAATTTCAGCGTAATGACGCGGACGAAGCTCAGTGCCTTGCTGTTCGGTCGTGGCAAGAATGCCGCCGCGACGCAGGAACTCGATGGCTGGATCGGCTCCGATTCAGGAGGCATCTTCGACTTTCCGATTGAAGGCCGACGCTACGACTACACCAACCTTGGCGGTCGCGACGCGGGCGAGAAAGAGGGACAAGCCAGTCCACTCCGCACCGTCGATCTCGGCTGGTGGCATCTGCCGTTCTACACCTGGATCGTCAGCGGCGCGATCGTGCTGATCGCCCTCGTTCTGCGCGGCACCTCGTGGGAGAACAAACTCACACTGCTGATCGTCGCCGCCTTCGCCGCCGCTACTTATGCGTTGAAGGATGTCGATCTGGTGACTCACGGGTTGGCCGTCGCTGCCTATGGCTTGGCCGCTCTCGTCGCGATCTGGCTCGTCCACTGCCTGCTCACCGAACAGAAGCGAACGGCATCGTTCGTCGCCCTCGCTATGCCGAGCGCTCCGCCAGCAGCATCGGCGGGCGAGGAATCGACCAAAACGAAGCAGATTGACGACGACAAGCCGAAACCCGTCTGAGCAGAAGAGTGGAACCACGAATCTGAAGAGGGTGGCGATCGGGAGGAAAGGCGGAGGGCGAATGCAGAAGACAGAGGCGACCACAGACTTCACGGATGACACAGATAAGAGTCAGAGGCGGGGCAGGCAAAGACAGGAACGGTCTGGTCTGAACTGCGGCATTCCCGTCTCTCGCCCTGCGTCTTATCCGTGCCATCTATGTTATCCGTGGTTGCCCGCTTCACCTTCTCTTTGCTCTCCCACTTCAGCTTCGCTCCATTCGAGTAATTCGTGGCATAGCAATCCTAAGACGCGCAGTTTGAACATGCTCCACCCAACGAGGGGACTACGATGGTGAGTCGCCTGCTTTGCAGATACTTGATGGCGGTCGCGTGCCTTGCCGCGTGGTCGTTTGTTCCCAACGTGTGCGCCCAGCCGCGAGACCTCGCGACTGAGCTGGGTGATGCGCGGAGGATCTTCGTTCCGGCGGAAGACCTGGATGTTGTCGTCGAGCGAGACAAACGCGGGGCGATGTTGACGAAGGGGAAGTTTGAGGAGTTGCTCGCGCTGGCGAAGGCCAACGCGGAGCAGGCTCCTCCGGCGAATGTGCCGCTCGTGTTGACGAACAGTGAGTACGCGGCGCGCGTGGTGGGAGATCAGTTGCTGCTGAGTATCACGGCTGAGGTGACTCAGTTTGCGAGCGACTGGCAGACGGTCTCGTTTGCGATGCAGCGGTTGTCGATCGAGAAGGCGTTGCTCGACGATGAGGCGGCGATGATCGGTCGCAATGCGGACGGATCGGTATCGTTGCTCTCGGACAAGCCGGGCAAGCACACGCTCAAGCTGGAACTCTCGACGGAATTGAACAGCCTCGGCAGCGATCAGGTCGCGGCGTTCTCGTTGCTGCGTGCGCCGAGTGGTTCGTTGACGCTGACGTTGCCAGCGGGGAAGCGACTGTTCGTTGGGGCACTTCAATTGGAACGGCCCGCGCCACTCGAACAGGCGGCGGATTACAAGGTGGCGATTGGCGGGGCACCGGGCATTCAGCTCCGCATCACCGACCGAGCTGCCGAGAACGCGGCCGATGCGCTGACGTTTGCGACGACCGGCTACGGGCTGCATGTCGCGCCGGGCGAGGTGACGTGGCACGCTCTCACGACGCTGCAAGTGTTTGGCAAGCCGGTGGACCGACTGACGTTCTCGGTGCCGAGTTCGCTGGAGATCGCCGACATCGACGCGACCGGTCTCGAATCGTGGGACCTCACCGACGGTGAGAAGCCAGCGGGTGCCGATAAGCCCGCGACGACGAACATCGTGCTGACGTTCGGTCAGGCGTTTGATGGCTCTCGCAAGATCTCGTTCAAGGGTGTGATGTCCGTTGAGACAGGGAAGCCGTGGGCCGTGCCGCCGCTCACCATCGCCAACGTCACGTCACACATCGGCCAAGTGCTGGTACAGCATCCGGCGGGAGTACGACTGCGCGTCGAAGAGACCAACGGCGTGAGGCGGGCGACGCAGGGATCGAAGCCGACCGCCGACATGCCCGACGAGATGTCGAAGCTGAACGCGACCGAGTTTCTGCGGTTCGATGCGTGGCAGCCTGACTTCCTGTTGAGACTGACGACACAGCCGAAGCAGCGTGAGGTTCAAGCGGCTCTCGCGGCGGTGCTGGATGTCAACGCGACGGGTCTCGACCTGCAATCGGCCGTCACGGTCGAGACGCATTTCGCATCGTTGTTCGAGCTGGACCTGGAGGTCGCCGCCGACTGGACGATCCTCAGTGCCACGCGCGATGACAAGCCGCTCAAGTGGCAGATGCTGCCTCAGGACGCGGGAGTCAACCAGCTTCGCATCCTGCTCGATCCGCCCATCGCCGCCGAATCGAGTGGCACGGTGAAGCTGTCTCTCAGACGCGATGTTCCCGGTTGGCCGGTCGATGCGGAGCCGGTGACGGTCGATCTGCCGGAACTGTTCCTGCCGCAATCGAGCCTCACCGAAGGGGCACTCGTCGTGCGCGGCGATGACGATCTGGACCTCGCGGCACTCGATCTGAGTGGCCTCGACGCGATCCCGCTCAAGGCTGATTACGAACGGCTGCGGTTTCAATCGCAGGACACGCGCTACGGCGGGCAGTTGAAGGTGACTCGCAAGCCGAGCCGTCTCTCGGCGCAGACGATGGTGTTTGGGCGAGTCGATCCGCAGACGACGCACACATTTGTTCAAGCGGTGGTTGAAGTGGAAGGGGGCGGCGTGCGAACGCTCAAGGTCGCTCTGCCCGAAGCGGCGGGGACGGCGTTGCGATTTCAAGCGGTTGGAACGCAGATCGTCGAGCAAAAGCCGGCCGCTTCGCAAAACGGCGAGCGTGTTTGGACGTTGCAGTTCGATCGGCGCGTGCGTGGTCAAATCCTGCTGACGTGCGACATCGAGCTGCCGCGTGCTGTTGTCACCGAACCGAAAGCGGCGGCGGCGTTCGCGGTCCCTCAACCTCGCTTCGTCGATGCTGAGCGACAGAACGGCTTCCTCGCGGTCGAAGCGGGTGGCGAACAGCGGCTGACCATCCTTGCGAAGGGAAGCGACGACGCGGACTTGGCCGAAGTCGATCCGCTCGAATTGCCCGCCGTCTATTACTCGCCGAAGGAACGGATCGTCGCGGTCTATCGCAACGT
>Ga0114966_10001563_pt1 | contig 21014 bp, 18 predicted proteins | sample M_130207_XF_Meta_FD_87029 | JGI IMG/M metagenome (GOLD analysis project Ga0114966, IMG submission 87029) | Freshwater microbial communities from Lake Montjoie, Canada to study carbon cycling - M_130207_XF_MetaG | ecosystem: Environmental > Aquatic > Freshwater > Lake | place: Lake Montjoie... | reverse complement strand
CATTCAACTTTGGGGTCATATACTTCTTTGCAGAAGGATTCCAATCAGACATTTTGATAATAACAGGAGAAGATTTGCTAGTGTTTGACATTTTCGATTTGCTTTGGTTTTGCTTTGGTTTGTAAAAAGACTTGGGTTTGTTTTGATTATACGTTAACTACTTATTTGGCTTTATATTGATTTGTAATTTATTTATTTTACTTATGTCAATTTTTTACGAAATGTTTTTTATTTTTTTGTAAAAACCCCTAAAATTAAGGGAAATATAGAAAAATATTGGATGGATCTGTATGATCAAAAATACGATATCCTAAATCTAATAGAAAATTAATGGTTTCTTTGTTTTCAATCTGGAATAAATCCATTGCAGTAGTATTTACTTCTACTTGAATCAACGGCTTATTTTTCATGATCGTATTTATACCGTTTTTCAATATCAATAGCTCACAACCTTCGGTATCTAATTTAATAAAATCTACATTTTCAATATTTCTACGTTCACATTCATCATCTAGTCGTTTACATAATATTGGGCCATTTTCTCTCTTTACGAAGTAAAAACAACCAGAATTACCACCAGCATGTTGCACGATATCTCCTCTACATTCTTCGGAATATAATCCAAAATTATATACTTTGGTATTTTCTAATTTATTCAATGCGACATTTCGAACTAATAACTCATAATTGGCAGGATTGGCTTCATATCCTACCACATTTTGAAATAAACGCGAATAAGGCATAATAGTGGTTCCAATATGAGCACCTACATCTATATAGGTTCTATTTCTCTCGGGATATTGCTGTAAATATTTTTTTACAATACTTAACATTAAGCCAAATGGTTCCGTTTTTCCAGCCTGAATCGTATATTGAAATACAGGATCATTTGTGTAAAACTGAAAACCATCATGTTCTGCAAAAAGAGACATTGAAGGTAGTATATATAAAAATATAATTTGTATATCTTTATATCATTTTTATACATCTAAAATTTAATATTTTCAGTAAATAATGGAAACACATCTTTATCGTGCGTAATAATAATGATACATTTTTTATATTTCTTGAAATCCAGAATCAATCCTAGCACTTCTTTTTTCAATGCAGGGTCCAATGCATTCGTAGGTTCGTCTAAAATCAATATTTTAGAAGGATTCACTAAACCACCAATTATATTGATCACTTGACGTTGACCTCCTGAAAATTTTTCACCGAGAGAACCTGATTTAGATTCCGTAAGGGAGACATTTCGATATAATTCTTTGATTTTTGGATACTTCATGATTTCTTCTAAATGTCCATTACAAGCATCGATATCTACACATCCGTATAAAATATTATCTACAATGTTCTTGTCGAATAATTTCGAGTTTTGGTTGACATACGTGATATTTTTACGAATATATTCCGTGTCGATTGTATTAATATCGATATTATCGATGAGTATTTGTCCACTACTTGGTTGATATAGTTTCAAAATCAGTTTGGCAAACGTGGACTTTCCATTTCCGGATAATCCAGTTATACCGATAATTTTATTCGTAGTGTATACTAACATATTTTTATTTTCAAATAGGGGGTTTTCACTACTTTCATATTTAAAGGAAACATCTTTTAACTGTATACTATTGAATTCTAGCGTCTGGTGTGCATAATGTATATTTTGTGTTTTATTATAATCTTTTTCGGTATCTTTGAAATATTTGAATACGGATTCTGCTCTACCTATAAATTCAATATATTGTGGGATTTGTTGTATTAATGTCCCCATTTTTTCTTTATACAGTAATAGAATGGTAAAGAAGGTAATGAAGATAGTAACATCTAATCGATTGTCTAAGGTGATGGTTGCTAAATAATAGATCGATATAAATAATATCAAATAGATCACAATGGTTGCAATTAATTCATGATAATTCTGTGCATTATATAAATTATTGGCTGCTTCCGTTGCCTTATTTGCACGCTTCCAATATATATCTATTTCTGCATTGGTTTCTCCTCGGTATATGATTTTATCTATATTGTTCAACATATCCACTAAATACGACTCATTATCAATAACGATTTGTTCATAAATGTTGTTATATTTGATTAAATACTCAATATCGACAAATGTATATATTAAAAGTAAAATATTGGAAATAATAAATCCAATACCGAAAAGGGGAGCTTTATAACAAAAATAGATGGAAATGATCAGGAGAAACGTGACATAAGGTATTACATAATTGATAATATCGTCTAAAAATATATAACTAATGGAAGAAACCCGATTAATCGGTGCATTCAATTGAGTGAAATTAATATCGCTGTATTTTTCACTGTTTATTTTCAACAACATTTTTACTAAACTACTTCGAATCCATTGTCTGAGTTTTGTAATGAAATTATTATGGAATATATTGTAAACGAAATTAATAATAATGTAAACGACGGTGATGATCGTAAAATATTTGAAAAACGTCCATACTTTAAAATCGTCGTTTTTCTGGATTGCTCTTAGAATATTCGCAGTGGTATACGAAATACCACCGGATTGTAATATACTGATACAAAAACTACAAATAATTAAAATGATCGTATTTACATATTCTTCTTCGATAAATTGACTAAATAAATAATAAATAATATTCATCTACTCTATATTTATTCTTTTTTATTATAATTATATCCTATTTTATTATGGTGAAGATGAATGGTGGGAATCCCATTTATTTTTGTTATTCATTATCGAGCAAAATAATACTGGAAAGAGTATATTGTATATCGAATATATGATATAAAAAAAGGGTATTTAGTTGATAAAAAAGAACACGAAAAGACTTTTGTTTTTTTCTATGAAATAAATATATTTGTTTCTAAAAATACTTAAATACGAAATCCTATATAATTCATATTATAAAATGGTTCGTGCATCTGCTAAGACTTCTTCTGCCCCTGTTGTTGAAACCCCTGTCTCTGTTGCTCCTGTCGCTACTACCCCTGCTGTCAAGAAGGCCCCTAAAGTAAAGAAGCCTGCTGCAGAGGAGGCTCCTGTTTCTGCTCCTGCTCCTGTTGTTGCTCCTACTACCGATGATGCTTTGGTTGCCCCAGTAGATGATGCTGTCTTTGATAAGTCCACTCTTTCTGGAGCTCTTCTTGCAGAGATCGCCGAGTTCAACAAGAACTTCCAAGCTTGGTCCAACTACGGAAATGCTTTGAAGGCAAACATCAAGAATATTACCAAGATTTCTTCTCGTGTGTCCAAGAACGCCGACAAGTCCAACAAGAGAAAGAAGAACACCAAGTCCAAGCCTTCCGGATTTGAGAAGCCTACTCCTATCAGTGATGAGCTTGCTGTCTTCTTTGGAAAGGAGCTAGGAACTTTGATGGCTAGAACCGAGGTTAGTAAGCAAATCCATGACTATGTCATGCAACAAAAACTACAGAACGCTGCTAACCGCAGAATCATCCACCCTGATGCCAAGTTGAAGCAACTATTGAATGTCAATAATGACGAGCTTACTTACTTCAATCTACAGAAGTATCTAAAGTTCCATTTCAAGAAGGAGGTCGCTGCTGCCCCTGTTGCAGTTGCCAAGGCTTAAATGTGCAGTTTTTTAAAAATATAATAACCGCGTTTTATTATATTTATTCTCTCTTTTTATAAGATGTATTCGATTCGAACAACCATGTTGTCATATATTCTGGTCCGTATTTTCGCCTAAATATACTGATTTTATTTTATTTTATTTTTACGATTCCGTTTCGAGAGATTTTTCCTAGAAATAGTGATTGGGAGAAAATCGGTTATTTTCCGTGATGTTTCCTTTGTTTTGGATTTTCTTTTTTTCATTTGTTTTCGTTTTCTGGAACGACCACCGTAATCTGGTTGATCCCAATAACTTTCTTTTTTAGATGTATTACTTCTACTTATAAAAAATTTCATTATTTTGTCAAAATTAGTTTCTTTTTTTATTCCAGTAACTTTTGTATGAACCTTAATAAATTCATTTTTGTTAGTAGCATCTTTCATAATATCCAAATTTGATTGTGATAATATACCATCAATATCACTGGAATTTTTTATTATATAGTTTATTACTTTTTCTTTAATTTTGTAATAATATATATTATCAGTACGGTCTAGGTTTTCAGGTTTTAAATCATTTTCTATTTTACCTAATTGACAATATTCAATATTATCATGATCGTCTGTTATATATTCATTCAATTTCAACTTATAATATATAAAAATAGTAAAAAACACTTTTGTTATTATTTTGCTTAAAATATTACTATTTATATTTGGTATTTTGGTTTTTAATTCTTTTTGTATATTTAGTTTAGCAATGTTAAAAAAAGTAGTAATTGAATTATTTGAACGATAAGTTAAACATTGTATTTTAGAACTCATATTATTTATTTGAGTTGTATAATTATTTATACATAAAATTGATATTTTATTTATGATTCTCTCAAAATGTAAATAAAATAAAATCAAATAATGAATATACAAACCAGAGTAGAAAACATTCGAGAGAAACAACTCCTAAAAACCATTCAGGGACTATCGAACGAATTGATTTTCCATATTTACGAATACATGACGGGAAAAGCGAAATTCATTTGTAACAAGAAATACGAATATATAGAGAGAAACGTCAAGGACGATTATAAAAAAAAATATGTGTTTTGGAAATCCCTAAATAGGATGTTCGAACCATTGTCAAAAGAAAACATCCTAAAATATTTACGCAACGTCATTCTCCCAAATCATCCAGAGATTATGGATCGTATCTGGTATCATTCTTTAGAAACCGATCATTTTTATACCGGCACAGATTTATTGGAGTTATGGGAGAAAGATGCAGTCGTTATAGATATTCACTATTATTACAGTGAATCTAAAATCGGGTTTGATAATCATATAAAAGTGAGAGTAATAGATGCGATTTATTATTATATTTTACAGTGTATTACTAATTTTGCAACGTATAAAAAAATTCATTTAAACCATCCTTTGTATGTAGATTCGGATATGTTAGATTGTAGTAAAACCTTTTTGAAAATGGACAAGATTCATCGTTTATGTAAATCGGTTGAACTTCTCTCTTTTGTAAAAATGTAATGTCACATCTGGGTTTTCTTTTATTTATTCATGTATTCTCATGAATAAATATAAATTATCTTCTTTTGGTGTATGATCTTTTTTTTCTACGACTCTTTTTACCACCCAATCGAACATAATCCGGTGGTGTTTTTCGAGTTTGATCTGTTATGGTTTTTTTTGGTTTTCCTTTTTTTATGAATGATTGTCTTTTTACTTTCTTTGTTTTTATAGGATTGTCTTCTATTTTAATTTCATTTATATCTACAGTGGATGTATGTGTTTCGGTTATGTTAGACATTATAATATATAATAATAATACATTTTATTTACATCTTTCATATGTAGGTATGATCCAATTCAATCAATCTCCTCGATCTTTGGCTCAAATTCCTCTTCTTTTTGAACGGGATTGGCAGATGGTTCTGTCGATCCAGATCCAGATTCTGGCGCAACCGCAAAAACAACTTCCAATTCCTTTTGTTTTGCTAAATAATCTTCTTTCGAAGCAGTTGCGGCATTTTGATCACACCAATCTTCTACTTCTTTAATTTTCGCCTTTTTATCTTCGGCTAAATCGGGAGTATTACGAACACTGTAAAGATAAGAATCCAAGTTATTTCTTGCTTCAATTTTCTCTCGAATCGCATCATCTTCATTCTTATACTTCTCCGACTCTTCCACCATTCTCTCAATTTCCTCTTTACTTAATCTTCCTTTATCATTGGTAATGGTAATCTTCTCACTCTTTCCTGTCGATTTCTCCGATGCAGATACGTTCAAAATTCCATTGGCATCTAAATCAAAAACCACTTCAATTTGCGGCATACCACGAGGCATAGGAGGAAGACCTTCTAATTGAAATTTGCCTAAAAGCGTATTATCTCTCGTTAATGCACGTTCTCCCTCGTATACTTGAATCAACACTCCCGGCTGATTATCCGCATAGGTAGAAAATGTCTGGGATTTCTTGGAAGGAATGGTAGTATTTCTAGGGATCAACTTGGTCATGACACCTCCAGCAGTCTCTAATCCTAAGGATAAAGGACAAACATCCAGTAATAACATATCGGAAATCTTCTCGTCTTTAGATCCGGTCAAAATAGCAGCTTGGACTGCAGCACCATATGCAACACATTCATCTGGATTAATGGATTTACATAATTCCTTTCCACCAAAAAAGTCGGTCAATAATTGCTGGATTTTAGGAATACGGGTGCTACCACCCACCAATACCACCTCATCAATATTATTCTTTGCAATTTTCGCATCACGAAGAACCTGTTCTACTGGAGCCATGGTTAAACGGAAAAGATCATCACATAAATTCTCGAATTTCGCACGAGTAATCGTTGTAGAAAAATCTTGTCCATCATGTAAACTATCAATCTCCAAAGTAGCAACGGTTGCAGAAGATAGAGTGCGTTTTGCCTGTTCACATGCAGTTCTTAATCTTCTTACTGCACGCTTGGATTCCATAATATCCTTCTTATATTTTCGCTTGAATTCCTCTGCAAAATGATTCATTAATCTAGTATCAAAATCCTCACCACCAAGGTGAGTATCCCCACAATTATGAACAACGGTTCGGTCTGCTAATAAAAATCTTTCATTACCATCTACTTTAATACCGATAAATGTATTACATACTTTTCCATTATATTCATTTATTGGTGTTACTTTAATTGAACTAGTATTATTTTCTTGAAAAGAATGATTATTTTCCATACATTTTAAGTTTTTACGAAAAATTAATGTCGGTGTTTCATACATACCATTCCCCCTAAACCTTATATTCTTAGACAAATGTTTTTCTAATCCATCTCTAAAAAATTCACGATTTATTGGACTATATTCTGTATTTTTTATTGTATTTATTGAAAAATCTAATGTTTGAATTAATCTAACTACATTATCAAACAAGAGGGAATGTGTATTAATACATTGAACAAACTCGAAATAATAACTTTTTGCATTTTTATTATTATTTGTTTTTCCAAGATATCCATCAGAATCTATTAATCCTGCTAGTAGTTTATACCTATTTTCTTCATTCATTTGAAATAATATTTCAGGTATATGTTTATTATTCAAAATACCTAAATTTTTAAGATAATTTCGTATAGGATTCAATACTTTTTTATCTTTATTTTTGAATATATATTTTTTATATTCTTTTTTAGAAATAATACCAGTTGGTGAAGTATATCCTTCTTCAAACACAATTTCCTGAATTTGAACATTATCGTATATTTCTAGTAATGAATATAAATATTTTTCAATTTCTTTGTCTGCTGATATTATAACTGGTTCACCAGTTTGTCCATCTCCTAACCATAATCCTATAAAATATGGATCTAATTCTGGTATATATTCATCATTTATTGACACATTTTTATGTATATTTGTTTTATATCCTTTTAATCTAGTATTCTTAGTGTCCATTGAACATATATTCAAATAATCTTTTACTTTGATTTCAAAAATATCATCATTTTTCACTAAATATGATTCTTCATCATTTACTATTTTATCTAAAAGTAAATGAGCTTCTTCTCTAGAAGAACAAAATACAGATTTCTTTTTAAATGCTTTCTTAGAACAATTTGGATCTTTACAATATTTATTACACTTACCATAATAATTTAAATAAACTCTATCTTGATTTACAGAAATATTAGGAGTTACACCTACCGCTTTAAGAACAAGTATATGTTCACTATTCACAATATAATCTTTTCCTTTTGATTGACTAACTAAATACATTTGATCATTACCACTACATATATCCAATACATTTCTACCATTTCCATCGTCACCAAACACAATATCACCTACATTGATATCTTTAATTTTTTTAATTTCATTATTATACATTAATACATCTGTTTCTGGATCAAAACAGGTCGCTTTTACCTCAAAAATATTATCGTCGATATTCAAAATCGACACATCAAATGTTCCCACATTATTGTTAGTATAATGGTATTTAACCCATTATTTCTTATACTTTCGCATAAGATCAGACTATATCTTATCTAAACTCTCTTTACACCATTTCGCATCGAAGATGCGAAACCGGTGCACATTTACTCACTCAATTCCGCCCACTCCGTGGGCGTTTTTAATGAGAAAAGGTGTAAAACTATTTATTTTCTTCTTTATTTTTTTCCAAATAACCAACCAATTCTTTTATACTTTGATTCCAATTTCCGGGAGTAATGAAAAAATACTTTTCAATATCGGCATGTTCTGAAATATAGTTATTTACAGCATCTAGTTTTGTTTGCCATAAACCACTTTCTATTTGATTTCTATGCCATATATGAAAATCTTTGATTTCGATCAATGTATCTACAATTTGAAAATCAACTCTGTAAATATGACTTTTCTCGCCAAAAACATAAGGAATCGAAGGACCATTACGCACAAGAAGTTGCATTTCATTACACCATTCCACAAATTTCTTTTCTAATTTGGATTGATACATAATGGTTTCTCTCGCAATATTCTCTATTGGTCGTAATTTAAATGTCCGATTACATAATTTACAATCTTTACATAAGATCTTGTAATCATTTTTAAATCCTTCTAAAGTCTTTGCTCTCCATGGTTTCAAACAATTATCGCATTTTACAATCGGTTGATCCATTTTGAAAATACAATCGTTTTTTTTATCGTAAATCACCGAAGAATATCGCATTTGATTTGCAACACGATAAATACTCCAAAATTCATAATTTTCAAAATCCACATATTTTCCATTTCCAAAACTGATAATTTTACTTCGTATTCTCTCGAAATCTTCTTCTGTTAAATGAGAAAGAAGATAAGACGCTTTGTAAACATCATTGCATTTATCAAATTCTTCTAAACTTTTTTGATGAAACGTCACTTTATCTTTTTTCCCTTCGAAAATCGGGTCTGCTATTTTTTTTGCAGGAATTTCTGGACGATAATCGTTGGAACAATGCTGACAATGCGTTTTTTCATTTCGAATTCGGCGTAAGAATTGTGTTGTTCCAACTTGATTGATTGTATTACAATTACCACATAAATAAGAAATAATTACATCACTGGTTTTTCTTAAATGAGTCTCATTAATGACAATATGCCATATTTTTTCATTGGTAGAAGAATACATGCTTTTTTCGAATACGAGTTCTTTTTTCATTATCGGAATCTCGGTTTTGGATTTTTTATCATGGATAGAAAGAATAGAATTCATTATATTTTCACGGATATTCATACTTATATTGGTTTGATTTGGTTATTATAGTGATATAAATAGTTTTATATAATTTTGTTTAGACTCTGGCACTCGTGGGATAATAAAATCCTAGTCGTTGAACCTTCACCATTTCTTTATACTTCGCACGGTGTATAAAAGAAGAAGGCGCTTGGCTGCTGATTGTCCAATTCTTCACCTTTTTTAAACCGTCACACTCATGTTTTCACATCATGTTGTGGTAGGGAAAACTTTAGGAGTTTCCAGCAATTCACCAGATTTGTTAGAAAAAACCTAACAGTGGGCTAGAACCACAGGAGGCAGAACCGGTTTACCTCCGCAATCAAAAATTAATATATTTCTCTCCTTTTCAGACTTCTTATCCAATCCATATGCAATGGCCGCAGCAGTTGGTTCATTGATAATTCTCAAGACATTTAGCCCCGCAATTGTGCCAGCATCTTTGGTGGCTTGACGCTGTGAATCATTGAAATAAGCAGGAACTGTAATCACCGCATCTTTCACTTCTTCTCCCAAATATGCCTCTGCAATCTCCTTCATCTTCACTAAAATCATCGCACTCACTTCTTCTGGAGCAAAGGTCTTGGTCTCTCCACGGAATTCAACTTCAATAAATGGTTTATTGTCTTTATTTACCACCGTATAAGACAAATGTTTCAAATCTTGTTGAACTTTAGGATCATTAAAGGGTTGACCAATCAAACGTTTCGCATCAAACACGGTATTATTTGGATTCGATGCCGCCGATGATTTCGACGCCTCGCCTATCAAACGCTCCTCTGCAGTAAAAGAAACATAAGATGGAGTGGTTCTATTTCCCTGGTCATTCGCAATGATCTCTACATGATCATTTTGCCAAACGCCAACGCAAGAATAAGTCGTTCCTAAATCAATACCAATTGCACGTGTCATGTATGTTTTTAAAAGCAATCTCTCTTTAAACTGTTTTTACAATGTGTTTTTATAACATTATTTTATTTACCATGATTATGTTTAATATAAAACATAGTATTAAAATGTGGACAGTCACCCGTAATTTCATGATTTGGTAAAGTATATGGAATTAAATTCGTTTTTTGACAGACATATGGAAAACTAATTTGATCTTGAGTTGTAAAAATCAATGTTTGCAAATACCATAAATCTAAAAATTGTTTTACTTCGTTGTCTTTATTAAGAAATGCGACAAAACAAGTAATCCAAACACCAAAATGAGGAGTATGTGCATTTTTATTTTTGAAAAAAGAATCCGTATATCCATCTTTTACATAAAAATCATATTGTTTAAAAACATCTTGATATGGTTGTAACTGACCATTATACATAGTGCTAGTATATCTTGGAAAATCAGAAGCAAAAACTTCTTCACTTAATATACCATTTCGCCATTCATGATGCCATCCTATTATTTTTTTTTTATAAATGTTTTCTAAAATATATTTACTTGTATTTTCATAGATAATTTCAATGGTTCCATCTAACCAAACAATTACATCATAGGATTGTAATCTAGGTATTCTTTGAAAAGATTGTTTATAATATTTTGCAATATTAAAGGTATGTTTATTATTTAATAGTGAATTCACATAATTATCCGTATCTAATTCAGTCTTATTGGTAAAATGATAAGGTGTTGTATCTATAATCCAACCATTATTTTCAATATTTACATTATCTGTAAAACAAATAAAATCGGTAGGAATCGTTTGGTATATATATTTCTTACAAGAGGATTCATAATTACCATAGATTGCTGTAATAAAACATATTTTTGACATAATATATATATTATCATGATAATAATCCATTAATATGGTTATAATTTTTGAAAAATTGACCGTTATACTTTTATTTTTACAATAAAAACATAAACATTTTACACTGTGACATTATAATGAAAAGAGTCGCAAAAAAACCTGCGTTTCCTTCCTTTCGTCTTTTTGATTTTCAAACCTTTGATTATACTCCCACTTCTTCCACGAATTCCTCCGAGAATTCCAAGGAATCTAATAAAAATAATTATACTAGAAGAAATAATAATGACGTTCCACCTCCCAAAAAACAACCCGTATTTTGTATCGAAATGTTTGGAATCAATGAAAAAGGGGAGACATGTGCCATTACCGTCGACGATTATCATCCGTTTTTCTTTATTAAAGTCGGGGATGATTGGACAGAAAGAAATCGTATCGCATTTATGAAAGATTTACAGGGTCGTTTGAAACGGGATTTTAATGGAATTTTGGATTCTTTTCTAGTAGATTATAATAAATTATATGGGTTTTCTAGTGGAAAAAAATCCAAATTCTTACAAATCGTGTTTCAAAATACCATTATTTTCAATAAAGTCCGGAATTTATGGTATATCAATGACGAGATTACCGGTCAACGTAAATGTAAGGCACTGGAATTTCAAGGAATCTCATTGGAATTATACGAAAGTAAAATCCCGCCTTTATTGCGTTATTTTCATATTCATAATATTTGTCCTACTGGATGGGTGGAAATACAGAATTTCCCGAAATCGGAAGGGGACGATGTAAAAACCACTTGTAAATATGAATTTGAATGTTTGAAAAACGATATTGTTCCACTTTTACAAAAAGAAACCCCGGTTCCCTTTAAAATATGTAGTTTTGATATTGAGGCAAGTAGTAGTCATGGGGATTTTCCGGTCCCTATTAAAAATTATAAACGTCTAGCCACTCAAATGGTTGATTTATTTCTTACAAGAGATATTCGAGAAATAGAACCTGCAAAAAAAATGTTTGAAAATATCGTGAAAAAAGCATTTCGCTTAACCAAAATGGAAATGCAGACCATCGATTTCGTTTTTCCTAAACCCTTTGCCGATACGGATCAAATCAAACCGACCATTCTTTCCAAAATCCTGGAACTTTTTGAAAAACCCGTAGAAATGGTGAAAAACCAAGAAAGCGAAGGTAAAAAAATCATGACCATTTCTACCATGTTTGAAAAAATCGCGGAAACGGCCAAACAAATACAAACGGTCCCCGAAGGAGAAGGTGATTCGGACGATGACGATGCGGAACCGACTGCCGCAGCAGAATCTTTTGTCCCACCTCCAAAAAAGAAGGTGAATTTCAAAGCAGAACGAACCGCTACGATTATCGATGTCTTAGTAGATCCGGTATATGCACGTGATGCGAAAATCCAATTAGTCAATCAGGCACTGACCTGTGTTCTACCACCATTAGAAGGAGATAAAGTCACGTTTATTGGATCTACGTTCATTCGCTACGGAGAACCGGAACCTTATAAGAATCATTGTTTAGTGGTTGGAACTTGTGACCCAGTAGAAGGTGCGGAAATTGTTTCTGTGGATTCGGAACGTGCATTATTGGTCGAATGGGCAGATGTCATACAAAAAGAAGATCCTGATATTATTATTGGTTACAATATATTCGGGTTTGATTACGAATTCATGTTTCGTAGATCGCAAGAAACCAATTGCGTGTCTTCTTTCCTGCAACTTTCTAGAAAAATCGATGAAATTTGTGTGAAAAAAAGTCGTTTAGGAGAAGAATCATTAGAAAATACCAAGACACGTTTAGCCAGTGGTGAATATGATTTACGGTATCCTAGTATTTCTGGCCGTTTGCAAATCGATCTACTATTTTATTTCCGACGTGATTTCAATTTTGCTTCGTATAAACTAGACGATGTTGCTGGTTCGATTATTGCGGATAAAATCAAAAAAGTAGAACCGGATCCTCAGTCGTCGACAACACGTCTTTACAGTGATAATTTGACGGGGTTACATGTGCACGATTTTATACATTTAGAAATAGTGACCTTTACTTCCGATTATTATCTAGATGGCAAGAAATTCCAAGTTCTCAAAATAAATAACGACCCAGATATAGATGGTGGTAAATACGTAGTTATCGCAGGAATCTATCCTGATTTAGATGCCAGTGCAATGTCGTTAAAATGGTGTATTTCCAAAGACGATGTAACTCCCCAAGATATATTCTGTTTAACAAAGGGATCTTCTACGGATCGCGCAATTGTTGCTAAATATTGTATTCAAGATTGCAACCTCGTCCAACAATTGTTTGGAAAAACGGATGTCTTGACTGGTTACATGGAAATGGCGCGTATTTGTAATGTTCCTATGCGTTTCTTGGTTTTTAGAGGACAAGGTATTAAATTGACAAGTTATGTTGCAAAAACATGTCGAGAAAAAGATACCTTAATGCCCGATCTTGAACATGTGGAAAACGATGACGGATATGAAGGCGCCATCGTTTTACCGCCTAAATGTGCCATGTATATGGACAATCCGGTGTTCTGTAATGATTATTCTTCTTTGTATCCTTCGATTGCAAAAGCCTGGAATCTTTCTCCCAATAGTAAAGTCTGGACGAAAGATTATGATTTAGACGGAAATTTAGTGGCAGATACTGGTGAAAAAGATGCGAAAACCGGCGAATTTATTTACGATAATTTACCGGAATACCGATATATTGAAACCGAATTTGATATGTATCAAACCGTGATTGCAGATCCTACGAAAAAAGTCAGTCGTAAAATAAAGAAGAAAATCGGGAAACGGGTTTGTCGATGGGCACAGTTTCCCAATGGAGAAGAAGGAATTATTCCCATGATTATTGGAAATCTGCTAAAGGCTCGTTCGGATACCAGGGTGATGGCCGAAACCGAAAAAGATCCATTCATGGCGAATATTTTAGATAAAAGACAGCTGGGATACAAAGTAACTGCAAATTCTTTATACGGTCAAATGGGTTCATCCGTTTCTACTTTCTTTGAAAAAGACGTAGCGGCATCGATTACTGCAGTTGGTCGCATGATGATTATGTATGCGAAAACCATGATTGAACAGATTTACAGCGATTCCCTTTACCTCACCAAAGATCATGGTGAAGTCCGCACCAAAGCATCTTATGTTTACGGTGATACAGATAGTGTGTTTTTCACCTTTAATTTAGAAGATCCAATTACTGGACAACCAATTCGTGGTAAAAAGGCGCTGGAAATCACCATTGAAATCGCACAAGAATCGGCTAAAATCTGTTCCTTATATTTACCGCCTCCCATGAAACTAGCCTATGAAAAAACATTGATGTCGTTTATTTTACTGTCGAAAAAGCGATATGTTGGAATGTTGTATGAAAATAATCCCAATAAAGGTAAATTGAAATTCATGGGATTATCGCTAAAGCGTCGCGATGCATGTGATTATTTAAAAGATGTTTACGGTGGAGTATTGACAATATTAATGAAAGACCCAAATAATGTCCAAGCCGCCATGGATTTTCTCTCTAAATCTCTCGACGATCTTGTCAAAGGAAAGGTGACTATGGATAAATTGGCCATTACGAAATCCTTAAAAAGTGATTACAAAAACCCAAAACAAATTGCGCATAACGTTTTAGCCGAAAGAATCGGAGAACGAGAACCCGGAAATAAACCGAAACCGGGAGAACGGATAAAATATGTGTATTTTGTGAATGCGGATAAAAAAGCATTACAAGGAGAGAAAATCGAGACACCACAGTTCATCGTGACAAATAAACTCAAAATCGATTATAATCATTATATTACGAATCAATTGATGAAACCTTTACAGCAACTATTTGGATTGGCCCTTGATAAAATTTATACTTATTTAGGAAAAACAAAAGATAAACAGGGGTATTATGTAGAAATAGAACGCCTAAATTCTCTCTATGGAGAGGATGTAGAAACATTTATGAAACAGAGAGAAAAATATAGTTCTGCCAAAATAAAAGAGGTGTTGTTTCAACCCTTCTTGACGAAAATCCATAATACGCAAAATGGAATCCAAACGATCGATGGTCTTTTTGCGAGACTCCCCGTGCGTCCCAAAAAGTAGTGTTTACTGGAAGTGGGAGGGGTCAAGGAGCAAAGAAGAGGGGAGGGTCTAACAAATATTTTTTTCTCTGCTAAAAAATTGACTTTTTTTTAAAAAAAAGATTGACTATACAATTTAACTAAAGAAATGACTGCTAATTTAGACATATTAATTCAAACGTTAGAGAAGTTGGAAGGAATAGATCCGTTATCCACGGATATTTTTGGATTGGACTACATACCTGACATGTATGAAGCTCATACATATAAAAGATTTCTTAAAATAATTCCGTTAGAAAAAACGATATCACTGGAAGACTATAATAAAAAAGATGATTTTACATTAGTCGCTAATATTGTATTGGATGAAGAAATTCATTCTTCTGGAAAAAAAGAAGGAACCAAAAAAAGACAAACTGGTATCAAATTTGAACCTACGATTCCTATGAAAGATTTCAAGGAAGACTGTGAATGGTTATATTTATTTACTGTAAACGGTCAAATTGTTAAGATTGGTGGAACTAGAACTGGTTTATTCGGTAGAACCCAAAGTTATTTATGTGGTCACCATATTCAAGAAAGGGGGAATTCGGGTGACTGTTCAAAAACCAACGGATTTATTTACAATACTTTTGAATTTTACTTGAAGTTGGGTTGTAAAATCGAAATGTATGGCATAAAAATCCCAAAGGTTTTTGTAGAGTCTACCTTATTTGGAGAAACCCAACTAGTCCAATCTTTTGTATTTAATCACTGGGAAGCCAAGGCAATTAAAGATTTCAATCGAGATTATCATTTCTTTCCATTTTTGAGTGATAATTGTGACCCTAGATCTAGAAATGCCGAAAAAAAAGAAAGAAAACCCCGCGAAAAAAAAGAAAAAAATAATAAAAATTAACTTATAAATTTGCTAGTATGTAGTTTACTTCCTTTTCTGTAATCTTAAAATAATCATATATTTCTTCTTTTTTCCCAGTATACTCAATGTCTGGTTTAGGAAACTGTTGTAATATACGTATATTATTGAAATTCCCCCATCTACATATATTATTAATAAATACATACAATGGATGTTCTAATATTTGCAAATATCGTTTGGCTTCGGCTTCGTCTTTACATATAATAAATACGATAGACTGTGTCATTCCACAATTATCTATAAATACCCCATATTTGTCGGTAGTAGAAATGAATACTTTATATCCATCTTGAAATTTATGTGGTCTCGATGCATATACGGTTTGACTCGGGGTATGTATTAATTTAAAAGGATGTGTCTCACTTTGTCGATCACGAATCAATTCCGCTTTTGTATATTTATGTAAATCACTACTGGTTTTTACATCGAATTTAGGGATTTCCGGATTATCTACCGTTTTCCCTAAAATATCCTGCACCGTTTGTGTATAAAACAACGGAATATATTTACGTGGTTTAGAAATAACAGAATCAAAATATTCCGTTTTTTTCCATATACCAGACACTGTCATGTTTTTATAAAAAGGACAGTTTTGAATAATATACCAAGTAAAACTAGAACCTATTTTCTTGAAATATTTCTTGGCACTATGTATGTCTAAATGAATGATTTGTAAACTCGTGAGAATTTCAATCAATACATTTCTATCGGCATAGGACATCCAATTATCGGGAGTAATAAAAAGTAAATATCCATTTGGTTTTAATAGAGATAATGCTTTTTCAATAAAATCCTTAATTAAATTATGGTTTTTCGACGCTCGTTTACCATTTTCCAGTAATTTTGCATAGGGTGGATTCGCTACAATTAAATCGTATTTTTTACTATGGTCATAGAGATGGGTAATAAAATCATGATTTGTAATTTGCAAGGAATAGGTTCCATTACAAAACACCTCGCGCACATTTTGTAAACGACTTTCATTAATATCATTGAATTCTAATATGTGTTCTAAAATCGTTCGTTTATCGTAATATTTCAATAATTCAAAGTAAATAGGAATATGGAAATTACCATTTCCACAACATGGGTCTAGAATAGACAAGTCTTTTCTGGTCCATAATTCGTCGGGTATTTTACCAATCATTTCTTTTATACAATCGATGGGGGTTGGTTCATCATTCGTAGATGTATAAGTGCTTTTGTCCAAATTTAAGATTTCGTCATAATATTTCTGGATTTCCTGAATTGCGAGAGTATTTTCCAACGATACTATTTTTTTATTTTCTATTGGATCTGGATCGAGAATAGGTGTTTCGATACAAGGTGTCTTTCGTTTTTGATGTTGGGTATATTGAGACTTTGTAGTAAATTCTTTACCGCATTTTTCACAATTCATTTTAGACATTTCTATTTATTATCCGTTACTGAAATAAATGATTTTATATCAATTTTATCTAAAATCATTTATTCTATTCTATTCTATTTATTGTAAATTTCGAAATAATAGCAATAATTGTTCGTTTGGTAATTCTTTGATATATTTATATTCGTATTCTTCTAATATACCATAACTACGTATTTTTTCGATGAGTTTTCGATTTTCAAAGAAAATATATTTTTCATGGACCGGGGTTATATCTTTTTGGTGAATAATTTCTTGTTTTGCACTATTTTGATCACAACAAATGGAGGGTTCACCCGTATTCGTTTGTTTAGTAGGGGAAGGTCTTACAAATAATGAATATAGCCAGTATATAAAATACATATATATATTGTCTAAATATATTATTTTTACCATGTAAAAAAATAGTGGTATTTTTTAGAAATTTTTATGATTCCAGATTAGGTTCTGGTTCTGGCAATACTAAACTTAATTTATGATTGTTTTTCGGTTCCGATGAAACCGACATCCAGTCATCGTCCTCTTCCCCATTGGGAGATATATAAAACTCCGTCAAACTACTGGCATTCAACCATCCGTAAAAATCAAACACGCGTTCCATTTCATTACTATTCATTTTTTTACGATGACTGAAAAACGAAATATGTTTATTTAGCAATTCTTCGTCGCCGATTTTAGAGAGTTCTGCGGTTTGCATATATACATTCCACATACTATTTTCTACTTTATATTGAATAGGAATGCCGTATTTATCGGCGGATGTTTGATCGATTTCCACCCCCGCGGATATTATACCATTCCCGCGTCGATAGTTGGCATATTTCGCACAATGGAGACAATATCCTATAAACACACCCCCGTAATATCCGTGTTCCGCACATAAATTACATTCTTCTGGACCAAAACAGGGAGTATCCATATCGAAATCGTTCATAGGTGTTTGAAATACCCATTCGATTGGAAAATGAATATCATAATTCGTGCCATTTACACAGTAATACTCCCCATAAGAACCTTGACAACGTTTGATTTCTACACGATAATCTTCGTTGATGTTGAATTCGATAATATCGGTTTGGTTTGTCATTCTTTTCTTTTCTTTCTCTCGTTTTATTTATCCTTTTTTATAAATAAATAAATCATTCTAAATCTCCTCCATTTTTTTCGTTTTTATCATACATTTTTCGATACATATTAGGAAATCGATCATATTTCACATTATATTTACCATTTCTTTTTTCCGCATTCAACCCTTCTAACATTTTAACATCTTCTTGCACCGTTTCTCTTACGACGCGTAATACGATGATATTCATGACATAATTATACATCACACTGAATAACCCTCCATTTGGATAAAACATGAAATTTCGATATACTTTCATAAATAGCGTGGTTTCATTTGCAGTTTTCGGTAAAGAAAAAGTAACGATGGTTTTTACAGATTCCCCAAAACGAACGCGAGAGACAACCGTATGTGGTAATATGAATTCGTTTTCAATGTGTAAATCCGCCATTTGGAAAAACCGTTTGACAAAGGATTTTTTCCCGGATTTGTAAAAATAATGAATCGCAAAATGATTCGGAACATCTTTTTTCATAAATGCAATGGGATCATTTAGCGGTAATGGATTCTCTTTATTTCCAAACGAATGAACATAGGAAATATGCACCACATCCAATAGATTTTCACATACTAATCTTGCCGGTGCTTTTATGTCACTTTGTAAATATAAACAATGGTATTTCGGGTCTCTCGCTTCCGGTTCCATAAATATCATTTGTTCTTTACTTTCGTATATTCTCTTGGAAATCGTATTGATATATACCCAACCGTTTATTTCTAATATAGGATAGGTATCTTGATGAAAACAAGTCTCTAAATTAGATCTATTTTCTACTTCAATCTCCATTCCGGGTATTTTACATAATTCCCCTTTCCGGTTAAATTCCGCGCCATGATAGGGACATACCACACGAGTTCTACGGATTTTACCAGCAGATAAATCCGCACCACGATGATTGCAATACGTATCCATGGCGCAGAACTTATTTTGCGAATCTTTCCAAAACACATATTCTTTCTCTCGAATCATCGATTTATATGGCGTATTTACTTTTATGTTTTTGGATTCTTCTACCACAAACCAATGTTGCCGATATTTACGATCCAATTCACGTTCTTCTAAAGTATCGGTTGGTTGTAACACCGGTTGGGGTTTCGTTACGGGATATTGATTCCTGTAAAATGGATAATATCCTTGTTTTTTTCCAGAAAGGGGGTCTTGACTAAATGCATAATATAACGCGGGGTATAACCATAACCAAATTCGCATATCGGTTTGTTTGTTATATTATTTACTATTTTCGTTTTTATTTTGTTTTCTATCTATCTAGAAAGAAGATTCAATTACAAAGGTTTCACCGATATCATCTACATACAAACATAAATTTCTACCTAAACCCCATATTCTGCGAGAGATTAAATGATATTTCTCTCCATCAATCCATTTAGGGAGTTGGGTTTCGATATATTCCCGGATTTTGTTTTCATCGATTTCAAATGGGATTTCGATTTTCGTTTTTTTACATTGGAATATACAAGGGGATTCATTGGACTGAGATATTATTTTTTGAAACCAAGGTTCATACATATTTCTAATTATTTTATGTTCCATTTTTATATCTATTCTCTTTCTTTTTTATTATATTCCTTTCTTATTCTATTATATACCATACATAACATCGAATAGAATAGTATGAGCAATTCGACCAGAAGAAAAATTACAAATACAAAAAGTAATGCCAATTTAATTGCTAAATATAATAAATCTTTAGAAACATTAGGTCAAATTATTTTACAAAATACAAAACCAAAAAATATAGAATTATTAAAATCGATTCAATATAATAATAATAAACCCATTTTTAAAAATGTCGATATTGAAAACATCGTAAACAAAAATCCATATATTACTCCCGAAATCATTAGCAAAACGATTTGTTTTACTGCTCTTATTTATAAAAATGAAGCCGTATTTAAATTAATAAAAACACATTTTATACCTTCTCTCGATATACGTAAACATAATGATTATATATTATCTATGATTGGACCTTTTTTTCCAGAGGCAGAAATCGTGGGTGGTGTGGGAGAAGAATTAATGATTCCAACTGGACAGCCCAACAATACCACTCGTTCCAATAAAAAGAAAATGCAATTATTTACTCCTTGGTTTTTTATTATTAGTCTTTTGAGTTTTATATGGGTTTCGTTTATTTCTTATAATCAATTGATGTTTATTCAAACGGAAATGGAAAATAATGCTGCCTTTGCTTTAGTAAAAGATGTTACAAGTGCAGCGTTTAGCTGTGATTTTAATAATATATATTTATCGGAAGAAGAACATTCTATTTTCAAAGTATTACGGTATTCCAATGTATTAGACAAACGTGCATTAGATGCTATTGAAAAAATAATGAAATT